>Ga0066256_1002216_pt3 | contig 10682 bp, 8 predicted proteins | sample ThiBio_1000_biof_FD_87107 | JGI IMG/M metagenome (GOLD analysis project Ga0066256, IMG submission 87107) | Wastewater bioreactor microbial communities from Cape Town, South Africa - Thiocy_expt_1000_biof (version 2) | ecosystem: Engineered > Bioreactor > Thiocyanate-remediating >... | reverse complement strand
TTTACGAAGAAAATTGAGTACAACGGTCAACAAGCAAAGTTAATTTCGGAACTTAGCGGGGCTGTCCATTCGTGGCTTATCGGAGCAACCCTACTTGGCGCTGGCGCCGAACATCTTGATGCAGACACCAAGCAAAAGATTGCCAGTTTATTGATACAATTAGCTGCCTCAATCTCCCATCATATGATGTCTGTTTTGTGTGATCTTAATTTTGGAGAACTGAGAGAGGAGTTCACAAAACCTGAGATGATCGCTGAACTCCGGAAAGGCGACGATGAAATTTCTGAAGAGGACATGAAGAAATTTATTAGCGACCTTTTTGAGACAATGGAATTTACTTGGGTGAGCTCCCCGCTTCAATCAATTCTAAGACAGTTGTGCGAGCATGCGCGACAACGAATATTAGCTACCAGTATTGAGAAAATTCAGCCGTCAAACATGATTGAGTCAATCGTCCATGCTGCGTGGCTATCGGATATAGACAGCGGTCGCGGGCAAGCACTCCTGGTTCAGAAGATTCGATCCCTTCCTCGGGTCGCTTTTATTCGCATGCTTCTGGCGTTTCATTTCATGAATCGCGCCTATTGGAGCCACTGGAAGAGGGAAGACAGACTCGCACTAATTGACGCCGCAGCGGAAGCAGTATCCGTGTTTCAAATAAAGCTACAAACAAATGAGATAGAAAAAATGATTGCTGCTCGATTAGATGGAAATTAAGTTGGCATATTCACTATCGCCCACCATCGCCGTCACAGCGATATTCGCCGTTCCCACAGCATCCCATGGGCAAGCAGGAAGGCCAAGGGCAAATGCGGCACGTCGGGCGCCAAACTGATCCGCGACCTCGCCGGCCCGAAGGCATAGATTGCGCCTCGTCATGGCGCGCTGTGGCAATTGATCATCTGGTCTGTCACGTAAGACGCATCGTCGCTCGCAAGAATGACCACCACGGCCGCCTGCTCGTCAGGCATGCTATGCCACGCCAAGCGAGCACGCATGTCTGCTAGGTACGCGCTTCGTCCAGCCGTGCTTGCGTGCCTTATATCACGGTGGCGATCTCGTCCGGTCGCAATGTCGGCCGCAGAGTACCGTCAGGGGGCGTTAGGAGCGTCGCGGCTTTCCTTTTGATTTGGTCCCGGGCGCATCCAAACGCTGACCCTTCGACGGACGCTCGCCTTTGCCGTGCCCCAACGACTTGCCCGGCGGTTTGCCCTCGCGCGGCTTCTCGAACGCGGCCTTGCCGCCCTTCGCTTTGCCGTCGGCGGATTTCCCTTGCCCAGGCTCTTTATGGAATTTTTTGCCGTGGAAGGGTTTCTCGTATGGTGGCTTGCCCTGATGCGGCTTTCCCTGATGCGGCTTGCCGCGCGGACGTTCCGCATCGCCGGCCGGTCGCCCGCCGGGCAACGGCTCGATGATCGGGTCACCGCGATCGGCCTTGCGGAGCGCTTTGCTGAAGCGGGCGACCGCGACGGGAGCGACCTCGAAGTGCGTCTCCTCGTCGAGGATGCGGATCACGCCGATATCCTTTCGCGTCGCGTTGCCGCGCCGGCAGATCATCGGGAGCAGCCATTTCGGATCGGCATTGTTGCGGCGGCCGATGTTGAGGCGGAACCAGGTGCCCCCGACGTCGAAGCCGCCGCCCCCGAGGTCCCGTTCGGCCGCACGGTCGCGCTGGGTGCGCGCGATGCGCTCCTCGCCCGGATCGGTGACCTCCTCCGGCGCCGGCAAGCCGGCCCGATAGAGGCGCACCAACGCCGCCGCCAGATGCTCGGGCGTATGCGCGGCAAGCAGCGCCAAGCCGGCGCTGGCATCTTCTTCATTCGGCTCGTCGGTGATCGCCGCGTCGCCCAGCATGCGTTCATGATCGAGCTTGCGAATGTCTTCGGAAGTCGGCGGGCCGGACCACACCGGCTTGATGCCGAGGCCCCGCAGCGTGTCGTCGATCCGCCGACGACGGAACGGCGGCACCAGCAGCACGCTCACGCCCTTGCGGCCAGCCCGCCCGGTGCGGCCGCTGCGGTGCTGCAGGCTTTCGACATCGTTCGGCAGATCGGCGTGGATGACCAGGCCGAGGTTTGGCAGATCGATGCCGCGCGCCGCGACATCGGTGGCGACGCAGACTTTGGCGCGCCCGTCCCGCAGGGCTTGCAGGGCGTGATTGCGATCCCTCTGGCTCAATTCGCCCGACAGTGCCACGGCAGAAAATTGCCGCTCCTGAAGCCTGGCCAGCAGGCGCCCGCCGGCGTCGCGCGTGTTGCAGAACACGAGCGCTCGGGGCGTATCATAGTAGCGCAGCACGTTGACGACCACGTGGTCGATCTCGGTCGGCGCGACGCGGATCGCGCGATACTCGATATCGGCGTGACCGCCTTGCCCGCTCGCCACTTCGATGCGCAACGCGTCGCGCTGATAACGCTTGGCCAGCGTGACGATGCCGCGCGGCATGGTGGCGGAGAATAGCAGGCTGCGCCGCTCAGGCGGTGTGGCGTCGAGAATGAATTCGAGATCCTCGCGAAACCCCAGGTTCAGCATCTCGTCGGCCTCGTCGAGTACGACGACGCGCAACGCGGAAATGTCGAGGCTGCCGCGCTCCAGATGATCACGCAGGCGCCCCGGCGTGCCGACGACAATATGGGCGCCCTGGTTCAGCAGGCGTTGCTCCATGCGCGGATCCATGCCGCCGACGCAGGAAATGATGCGCGCGCCCGTCGCCCCATAGAGCCAGGCGAATTCCCGCTGCACCTGCAGCGCCAATTCCCGCGTGGGGGCCACCACCAAAGCTTGCGGCACGGTTGCAGGCGCAAATCGCTCCTCGGTGCCCAGCAGCGTCTCGGCCATGGCAAGGCCATAGGCGACGGTCTTGCCGGAGCCGGTCTGCGCGGACACCAGGAGGTCGCGCGTCGCCGCCTCCGGCGCCAGCACGGCAAGCTGCACCGGCGTCGGATTGGTGTAGTCGCGCTCTGCCAGGGACCGGGCAAGCGCCGGATTTGTCGTCATGAAGGTCACGGCTGGTTCCGCCTGTCTCGCATTGTCGTCCGGCGTCGAAGGGCAGCCATCGGAAGGTTTCTGGAATGCCTTCTAATAGGATGGAGGCCGGGACGCCACAGCCGCGAGGCGCGCTTCTACAGCGCATGGCATTGATTCCGCAAAGCTGCGGCCAAAGATCATTTGAAAATATGCGGAAATGTGTCGCGCCGCCTCGGGCGGCGCAGCACTTAGCCCCGTTCTGATTCCATCAGAACCGGAAAAACGCTAGGGGGTGAGCTTGTGGATGGTGCCCTCGTCGATGGCCGCATAGAGGCTGCCGTCCGGTCCCTGGACCAACGACCGAAACCGGCCAGCTTCCATCGGCAGCGTCATTTTCGTCACGCCCGCCACGGAAGCGCCGTCGTCGGCCAATTGGATCACGTCGATCCGCTGACCAAAGGCCGTGCCGCCGAAACCGATCCCCATGAGGCCGACGACCAGCGCGCCATCCCAGTCTCCCCACTGCTTCCCGTTCAGGAACGTGGCCGAGGCGGTGCCCTGCGACCAGCCATTGTTATCCCAGATCGGCACCATCGCGTCCGGATAGGTTTTGAGGTCGGTCATCGGCATGAAGGCCGCGCGCGCGGCGCGGTTCATGCCCTCGCCCTGGTTCGGCGAATATCCGCAATAGTCGCCAGGACAGGCGCCACGGCCCGCCATGTTCGGGCGCGGGTCCCAGCCGCCGTTGCCGCCATTCTTCAGGACGGTGATCTCGTCGGAATGCCACGGACCATGTTCCGCGACGACCGGCGTGTTGGTCTTCGGGTGGAAGGCGATCCCCTGAACATTGCGATGTCCGTAGGTATAGGTCCGTGGGTCAAAGCCGCTCGGCGGCGTATTGCCCGGCGCCGCTTTGCCATCGGTGTCGATACGCAGCACCTTGCTGCCCATGATCGTCGGGCTCTGGGGAACCCTGCTGTTGTGGTTGTCGCCCGTGGTCACGTAGAGAAAACCATCGCCGGGGTTGAACCGCAGTCGGCCGCCATTATGCGCGCCCGGTCCACCGAACGGATGATCGGAAGCCGCGACCTTGTAGGGAATATCGCTGACGATGTCGGTGCGGTTTGAAACGCCCGTGAAGTCGTTGTTGACCTCCAGACGCATCACCCTGTTGGTCTGCGGCGAAGACATGTTCGACGTGGAATAGACATAGATCCTGCGGTTCTTGGCGAATTCGGGATCGACCGCGACACCGTTCATGCCGGCCTGGCCTTCGCAGAAAAGGTCATTGGCCGTCGAGGCATAGCCTTTCGACTTACTCATGCCGAGCAAAGCGTTGACCTTGCCCGAGGGCAAGCGAACCGACAGGCCTTTGCACTTCTCGCTGAAGAACATCGTGCCATCGGGGAGGAACGCCATGTCCCATGGGTTATCAAGATCGGACAGCACGACGCTGTGCTTGAGACTGGTGGTGTTGGCACCGTTTTGCGCCAAGGCCGGTGCGCTCAGAGCCAGGGCGCAGACCGCGGCTGAAACGAGCTGCGGCAGACATGCGTTGAACGATCTCTGTGACATGACACTCTCCCCCTTGAACCACGACGACTTCAAGGCCACACGACCCACGGACACGACCTATGGAAAAGTGTTCGCGACATAGCCCGCGAGGTCTTGAATCTCTTCATCCGACAGCTTCACGGAAACAGGCTTCATCAGTGCGGAATTGGGCCCAACGGTCTCACCGGCGCGATATTGCTTCAGGCGATCCGCAAGGTATTCGGCGCTAAAGCCGACCAATTTTGGAAAGCTGCCGACGCCCCTGGCCTTCGGGCCATGGCAGTTTCTGCAGACTTTCTGGTAAATCTTTTCGCCTTCGGGAAACTCTTGCGCTTCAACTGCGCCTGCGCCCAACGCAACAGCGGCAAGGACAACGAACGATCGCAACTTATCCATCATATGATCCGGACAGAGGCTCGGCGTGTTGAACAGCGTTTCCCTGAGTGACTCCGCCCCGGCGATCAGCTGCTTCAAGCAGCTTCATTTTTTTGCAACAGACCTCATCTTCCGTTCCACCGTCAAGCATCGAGAGGATCGCGTGGTATATCTACCGGCTTCCTCAAGGCTGGCACGCGCACTTCAAATTCACCACTGACGGCGCATGCCAATCTTGCCATGTCGTTCAACGGCGATGGCCGGAAACGGGGCGTCAGCGGCCGATATCGTGAGTTTCTCGGCGAGTTCGAGCTGCTCAGCAGTTAGATCGTACCCTGCCGACGGCTGCTATCAGAACTTCACGGCGAGATTGGCCTTGAAGGTCTGGTCGCTGGCGCGACGGGCCAGTTGCGCGGCGTAACTGAGGCCGAAGGTCGCCCGCGGCGCCAGCGGGATATCGAGCCCCGCCTCCAGCACCTCCGCGTTGCGCGCGATCGCCGCCCCGTCGATGCCAAACGGCGCACCACCGGCGAAGGCGAACAGCGCGCGCGGCGTCACCGCGCCGAAGGCATGGCGCCAGCCCACCGTGCCCCGCGCCGTCACCTCAATGCCGCCCAGGGCGAATTGCATCGACCCGCGCAGCCCCCAAGTGGTGAAAGGGGTGCTCATCGTCCGACCCGGGCTGATCAACGCCGCCGGACCGCCGATTTCGCGAAAGCGATCGGTGCGCAGGTGCACATACGCGAGATTGGCGAAGGGCTCGAAGGCCATGCGGCCATAGGTCAGCCGATAGCCGATATCGCCGAACACCTGGGTCGTGTTGCCGCGATAACTGCCCTGCAGCAGGTCGCTGAAGCCGGGAAACACCACCTGGCGGGTGGCGCGGATGTCATGCCAGGTCTCGATAAGACCGACGCGCACGCCCACCGGCCCCCATTGCGTGCCGGCATAGCCGCCCAGGTGGTAGTTGTCGCTGTTGCCCGAGGCCGCGCGGGCACCGATGCCCGTGCTGCTGTAGCCGGCCAGCAGGCCGATGCGCCAATCCGCGAAAGCCAATGTGTCGATGCCGACGGTGAAGCCGCCTGTCGAACGGGTGAGTTTGGCAGCGTTACCGTTGCCGCTCCAATGGCCCCAGGAACCATAGGCCTGAGCCCAGATGGCGAAGCGCTCCTGCGGTGCACCACGCACCATCACCGGCCCGCCCTGCGCATAGGACATGACCGGAATGACCGGTGCGCCCGGCGCATCGAAGGCACCGCGCAGGCGATCGATCGCACCACTGCGCATGAAGCGGCTGTCCTCCACCAGCGCGGTGCGCAGCGAGGCATGCGCTTCGCCCGAAAGCTGATCGAAGGCATTGCGCGCTTGCGCATCCGTGAAGAGATTGGCGACGGCGCTGTAGAGCGGTCCCGCGCCCAGGCTCTCCAGGCCGCCTGCGGTGGCGTTCTGGTTCGCCGCCAAGCCAGCCTCGGCGAAATTGCGATATTTGATGACGTCGAGATAGACGTTGTTGGCGTCATAGCTGTCCTGCAACGTCAGGAACGCCGTGCCGCCGGAGAGCGCGCTGAACTGGCCGTTCACGCCACCATTGCCGGTCAGCACGGTGTAACGCGCACCAGCCTGCAACGGGCTCTGCACGTTCACCGCGATCGTGCCGCCTGTGAGCGTCGCCGTGCCCGCGGCCACGAAGCGATCGGACTGGTTCGCGCCGCCGATATCGACCGCGAAGATCGAACCGGCATCAAACCGCGCATTGCCCGAGGTCTGCAGCACGTCGCCAGTCACGCCGTTGAGCATGGTGATCCGGCCCTGGTTCACGATCAGGCCCAGATTGTCGAAGCGCGTCATGCCCGACGCCACGATCGCGCCGCCGATCTGATTGGTCACCACATCGGTGGCGCCACCAAACAGGCTCGTCCCAGCCGTGGCCCAGACGCCGGCATTGCCAACCGTATTGCCGGCGCCACTCAGATTCATCGTGCCGGCGATCAGACCCGCATTGGTCAGATTCGCTTGGCCGCCTGATGTGCGCACCGCCAGATCGCTCAGTGCGCCCGAGGCATTGCGCAAAGATCCCGTGCCAGCCACGTCGATCCTGATCGGCGCGCCTGCCGAGATCGCATCGATCGCCGCTGTGCCACCGCTGACAGCCCCGCCCGCCGTGATCGTCGTCGCGCCCGCGCCCGTATGTAAGGCATAGATGCCGGTGACGCCGCCGCTGACTGCGGCCTGCGCATTGATCGAGATCTCCGCGTCGCCCGCATGCTCGGCATGAATGCCATCGCCGCTGAAGCCGGTGACCGACCCGCGCGTGGTAATGGTGAGCGCGCCGTTGATGAGGTTCCCGATGACCAAGCCGTTGGTGAGGGCGAGAATACCATGCCGGCCGCCCGACACCTCCGCCACGTCGATATTCATGCCACCGCCGGCGCCAAGCGTGGCCGAATTGTCGGCATAGATGCCATCGCCAGCCACGCCTTTGACGAGCCCCGAGGCTGAAATCGTGATGAAGCCACCGTTGATATGCGCGCTCGGCGTATCGCTCTCGCTCAGGACGGTAATGCCGTTGCGTGCGCCCTCGACCGATGTCGCGGTGACGGACAGGCTGCGAATGTCGAACCGGTTGTAGGTGTTGATGCCATCACCTGTGGTGCCGACGACTGGGCCAGAGGCTACGACATTGATCGCGCCGGTGCGGCTCGCGCTGACAAGACTGACGCCGGTGCCACCGGTCACATTGGCGACATTGACCTTCAGGTCGCCGGCATCTTCCCCGTTCTCCGCCCGGATGCCATAGGTTCCGCCCTGCACCAGAGCGGCGGCTGTCAACTGTGTGGCGCCGGTGCCCTGATTATTAGCGTAAATCCCGGCCAAACCGCCGCTCACCGGACCATGGGCCGTCACAGTCAGATCGGTGCCGGCGGCACCGGTAATGGTGATCACGCCATCATTGATGAGGTCACGTGCATTGTAGGCACCGTTCACGGCGGCGATGCCATAGCCGGAAGCGCCGCTCACCGCGCCGTAAGCGGTCACTGTGTTCTCGCCAGAGCCTGCGTTTATGGCGACGATGCCATGACGCGCGCCGCTTACCGCATCGCTCGTCACCGACAGATTGGTGGGCGTGTTACCAATTCCAAATGGATAACTCAGAGCGACGATCCCATCGCGCGTGCCGCCGCTAACGGCACCACCGCGCGTGTCCACCTGCAATTCGCCCGCACCGCCGTTCCAAGCCAGCACGCCAGTGAGGCCGCCCGTGACGCCGCCGGAGGCGCGCACGATCACATCGGTTGGAGTGGTGCCACCATAGGCGACAGCGGCGTTAAAATCACCGCTAGGGTCAAGGAGGATTTGATTGTTGGCGGCGACGATGCCGTACCAATTGCTGCCCGTCACCGGCCCGGAAGCGATAACCTGGGTGAGGCCGCTGCCAATGTTCTGCACGTTGATGCCGATCCGTCCCCCCGAAACAGCCGCCGCATTCACGCTAGCGCCCGTACCCGACTGGGAGCCGAATGCATGAATACCCGTGCCCGCCGCCTCGGTCGCGGTGACGGTGCCACCAGTCAACACGGTCACCGTGCCAGGACCGTTCGTCTGCACGATCGAGATACCCCCGCTCGTGCCCGTCAAATTGGATGTATTGGTGTCTGTATAGCTCAACGGCCCGGTGCCATTGATGTCGATGGCCACGCCGCCCGTGGTGTTGACGCTAAAACCAGGTGTCGTCGTGACGGCAACGCCGGCGCCAGAGAACGGCTGCGGTGTCGTCAGTGCGCCGGAACATTCATAGTTCGAGCCGCCGGTGTTGATGCAGGCCGCCTCGGCCAGGCCGGGGACGGACACCACGGCCGTCGCCATGACAACGGACAAAGCGAGACGCGACACCGACGATTGCAACGTCAGTGTATATGCTTCAACAGCCCAGACCATCAGCACACCCCAGCCCTGGCCGATGCCCGTCAGCCATCCTCACCGCATGAGCAACGCCGGCGGCCGGATGCGGATTATTTTTGCAGCCACCGTCGTTCCCCTGATCGCCCTCATCACCTACCAGCGACGCCGATTCCGCCCTACCGGCATATGCCAGTAGCGGCGCCCATTTTTCTCCCGCGGCACAGAACTGCGGCAGCTGAGATCAACCAGGCCCGCAACAAGAAAATAAAGCAAAATCAGAATATTGAAGGAATGTTATCCAAACCCGACCCAGGGCGTGAGACAAAGTGGCGGCCCCTCGAGCTTGAGGGTATCATCGCCGCCGCGACTCGCTGGGGTCGCTCAAGACAGGGGTGCCTGATGAAGACGATTCTCGCGCTTATCATCGCCACGGTGGCAATGTTTGCCGTTCCCACAGCGTCCTATGCGCAGGCCGCCGAGCGGTGCCGCGACGACAAGGGCAAATTCATGAAATGCCCGGCGCCGGCGGCCGCCACCTCCAACCGCTGCAAGGACGCCAAGGGCAAATTCGCCAAGTGCGGCACGCCGGGCGCCAAGCCGATTTAATAAGCCGATCAGCCTCGGCCTTCACATCCACGCTTCACGACGGGCCCCTTTCGATGAACGGCGGCCCGTCATGGTTTTGTCTCGACAACGGCTCAAGGGTAGATGGGCTCAAGGGTAGATGGGCTCAAGGGTAGATGAGCGAGGAGACTGCAAGACGATGACCTCTTTGCGCCGCCTCTTCATTGCCACGCTGCTGGCCGCCGCCGCGACGCTTTCGGCTTCGGCCACCGCACCCGCCTCGGCCGAAGTGCGTTTCGGCAAGAACGTGCGCATTGGTGGCCATGACTTCTCCAACCAGACGTTCAATCGCAAGCGCCGCGCCGTCATCCATCTTTACAACCGCACGCCGCGCAATCCCGGCTGCGTGTGGCGGGCCGATTGGCGCGGCGGCAAGGTGAAAATCTGCCACCTGCGCAGCCGGCACTAAACTTTAAGAAACGACTGTGGCGCGCTGATCGGCCATGCCCATGGCGGCGATGACCGGGCCCGCTTGCTGGGCCGTCCCGAAATCCGCTTTCGCCCCCAGGTTTTTCCCCCGCCCGCGGGCCAGCGATGGCGCCCCGGCGCCGCCCATCGTCGTGCCCGGCCCGGGGATGATGAAAAGATCGGGCGCAAATTCCCGCGCGGCGGCGGTGAGCGCATGGGTGAAATCGTAAGCCTGCGTCACCTGATGGCCGAGCGTATAAACATACGGCGCCCCCACGTCGCTCGCCCCGGGCCACCAGATCGCACCACGGCCATCGACCAGCGGCAGCGCCGGCTGCATGAACGGCGCACGCGGCAGCTTCTCGCGTCCCGCTGCGGCCACGGGCGCCTGCAGATGCGTGTGAAAGGCCGCATGATTGGCAAGCCGCAAGGGAAAGCGCTCCTGCACGCGCGGCACCTGGCGCTCGAAAGCTTTGAGCCCTGTATCATTGCCGGCGATCACAAGCATGCCGCCCAGATCGATGGATAGCGCCAGATCATGCTCCGGCTTGTCCGCGATGGAACGGACGAGCGCCAGCAGGTCAGCCCGGTGCTGCAAATCCATCCGCCAGGTTTCATCAGCAAAGGGATAGATCAACTGGCCGCCGATGAGATGCTGCTGCATCAAGCTGCCCATCGTATTGGCGAGAACGAAACCATCCTGCGGCGACAAAGCACCGGCACAGGCCAGCGCCGAATACCAACCCATGGAATTGCCGGTGACCGCAACGATCTCGATGGCCTTGCGATCGATGGCGAAAAAATCCGCCGTGGTGCAGGCGTAGATCAACGCCGAGGCCTTGTCCCCGCGCGAT
>Ga0066256_1004306_pt2 | contig 10684 bp, 4 predicted proteins | sample ThiBio_1000_biof_FD_87107 | JGI IMG/M metagenome (GOLD analysis project Ga0066256, IMG submission 87107) | Wastewater bioreactor microbial communities from Cape Town, South Africa - Thiocy_expt_1000_biof (version 2) | ecosystem: Engineered > Bioreactor > Thiocyanate-remediating >... | reverse complement strand
GGGGGGGGGAAGATAACGTCAATACAGTTAATCTCGTCAACTCCGAAATAAACACAACGCGCGTGATGGCGCACCTTAAAGCTGACGTTGATGGCCTTCTTTGCCACCTTGCGCGCCAGCACCTTGCCGTAGTCGGCGCCAAAGTCGTCGCTGACGTCTGCCACAAACACGGTGCGCAGCTCGTCCGCCATGGACGGCACGCCAAACCGCGACAGCATGGCGGCGGTGGCAGACGGCTTGGCTGCAGACTTGGGCGGCACTGCGGCGCTGGCGGCAGGCGGCACTGCAATAGTGGTGGGCGCCAGCGGGATGCGGCTGCTGCGTGTTGTTGCCGCAGCAGCTGTGCCACGAGTTCCCGCCGCTGCTACCGCTGCCGCGCCTTTGCCCGTCGCCACCGTCGCTGCCGCATTCTCCTTCCCCGCGGCAAGCCGCCGCGCCGCAGCCGCTGACGACGCCATCGGCGAGGGGGGGCGGGGGCAGGGGGAGGGGGCTGGTGTCAGTTGTCAGCTGTCACGTGGCAGGGGGTGAGGGGGGAAACGGCGGGCAGTGTTAGAGTACACAAAAAATAAAAACAAGGCGGTGTTAAATAACAAAAGTATCAAGGGAACCCCGCCCTTTCGCTGCAGTAATTGGGTTTGTTGTGTTGCTTTGCATGCTGGTTACGTTCCATACGTGTTATTCCGCTGTGTGTCCAACCCGGCCCCTCACAGGCCAAACCGAATTGTTGTCGGAGGCGAGGCGAGAGAGAGAGGCGACAGCCTGAGCCAACGCTTTCCGTTACCACCTGGCCGCAGCCTGCAAGTTGCAACATCTCCAAATACTGCAGCGCCACAATGCTGCAGCACATTTATCCCGTGCATGAGGTCAAAACGTGATTATTCGTTGCACCATTGCTTTGCTGCTTGTTGCTGTCGCGTTTTTAACCCGATCCGCTGCCCGGCGCTGCCGATACTATCGCCAGCGGCATCGCCAACATGGCGACATCAGGGTCAACGGCGGCGGCAGCCTCGGCGGCAGCCGCGGCAGCCGCAACAGCAGCGGGGGCAGCGGCGGCAGCGGCAGCAGCAGATGTGGCGGCCAAGACGGTGTCAAGGGCGCGGTTTGTGTACCCTGATGGTGGCACGTACGGTACGTTTTTAGCGTGTGTGTTGTCACACTCCACCATCACACACACCCACACATCCACCCACAACCGCCAACGCAACCAACAACCGCAGACGGCGAGTATGTGAATGCGGGCGGCGTGGTGAAGCGGCAAGGGGCGGGCGTGTATGTGGACGCGCACTGCTCGTATGACGGCAGCTGGGCGGGCGACCGCATGAGCGGCAAGGGGACGTACGTGGCCGCCACCGGCGCGCGGTACGTGGGCGACTTTGCGGACGACGCATACCACGGCAAGGGCGTGTATGTGTGGCCGGATGGCGCGCGGTATGAGGGCGGGTGGGCGGCGTCGCGCATGCACGGACGCGGCGAGTACGTCTCTGCCGACGGCGTGGCGTGGGTGGGTGAGTTTGTGAACGGCATGTTCTTTAACGGCAAGGCGCACGTCGCCGTGCGATGACACAACACATTATTAATGCTTGAAGGTAACCTCACACAGTTTTGTACAACAACAACAACAACAACAACAAAAACCACCACCATAACATAGAGCCAGCAAACGAATGAGGCAGCTAGGCGTAGGAGGAGGCCAAGAAGCCGGTGGAGGTGGTGGCGGCCAGCGCCGCGGTGCGCGACAGCTCATCGCGCAGGCTGGCATGCGTGTGGGAGAGGGAGAGGTAGTCGGCGTGCAGCTCATTAAGGGTGCGACGCATGGCGTCGGTGTCCACATCGCGGCTACGCAGGGCGGCAGTCGCCGCGGCAGCATCTGCGCGTGCCGCCGCCAGCTCATCTGCCATGACGCCGGCGGCGCGCGCCCGCGCGCCAATATCCGCCTTGAGTGCCGCCACCTCGCCCGTCAGGCCGTCAAATGCGGTGCGCGACGCCGCCAGCACGGAGTCCGCACCTGCCAGCGACGCCTTCAGGTCACGAACCGTGTCCTCCAGCCGGTGCGTGGTGTACCCTGCTGCGGCGCGCTCCTCACCCATGGACGCCAGCTGCGCGCGCAACGCGGCAGCAGCGCCTGCCGCGTCTTGAGCGGCAGCCACCGCAGCCGCTTCCGCCGCCGCCGCTTCGCGCGCTGCTCGCGCCTGCGCAGCTGCCTCCGCGGCGGCGCTGTCCAGTTGCGCCACAAGGGCACGCTGCGCCGCCTCCGCACGCTCCGCGCGGTCGCGCGCCACGCCCGCCTCGCCCCTTGCAACGTCCGCACTGAAGGCGGCGGACGCCACACCGGCGGCAGCGGCGGCCAGCTGCTCCGCCAGCGACACGCGCTCCGCACGCTCCGCTGCACACTGCGCCTCCAGCGCCGCCACAGTATCTTGCAGTGCCGCCTCGCGGCGGCTGGCTGCCTCGGCGGCACGCTCTGGAGCGCGCCCCTCATCGTCGCGCGCCTCCTCTGCACGCGCCTGCGCCGCTGTCGCGCCGCGGGCCGCATGTGTAGCGTCCGCTGCCGCGGAGGTGACAGCGGCAAGCGCCTGCTCGGCATCAGCAGCGCGCGCAGTTGCGCGTGCTGCCGCGGCTGCCACACCCGCGCCGCGCGCGAGCGTGGATAGCACGCCAACGAACCCGGCGAGGATGGCAAGGTCAATGGTGTCAATGGCAGCCGCGCCGTGGCCCAGCACCACGAAGAAGGTGCCGCCACCGCCACGCGACGCAGTCGGGCGGTCACCGTCGGCATCGCTGCTGCCACCGTCATCCAACCGGCACACAAGCACGGCGGGTGCTACCAACGGCAGTGGCGTGTGAGCACTCGTCGTGCTGTGCGTCTCCCACCCCTCACGCAGTCGCCCCGTGTCTGGCAACAGCACCGTCTCACTGTCTGGCGGCGCGCCCGCACCGCCGCCTGCCGTCGCCGACGCTAGCGCCAGCGCTGGCCGCACCAAGCTCCACATGCCCCCTCCCGCACCCCCGATGCCGGCTGGCGCGCTCTCTGCCGCCTCCCGCACCACCTGACGCAGGTATGCCTCTTCACACGGCAGGCGTGGCGCTGGCTCATGCAGCAGGGTGTGCCGGCTACCGCCGCCGCCGCCGCCGCCGCCGCCGCCGCCGCCGCCGCCGCCGCCGCCGCTGCGGCTGGGAGACAACATCCGCCCAGCGGCAGCAGCCAGGGTGGCTTCCAGACTGCCAGTGCGGGGCGACGCCTCCTCGGCAGTGACGGCTGCCACGATGGACATGGCGCCGGTGGAGGGGTCTGGCATGTGCGCCACCGCGAGTGCGGCACAGGTGGTGAGCGACAGCACGCGGCGAAGCAAGGTAGTGTTGAGCCACAGCACATCCGCGCCACCGTCCACGTGAGCCGCCAGCTCTGCCACCAGCTGCATGGCGGTGTGCAGGCGCGCCTGCCCCGCACTTGCCACCGCCACCCGCTCCAGCGCGTCGTGTGTCGCGGCACGGCTGGCCGCCGCGGTGGGCTCCAGCGCAGACATGGTCGCCCGCGCCGCCTCCAGCGCGGCACGCAGCCCTGCGCTCTCCTCCTCCGCTGCCGCCGCGGCGCGCGCATGCTCCTCTGCTGCACGCGCGGCGTCGGCGGCAGACGCGCGAGCATCCTCCGCGGCTGCCGCCTCCTCTGCCGCGGCGGCGGCCGCTGCACCTTGCGCAGCCTGCGCGGCGGCGGTGGCCTCCACGGCATGCGAGCGCGACCGCAACAGGTGCCACAACGGGCCAAACAGCCGCAGCCCGTGTGACAAGACGGCGCGGCACGCCGGCGCCACCGCGCGCTCAAAGTACAAATCAAACACAACGCCCGCCTCGGTGGCCACCCGCAACACGCCGGCGCTGGACGGCGAGGCAATGCTTCCGCCGCTGCCGCTGCCGCTGCCACGCGCGTCCCGACCGTCGTCGTCATCCACATGCGCTGTGGTGGGCGCATGCACGGTAGCAACCACGCGACATGGCGCCAAACTGTGCAGCTGGTGCTCAATTGCGCGGCTTGCCGCCGCTGCTGCGCCGGCGCCAGCACCCTCCACGTCCGTTGCAACAGTAGCAGCAGCGCGACGCAACGCATCAACAACTGCAATGGCGGTGTGGAATGCGACGTCAACGGGCACGCCGCTGCCAGCGTGCGGCGTGGCTACGCCTGCAGTCGCACCACTGCCACGCCGCCCACCACCCACAGACAGCGGAGGCGATGCCCGGATCCCACCTGCGCCGTGTGGTGTCGCATGCGTGGCAGATACTACCATGGCAGGGCGGAGGAGGGCGTATGGTGGCAGCCTGCTCGCTTCACCACGGGCGTCGCCGGTGGTAGTGACCGCAAAACCGGCGTCCTCATCGACGCCGTCAATGTCCCCGCCCTCGCCGCCGGCGCCGTACAAGCCGAGGCTGGCGGTAGCATGTGCCAGGCGGCTCTGCAGTGCCGCGATGGTGTCGTCCGCCGCCGCCAGCTGCGCACGCAGCTCACCTGCCGCCGCCGCATGCGCGCCGTGGGTGCCGTCGGTTGCCTCACGCGCGCGCGCCAGCGCTAGCAGCGCACCCACCTTCCGCGCAATCTGGCGCGCCCCCGCTGCCAGGTACTCCGCTTGTGCCGGCGACAGCACGGCGGGCCCCAACGCCACCAGCACGCCAACAGGCTGCGGCGGGCCACCGCTGCCGCCCGGTGGTGATGCCATCCCCACGGGAAGCGCAACCACGGCGTCGGTTGCTTGTGCGTGTATGCCGCCCCGCGGCAGCGGCAAGGCTGTGGTGCCGCCACCCAGGGTTGCGGTCGGCAGCTGTGCACACGACGCGGCGTATGTGGCAGCGTCGGTGGCGTCCCAGTCCGGGTGGTCAGCGGCGCGGACGGCTGTAATCGCCTTGCCCTCGTCTGCCACGCGCTGCACCAGCCGACTAATGCCACCCCGCAGGCCGGGCAGGCCGGCAGCAAAATGAAGTGCCAAGGAGCGGACGGGTGGCGGCGCCGCCGGATCTGCAGCTGCCAGCACGGCGGCGCCAAGTTGGGCTACCCAGCCGTGTAGCCGCCGCGCATCCTCGCCGCCGCCGTCGCCGCCACCCTCCATCAGCCCACTGACGCCATCCAGGCAGGCAAGCATCAGGTCGTCACCTGCGTCCACCCAAGCCGCGTAGGCGCGCGCCAACCGGTCCGCCGCGGCAGCCTTTGCAGCCGCCGCCGCTGCTGCCACCAGCCGGCCCTCTGCCTCCCCCAACACCGCCATGACGCGCTGCTGCACGGTCGCGGCACCGGCGGCAGCCTCCAGCCGCGCCACCGCACACCGTACACCGCGCTCCAGCACGTCCACTGCCGCCAGGTGAATGCCGTCACGTGTGTTAAACCCCACATGCAGCACCGCTGCGCCGCCCACCACGCGGGACACATGGAACGGCGCGCGTGTCACGGCATCCACCGCCGCCAGCGCCGCCAGCTGCGCAGTGGTTGCACGCCGGCGTGGCGCCCCGCCAAGGCGGCGGCCCTCATAACTGCTGTCGTCGGAATCGTCGCCAGCGGTGTCACCACCGTCGCTGCCTTGCCGCTGCAGCAACTCCAGCGCCGCACTGGCAGCCTGCAACGCGCGCGCCGTCAGTCGCCCACTCCCCGCAGCAATGCTGCCGCCCCCGCCCCCCGTCACTGCCAGTGCCGCGCTGCCGCCATCTGCAATGGCACGCGCCAGCTCCTGCAGGTTGTCCGCCCGCATGACGTCCAGCAGCAGCGCCTCCATCGTGTTGGCGGGCAGCACACCGTGACGGCGAGACACGTGACACGGCCGTGCGGCCGCGCAACGGCGATTGAAGTTACTTACCACAATTACTGCTTAAAACGCAGTGCAATATAACAATTACGTGCAGGACACAATTCCCCATTACCCATCCATTGTATCAATGGTATTGCATTATAAATTTACGGCTGTTTTTCATACGCATTTGCCAATTGACCGAGTGACCTTGTTCCTTGTTTGTGCCATGTGTCGCGGTCACGTTGTGCAGGCTGCTGCTGCTGCTTGTTGGTACCAGTCCGTTACGTTTGTCCGTTACTCTCCCCCCCGCCCGCTGCTGTTGCGCCAATCGAATAATCGCGACGCACCGTGGCAGAGGGGCATTTATTGGTTGCAATGGGGGACAATGCTCCTGTTGTTGTGACTGGAGTTGTTTACTAGCTGCTACACGCCATCGTTTTGATTCATCGTTTCCCCCCACTTGCAGCACCAGAGGAGGCGGACGTGCCATCATCGTGCACTACTCCATCGTCGCCGTTGTCGTCGTCGGTGGTGCTGTCACCACGTCCCCAAGGCAGCCGCTTCCGGCACACGTGCAACACGCAACGCCACCATGGCGCAGACGGTGACGCTGAGCCGCGAGGTGTTGAAGTGGCTGCAGTCGCTGGACCTGTCGTTCTCGGTCAAGAACGCGAAGCGCGACTTTGCCAACGGATTCCTGGTGGCCGAGATCTTCTCGCGGTACTACGACAAGGAGATCTTCATGTTTTCGTTTGAGAACGGCACCAGCCTGGCCACCAAGCGCAACAACTGGAACCAGCTGCTGCGGTTCTTCATCAAGAAGGGCATTGAGCCGGGCGGCGACCCGGTGACCAAGGCGGCGGTGGAGGACATCATCCACTGCCAGCCCGCCGCCACCGAGGCGTTCATCAACCGTATCTATGAGTTCCTGACGGGCAAGAAGTACGTGAGGCAGCGGCGTGGGAGGGGGGCATTAGTGCGCACGTACCCTGGGCGTTACAACTGTGTCACCCCATCATCCCCTCCCCCACCCATACTGCAGACTCGTGCTGCCGCCCAAGCCGCCGCCGGTGGCGATGGTGGCCACCGCCAAGATGGGCGGCGGCGCGGCGGCGGGGCTGCTGAGCCACATGGATGACGTGCCGGCGTTTGCGCGGCCCACCGCCTCCCGCATCGCGCTGGTGGTGAGCCGGGAGCCCAGCACGGAGATGATGACGGACACGCACGCGGTGGAGGCGAAGGTGGCGACGGCGCTGCGGGCGTACGAGCGCACGGTGCAGGCGGACAAGCTGGAGCACCCGCAGCGGTACTCCAGCCTGCGGCGCACAAGCTTGTCGGGCAGCGGGCCCGCGTCGCCGGGCTCGCCATCACGCACCCTGGCATCCGCGGCAGGTACCACCGCCACCCTGGCGGCCTCCCCAGCCGCCGTCATTCACATGCCGGCGGCAGGCGGTGCGGGCGGCGGCGGCGGCGTGGCAGTGCGCAGTGTGACGGTGCGAGCGGTGGAGGGGGATGAGGCGACGGTGGCACGCCTGCGGGCGTCACGTGAGATGGCGCGTAGCAGCCGCGGCAGTGCTGCCACGGGCGCGGGCGGCGCCATGACGGTAGAGCCGCCGGCCGCCGCGGCGGCGGCAGCAGGCAGCAGCGACAGTGGCACCAGTGGCGGTAGTGGTGGTGTGGTGGTGCCGCCGCTGTCAGGCCGGCAGACGGCGGCATCGCCCAGCGCAGCTGGCGTGGGCGCGCCGTCTGGGACGCCGCTGACCGCGGCGTCGCTGGCCACCCTGGGGCCCGGCAAGGTACTGGAGATCCTGAACGGCTGCGTGCTGGAAGGCCTGTCTGGCAACGTGGTACTGCGCAAGTTTGATGCGGGCCGGCCGCCCGCGTTCTCATTTGTGGACCTCGCCGCGCTGCGCCACGAGCTGGACGACGGCCAGGTGGTGGCGGTGCTGCGCAGCGTGGGCAAGGTGGCAGGCTCGCTGGCCACCGCCTGCCTCCTGTCACCCCGCGGGTTTTACCACCTGGCGTCCTTCCTGCTGCCGCTGCTGACACACCTGGCCGACAGCAGCGCCGGCTTCCTCGCTGCCGCTGGCCTGCTGCGCACGGTGGGCACCTCCATGAACGCGGCGCCCACCGCCGGCCGCTCCACGCTGGCGGGTGAGGAGTCGGTGGCGGGGGGCTACCGGAAGGCGGCCGCCACGGCAGGCAGCGAGACGGTGGCCGCCGCCCTCCTGCGTGACTTCCTCCTGCCGCCGCTGGCGGACGTCCTGCGCCGCAAGCCCGCCAAGCGGCCCGCGCTCATCCCTGCCATCCTGGCGTACGCCGCGCCGCCCAGCGCGCCGGACACCACGCCCGTCATCAACCTGGTGCACACGCTGCAGGAGGCGCTGGGCGACGCGGATGCCTTCCTGCAGTGCATCGCCCTGGTGGCGCTGCACGACCCACGCGACGATGTGCGTGTTTGTGCGTGCGTGTTTATCAATGCAACTATTGTACTCATCTCACCCACCCCTATCTACCCCACCCACCCACTGCAGGAGCAATTGGTGGACCTGGTGGCGTACTACGCGTCGCTGGGGCTGGGCAGCGAGTCGCCGCGCACGCGCGCCGCGGCGCTGGCAATTTACAGCCGCCTGTTTGGCCGCTTCCCGCAGGTGGTGCTGCGCCAGTTTGGGCGGTTTGCGGACATGAAGGACGACACGTGGTGGGAGGTGCGCATGCAGCTGACGCTGCTGGCGTGCCGCACCCTGGCGCTGGTGGCTGACCACGGCCACAGCGTGCTGGCGGCGGCAGAGGCGGCGGCAGCGGCGGCGGCGGCGGGGGAGGGCAAGGAGGGCGAGTCCAAGTCCGACGGCGACGGGGATGGCGTGACGGCGGCGGCGGCGGCGCTGGGGATGGTGCCGGACGACCTGGACGCCGCGGTGGCGCTGGCGCTGGAGGTGCTGACCGCCATCGTGCTGCATGACCCGCAGACGGACGTGCTGCGCGCTTTTATCACGTCCGCCGCGCCGCTGCTGGCTGCCTTTGCGCAGCTGCTGCCGCTGTTCATCCACGCCATCTCCACCCTGCCGCCCGCCACGCGCGACATTGTGGTGGGCGTGACGGCGGGCGGGCAGGTGGCGCCGGAGGGCGCGCTGGGGCGTGACGCGCCGGTGCTGCGCAGCGCGCTGGGCATCAACTACCCGCCGGCGGCCATTGTTGCAGACCTGCCGCCGCTGGAGATCACGCTGGCAACCGCGGACGTGGTGCGGCGGCACTCGCTGGAGGAGCTGGACATGGGCCAGCTCCAGCTGCTCGTGCTGGCGCTGCTGCATGCATGCGGCGTGCGCGGCACCGCTGCCACCGCCGCCGCTGCCGCTGCTGCTGCCGCCGGCGCGCCACTGGCGCCGCCTGCCGACGCCACGCTGCGCGTGCAGGGCCTGGCGCTGCGCCCCGTGTCCTCCGACTTCCTGCCCGCCTTCAAGGCGCTGCAGGACCACATCTTTGTGGCGCTGGCGGACCCGCGCGCCTCTGCCATTGCCTCCCTCCTGCTAGAGATTGTCATCGTCGTCGTGCCCGGCGCCGTCTCCTTCCTCACCTCGCCCGCCGTCCTTGGCTCCCTCGTCCTCCTCTTCCGCCCGCCCGTCGGCGACCGCGACCCTGCCGCGGAGGCCACCGTGGTGGGCATGCTCACCTCCCTGGCGCGCCGCGGCCACCCCTTTGACCGCGCCGTCTCGGACGCCGTCATCGCGTTTGCCAAGCGCGACCCCGCGCTGTACGACGCCTCGGGCCTTGCCGCCGTGCCCATCAAGCCCGCTTAGCCCGCGCTGCGCGTAGCGTCGCATCCTGGTGCCGAGGATACGGGTTCGTGGCTGGCGGTGCACCTTGGGGTGCGGCACCATGCGGGGCTTGTTGTTTGTGTGATATTGGGCAGGAGCGCGCACACCGCGTGCATTTTGTTGGCATTGTCGCGTGCCGTCCCCTCTCTTGTGTTGCGTTGTGCATTGTGTGCCCCATTTCAACGGTGCCGCGTTATTATTGATACGTCTGCGAGCGGGGTAGTGGGTAGGAGGGTAGTCATAGGCCACCATGGCAGCGGTACCACCAGCAGCTGGCGCACCAGGTGGCGGCGCAGCGACGGCGGCAGCAGCAGCAGCAGCAGCAGCAGCAGCAGAGGTGGCAGCGGCTGCAGAGGCAGCACGAGCGGCGGCAGAGCGCGCGGCAACGGATCGTGCCACGCGGGAAGCGGCGGCAAGCACGCGGGCGGCGGCGGCGTCCGCGGCGAAGGTGTCGTTCCGCATTACGCTGGCGTCCGACGCCAAGCTGCCATTCAAGGTGTTGTCGGTGCCCGAGAGTGCGCCATTCACTGCCGTCCTCAAGTTTGCTGCGGAGGAGTTTAAGCAGAATGCCGCCACCAGCGCGGTGGTGACTGCCGGTGCGTTCCCTTTGCCCCGTGTGCCGGCTTGCCCGCAGCAGATAGGAGGCGTCAATTCGCTACCCCCCACCTCACCTCACTCCGCACACGTATGCAGATGGCATGGGAGTGAATCCCACACAAACCGCTGGCGTCGTGTTCCTGAAGCACGGTGGCGACCTGCACCTTATCCCGCGTGATCGCGTGGGCGGGTACCACCACGGCGGTGACGCGACGTTGTGAAATTGAAGTACCACGGGGGCAACTAATTACTACGACATGCAGGTGGAAGGGCGGCCCGGGGTTAGCGGGCAGCGGGTAGCGGGCTCGTGGAAATAAATAAACAACGATGGTGGACGACACTATCATACACTGGCAACCAGTTGTGTCACCACCCAGGCAATACGGTGGACGGCGACAACAGCGCGGGCGCGGGCGCGCCGGCGGTGAGTGAAGGGAAGTAGCCAGGGACGTTAGTGGGGCCAGGGTACGAGGCTGACGGCTGCGGCGGCGGGACCCGCGGCGGCGG
>Ga0066256_1005348_pt1 | contig 10690 bp, 15 predicted proteins | sample ThiBio_1000_biof_FD_87107 | JGI IMG/M metagenome (GOLD analysis project Ga0066256, IMG submission 87107) | Wastewater bioreactor microbial communities from Cape Town, South Africa - Thiocy_expt_1000_biof (version 2) | ecosystem: Engineered > Bioreactor > Thiocyanate-remediating >... | reverse complement strand
TAGCCGCTCCGCCTCAGGGCCAGCGCACTTCCGGCGGCATCGACGAGAGGATCGAGTCGACATTGCCGCCGGTCTTGAGGCCGAAGGTGGTGCCGCGGTCGTAGAGCAGGTTGAACTCCACATAGCGGCCCCGGCGGACGAGCTGCTCGTGCCTGTCGGCTTCCGTCCAGGGCGTATCGAGGTTGCGCCGGACGAGCGCCGCATAGACGTCACGGAAGGCGCGGCCGACGGCCTGGGTGAAGTCGAAATCGGCGGCCCAGTCACCGGAATTGTGGTGGTCGTAGAAGATGCCGCCGATGCCGCGGGGCTCCTTGCGATGGGGCAGGTAGAAGTACTCGTCGCACCAGGCCTTGTAGCGCTCGTAGTCGACGCCGCTGCGGCCGGTGCAGGCGTCGCGCATGGCGGCATGGAAGGCGATGCTGTCGGCATCGTCCTGGGTGCGGCGCCGGTCCAGCACCGGGGTCAGGTCGCCGCCGCCGCCGAACCAGAGTTTCGAGGTGACGACCATCCGCGTGTTCATGTGCGCCGCGGGAACATTCGGATTGCACGGATGGGCAATCAGCGAGAGGCCGGAGGCCCAGAAGCTCGCATCCTCCTCGGTGCCGGGCATCTGCCGGGCGAAATCGGGCGAGAACTGGCCGTGGACAGTCGAGATGTGCACGCCCACCTTCTCGAACACCCGGCCGTGCATCACCGACATCTCGCCGCCGCCGCCCTTGGCGCCGGTATGATCGGTACGGTCCCAGTTCTCGCGTTCGAATCGTCCCGCCGGCTGGTCGGCGTTCGGGCCCTGAAGGCCGGTTTCGATCGCCTCGAACTCGGCACAGATGCTGTCGCGCAGCTGTCGGAACCAGGCCGATGCGGTGGCCTTCTTGGCATCGATATCGTCGGGGAGGGTCATCTGATGGTCTCGAAATATCCGGTCTGCCGCAGCGCCTCGCCGAGAACGAGGCTGGCGGCGGTGGCCACGTTAAGCGATCTCAGGCCTTCCCGCATCGGGATGCGCAGTCGCAGGCCGGCGCGCTGGGCGACGGCCTCCGGCACGCCAGCGCTCTCGCGTCCCACCATCAGGATATCGGTTGGCTCGAAGCTTCCGGCATAGGCCGACTCGGCAGCCTTGGTGGTGAGCAGCACCAGCCGCCTTCTCCCCTCTTCCCCTCCACGCCGCTCTCCCGATCGGTCGTCGTGCTCGACGAAACCGGCGTGTTCGACGTAGCCGGGCCCGCCGCGCTTCAGCGCCCGTCGCGAGAACGGGAAACCGGTGGGGTGGATGATGTGCATCCTGACCCCGAAGCAGGCGCAGAGCCGCAGCATCGAGCCGGTGTTCTGCGCGATCTCGGGCTGGTAGAGCGCCAGTTCGATCGTGATGTGGGCCTCCCGCCGCCGCTGGTCCGAAAACCGGGTGGGTATAGTGTCGCAGAGCCTTGAAGTCACGGCCCGCTAGGCTGGACAACTGACCCGCGTAGTGCAAAAAGACACCCAAATTCACGCGCCGGTGAGGGCGGGCGCGGTCATTGCCGCTTCGGCGGCAAGCCGCACACCAGACGGCGCGGAAGGGCTCAATCATGGAAGCTTACCTTGGCTAATCCGGCTACTCTCGCGCATCCCGAAACCCCTCCGGCCACGCGACGCGATTTTCTCTACGTGGCGACTGCCGCGGTGGGTGTCGTTGCCGCCGGCGGCGTTGCCTGGCCGCTGATCAATCAGCTCAATCCCGACGCGTCGGTGCTGGCGCTGGCGACTATCGAGTTCGACCTCGGTGGCATCGAGGAAGGCCAGTCGGTCACCATCAAGTGGCGCGGCTTGCCGGTCTTCGTCCGTCACCGCACCGCGGCCGAGATCGAGGAGGCCAAGGCCGTTCCGCTGAGCGAGCTGAAGGACCCCGAGACTGACGAGCAGCGGACCAAGGTCGGCCACGAGCAGTGGCTCATCATGATTGCCAACTGCACCCATCTGGGCTGCGTGCCGGTCGGTGAGTCAGGCGATTTCGACGGCTGGTTCTGCCCCTGCCACGGGTCGCACTACGATTCCGCCGGTCGCATTCGCAAGGGCCCGGCGCCCAAGAATCTGGTGTTGCCGCCCTACGATTTCATCTCCGACACGCTCGTGCAGATCGGTTAAGCGGGAAACTCGACGTTCATGGCCAGCCACGAAAGCAACTACACCCCCGGCACGGCGATCGAGAAATGGGTCGACGATCGGCTGCCTATCATCCGGTGGAGCAAGACCCACCTGATGGATTTCCCGACGCCGAAGAATCTCAATTTCTGGTGGACCTTCGGCGCCATCCTCGTGATGTGCCTCGCGATCCAGATCATCACCGGCGTCGTACTGGCGATGCACTATACCCCGCACGTGTCGCTGGCCTTCGACTCGGTCGAGCACATCCGGCGTGACGTCAATGGCGGCCGCATCATCCAGGCCGTGCATGCCACGGGCGCCTCGATGTTCTTCTTCGCGCTCTACGTCCACATGTTCCGCGGCCTCTACTTCGGCAGCTACAAGGCGCCGCGCGAGATCCTGTGGATCCTCGGCGTGCTGATCTTCGCGCTGGTCATGGCGACGGCGTTCATGGGCTACGTGCTGCCGTGGGGCCAGATGAGCTTCTGGGCCGCGACCGTGATCACCAACATCCTCGGCGCCGTGCCGGTGGTGGGCGAGCCGATCCTGCAGCTGCTGCGTGGCGGCTTCGCTGTCGACAACGCCACGCTCAACCGCTTCTTCTCGCTGCACTACCTGCTGCCGTTCGTCGTTGCCGCCGTCGTCGCGCTCCACATCTGGGCGCTGCACGTGCCGGGCAACAACAATCCGATCGGCGTCGAGGTGAAGTCGAGTCGCGACACGCTGTCGTTCCACCCATACTACACCATGAAGGACGCGTTCTTCATGGTGCTGTTCCTGATCCCGTTCGCCTGGTTCGTGTTCTTCGCGCCCGATATCCTCGGTCACCCGGACAACTACATCCAGGCCAACAGCCAGGTCACGCCGACGCACATCGTGCCCGAATGGTACTTCCTGCCGTTCTACGCGATCCTGCGCGCAATCGACTTCAACATCCTGTTCATAGACAGCAAGCTGGGCGGCGTCATCTTCTTCGCCGGCTCGATCCTGATCCTGTTCGTGGTCCCGTGGCTCGATACCTCCAAGGTGCGCTCGGGCACGTTCCGGCCGGTGTTCAAGTGGTTCTTCTGGCTGTTCGTGCTGAACTTCCTGGCGCTGACCTATCTCGGGGCAGCACCGGCCGAGGGCGTCTACGTGCTCCTGTCAAAGATCGCGACGGCGTACTACTTCCTCTACTTCCTCGTCATTCTCCCGCTCCTTGGACGCCTCGAGACGCCCCGGCCCCTGCCGACCAGCATCTCCGAATCCGTCCTCGCTCACCATTGACCGCTTGGGAACGCGACTAATGAACAAACCATCGAGCATCGTCGCCGCCGTCCTGATGGCGTTTACGCTCGGCGCGATCCCGGCCACGGCACAGGACGAGGGCGGTCACGCCACGCCGACCATCCAGAAGCAATCCTGGAGCTTCGGCGGTGTGTTCGGCACCTATGACGAGCACCAGCTGCAGCGCGGCTTCCAAGTCTACCGCGACATCTGCGCGGGCTGCCATTCGGCCCGCCTGCTGGCCTTCCGCAATCTTTCCGAGCATGGCGGTCCGGGCTTCAGCGAAGGCCAGGTCAAGGCACTCGCGGCCGAGTACGAGATCCGCGATCCCGAAGCTGAGAACGGCGTCCGTCCGGGCGTTGCTGCCGATCGCTGGCCGTCGCCGTTTGCCACCGAGCAGGATGCCCGCGATGCCAATGGCGGCGCCATCCCGCCGGACTTCTCGGTCATCGCCAAGGCGCGCGGTGTCACCGAGGCGTTCCCGGCCAACATCTGGAACTACATCACGGCTTATTCCGAAGCCGGGCCGGACTACATCTATGCACTGCTGACTGGCTACGAGGAGGTCCCGCCAGAGGGCTCCGAGATTCCCGAGGGCAAGTACTACAACCATGTCTTCCCGGGTCATGCGATCGGCATGTCGCCGCCGCTGGCCGACGGATCGGTCGAGTACGCCGACGAGACCTTCCCGCGCACGCTCGATCAGTATGCGCGTGACGTTTCGGCCTTCCTGATGTGGGCGGCCGAGCCGCACCTCGTGGCCCGCAAGGAAGCCGGGTTCCGGGTCATGCTGTTCCTCGTCCTGTTCGCAGGGCTGATGTGGTTCGTGAAGGAGCGCCTCTGGGCCCCCGTGCACCGCGAGGAAAAGCTCGAAAGCGAGAAGCACGCGGCCTGAGATCGGTCGCCGCGCACCTGATCGAGGCGGGCCATTGGCCCGCCTTTCCTATTGGGGCTGCGCTTTCAGCATCGGCGTCAGGTCGAGCGTCTTTGCCGTCCGGGGTAGCAGCCTGCCGGCGGCATCGGCCCGGATCAACCGGGCCCTGCCGTCGTTGGCGTAGGTGCCTTTGGCGAAAAGCTGCTGCTCCTTGCGCCGCCGCGCGAGAATCTCCGGCGGTCTCCGCCAGTTGAGAAACGCCGCGGCTGCCTTCGCGTGGTCTCCCGCATTGAGCGAGCGGGTCAGTGCGGCGCGAGCGATGGCGCCGGTGTTGAAGTGGAACGACACCAGCGCATCGAACTCGGTCTGCGCCAGCGGCACTCGGACCGCTCGCCGCACCGCTTCCTCATACGGCCCGATATCCCGGCGGAACAGCTCGATGGACTCGGTGAGGCTCATCTCGCCCCGGAATGTCTGAGGGTCGGGCAGGCCGGCGGCGCGCGTATGCCCGACGCCAATGGTCCACACCCCCACCGAGTCGCGGTATCGGCTGAGGACGATGGCCTCGTGCCCGATCAGCTCCATCAGTCCGGCTCTCGACATCTTCATCGGCATTTTCCGCGCTGCAAACCAGCAGGCTACGGCCACCGTTGCCGGCGGGGATAAGGTGTTGCGTGGGCTGGGCCGAGGCCCGATAGTGACGACGGGCATGTGGGAGTTCGCGATGTCCGTGTCCCGTTGGGCCCTGACCGCCGTATCGATCGCCGTGACCGTCGCCCGCCATCCGGCGGTGCGGGCTGGGCTTCGCGCGGCGCCGCTCCTCGTCACGCCGCGGATGCGAGAGAAGGCGACCGGTACAGCGCTTTCCGCCGCCTACAAGGCCGGGCAGCTGGTGCGCCGCGTCGTGCCGCGCCAGATGATCGACTAGCGACGTCCGACTCGACAGCCGTCCGGCCGTTCCCTTCGCCTTTCCTGACCAGGTGCCCATGCTCGACCTGAAGTCGCTCGTCCGCTCGATCCCCGACTATCCCAAGAAGGGCATCCTGTTTCGCGACATCACCACGCTCATTGAGCATCCCGAGGGATTTCGCGAGAGTGTCGAGCGGCTGGCCGATGCGCACCGCGGGCTCGGAATCACCCACGTGGCGGGGATCGAGGCACGCGGCTTCATCTTCGGCGCGGGCGCGGCCATCGCGCTCGGCGTCGGCTTCGTGCCGGTGCGCAAGGCGGGCAAGCTGCCGGGCGAAACGATCGGCCAGAACTACGCGTTGGAATACGGCGCGGATACCATCGAGATCCATGCAGACGTGATCGGCGCCGGCGACAGGGTCCTGCTGGTCGACGATCTGATTGCCACCGGCGGGACCGCGGTGGCCGCAACGGCGCTGCTCCGCCGCACCGGTGCAACGGTCGAACACGCCGCCTTCGTGATCGATCTTTTCGATCTGGGCGGCGCCGACAAGCTCCGCGCCATGGACGTGGCCGTCTACAAGGTCATCGATTTCGAGGGGCACTGAGCCCCGTCAGCTGGCCCGGCGAACCGGCTCTGCGACGGGCTCGCGATAGGCCTCGGCATCGGCGGCAAACCGCAGCAGCAGTGCATTGAAGCGCTCGGGCTGGTCGCGGAAGGCGGCGTGGCTGCAGTCTTCCAGTACATGCACATGGCCATCCCACAGATACTCGCAGTCGAGGCTCTGCAGGTAGCCCAAGCGCACCAGCGGGTCGTGCTCGCCGTGGACGATTGCCACCGGCCGGGTCGATTGTTCCACGGTGCGGCGCTGGTCGGCGCCTTCGCCGCGCATCATCGAGCGGCCGACATGCACGCGCGCTCGGCCGTCGGTGCGGATAATATCGTTCATCGCATGGGCGGGGGGAGTCGTGCCGAAGCAGAGCTCAAGATAGCGCGCCATGTCCCGCGCCGTGAACTTCTCCTTGCTGGCCAGCAGCATGTCCCAGTTGGTGTGGAAGCCGCGCAGCATGCCCAGCGGGCCCGGCGAGATCGGCGGGGCGCCCATGATCATGGTCCCGGCAATGGCCGGCAGGCGGCTCATCAGCTCGATGGCGACATGGCCGCCCAGCGACCAGCCGAACATTGCGAAACGCTCGACGCCCAGCTCCGCCAGCGTCTCGCCGACAACTGCGGCAAAGCCCGGCATCGTGTAGCCGAAGGCCGGCTCGCGCGCGTCGCTCGATTCGCCGTGACCCGGCAGGTCGATGGCGAGGAGACGATGCCGCTCCGCCAGCTGGCTGTCGAACTGGAGGTCGAACACCGCGCGGGATGTGCCGGCGCCGTGCAACAGCACGAGGGGCATCCCGTCGCCGCCAGAATCGGTCAGCCGAATCTGGGCTTGCGAGGTAGCAATTGTCCGATTGCGGCTCATGGCTTGTTCATCGGCGTTCAAATCAACCCTGGAAATCCACAACGAATCTGACGGCAAAACCTCTAGGCGGCGTGTAGCTGCTTGGTTAAACTTTGGTTTAGTTCGTCCGGCACTTCCCCACCGATCAAAGGACCTGGCAACTCTCATGGACCTGGTCCAAGACCTGCTCATCTCCGCTCTCGCCGTCGTCGTGCTGTTCCAGCACAGCTGGGCTGGCAAGGGCCATTTCAAGTCCGACACCATGCCGTTGGGCGCGATCCTCATCGTGGTGGTCGCACTCGTCACCGGGCTGCTGTTCCTGTTCCTGACATGGACCTCGCCGCAGCCGCTGCTGCCCTGGCTCGTCGGGCTTGGCTCGATGCTGTTCAGCTGGTGGCTGTTCTGGCGCACCATCGCGGCCTCGCGGCAGGGCGGGCTGCGCCTTGCCTTCGACGAAGCGGGACCACGTACCCTCGTGATGCAGGGGCCGTACCGCTACGTCCGTCATCCCTTCTATGTCAGCTACATCTTCTTCTGGGCCGGCTGGACGCTGGCGCTGTGGAACTGGGTGGCGCTGCTGCCGTTCGTCATCGTCGTGGCCGTCTACATCAGCGCCGCCCGGATGGAGGAGCGCAAGTTCGCCGCCACGCCGATGGCCGCCGACTATGAACGCTATCGCCAGAGCACCGGCTTCTTCTGGCCGCGCCTCAGCAGCCTCCGGTAGCCGGCAGGCCGCGATCGGGAATCGCGGCCTGCCCATTCGCTTACTTCCTGGTCGTCAGCAGGTCCGGCAGCTTGATGTCGAGCGTCGGAGTCTTGGTGCTATCCGGCGCGGGTTTGGGCGCCTTCTTGCCGGGTGTCTTGCCATAGGCGACGCCCGGGCGGCCGCCCCAGCTCTCCTTGTTGACCGGGGCAGGGCGCTGGTAGGTGGCAAATTTGGGCATGCGGAACTCCTTCCCCGTCGCGGCGATCAGCACGCAGGAACGGGGCCAAAGGGGCGCGCGGCGCGATGGCCGGCGCGGATTGACGGATGGGTTCAGGAGAGACTGGACGCCAGGGATGCCGGACAGAGACCGGCTTCAGATCTGGAGCATCGCGCTGGCCGGCATCCGCGCATCACCCGCCGCACGCGAAGCGTGGGAAGGATCAACTCGGGCGTCCGCGGCAATGCTCAGATCATTTCGGGCGATACCTCTTAGAAGGAAGGCGTGCCAGATAGGCCGCATCGGCGCCGGTGTCAACCGCCGGCCGGCGTCAGCGCGGCACGCAGGTGAGGACTGGCTTTTCCTTGGTGGACAGCGTCAGGGTGTCGGTTCCGGCTTCATTGAAGCTCATGATGCCGACTTCGATGCCGGCACCCTGGATCAGGTTGCCGTCGATGAACTGCACGCCATCCGAGTACATCTGCACGTTGCCGGTACCCGATGCGGCGGAGTTGAAGTTGGCCGATGCGTAGCCGTAGGAGCCGGCATAGATCGTCAGGATGCCTGCCTTGGTGCCGTCGATATTGGCGCGGCAGCCCCAGTTGCCCTCCACCGCCGACACCTGCGCAAAGGCGGGCGTCGTCGCGAGCAGGGCGAGAACGGCGAAAGTCGCTCGGATCATGTGGACGATCTCCTTGCCAGCAGTTTCCCCAATCCGGGGATTCTGGTCAACGCCATCAGCACCCGCAAACGCAGTGGCGCACGATAGTCTCGCAGCTTCGTGAAGCCGACCAGTTCGGCATGATAGACCAGTTCGCCCCGCTGGTTCACCGCGTTGAGGTCGTTGAACAGCAGGCCCCATCCGGGGAGGGAGTTCGACGGGCGCTTGCCGGTGACGGTCAGCGTATAGCTCACCGTGTCGCCGGGCCGGGCCGGGGCCTTGAACTCCATCTTATTGACACCGGGCGACGGGCCCGAGACCCCAGGCTCTTCGCCGCGCTGCCGGTGCACCTCGTCATCCGCAAACAACGTGTCGACCATGAGCCGGTGCCCCACCACCACCGTGTGCCAGCCCGAAGCGACCAGCCCGCCGAAATGCGCGTGCGCCGCGTCTTCCTCGCTGACGTGAAAGTACTGCGGATCGTAAAGCTTGCCGAAGCGGATGATTTCCTCGGCCGTGAACGCGTGCGCGCCGAGCGGGTGCGGCTGCCCGACGACGATCTCCTCGAACCACTGGGTCATTCGGCGGTCTCCGTCATCGGGGCGCTCGGGTCGCGCAGTTCCACCAGGTTGGCGAGGTTGATGGTCATCGCCTGCTCGCCCTTCTGGTTGCGGATGTCGAAAGCGATGGTGACGATGCCGCGCTCGGGATGGCTGCGCGAGCGGCGGAGCGCGGTGATGGTCGCCGTGCCGCCGATGGTGTCGTCCACCATCACCGGCTTCCGCCACTTGAGATCGGAGAAGCCCAGCCCGCCCATCGAGGCGACTTGGTTCAGAAACGCGTCCCCGAGCAGTTTTAGCGACAGCGCCGCGGTCTGCCAGCCGCTGGCGGCGAGCCCGCCCAGCAGCGATGCCTTGGCGGCCTTCTCGTCGAGATGGAAGGGGAACGGGTCGAACTCGGTGGCAAACGAGATGATCATGTCGCGGGTCACCGTGACCTCGCCAAGCCGGATCTCCTCGCCGACGGCAAGGTCCTCGAAATGACGGCGGTTGCCGGTGATCGGATTGGGCATCTGGCTTACCTATGCGTCAATCTCACTCCCGCGGGGTATGTGCCACGGCAGCGTCCGCGAGGGAAGCCGATTTTGTGTCGGATAGCAGTCGGCCCCCTCGTTCGAAGGGAGCTCGATCCACGAAGGAGCCTTGGTCAGCGCGAGCCGACCAAGGCGCAACTGGGCTACGTGTTGAACTTGAACAGCATCACGTCGCCATCGCGGACGACGTAGTCCTTGCCTTCGTCGCGTGCCTTGCCGGCTTCCTTGGCCGGCACTTCGCCGCCGAGCGTGATGTAGTCGTCGAAGGCGATGGTCTGGGCGCGGATGAAGCCGCGCTCGAAATCGGTATGGATGACGCCTGCCGCCTGCGGGGCGCGGTCGCCCTTGTGGATGGTCCAGGCCCGCGCCTCCTTCGGTCCGGCGGTAAAATATGTTTGCAGGCCAAGCAGTTCGTAGGCTTCGCGGATCAATCGATTCAAGCCCGGCTCGCTCAGGCCGAGGCTGTCGAGGTACTCGTTCTGCTCCTCGTCGGGGAGTTGGGCCAGCTGACTTTCGATCTCGGCCGAGATGACGATCACCGCGGCGTTGTGCTGGCGGGCATAGTCTTCCACCTGCCGGGTCAGGGCGTTGCCGGTGGCGGCCGAACCCTCGTCGACATTGCAGACATAGAGCGCCGGTTTGCTGGTCAGCAGCTGCAGTTCGCGGAAGGTCTTCTCCTCCTCGGCGCTGCGCTCGACGAGCCGCGCCGACTTGCCGTCACGAAGCAGAACCAGCGAGCGGTCGATGAGATCGAGAACGAGCTTGGCGTCTTTGTCGCCGCCCTTGGCCTTCTTCTCGATGCCGGTGCGGCGCTTCTCGAGGCTTTCGAGGTCGGCGAGCATCAGCTCGGTCTCGACCACTTCGGCGTCGGCCAGCGGATCGACCTTGTTGGCGACGTGGATGACGTTGGCATCCTCGAAGCAGCGCAGCACATAGGCGATGGCATCGCATTCGCGGATATTGGCGAGGAACTGGTTGCCCAGGCCTTCGCCCTTGCTGGCGCCCTTCACCAGCCCGGCGATGTCGACGAAGTTGATGCGCGCCGGGATCAGGGTCGCCGACTTCGCCACCTTCGCCAGCTTTTCGAGCCGCGAATCGGGAATGGCGACCTCGCCGGTATTCGGCTCGATCGTGCAGAAGGGAAAATTCGCGGCCTGCGCATTGGCGGTGCGGGTCAGGGCGTTGAACAGGGGGGATTTACCCACGTTGGGCAGTCCCACGATGCCCATCTTGAGAGCCATGCAGCAAACTCCGGCGGTTTTCGCGCCTCCCTTGGGGCGGGCGCGGTGGTAAGTCAAACGCTCAGTCGCCCCTTCGGAAGGGCTTCTTGGGGATGTCGGCCCTGGGGCCGGGTTTGCGCACCGTGGACCTGGGAGACGCGGAGCGCAGAGG
>Ga0066256_1005346_pt1 | contig 10692 bp, 6 predicted proteins | sample ThiBio_1000_biof_FD_87107 | JGI IMG/M metagenome (GOLD analysis project Ga0066256, IMG submission 87107) | Wastewater bioreactor microbial communities from Cape Town, South Africa - Thiocy_expt_1000_biof (version 2) | ecosystem: Engineered > Bioreactor > Thiocyanate-remediating >... | reverse complement strand
GTGACGGAGGCAAGCCCTGCGACGCCGCTCGCACAGGACATGCGCGGCCGCATCGCCCTCATCGGCGCCGGCCCCAGCGGGCTGGCCGCGGCGCGTAATCTGCAGAAGCTGGGCGTGCCTTTCCAGGGCTTTGAAGCACACACCGATGTGGGTGGTTTGTGGAACATCGACAACCCGCGCAGCACCGTCTATGAATCGGCGCACCTGATCTCCAGCAAGCACACCACGGAGTTCACCGAGTTCCCCATGCGCCCCGAAGTGGCCGACTATCCGAGCCACCGGGACATGCGCCAGTATTTCTTCGACTTTGCAGAGCACTTTGGCCTGCGCCAGCATTTCTGGTTTGGCACGCGCGTGCTCCGGGTCGAACCGGTGGGGGAGGGCTCTGCGCCGCTATGGCGCGTGACGTGGACGCAGCACGGTGGGCCCGCGCAAACGGCAGAGTTCAAGGGCGTGGTGATTGCCAACGGCACGCTGGCCGAACCCAGCATGCCGCGCTTTGAGGGGCACTTTGACGGGGAGCTGCTGCACACCAGCGCTTACAAGAGCGCCGAGCTGTTCAAAGGCAAGCGCGTGCTGGTTGTGGGCGCGGGCAACTCGGGCTGCGACATTGCAGTGGACGCGGTGCACTACGCGCGCAGCGTGGACATCTCGGTGCGGCGCGGCTATTACTTCGTGCCCAAGTATGTGTTCGGCAAGCCCGCAGACACGCTGGGCGGCAAGTTCAAGATGCCGCCCTGGCTCAAGCAGAGGGTGGACAGCGTGGTGCTGCAATGGTTCACTGGCGACCCTGCGCGCTTTGGCCTGCCCAAGCCCGACTACAAGATGTACGAGTCACACCCGGTGGTCAACTCGCTGGTGCTGCACCACCTGGGCCATGGCGATATTCACGTCAAGCCCGACATCGCGCGCCTTGAAGGCCACACGGTGCACTTCAAGGACGGCAGCGCCCAGGACTATGACCTGGTGCTCTGCGCCACCGGGTACAAGCTGCATTACCCCTTCATCGACCACAGCCTGCTCAACTGGCAGGGCATGGCGCCGCAGCTGTACCTCAACATCCTGTCGCCCCGGTTCGACAATCTGGCCGTGATGGGCATGATCGAGGCCAGTGGTATCGGCTGGCAGGGCCGCTATGAACAGGCAGAGCTGGTGGCGCGCTTTTTCAAGGCGCAGGCCGAGGGATCGCCGCGCGCCGAGGCGCTACGACAGGCCAAGGCCGGGCCGCCGCCCGATCTGTCGGGCGGCTTCAAGTATCTCCAGCTCGAACGCATGGCGTACTACGTGCACAAGGACACCTACCGCAACGCGGTGCGCGCGGCCGCCGCAGCCCTGGAATGAAAGCCCCCCTGAGGCGCTGCGCGCCTTCCCCCCCGCTCTCGCAGCGCTGCGCACTGCGAGCAAGAGGACGACGCCCTCGCTGCGGGGCGGCCCTTGCTCGGCGTCCCGCGCTGTCGCTGCGACAGTTTCGTGCGTTGCGCGTTTCGCAATACGCGGTGAAGAACTGAACTCAAAGGTTATCTATGCTGCCTGTGGACGAAATACGCCTCAACTTCAACCCCGCGTCGCTGGTGGTGCTCAATGGGGTGCTGGGTTTTCTCATGTTCGGCATTGCGCTGGATACACGCGTGGCGGACTTCAAGCGCGTGCTGCGTATGCCGGGGGCCATGGCAGTGGGCATTGCCGCGCAGTTCATCGTGCTGCCTGCGGTGACCTTTGTGCTCACGCTGTTGCTCAAGCCCGGGCCCAGCATTGCGCTGGGCATGATCCTGGTCGCCTGCTGTCCGCCCGGCAATGTGAGCAACATCCTCACGCACCGCGCGGGGGGCAATGTGGCGCTGTCGGTGTCGATGACGGCCATCTCCAACGCGCTGGCCATCGTGCTCATGCCGCTCAACTTTGCCTTCTGGGGCGGCATGCACCCCACGGCGGCGCCGCTGCTGCGCAGCATTGCGCTCGACCCGCTGGAAATGGCAGGGCACATCGTGGTGATCATTGGGCTGCCCTTTGTGCTGGGCATCCTGTGTGCCGAAAAGTTGCCGCGCCTCACACAGCGCGTGAACAAGCCCGTGCGCATCTTCAGCTTTTTGTGCCTCATCGGCTTCATCGTGGGCGCGGTGGCGGGCAACTGGCGCTACTTCCTGGACTACGTGGGTCTGGTGCTGCTGGCTGTGGCACTGCACGATGCGCTGGCCTTCGGCACCGGCTACGCCAGCGCGCGACTCAGCGGCTTGCCAGACTACGACCGGCGTGCCGTGAGCATCGAGGTGGGCATTCGCAATGCGGGCCTGGGCCTGGTGCTGATCTTCAGCTTCTTCGGCGGGCTGGGCGGTATGGCCGTGGTGGCGGGCGTGTGGGGCTTTTGGGACATCATCGCGGGCCTTGCGCTGGCTGGCTGGTGGGGGCGCAGGCCTGCGCAGCTACCGCCGGTCGACGCGCTTGGGGAGCAGCGCACATGACCGGCCTGGGGTGGGAAAGCCGCCGCATTCTGGTCACCGGCGCAGACGGTTTTCTGGGCCGCAGCGTGGTAGCTGCACTGGCGCGTGAAGGGGTAGGGACCATCGTGGCGGCTGATGTGCGTGAGGTGCCCGCTGAGCGTCGTCTGCCCGGTGTGACCTACCGGGTGCAGGACGTGCGCGACCCTGCTTTGGCGCAGACGCTGGCGGACCATGCCATCGACAGCGTGGTGCACCTGGCGTCCATCGTCACGCCCGGCAAGGGCTCCAGCCGCGAGTTTGAATATTCGGTGGACGTGCTGGGCAGCCAGAACGTGCTGGATGCCTGTGTGGCCACTGGCGTGAAGCAACTGGTCGTCAGCTCCAGCGGCGCGGCGTACGGTTACCACGCTGACAACCCCGCATGGTTGCGCGAGACCGACGCGCTGCGGGGCAACGAGGTGTTTGCCTATTCACACCACAAGCGGCTGGTGGAAGAGATGCTGGCGCAATACCGCACGCAGCATCCGGCGCTGGCGCAAACGGTGCTGCGCATCGGCACCATACTGGGGGAGCGGGTGGACAACCAGATCACCGCCTTGTTTGAAAAGCCGCGCCTGCTCGCCATCCGGGGTAGCGAGAGCCCGTTTGTCTTCATCTGGGACGAAGACGTGACCGGCGCCATCCTGCATGCGCTGCGCACGCAGCGGGCGGGCTGCTTCAACCACGGACCCGAGCAGCTCGACTTTTGGCGCTACCGGCCCGTGCTGCTGAACACAGCACTCAAGGAGGTGCTGGGCTATGTGCCGGGCAAAACCAGCGCCCAGGCGTTCGACGCCTTTGTCGCTGCCCGGGCGCGGCAGGGCCGTCCGGTGGCTGCGGGCGCTGCGGTGGCGGCAGCATGAGTGCGCCAGCGGCCTTGAGCCGTGGCGACCTGTTGCGCGCCCTGGCGGTGGTGGTCATCTGGGGGCTGAACTTTGTGGTGATGAAGCTCGGCCTGCAAGGCCTGAGCCCCATGCTGCTGGGCGCGCTGCGCTTTACGGCGGCATCGTTGCCCTTTTTGCTCTTCGTGCCGCGCCCGGCTTTGCCCTGGCGCTTTGTGGTGGGCTACGGGCTGGCGCAGGGGCTGGGGCAGTTCGGCTTTCTGTTTCTGGGCCTGCAGCTGGGCATGACGGCGGGCATGGCGTCGGTGGTGATGCAGACCCAGGCGTTCTTCACCTTGTTGCTGGCTGCGCCGTGGCTGGGGGAGCGCGCCAAGCCCTGGCAGTGGGGCGGCTTGTTGCTGGCGTTCGGCGGCTTGATGACCATCGGCCTCGCGCATGGCGAGGGGCCGGGCCAGATGACGCTGGCGGGGTTTGTACTCACCCTCGGCGCCGCATTTATGTGGGCGGTGTCCAATCTGGTGGCACGCCGCGCGGCGCAGGCTGGGGCGTATGCGCCGTTTCCGTTCATCGTATGGAGCAGCGTGGTGCCCATTGGGCCGTTTTTTGCGCTTGCTTGGTGGAGCGATGGCTCCGCCGCCGTCTGGGGACAGCTGCAGTCTTTGAATGGCACGGGGTTGCTGGCCGTGGCCTACCTGGCCTTTCTGGCTACTTTGCTGGCCTACACGCTGTGGACGCAGCTGCTGCAGCGCCATGCGGCGGGACGGGTCACGCCGTTTTCGTTGCTGGTGCCGGTGGTGGGGCTGTGGGCGGCCTACGCCTTTCTGGGTGAAACGCCTGCGCCCCTGCAGTGGGCGGGGGCGGTTGCAGTGCTCTGTGGGCTGGTGGTGAACCAGGTGGGGGGCTTGTGGTGGGCCCGGCGTGCGGCAGCTTCCTAGAATGGCCGCTTTCCGCATCGAGGAGGCAGGGTGGCTGAGAGCGCGTTTCTGTGGGTGAAAGGGCTGCGGTTTGCGTACCCGGAGTGTGCGGTGCTGGACAACCTGTCGCTGGCCTGGCCCCCGGGCCTGGCTCTGGTGCGCGGTGATGAAAGCACCGGCAAAACCACGCTGCTGCGCGTGCTGGCTGGTGCGCTGACAGCGCAGGCTGGCAGCATCACGCTGCAGGGCGTGGACCTGATCCGAGCCGCCAAGGACTCGGCCCCCCGGGTGTTCTGGGCGGACCCGCGATCTAGCGAGTGGGACCCGCTCACGGCCCGGGGTTGGCTCGACAGCCTGCCCGCGCGCTACCCGCTGTGGGATGCGGCAGCCCTGGTGGAACACATCGACGGGTTCAGCCTGCACGAGCATCTGGACAAGCCTTTTTATGCCCTATCTACCGGCAGCAAGCGCAAGGTGCTCATGGCCGGGGCTTTCGCGTCGAATGCACCGCTGACCCTGATCGACGAGCCGGTGGGTGGGCTGGACAAACCTTCCGCCCGCTACCTCGCGCAGGCACTGGCGTCCCAGGCGGCCCGACCAGACCGCCTGACCGTGGTGGCGCACTACGAAGCCCTGCCCGATGTGCCCTGGGGCTCGGTTCTGGACCTGGAGCGGTTGTAAGGCGCTCTAAGGTGGTCGATGGCGCCTTGGGGGCATGTGCCCTTGGGGCGGTTGTGTCGGCAAGGTCTGCCGTAGACTGCAGAGCTGACCGTTTCCTCTCACACACGCCTCACCCTGCAAGGACCGCCCCATGGATGCGCTGCTATTTGTTCCAGTTGCCATCGCCATTTCGCTCACCCCCGGGCCCAACAACTTCTGTGGCCTCAACAACGGCATTCGTGCAGGCGTGGGCCCTGCGCTGATCGCCACGGTGGGCCGCGCAGCGGCATTTGCCATTTTTCTGACGGTGTCTGCGGTGGGGCTGGGCGCGATGCTGCTGGCGTCCGAGGCGGCATTCACGGCGGTGAAGTGGGTGGGTGCTGCCTACCTGTTCTGGCTGGGCTGGAAGGCCTGGCGCAGCCGTGAGTTCAGCGGCCTGGAACTGGATGATGCGCCCGGCGGTGCCCCGGCATCGGGCCAACCGGCGCAGTTCTCTTTGCGCGCGCTCATCACCCAGGAGTTTCTGCTGGGCATCACCAACCCCAAAGCCATCATCCTGTTCGCGGCGATCTTTCCGCAGTTCATCGACCCCGCGCAGCCTGCAGCGCGCCAGTTTCTGGTGCTTGGCTCCATCTATCTGGGCAGCGAATTCGTGTCGACTGCTGTGTATGCCAGCTTCGGGCGCCAGATCCGCCGCTTCATCCGCACTTCGCGCGGCGTGGCCCGACTGAACAAGGCCACGGGCGGTTTCTTCATGGGGGCTGGCGGCCTTCTGCTTGCCACCAACCGCTGATTTCGACCCCCGGGCGGGGCTGAGCCGATACATCGGTAAACCCCGCCCAAAGCGCGCGTAAATCCCCGGTAAAGGGGGCCTGCCGGACGGCAGCCCCGGGGGATGCGCTGGCTACCATACCCCTTCGCTCATTCCTGGTTGCGCCCCACCATGCCCCTGAACCGTTCGTTTGCCCGTCCACAGAGGCCCGCAAGATTGCAGTCCGGCAAGCTGCGTTGGACCTCCGCGTTGTTGATGGCCGCCATTGCGCTGGCGGCGGTGGGAGGTGGTGCCTGGTGGTGGGAGCAGCGCCAGGATGCAGCGGCTGGGGCCACCGCTGGTGGTGCCGCCACGGGCCCGAACGCGGCGCGCAGGCCGGGCGGTGGCCCCGGGCGCTTTGGCGGCGGCAATGTACAGCCCGTGTCGGTAGGCACCGTGCAGAGGGGCGATGTGCGGGTGGTGGTGAGCGCCATCGGCACCATGAGCGCCCGCGCCACCGCCGTGGTGCGCGCCAAGGTCGGCGGCGAGCTGACGTCGGTGCGCTTCAAGGAAGGTGACGAGGTGCGTGCAGGCCAGGTGCTGGCCGAGATCGATGCGCGCAGCTACCAGGCGGCGCTGTCGCAGGCACAGGGCACGCTGCAGCGTGACCAGGCGCTGCTCAAGAATGCGCAGCTAGACCTCAAGCGTTATCAGGACCTGCTGGCGCGCGACTCCATCGCCAGCCAGCAGGTGGACACCCAGGCCGCACTGGTGCGGCAGCTGGAAGGCACCGTGGCCTCGGACCAGGCGCAGGTGGACGCCGCGCGCCTGCAACTGAGCTACACCCAGGTCACCGCACCATTTGCCGGCCGCCTGGGCTTGCGCCAGGCGGACCGGGGCAACGTGGTGGGGCCGAGCGACGCGAACGGCATCGTCACCATCAACCAGGTGCGGCCCATCGATGCAGCGTTCTCCGTGCCCGAGGCGCACCTGCCCCAGATGCGTCGCCGCATGGCCGCAGGCGAAGAGTTGAGCGTGGAGCTGTGGGACCGCGACAGCCGCCGCCAGCTGGCCAAGGGCCGTGTGGTGGCGCTGGACAACGCAATCGACAGCGCCACCGGCACCATCAAGGTGAAGGCCGCTTTTGCGAATGAAGACGGCGCCCTGTACCCCAACCAGTTCGTCAACGTGCGCCTGCAGGTCAACCTGCTCCAGGGCGTGCTGACCGTACCGGCCACGGCCGTGCAGAACAACTATGTCTACTTGGTGCAGGAAGACAGCACCGTGACCCAGCGCCGCATCCGTGTGGGCGTGACCGATGGCGACCGTGTGAGCGTCGAAGGCGAGCTGCGCGAGGGCGAGCAGGTGGTCACGGACGGCATCGACCGCCTGCGCGAAGGCGCCAAGGTCGCCGTCATCGATGCCGGTGCCGTCACCCGCGCCGACCAGGCGGCCCAGGACCAGGCCGCGCAGCGCCGTGCGTTTATCGCATCGCTGCCCCCCGATGTGCGTGAAAAGCTGCAGAAGATGAGCCCCGAAGAGCGCCGCGCCTTCCTGCGCGAGCGGCGAGCGCAGATGGGCGCGAGCGGCGCAGCGGCTCCGGCATCGGCGGCGTCTGCTGCAGCCTCTTCGGCGTCGGGTATGGGTGCTCCCGCCGCTGCCCCTGCGTCTGCCCCGCAGGCCTCTGCTGCGCCACAACAGCAGCGCAGCGAAGCACCACCCAGAGCAGCTGCACCGCCCGCCGCCCCCGCCGCCCCCGCCGCCCCCGCAGCGCCTGCAGACCGTAGCTCCGAACCCCCGCGGGGCATCCCTCCGCAGGTGAAGGCACTGCTGGACCAGATGCCCGCCGACGAGCGCGCCCGCGTGATGGCGCTGCCGCAGGAGGAGCGCCGTGCCTACATCCGCGAGCGGCTGCAACAGCAGCCGCCGTCCCCCGGTGGCGCGGCCAGCCCGGCGCGCTGAGCGCAGCGGCACCCCAGTTTCTCCCCTGCCTGTTTTGCCAGCGCACCCGTCGCCATGAACCTGTCGCGCCTTTTCATCCTGCGCCCCATCGCCACCGCGCTGCTGATGGTGGCGATCCTGATCGCGGGGCTGATGGCCTACCGGCTGCTGCCCACCTCGGCCCTGCCCGAGGTGGACTACCCCACCATCCAGGTCACCACGCTGTACCCGGGCGCGAGCCCGGACGTGATGACCTCCAACGTCACGGCCCCGCTGGAGCGGCAGTTCGGCCAGATGCCGGGGCTGTCGCAAATGTCGTCCACCAGCTCGGGCGGGGCTTCGGTGATCACGCTGCGTTTTGCGCTCGACATGGCGCTCGACGTGGCCGAGCAGCAGGTGCAGGCGGCCATCAACGCGGGCAGCAACCTGCTGCCCGGCGACCTGCCCATGCCGCCGCTGTACAGCAAGGTCAACCCCGCCGATGCGCCCATCCTCACGCTGGCCATCACCTCGCCCTCGCTGCCTGTGATCCGCGTGAACGACCTGGTGGAAAACCGCCTGGCACCCAAGCTCTCGCAGGTGCAGGGCGTGGGCCTGGTGGCGATTGCGGGCGGCCGCCGCCCAGCCGTGCGCATCCAGGCCAACCCCACGGCGCTGGCGCAGCTGGGCCTCACGCTGGAGGACGTGCGCACCTCCATCGCAGCCGCCAACGTCAAGCAGGCCAAGGGAGGCTTCGACGGCCCGGCCCGTGCCTCCACCATCGATGCCAACGACCAGCTGCAGTCGGCTGCCGAATACCGCGACCTCATCATCGCCTTCAAGAATGGCGCCCCTGTGCGCCTGAAGGACGTCGCCGAAACGGTGGACGATGCCGAGAACACCCGCCTCGCCGCCTGGGCGGGCACGGCAGACACCGGGGCCAAACTCGGCGTGATCCTCAACATCCGCCGCCAGCCCGGCGCCAACGTGATCGACACGGTGGACCGCATCAAGGCCCTGCTGCCGCAGCTGCAAAGCACCTTGCCTGCGTCGCTGGATGTGCAGGTGCTGACCGACCGCACGGTGACGGTGCGCGCCTCGGTGCGCGACATGCAGGTGGAGCTGGGCCTGGCCGTGCTGTTGGTGGTGGCGGTGATCTTTGTCTTCCTGCGCAGCCCGTCGGCCACGCTGATCCCGAGCGTGGCCGTGCCGCTGTCGCTCATCGGCACCTGTGGGGTGATGTACCTCGCGGGGTTCTCCATCAACAACCTCACGCTGATGGCGCTGACCATCTCCACCGGCTTTGTGGTGGACGATGCCATCGTGATGATCGAGAACATTGCCCGCTATGTGGAAGAGGGCGAGGTACCCCTCGCGGCTGCGCTCAAGGGCTCGCAGCAGATCGGCTTCACCATCATCTCGCTCACCATCTCGTTGATCGCCGTGCTGATCCCGCTGCTGTTCATGGGCGATGTGGTGGGCCGGCTGTTCCACGAGTTCGCGATCACGCTGGCCGTGTCCATCCTGATCTCGGCCGTGGTGTCGCTCACGCTCACCCCCATGCTGTGCGCGCGCCTGCTGCGCCACACACCCGAGGAGAGTCACGGCCGCCTTTACCGCGCCACGGGACATTTTTTTGATCGCACCATCGCAGGCTATGGCCGCATGCTGGGCTGGGTGCTGAACCACCGGGGCACCACCTGGCTGGTGTTTGCGGCCACGCTGGCGCTCACCGTGGTGCTGTATCTGTTCATCCCCAAGGGCTTCTTTCCGGTGCAGGACACCGGCACGCTGCAGGCCACCACCGAGGCCGACCAGTCGATCTCGTTTGCTGGCATGGCCGAGCGCCAGCAGGCCGTGGCCGAACGGCTGCTGCAAGACCCCGCCGTGCGCAGCGTCTCGTCGTTCATCGGTGTCGACGGCGCCAACACCACGCTCAACACCGGCCGCCTGCTGATCGACCTGCAGCCGCATGCACAGCGCGACAAGGCCGGTGTGGTGCAGCAGCGCCTGGCCGAGCGCGTGCAGAACCTGCCGGGCATCCGCCTGTTCATCCAGCCCGTGCAGGACCTGACCATTGAAGACCGGGTGGCGCGCACGCAGTACCAGTGGCTGCTGTCATCGCCCGACATGCAGCAGCTCACCACCAGCACCACCGAGCTGCTGCGCCGCTTGCGCGCCTTGCCCGAGCTGACGGATGTGGCCAGCGACCTGCAGGACCAGGGCCGCCAGGCCTATGTGCAGATCGACCGCGCCCAGGCCAGCCGCCTGGGGGTGACGGTGGCGGGCATTGACGCGGCGCTGTACAACGCCTTTGGCCAGCGGCTGATCTCGACCATCTTCACGCAGTCCAACCAGTACCGCGTGGTGCTGGAGGTGGCGCCACAGTTCAAGGTGGGGCCCGAGGCGTTGCAGAGCATCTATGTGCCGTCGAGCACTGGTGCGCCGGTGCCACTGTCATCGGTGGCGCGCATCGAGGAGCGCAACATGCCGCTGGTGGTCAACCACGTGGGCCAGTTGCCCGCTGCCACCATTTCGTTCAACACCGCGCCGGGGGTGTCGTTGGGCAACGCTGTGGCGGCCATCGAGCGCGAGAAGGCCGCCGTGCAGGCCGAGGGGCAGTTACCGCTGTCGGTGGAGACGAGCTTTCAGGGGGCGGCGCTGGCGTTCCAGGCGTCGTTGTCGAACACGCTGCTGCTGATCCTGGCCGCGGTGGTCACCATGTACATCGTGCTGGGCGTGTTGTACGAGAGCACGGTGCATCCTGTCACGATTTTGTCCACACTGCCCTCGGCCGGGGTGGGGGCCTTGCTGGCGCTGATGGCGGCGCGGCTGGACCTGGACATCATTGCCATCATCGGCATCGTGCTGCTGATCGGCATCGTGAAGAAGAACGCGATCATGATGATCGACTTTGCGCTGGAGGCGCAGCGGGACGAGGGTCTGAGTGCGCGTGATGCAATTTATCAGGCGTGTCTGCTGCGGTTTCGGCCCATCTTGATGACGACGCTGGCGGCTTTGCTGGGGGCGTTGCCGATGATGTTGGGGACGGGGGTGGGCAGTGAGCTGCGGCATCCGCTGGGGGTGACGATGGTGGGGGGGCTGATCCTGAGTCAGTTGCTCACGCT
>Ga0066256_1005345_pt1 | contig 10693 bp, 9 predicted proteins | sample ThiBio_1000_biof_FD_87107 | JGI IMG/M metagenome (GOLD analysis project Ga0066256, IMG submission 87107) | Wastewater bioreactor microbial communities from Cape Town, South Africa - Thiocy_expt_1000_biof (version 2) | ecosystem: Engineered > Bioreactor > Thiocyanate-remediating >... | reverse complement strand
CGATATCTTCACCATCATGTTTCTGGTGCTGGCGGTGGTGATCATCCTGAAGCTCAGGAGCGTGCTGGGACGGCGGACGGGCGACGACGAGGCTCGGATCGATCGCAACCGGGCATTGGAGCGCGCGAGAGCTGCCGGTAAGAGCACCACGGACGACAAGGTCGTCGCACTCCCGCGCCGCGATCGCCCCGAGCAGGGCGGCGAGGCAACGGCAGCAGCAAGCTCTGCAGCCGCGGCGGCCGAGGAACGCGTGCGCACCTTTGCGGGCGGCGACAGCAATCTCGAGGAGGGATTGCTCTCGATCGTGCGTGCCGACCGCAGCTTCGACCCCGATGGCTTCCTCAAGGGCGCCCGCCAAGCCTACGAGATGATCGTCACGGCCTTTGCCGAAGGCAACCGCAAGGCACTCCGCTCGCTGCTGAGCAAGGAGGTCTTCGACGGCTTTTCCGGCGCGATCAGCGACCGCGAGGCGCGCGGCGAGATCATCGACCAGAGTTTCGTCGGCATCAACAAGGCCGACCTGCTCGAGGCCGAGCTGAAGAACGGCACGGCTCACGTGACTGTGAAGTTCGTGAGCGAGCTCATCTCCGCGACACGCGATCGCGCGGGTGCGGTCATCTCGGGCGACGCGAAGAAGATCAAGGAAGTGGTGGATATCTGGACGTTCGCGCGCGAGGTCGCCTCGCGCGATCCGAACTGGCGTCTGATCGCCACGCAGGCGCCGAGCTGAAGGGCTCACTCTTCTGAGTTGTAAGGCCGTGCGCCGCGTGAGGAGTGACCGCCGAGTGCGGGAGTAGAGATGCGAGGGGGCTCGTGCATCAGCCGGACGAATGTGCCGTGCTGGCCGGCGCCTCCCGGAGACGCCGCCGTCGCGCGGTCCACGCGTTGTGCGCCACCGGGCTCGGCGCATTTCCCGGCTCGGGTTCAGCTTGGTGGAATGGGAGCGCCGAAGTGCCGCGCGGAGCGCCAGTCAGCTCGACCGCAACAGCCACAACAAGCTTCGAGCCCGTAACCTTCGCCGATCTCCCCGGCTGGGAGACGGACGATCATCTCGCAGCATTCAGGGCCTTCCGCGTCTCCTGTCCGCGCCTCAAGGCAGCCGCGCGCGCCGGGAACGGGGCCGGCACCATCGCCATTCCGGCCCAACTGCTGGCCGCCTGCGATGCCGCCGCTGCACTTCCCGAGCCGGTGACGCGCGCCGCCGCCCGCGCCTTCTTCGAGCGCGAATTCACGCCCCATCGCGTTGTCCACCCGGCTAAGCAAGGCCTCCTGACCGGCTACTACGAGCCCGTGCTCGAAGGCTCGCGGACCAAGGGCGAGAAATTCGCAACACCGATCTACCGACGCCCGCCTGATCTCGTGAATCTGGTGCACGAGGCCGAGCGCGGCGCCAAGGCCAACCAGCTCACGCACGCACGCAAGACCGCAACGGGCACCGAGCCCTATGCGACACGCACAGAGATCGAAGCGGGCGCGCTCAAGGGCCAGAACCTCGAGCTTCTCTACCTCGCCGATCCGGTCGATACCTTCTTCATGCACATCCAGGGCTCCGGCCGCATCCGTCTCACGGACGGATCGACGGTCCGCGTCCACTACGACGGCAAGAACGGGCACCCTTACACCTCCATCGGCCGCTATCTGATCGACACCGGGATGCTGGCCGCCGACAAGATCACCATGGGGGCACTCGGGCGCTGGCTGCGCGCTGATCCCGATCGCGGCCGTCACGTCATGCACCAGAATGCCTCGTTCGTTTTCTTCCGCGAGCTTCAGGGCGAGGAAGCCAGCGGCCCGCTCGGCGTGCTCTCGATTCCGCTGGTCGCGGGCCGCAGCCTCGCCGTCGACGCCGGAACGCACGCGATCGGCACGCCGGTCTATGTGTCCTCGCCCGCGCTCACGCACGCCTCGCGGACGAAGAAGGACGGCGGCTTCCACCGGCTCATGATCGCGCATGATGTCGGCTCGGCCATCCGCGGTCCCGAGCGCGGCGACATCTACTTCGGCTCGGGCGACAAAGCCGGCAGGCTCGCCGGCATCACCAAGCATCCGGGCCATTTCTTCGTGCTGTTGCCGCGCACGCCGGAGACGATCGAAGCCGGGGCCAAAGCCCGCTCGCGACAGGCGGCGCAATGACCAAGCGGCCACGCGACGGCCGGACGGCGGACACCGGCCCGGACACGAGCCGCCCTACCAAAAAGCCCTCACTCCCCGATGATCTCGCGCTCTGGCATCACACCGCGCGTTCGATAACGCCCCTGAAAAAGGCCAAGGCGCGCGTGCCTGAGGTCGGCGCCCCGGGAGAAGCAAAGCCCAAGCCTCAGCCTGCCCCCGCCAGGACGACGGCACCCAAAGTACAGCCACAAGCGCATGCCCCGAAGACAACGCCCCCTGCGCCGCGCGCCGCGCTACCGAAAGCACCGCCGCCCCTCGTTCCCATCGAGCGCCGAAAGCATCGCCGCATTGCCCGCGGTCATGTGGAGATCGACGCGCGCCTCGATCTTCACGGCCTCCGGCAAGCCGACGCCGAGCGGCGCCTGCGCACATTCCTGCTCCGCGCACGCGCCGATGGCCTGCGCACCGTCCTCATCATCACCGGCAAGGGCACCGAGCGCGACACCGACGATCATCATGCCGCAATGGAGCGCAGCGCCCGCGGCGTCCTTCGCCGCAGCGTACCCCTGTGGCTCGAAGCGCCGGAGCTGCGGGATTGCGTCGCCGGCATCGCGCCGGCGCATATCCGTCACGGCGGCAGCGGCGCGCTCTACATTCACCTGCGCAAAGTGCGCACGCGCTGAAGCGCGGATCAGCCCGCCTGCTAGTCCGGCTGTTCTGGCACGATGCTCCGCACGATAGACGCGTCCAGCGCCTCGTACTCGTGATAGCCGATCACCTCGTAGAGGCGCTTCCTCGTCTGCATCCGATCGAGCTGCGGCGCCGTCGTGCCGTCGCGCGCCAGTTCCGTGAAGAACGCCTCCATGGCGTGCGCGGCAATGCGCAACGACGACACCGGCCAGATGACGATGCTGACGCCCGCCGCTTGGAGCGTCGCGGCATCGATCAGCGGTGTGCGGCCGAATTCCGTCATGTTGATCATGGTCGGCACCGGCACGGCCGATGCGAAGGCCTGGATCTGCTCGAGGCTCGTCAGCGCATCGGGGAACACGACATCGGCACCCGCCGCCGCATAGGCCCGCGCACGCGCGATCGCCCCCTGCAGGCCTTCCGAAGCCGCCGCATCCGTGCGCGCGATGATCGTGAGATGCCGTCGCGCCTTTCGTGCGGCCGCGACTTTGGCGGCCATCTGGTCGGTCGGGACGAGCGTCTTGTCATTGAGGTGGCCGCATTTCTTCGGCAGCACCTGATCCTCGATATGGACGGCGGCAGCGCCCGCATCCTCGAGCTCGCGCACGAGCCGCATGGCGTTGAGCGCCTCGCCATATCCGGTATCGCCGTCTACGATCAGCGGCAGGCCCGTCGCGCGCGCGATCGACCGGACGGTGCCGGTCAGCTCCTCCATGGTGAGCACGCCGAGATCGGGCAGGCCGCGGCTTGCCGTCACCGCGGCGCCGGAGACGTAGAGCACATCGAAGCCGGCATCCCGCGCAATGAGGCCGGCCATGGCGTCGTGCGCCCCCGGCGCCCGCAGAATGCTGCCGCCCCCGGCGAGACGCTGCCGGAGCTTCTCGCCCATTCGCTCTGCCGTGCCGCCATGCGGCTCGAGCCACGTCGTCATGCCTCGTCTCCCGGTTTGCCCTTAGGGGCGATACTCGGAGACGGAATAAATTACAATCGGCTCCTCGATGAGCTTTGCCGGGATCTGGCGCGTCGCGACGAGCTGCGGATTGTGCGGCGGCGGCGTCTTGCCTCTGGGCGGCGCCATCCAGAAATTGCGCTTCGGCGTCTTGTCGAGCCCGATCGGGTAGATCGTCACCTTGTCGGGCTCGAACTTCATGCGCAGGAAATTGCGGTAGTCACCGATGCGGAGCGCCGCAAAGGCATCCTCCGTGTGCATGCGCATGAGACAGCCGGCGAGCACCCAGTAGATCCCCCACAGGAATGCGCCGATGAACCCGCCGATGAAGATCATCTCAATCGGGTACATCACGAAGCCCACGATCTGGCGGATCTCCTTGTAGGGCAGCCCACCGCCCTCTTCGGCCTGAGTGACCGTCTCCGTGATGGGCCGAAGCGGCGGCAGCTCCTTGTCACGCGGAAGAGGTATTGGGCGACCGGTGCGGCGCGAGATGTCCTCGCGCTCGATGATCTGGCGCTGCTCGATCGCCTGGCGCGTGATCGGCTCCAAGGTCTCGGTAATGACGTCGCGCACGATATTGGGTTGCTGCGCGCGATCCTGCCAGATCTTGTCGACCTGGGTTTTGATGGTCGGCGTGATCTCGTTGTGGAAGAGCACGAATGCGAGGCCGAGCGAGAACATCGCGAACGTGTGCGCGAGAAAGTGCGCGCTACCGACGAAGATTTTGACGAAATAGTGCTTCCATCGCGGTCGCTCGACGGAGTCGACGTATGAGCACAGCAGGATCCAGAGCCCACCCATCATCGCGACGAGCGAGATCGAGACCAGCAGAGCCTGGATCAGATAGAGCGGCATGTAGGCGATGAGACCCCAGTAGGTCTCGGGCTTCACCACATCGATCTGGCCGTTCGAAATGTTGTGCTGGCCGGCAACGGAATAGAATTGCCAGGTGATCATCCAGTAGATGAAGCCGATGCCGACCCCGAAGAAGTAGTTCGTGAAGGGGAAGAACAGGCCCTTGAGGCTGAGAAAGAAGCTCGTCGTCTTGCTCGGGTAGACCTTAGCCGTGCGCTGTTGGGCACGTCGGCGGCGCGCCTCCCGACGCGACGGCTGCTCGGGCTCGGCCTCCGTCGCTTCTGAGGTTTCCGCATTGGGCGTGTTGTTCTTGAGGCGCAGGTCGTGGCGCTCGGCCGTCATGCCGGCTTCGGGCGCGAACTTCGTCTCGAGGCCCTCGGCCGCCTGCGCCGTCGGATTGGGCCAGGTGATGGAGATCTCGTTCTTCAGTGTATGGGTCGGATGCAGGAAGGACCCGCCGCCGCCCGCCGTGAAGAGATGCACGTCGATGCCCGGCGCGTAGTAGCGGTTGTAGTGGTGCCAGTCGCCGGCAATGACGGCGCAGATGTTGACGCCGCGCCGGCGCGCGATCGACGTGATCTTGAAGAAGTTGGTGTCCTCGTCGAAACCCTGATCATCGGCGATCATCCAGGTCGGCTCGGCAAGGCAGATGATGAGGTTGTCGCCGGGCCCCATGAGGCCTGCAATGGCCTCGAAGTAGTTGACCTGCGAGATGTCGAGGTACTGCGAGAACTGGATGTCGCAACCCCAGATCCACCAGCGATACGGCAGTTCGATCGCCCAGTAGCTGCGGTGCTGCTTGCACTGCCAGCCGCCGATCTTGTTGCCGTTCTGCTGGGACATGCGATCGCGCGCCGAGCAGAACAGGCTGTCGAATGCGGAGAGGCCGTCGTACCAGTCGTGATTGCCCGGGATCGCGAACAGCTTCCGTTCGGGCGCGGGTACGTTGTAGGCCCAGTCGTAGGGCGTCTGCAGGCGAGCCTTGTACTCCTCGCGCGTCGCCTGCGGATAGCACTGGTCGCCACCCATGATGAGGATGGAGCCGGCCGTCAGCGGCTCCTCGATACCGTCGATCTTGATATGGGGCTGTGCGAGCAGGTAGGCGGTCGTGTAGGTCGGCTCGAAGCCATCGCCGATGTCGGCGATGTAATCGATCCAGAAGGCGCCGTTCTCGCCGAGCGCGACGCGCCGCTCCGGATCCTCGCTGCGGATGTCGGAATAATTGTAGCGGTTGATGATCGTCTCGATCGGCGCAACGTCCGTCGCCGCCTGGATGAGGCGCTGGTCGGCGTACTGCCCGAAGACCGACGAGATGATCGTGCGCATGCCGACACGCGCAAGAAGGCGCGGCTCGTACCAGCCGACGAGACCGGGCATCTCGCCGCTGTTGAGCTTCTCAATCGGAGACTTTTCAGCCATCCCACCCCCCGACGAAACAGGCACATGAACGCGTCGAGCGGCCGGACTCGCGCCGGCTCGCACCGCGAGGCCCCACCCCGCAGCCGCCCGGCGAGCATAACACTCTAGCCGTCGTTTAGATGACAGGCGGAAATGCGCCCCGGTGCAATTTCCTTGAGCACTGGCACTTCATTGCGACAGCGGTCGAAGGCGTGGGGGCAGCGGGGATGGAAGTGGCAGCCGCTCGGCGGGTCGATGGCGCTGGGCACATCGCCCTTGACGCGGATGAAATGTCCGCTTGCTCGTGGAAATGCGCGGGACTTCCGCCAGCAGCGCCTGGGCATAGGGGTGGTTGGGTCCGCTGAACAGCTCTTCCGTCGAGGCCGCCTCGACCACCCGGCCGAGATACATGATCACGACCCGGTCCGTGATGTGTTGGACGACGCCGAGATCATGGCTGATGAAGAGGTACGTCAGGTCGAACTCGGACCGCAGATCCATGAACAGGTTGATGATCTGGGCCTGGATGGACACGTCGAGCGCCGCGATCGCCTCGTCGCAGACGAGGAACTCGGGATTGACGGCCAGCGCGCGCGCAATGCCGATGCGGCTGCGCTGTCCGCCCGAGAACTGGTGCGGATAGCGCCGCTTGAGCTCGGGATCGAGACCGACACGGCGCAGCATATCATCCACGTAAGAAGCCATGCCGCTGCGCGTCGTGATGCCGTGCACGACCGGCGCCTCGCCGACGATCGACTCGACGCGCGCGCGCGGATTGAGCGAGGCAAACGGATCCTGGAAGATCATCTGGATGGCGAGGCGTGCGGCATGCGCTTCGGCACTGGAAAGCGCATCGCGCGGCTTGCCCTTGAAGCGCACCTCGCCCTCGGTCGGCGTGAGCAGGCCCGCGATCATGCGGCCGAGCGTCGACTTCCCGCAGCCGGACTCGCCGACGAGGCCCAAGGTCTCGCCTTTCTCGATGTGAAAGCTCACGCCGTCGACCGCGTGCACGCGATCGACCACGCGCGACAAGAGCCCTCCGCGAATGGGAAACTGCTTGACGAGACCATTCACGGTCAGCAGCGGTTTGGTCGTCACCGGCGCGGCTCCATCTGAGGACATTCGGTCTCCGGCTCCTTGCGACGTCCGATCAGTCATAAAGAATGCACGCGACCTTATGGCCGGGCTCGATTTCGCGCAGTGGCGGCTGTGCCTTGGTGCATTCTTCGCGGGCAAAGCGGCAGCGGGCGGCGAAGCGGCAGCCCGGCGGCGGTCTCAGCAGGCTCGGCACCGTGCCGCCGATGGCTTCGAGGCGGACCTTCTGCGTAGCGGCAGTGTCGATGCGCGGGATCGAGCGGATGAGACCCTGCGTGTAGGGGTGGCGCGGGTTGGCGAAGAGCTGCTCGACGCCTGCTTCTTCGACGACCTTGCCGGCATACATGACGACGACGCGCTGCGCCGTCTCGGCGACGACGCCCATGGCGTGGGTGATCAGCATGATCGCCATGCCGAACTGCGACTTCATATCCTGCAGCAGCTCGAGGATTTGCGCCTGGATGGTGACGTCGAGCGCGGTCGTGGGCTCGTCGGCGATCAGCAGCTTCGGATTGCACGAAAGCGCCATGGCAATCATCACGCGCTGACGCATGCCGCCCGAGAACTGGTGCGGATAGTCGTGGACGCGGCGCTGCGGATTGGGAATGCGCACGAGATTGAGCATCTCGACCGTGCGCTCGATGGCGGCCTTGCGGCCCAGGCCTTCGTGGCGGCGCACGACCTCCGCAATCTGCTCGCCGACCGTGAAGACCGGATTGAGCGACGTCATCGGCTCCTGGAAGATGATCGCGATTTCCTTGGAGCGGATGTTATCCATCTCCTGCGTCGGCAACGGGATGAGGTCGCGTCCCTGCCAGAGGATCTGGCCGTTGACGAACTTGCCTGGCGGCATCGCGATGAGCTTGAGAACGGAGAGCGCGGTCACCGTCTTGCCGCAGCCCGATTCGCCGACGACGCAGACGGTCTCCCCGCGCGAGATCGAGAGGCTCACGCCGTCGACTGCGCGCACCATGCCGTCATCGGTCTTGAAATGCGTCTCGAGACCCCGGATCTCGAGCAAAGGCTGGTCCATACGGTCTCCCCGATGCGCGGGCTATTTGTGCACGGCCTCCAGCTTGCAGCCGTCCGGATCGCTCATGAAGGCGGCGTAGGAGCTGGGGCGATAGTGGGCGCGCGGGCCCGGTGTGCCGGCGTCGGTGCCGCCGGCTTCGAGCGCTGCGCTGTAAAAAGCAACGACGGCGGGGCGCGAGAACAGCGCGCGTGCGGCGTCATAGAAGGCCGTCGCACGAGCGAGGTCCTCGACGCCGAACGCCAAGTGGCCGAGCATCGAGCTTGTGCGGTGCGTCGATCACATGGTCCTCACAGAACGCGGCGCGGGTCGAGGGCATCGCGCAGACCGTCACCGATGAAGTTGATCGTCAGCACGGTCAGGAAGATCGCGGCGCCGGGGAAGAGCGCCCAGTGCGGTGCGAAGTCGAGATTGTCCTTGGCGTCGAACAGCAGGCGGCCCCAAGTCGGGATGTCCGGCGGGAAGCCGAGGCCGAGGAAGGAAAGCGTCGACTCCGCGATGATGGCCGCGGCGACGTCGATCGTGCCGGCGACGATCACTGGTCCGAGCGCATTGGGCAGGATGTGCCGCACGACCTGGCGGACTTTCGAGGCGCCGAGCGCGCGCGCGGCCTCGACGAACTCTTTCTCGCGCAGCGACAGGAACTGCGCGCGCACGAGGCGCGCGACGGGCATCCATCTGAGGCCGCCGATCACGATCACGATCAGGATGAAGGTTCCGCCCTCGGGGCCGAACGTACCTTTGAGTGTATCGCGGAAGAGGTAGATGACGAGCAGCAGCCGCGGAAGCTGCGGTAGCGACAGAAAGAGGTCGGTGAGCCACATCAGCGCCGAGCCGACCCAGCCGCGCGACATGCCGGCGATCGCGCCGATGATCGTGCCGACGAAGATCGCGACGAACATGGCGGCGAGCCCGACCGCGAGCGAGATGCGTCCGCCATAGAGCATACGCGCGAGAAGATCCTGGCCGAGGTCGTCCGTGCCGAAGGGATGCTTCCAGGAGGGCCCCTGCAGGGTCGCGGCGAAATCGATCTGATTGATCGGGATCCGCCAGATGAGCGGCCCGATCAGGATGGCGAGCACCATGAGGCCGAGAATGAAGGCGCTGATGACCGCGAGCTTGTGCCGGCGAAAGCGGCGCCACGCCTCGCGCGTCGGCGAGAACGTCGGCGCGCGCTGCTGCACGGGTGCGGCAGCCTCAGCGGAAGGTGATGCGAGGGTCGAGCCAGCCATACAGGATATCGGCGATCAGGTTGAAGAGGACGACGAGACAGGCGAACACGAACGTCACGGCCATGATGACCGGCGTGTCGTTGGCGAGGATGGAGCTGATGAGCAGCGAGCCAATGCCGGGGATGCGGAAGATCTGCTCGGTCACGATGGCGCCGCCGAAGATCGCCGGCATCTGGAGCGCGACGAGCGTGACGACGGGGATCAGTGCGTTGCGCACGACGTGCTTGACGATGACGACGCGCTCGCCGAGGCCCTTCGCGCGGGCGGTGGTCACATAGTCGAGGCGGATCACGTCGAGCACGGCCGAGCGCACGTAGCGAACGAGCGAGGCGCCCTGGAAGAGACCGAGCACGGCAATCGGCATGATGGCCTGCCGGATGTGCTCCCAATACCATCGCCAGCCCGCGGCCTTTATGTCGGCCTGATAGACGAACGGCAGCCAGTCGAGCCAGATGCTGAAGACGAGGATGAAGAGCAGGCCGGTGAAGAACGTCGGCAGCGAGAAGCCGATGAAGGCGAGCGTATTCGCGATCTGATCGAAGACGGAGTACGGGCGTGTCGCCGCAATCACCCCGACCGGTATCGCGATCAGCAGCGCCAGGATCTGCGACGAGCCGATCACGAACAGCGTCACGCCGAGGCGCTGCAGGATGAGCTGATCGACGTTGATGCGGCTGACGAAGGAGTAGCCCCAGTCGCCCTGGGCCATGGCCGTGATCCAGCGGACGTAGCGTACCGCGACTGGATCATCGAGGCCGAACTTGGCGCGCAGTGCCATCCGAACTTCGGGCGGCACTGCGGGATTTGTGGCGAGTTCCTCGAAGGGGTCGCCTGGCGCGAGCGCCAGGACCGTGAAGAGCACTACGCTGATGCCGAGCAGGCTCGGAATGGCGATGAGAAGCCGGCGAAGGATGTAATATCCCATCGGTGCTTGGATCCGTTCTCGTTTCCGAGCCTGTCAGTCGCCGTGCCTCACGCCTCCCGGTACCAGCGGGCGAGGGCCCACGTATCGTTGTCCCAGCCGCTCACATCCGCGCGCAAGGTCTTGGAGCGCGAATGGGCGCGCGGACGATAGACGACAGGGATGATCGTGCCGTTCTCCGCTCCGACCACGATATCGTTCATGCGGATGAACAGTGCGGCTCGCTTCACAGGGTCGAGCTCACCCTGAGCCTCCTTGTAGAGCTTGTCGTACTCTCCGTTGCGGAAGCGCGAGGAGTTGCGGCCCTGCCACTTGTTGTCCTTGGTCGCGACCTCCCATGAGCAGTACTGGTTCATGAAGCGATCGGGATCGGGCTGCGACATGGTCGTCGTGTACATCTGAATGTC
>Ga0066256_1005344_pt1 | contig 10695 bp, 5 predicted proteins | sample ThiBio_1000_biof_FD_87107 | JGI IMG/M metagenome (GOLD analysis project Ga0066256, IMG submission 87107) | Wastewater bioreactor microbial communities from Cape Town, South Africa - Thiocy_expt_1000_biof (version 2) | ecosystem: Engineered > Bioreactor > Thiocyanate-remediating >... | reverse complement strand
TGCTGGCGCCGGACGGCAGCGCTGGCGCTGCGGTGGTGGCGGTACTGAAGCAGCACGTTGGCGGCGCGTCGGTGGTGCAGGCGGCATTAGCTGCCCTACGTAACATTAGTGACGATGAGACCACCTGTGTGCCGCTGGTGTGCGATCATGGTGCGACTGATGCCATTGTGGTTGCGCTTCAGCAACATGCTGACAACCTGGAGGTGGCGGCGTGCGGCACCCTGAAAAACCTTGGGGCGCCCAACCGCCCGGGCACACGCGAGCGGATGGCGCGCGTTGACGGCATTGGTGTCGCGTTCGTATCTGCGCTGCAGCGGCATGCCAGCGACGTGGAGGTAGCGGCCGCGGGATGCCAGACATTAACATATCTCGCTGTCGTGGAAGCAGGCCGGACCTTACTTGGATCGGACGGCAGTGTAGGCGCCGCGGTGGTGGCCATGCTTAAGCAGCACGTTGACAACGCGTCGGTGGCTTCTGCGGCAATAGATGCAGTGTGCAACTTTAGCTTTGATGCTGCAGCATCTGTTACCCTGGTACGTGACCATGGTGCGGCCGCCGCCGTTGTAGCTGCGATGCAGCAGCATGCCGACAACGTTGTTGTGGTGCGGGCGGCATGCCGCACACTGCGCAACCTGGCATCCTCGTCCGAAGCGCGCGCGCTGCTAGTGTGTGATGTAAGCATTGCCAACGCGGTGGTGGCAGCGCTGCAGCGACATGGGAGCGACACGGAGGCGGCAACAGTAGGATGCTGGGTCCTCTGTAATCTTGCAGATGTACCTGAAGGCCGCACGCTGCTGGCGCGAGATGACCGCGCAAGTGCTGTCGTAGTGGCGGTATTGAAGCAGCATACTGAGAATGCGAATGTTACAGAGGCAGCCTTGAACGCGCTATGGAACATGAGTGCTAACGGAACAACGTGCATGCGGCTGCTGCAAGCATTTCTCGTGATCCCAGTCATAGCGGCGGCACTGCAGCGACACGCCGACAATGGCAATGTGGCGCAGGCAGCGTGTAGTGTGCTGCGCAATCTGGGGGCCAACGCACCCACGCTGCTTGTAGTTGAGCAAGCGGTTGTGGACGCGCTGGTGGCAGCACTTCAGCTGCATGGCAGTGAATCAATCACGGCAGCCAACGGGTGCTGGGCGCTGTATCGAATTGCATGCGTGGAGGAAAACCGCGCGCTGGTTGCGCCGGAACGCAGCGCAGAGGTTGTGGTTGGCCTCCTGCGGAACAATTTGAGTGATTGCGCCACTGTGGAGGCGGCGTGCAATGCGTTCTGGGCCTTGGTACAATTGCTGCGCTCAAGCACCGCAACAGGTGCGCGCGTGGAGGGCGCCGGCGCAGCTGTGCTGGCGGCCCTACGCTGCTATGCTGAATGCAACGTCCAGATGGTACACGCAATCACGCGCGCGCTCTGGTATCTGGCAAACCAGAGTTGTTTGTACGCCACACTTGGCCCGCTGACCAGTGAAGACGCTGCTGCGCTGCGGCGCGCCATGGCTACCCACGCCACCAATCGCAACGTGCAACTGTTTTGTGATGACGCATTGACCCTGCTACATTGAACGAGGCGACCAGCAGACCCTTACCGGTATGCACAGCCTGCAGCACAAGTCACAGACTCGCAGCAGGTGGCCCGTCACCGTCACGTGGCGCGCTCGGCGCTATTGGTTGGCTTGGTCGCGCCCTGCCGGGCTGCCAGCGCCCTGCCGCCCTGCCAGCGCCGCCGCGCGACCGCGGCCAGCAGCCGACAAGGATATGGCGGCCACCACACCGGTCCGATGGTACCAAGTAGAATACAGGCACAACGCGACGCGACGGACGCCGTGCAAAAATCATGGCGGGAATGCGCTAGTGCATGGATGCATAGTACATCGGCATTGCGATTTTTGTGAGATAAAACGTTGTTTGGTGTGCCACATTTGCCAGAATAGGGTGGTACGGCGGCTGGCGCGGAGTGCCGTACGCACCACTGGATACGCGCTGCTCCAGGCGATAATTAGTGACAAACCAGGCAACAAGGGGGCACAAACACGTGGCTGCTGTGTACAACAACCAATGGTTGACCGCATGGCCGTGGATACGAGGCAATTCAGTGGCAACTCGCGTGCCGGCAGGCACAGGCGGCTAAACCAGTAGCGGCCGTGTGGGTGGCCGTTCTGGCAGCCAACGACACCACAGCGTAGACAGCGGCTGCCATGGCGCTGGCACCAGCAACGACGCCGGGTGGCGCGGCCACTAACGGTGGCGCAGCAGGAGGAGCGGGAGCAGGTGGTGCCAAGCACAGCACGGCATGGTACCTGTTCACCGCCAGCTCCAACCTGTTCATCTCCGCAGCCGGCGCCGGCCTGCTCAGCTACCCACTGGCAGCGAACCATGAGGGCATTGTAACGGTTCGTGGCGCGTGATACCCAGTCGTGTGTCTCCACCCATCGGCTGCCACCCACCTCCGCCCCATCCCACCCAAGTCTGCAGCTCATCTTCACAACCGCCCTGTTTGCGATTGTCAACGGCTACACCGACTGCGTGCTGGCGTGGGCGGCGGCGCGGGCGCAGGACGCGGGGCACATCCATGTGGGCACGTACGAGGAGGTGGCGTGGCGGTCGCTGGCGGCGTACTACGATGGCGGCCGCGGCGGCGGCGGGCCGGGGTGGAGCGGCGGCAAACGCGCGTACCTGGTGACGGTGGCGTCGGTGCTGATCGGCTGCGCCGGCGCGCTGGTGGGGTACATGATCATTATTGGGGACATGGCGAGCCAGGTGGCTGCCACGCTGTGCACCGCTGACACGTCTGGCTGCGCCGTGGTGACGTCGCGCGCCTTCTCCACCCTCCTGTTTGCCGCCCTCTTTGCACTCCCCGTGTCGCACTGCGGCCGCATGCACAACATGTGGTGCAGCAGCCTGCTGGCGGGCGCCACGGTGCTGATTGTGGGCGCGCTGGTGGTGTCGCACGGCGCCATCACCATCGCTGACAACGAGGGGTACGTGCCGCTGGCAGCGAACCCGCCGGCGTTCAATAGCAGCAGCTGCTGCGGCCTGGGCGCGGCGCCGCCACCCGGCTACGGCCCGCCGTCGCTGGCGTCCAGCAGCTTCACCATCATGCTGGGCCTGCCCATCTCCGTATTCTCGCTGGGCAACCACATCCAGGCGGTGCCCGTGTTCCTGGAGCTGCCGCGCGCCGCCAAGGCGCGGTGGCACTGGGCGGTGGCGGGCAGCGTGGCCATCTGCTTCGTGCTGTACCTCGCCACCGGCGTGTTTGGCTACCTGGCGTTCGGCGGCGGCACGGAGGCGGACGTGCTGCTCAACTTCCAGTCTGACAACGCCTTTGCGGGCGTCGCCAAGGCGCTGATGGTGATACACATTGCGCTCGCCATGCCGGTCATCGTCTTGCCCACGCGCCAGGCCAGCTTCATGCTGTCGCACGTGTGCCGCCGCAGCACCGCACCCATGCGCATCTGCCGCCTCTGCTGCCGTGCTGACCCCCGTCGCCCGCCGCCATCTCCTATCGGAGCCGCTGCCGCCGTCGCCACTACCGGGGACGACGATGACGCAGGTAGGGAAGTGGCGGAGCTGGCCGCCGCGTCGGCGTCGGCAGCCGCCGCGGTGCGTGAGGTGTGCGGCATGTCGTGCGGCGTGTCGGTGTCGCTGCAAAACACCGCCATTGTCATGGGCGCCGCCGGCATTGCCATCCTCATCCCGCAGCTCTCCCTCGTGTTTGGCTTGCTGGGCGCCACCTCCGCCGTCACGCAGATCCACCTCGTGCCCGGCGCCATCCTGCTGGCGTACGCGCACGAGCTGGCAGGCGGGCATGGTGGCAGCGGCAAGACGACGGAGCGTGAGCGCCTGCTGCACGTCGCTCCGCCGTCGGGTGAGGCGGCTGACGGCGCCGAGGCGCACGACGGCGGCGCCGACGTCGCACTGACGCCCCTGCCCCACTACGTGCCACGCTCACCCTTCTGGCTGCGCGTGCATGCGTACGGCCTGCTGGGCCTTGGCACCTTTGTCATGCTGGTTGGCACCGGCACCAACATCTACTCCTCCTTCATTGCTCCCGACTAGCACCCTGTGCCCGTACTACCCTGTCGATACCTGGTACCTATCCCCCCCGGGGCGGCGGTGTCAACTGGCCGCCGCCCCCCCTCCATGTGTTGTTGTTGAACAGCCCGCCAATTCAAACTTCCAAGCTGAACTTTGACGCGACCGACTGATGGAAGTTGGAACTTCAAAGTCGCCTGGAAAAAATCTCCCCAGTAGGCAGCAAGAGAGTTTTACACGCCAGGGCGGCCACCCTACGCCCACTAGAGGGCAGACTCCAATGCACGGGCACCGCGCCACGCCGCCGTCGGCGCCCAGTTTTGTGTGCGCACCGCCTAGCCGTCGTCGCTCCACACAGAATGGTGAGTAGCATGTTTTGTGGCGGCCCCTGCCTCGACTTTTGGTTTGAGAGCTGCTGGCGCGGTAGTGGTAGAGCAGTAGAGAGGAGAGGAGAGAGGAGCAGAGGAGGAGAGGAGTGTGTGTATTGTGACTATTGGCAGGTGTGCCCGAGTGGCAGCGACGTGGCAGTGGCTGTTGATAGCGGCAGAGCGTGTGGCTGTAGCTGTATTGATATCTGGAGCGCCCCTGGTCGCTGCAAACGATAGACAACGCGGTGCGAGTGGAGGAGAGAGGAGCTGCAGAGGCAGTGGAGCAGCAGTAGTAGTTGTAGTGCTGGTGGTGGACGAGCAGTAGGGGCAGCAGCGATGTGCTATGCCTCCCTGGTGCGCGGATTACATCCTACTTGCAGCTGTGGCGAGTGCTGTGGCATCGCCAGTGTGGCAGTTGCCGTGACTTTTGCCGTGGCTACCCAGCTAGGAGGACCAATCGAGAGATAAACCTGTGCTGCTTGCTGGTACCACTGCCTGTCGCGTGTGACTGACGGCGGTAACTGCAGCAGTTTGTAGCAGTAGCAGTGGTGGCAGTACAGTGGCAATCGCGCTGTGGGGCTGCAGCCACAGTGGCAATTGCACAGCGTCGTCGTTTCCAGCCAATCCTCCCTCCCAACACTCCACCACCACCACCCCTTCCACCCACATCAATAACCCGCAGGGCCGCGTCCGCACCAAGACCGTGAAGCGCTCGGCGCGCGTGATTGTGGAGCGCTTCTACAGCAAGCTGACGCTGGACTTTGACACCAACAAGCGTGTCACGGATGAGGTGGCGCAGGTGCCCTCCAAGCGCATGCGCAACAAGATTGCGGGCTTTGTGACCCACCTGATGCGCCGCATTGAGCGCGGCGACCAGGTGCGCGGCATCTCCCTGAAGCTGCAGGAGGAGGAGCGCGAGCGTCGCATGGACTTTGTGCCGGAGACGTCGGCGGTGGACACGGAGCACATCACTGTGGACCCCGACACCAAGGACCTGCTCACCAAGCTGGCGCTGTCGTTTGCGGGCACCGTGTCGGTGCAGAAGCCGAGCCGCGGTGGCGAGCGCCGCCACGGTGGTGGTGGCGGCGGTGCCGCCGGCGGTGCCCCCCGCGGCGACCGCGCTGACCGCCCGCCGCGCCGCGCGTAAGGCGTGTGGCTGCAGCGGCGCCCACGCTGCCACCCTGCTGCCAGCAGCCGCGGCGGGGTGACGGTGGGCGGCTGTCGTGTGAATTCTCTTGCGGCAGCTGCCCGCCGCCGGTCGTTGACAGCCGTCGACGGCTGGCAGTGTGGACGACGATGACGACGACGACTTGAAATCCAACCCACTAGTTACAAACTCTAACCGTGGGACGGGGTGGGGTATCTGTGGTGGTGCCAAACGACCAAACCAAACACCAAACAAGCTATGAAGAGGGTGACCCGAGCTGGGGCGTGAGCACGTGGCGCCAGGGCGAGGACACAGAGAGCAGCAGGAAGAGGGAGGGATCAGGCGGCAGGCGGACACGGGCGGCCAGGTGCGCGGCGGCGGGTGCCACCGCGGCGGCCACCAGCCGGTGCACCAGCGCGTCGGTGGCATCCCAGGCGCCGGCGCAGGCGCACGTGTCGGGCGCCGCATGCCACGCGCCAGCGTCGCACGTCGTTGCATTCAGCAGCGCGGTGCAGGCGGCGGTGAAGGAGCTTGGTAGCGGCAGCGGCGGCGCAAGTGGCAGTGCCGCAACGAGTGTGACGCGCAGGGCGTCGCTGGCGTCAAAGACGCCGTCGCAGCCGCACGCTGCCGTGCAGTTGGCGGCGGGGCGGGCAGCATGTGGGCATGACACGTCATCCAGCAGCGTGTCGCACAGCGACGCGTACGCAGCGCACATGTCCACACGGGCGGGCGGCGACGGCAGTACGACTGCGGCGACTGCGTTGCGGCGGTACAGCGCGCCCGCCACCAGCGCGTGCGCCACTGGCAGCGCCACGTCGCCACACCGGCAGTCGCCGACCCACTCGTACAGCCCCGCGCCGCATGCGACATTGATGCGGTGGGACGTGCCGCAGTCCCATGCCTCGAGCGCCGCGGCGCACTGCGCCGACTGGCTGGAGCAGGCGTCAATCACGCCCCCGGCGTCTGCCGCGGGTGCCAGGTCGGTGGGCCAGGCGGGCACCCATGCCGCCACCGACGCCGCGCTGTCGTCTGTTGCGCCCACCACCGCGCTGCGGCCGGCCACCACACGCAGTGACGCCAGGGCAACCGCGGTCGACGCTGCCGTCCCTGCCGTGCTGGCGTTCCAGCCTGCAGCTGCCGCGGCGGCAGCCAGCGCGGTGAGCACCGCGGCGCCGTCGGCGAGGTGCGTGACGGCCGCAGCGTCCGCGGCGCGCGACACTGCCAGCGACGCTGGCACGTCATACAGCAGCACCCAGCCGGCTTGCGCCAGGATGTACGACGCCGCGGTGTAGGCGTACGCGGTGGCGCGCGGCAGGCGCGACAGCTCCAGCACGAAAGTGGACATGGTGGTGAGGCAGCCACAGAAGCCGTTAGCCACGGCGAACGTCAGCGCCGCGGTGCGCGCGTTATGTGGCTCGCCGCCCAGTTTGACGCCCGCCGTGACGGCCGCCAGCACCCACGCGCCCACCACATTGACGACAAACGTGCCAATGGGAAAGTGGGGCCCAAACACGGCGGTCGCGCAGCGCCCGCGCGTCGGCGGCGGCGCATTCAGACGTGCCACGCGGTACCGCAGCCACGCGCCCGCAGAGCCAAACAGCGCTGTGTAAGCGAGCGCCGGCACGCTATACGCAATGGGAAACGCGACCACAACCACGGTGGCCACGACGTAGATAACCAGCAGCGTGGCAATTGTGTCGTTACCAGGCAGTCGGCGCTGCACTGGCAGCGACGGAGGCGGCGGCGGCAGCGACGGCGGCGGCGACGGTGTCGGCAGCGACGGGGATGGCACCACCGCCGGCGGCGACGACGATGGCGATTGTGAATACTCCGGCGTCTCGACCAACGTGGGCACCGCGGGTGTAAACACCTCGGACAGGCCGGCTTGCATCGTCAGGCGCGACAGGTTGCGTGGCAGCGGCGGCAGCGGCGGCAACGGCGGCGGCAGCGGCGGGGATGTTACAACATCCGAAGTAATTACCGGCGCGGGTGGGGGCGGCACGATGTGACGTTGTGAGGCGTGGCGGTGGGCCGCGTGGTGCGTCGGTGGCAAGGGAGGTGGCATGGGGATGATCTCGCGGTGCACCGCCCACTCGGCAAGATGCTGCCCGCCCGCCAGCGCGGCGGACGGCAGCACCAGGCCCGCCCACAGCTGCAGCAGGAACTCGAGGGCGCGGCCGCCATTGTAAGTGTACGGCCGCGCCGCCGCCGCGGGGTCAGCCTGCGCCCACGCCAGCTTGTTCGCCTCGCCTTGCCAGGTGGAGAACGTAGTCAGGCTGCCGCACAACCCCGTGCCCACAAAGATGGCTGCCAGCCGCCACCCGCCGCCTGCCGCCATGGCGTCGCCGCTGACGACGGATGACGCACCCAGGATGGCGCTGCCCAACAGCTGCGCATACATCACGTCCAGCCCCGCGCCCGACGTGTTGTCTGCCACGTAGTACGAGATGCCAACGCGGGCCAGTGCGCCGGCGTACGCGCCCACCGCAATCACGGCCCACACCAGCAGCCCTGCCAGCAGCCGCGCCGCCTCGCCCTCGGGCTTCTGTTGCGTCGCCGGGCCCGACGGTGGAAGCGCTGGCGGCGGTGGCGGCGGCGGCGGTGTCACGGGTGGCGTGGCGACCGGTGGCGCAATAATGCGCGGCAGCGACGGCGCAGTCGCCAGCTTCACAAGGCCGGGTACTGGTGCTGGTACGGCGGGGGCAATGGCGGCGCTTGTTGTTTGCGGCGTTCCCAGTGCCGCAGCAGCTCCAACTGCCGGCATCTCAACCACCTCGGTCCCAACAGGCGACGGCTCTGCGTGAGGCGGAGGCGGCGACGGCGGCGGCGGCGGGCCGCCAACACCAGCCTGCGGCGTCATCTCCACTACCACGCCCTCCATGGTGGATGTGTGTTGAATGTGTTGAGTGAGGTGGAGGCATGTTCGCGACCCCTCCTGGCGCCGCTCCTGCCGGCTGCTGCCACTGCTGCCGCTCAAGTTCCCCACTCGTGTCCTCACTAGCCCCACCACCTGCCACAAACACGTTGTGGCCGGGCAGCGTTACGGTGACAGCAAGGATGGGTGGTGTTGTGAACGAACACCAACAGCTGCCGCGTTCTCGCCCCCACGCCAGTGGCGGCAGACGCTAGGACCAAACGAGCCACGCCGCCGCCGCAACACCATCACTAATGGAGCCGTCCGCGTGGCTCAGGTGGTGTCAGCACCAGCCTCGTTAGCAGCTGTGCGGCCGTCGTTACGGTTCTACTGCTGCTGCTACTGGCGACGAGCGACAGGTCTCATGTGGTGCGAGGGGTGGGAAGAGAGGGGTGGTGCAGTGCACAAAAATTAAAACGCAAACCACGTAAAACCCCGGATTTCGACACACCCCACCATGCCCGGGGTACGTATGAGTGGAAAGCTGCTAAAATAATGCGTCGGACGCGGGCGGTTCATTATTTCGTTTCATACGTGTAACGACTACCGGTACCAGTACTGGTGGTGACACAGCAGCGAAGGTCGGTTCAATCGCAGCGGTCACACTGTCTCACACATGCCGGCGCCGCAGCTGCTCCGCGTTGGCAGGCGCGGTGGCAGTGGTAGAACCACTGGCGGACGCGCCAGACAACGGCGGCGGTGTATCGATTGTGGGAGGAGGAGTGGTCGGTACCGGCGCGGCCTCCGCTGGGCCAATGCGCGCCAACCATGAACCGCCGCCGCCGCCGCCACCGCCGCCGCCGCCAGGCAGCGCGTTGGTCAGCGCAGTGAACCAGCGATTTGCGCGGTCAATCAACACGCTCACCGAGTACGACGACGTGATGTACTCGCCCAGCGGCATGGCATCGTCGTCCAGGCCGCCGCCGCCGTCGCCGGCAGCTGCTACCGGCACCGGCGTCGGCGCTGGCGCTGGAGCCGGGCGGCTGCAACAAATGACACGCTGTACGGCAGCCAGGGCGCCGACCGCCGGCGCGCAGCAGCAGGCGCGCGGGCGGCAGCAGCAGCAGCATGCGGCGCCCGCCTGCTGCCGCACCCAGTGCACGAGGGACGGCGGCCACGTGAGCGGGTGCAGGAGGCGGCAACAGATGTGCACACAGCGGCGCGCCACGCGGCCAACCTGCAGGTGTGGTGAGGGAGTTAGGACATGTAAACGTGCCAATGTAACCATGCGCCACGCAACAACGCGCACGCAGACAATAGAACGTACGGGGAAGAGGGCATCCATGGCCTGCTGGGCCGCGTGGCGCACGCGGCGTGTGGGGTACAGCGGGCCGCCGGGGGTGGCAAGCGCTGACAGCGCGCCCTGCAGCCGGTTGGCGGTGTGCACATCCAGCAGCGCGCCTGACAGGGCGGGCGCCACGCGGCCCAGGTACACCAGCAGCGCCGCCTCGGCACGCACGCCGCGCAGGTGGCGGCACAGCTCATTCACAAACAACGCCAGGTTGCGCACCAGCGCGTCGTCGCCGTCGCCGTCTGCTGCAACGGATGCGACACGGCTGCTACGGCCACCCAAGCTGGACGCGCCGTCTGACACACTGGCAACCTCGGAGGCAGCATCTGCTGGCGACGACGCGGTTGGATGTGGCAACGCTGCCAGCGCGGGCAGCAGGGTGGATGGCGGCTGGTAGTACAGGAAGAAGCGCGCAATCCCCTCCACCAGCTCCGCCCGCAGGCGCGGCGGCAGGCGCACCAGCGTCACGCCATCGCAGCCGGCTGCCAGGATGGCATGGAACATGGCGGCGTGCGCCGTGCCGCCCGTCAGCACGTCGTGCCAAAACACGCGGTTGGCGCCATTGGCCAGCACAATGACCTGGTTACCCGCCTCGGGTGCCGGCCCCGATGCGTCACCCGCCACGCGCGCCAGCACCCATCGATGAAACAGTAGCGCAAAGGCGGGCGGGAACAGCTCGTGGCTCCACAGCCGTGCAAACGCCGGCTGCACGGCCGCCACCGCGGCTGCCGCGACGGCGGTGGATGAGGACGGAGAGGCGCCAGTGGCAGCGGTGGCAAAGAACGGCGCCAGCAAGTGGGCATACAAGGTGGCGCCTGGCGGCAGCGCGCCGTGCGCGGCAAGGCGGGGGCCGGCCGGCGCATCCAACCGCGCCAGCCAGGTTAACAACAGGGCTGTGGGGGCGGCGGGTCGCGCCCCCGTGCGGCCGGCCGCCCCCGCC
>Ga0066256_1005343_pt1 | contig 10700 bp, 7 predicted proteins | sample ThiBio_1000_biof_FD_87107 | JGI IMG/M metagenome (GOLD analysis project Ga0066256, IMG submission 87107) | Wastewater bioreactor microbial communities from Cape Town, South Africa - Thiocy_expt_1000_biof (version 2) | ecosystem: Engineered > Bioreactor > Thiocyanate-remediating >... | reverse complement strand
CAACCTCAAGGTGATGGAGCAGGTAGGTGCCGGCATTGCCAAGTACGCGCCGGAAGCCTTCGTCATCTGCATCACCAACCCGCTCGACGCCATGGTCTGGGCGCTGCAGAAGTTCTCGGGCCTGCCCGCCAACCGCGTCGTCGGCATGGCCGGCGTGCTCGACAGCGCCCGCTTCCGTCACTTCATCGCCGATGAGTTGAAGGTTTCCGTGGAGGACGTCACGGCGTTCGTCCTCGGCGGCCACGGCGACACCATGGTGCCGCTGCCGCGCTACTCGACCGTCGCCGGCATTCCGCTGACCGACCTCGTCAAGATGAACTGGCTGAGCAAGGAAAAGCTCGAGGCGATCATCCAGCGCACCCGCGATGGCGGTGCCGAGATCGTCGGCCTGCTGCCCTGCGCCGCCTTCCTCAAGGGCGAGTACGGGGTGAAGAACACCTATGTCGGCGTCCCGGTGATCCTGGGTGCCGGCGGTGTCGAGCGCATTGTCGAGATCCAGCTGTCGGGGTCCGAGCAGAAGCAGTTCGACAAGTCGGTGCAGGCCGTGAACGGCCTCGTCGACGCCTGCAAGAAGATCGCGCCGAAGCTCGCTTAACCCCGAAGGGGACGCCGATGAACATTCACGAGCACCAGGCCAAGGCGCTGCTCAAGACCTATGGCCTGCCCGTCGCCGACGGCGTTGCCATCTTCTCCGCCGACGAAGCGGCCAGCGCGGCGGCATCGCTGCCCGGCCCGCTCTACGTGGTGAAGTCGCAGATCCACGCAGGTGGCCGCGGCAAGGGCAAGTTCAGGGAACTGGGGCCCGACGCCAAGGGCGGCGTGCGGCTGGCAAGATCGGCCGATGAAGTCACTGCCAATGCCCGCGAAATGCTGGGCAATACGCTGGTCACCAAGCAGACCGGCGCCGGCGGCAAGCAGGTCAACCGTCTCTATATCGAAGATGGCGCCGATATCGCACGCGAGCTCTACTGCTCGCTGCTGGTCGATCGCTCGAGTGGTGGCGTTGCCTTCGTCGTGTCGACCGAGGGCGGCATGGACATCGAGGCGGTTGCGCACGACACGCCCGACAAGATCATCACCGTTCAGATCAATCCCACCAGTGGCGTGACGGCCGGCGATGTTGCCAGTATCGTTGCCGCACTGGAACTCGATGGCGCGGCCGCCAAGGATGCCGAGACGGTGTTCCCGGCGCTCTACAAGGCCTTTGTCGAAAAGGACATGAGCCTGCTCGAGGTGAACCCGCTGATCGTCATGCAGAACGGTCATATCCGGGTGCTCGATGCCAAGGTGTCGTTCGACAACAACGCCATGTTCCGTCACCCGGAACTGGCCGAGTTGCGTGACCTCACCGAAGAAGATGCCAAGGAGATCGAGGCCTCGAAGTTCGATCTCGCCTACGTGGCGCTCGACGGCAATATCGGCTGCATGGTCAACGGCGCCGGCCTGGCCATGGCGACGATGGATATCATCAAGCTTTACGGCCAGGAGCCGGCGAACTTCCTCGATGTCGGCGGCGGTGCCTCGAAAGAAAAGGTCACGGCGGCGTTCAAGATCATCACCGCGGACCCGGCGGTGGAAGGCATCCTGGTCAATATCTTCGGCGGCATCATGCGCTGCGACATCATCGCCGAGGGCGTCATCGCCGCAGTAAAGGAAGTCGGGCTGAAGGTGCCGCTGGTGGTTCGCCTCGAGGGCACCAACGTCAAGGAAGGCAAGGCCATCCTCGATGCATCCGGCCTCGACGTGATCAGTGCCAACGATCTCGACGATGCGGCCCAGAAGATCGTCGCTGCCATCAAGGGCCGCCAGTGATGCGCGCCGCGCTCGCCCTGGTGCTGCTGACGGCCGCGCCAGGTGCAGCCTTTGCCAATGGCTACGCGCAGGCCTTTGTCGACACGTTTACCGAGGCCTGCGTGCCGCATCGGCTGAGCTATGAAGGCACGCTTGCGCATGCCCGGTCGCTCGGCTGGACTGTCGCGCAGCGCACCGACCATCCTGAACTCGATGCCATGATGACGGTCATGGAAGCCGGCGCCGCCGAGGCCGCTGACGAGATGCAGGGGACGTTCGCCTACGATTTCTATACCAGGCCGGTGGATGGCACGCCGCACTACCTGTTCGTCTCCCGCGTGACCTTCGTCGTCGATGAGCCAGAACCGGGCGAAGAACCCGATCCCTGGGTCTACATCGGCTGCTACCTGTACAATTTCGACGCCACCGCGCCGATCGATCCGGAGCCGATGACCACGTTCACCGGCAAGCCGATCGCCCGTCATGTCGACCAGGAAGGCCTCGTCTCCTACTTGTGGGGACCGCCCTGCCCGCTACCGCGCACTGGCGACAGCTATCTGACCTTTGTCGCCGAAGACAGCCCACACGCGGCCGAGACCGGCTTCAGCGGACTGATGGTCAAGTTCGAAACCTCCGAGCCCGATCCGGGCGAAGTCGTCCCCGACACCTACTGCTGAAGGGCCCCATGTCCATTCTCGTCGACAACAACACGAAGATCCTCGTGCAGGGCCTGACCGGCGATTCCGGGACGCTCCATACTCAGTACGCACTGGGCTACCACGGCACCCGCATGGTCGGCGGCGTCCATCCCAAGAAGGGCGGACAGCTCTGGCACGGCAGCGTGAACGGCGGCGAGGTCGAGCTGCCGATCTTCACCACCGTGGCAGAGGGCAAGGAAAAGACCGGCGCCACCGCCTCGGTGATCTACGTACCGCCGGCGGGCGCCGCGGGCGCCATCGTAGAGGCGATCGACGCCGGCATCGAGCTGATCGTCTGCATCACCGAAGGCGTCCCCGTGCTCGACATGGTGAAGGTCAAGGAGCGCCTGGAGCGCTCCAGCTCTCGCCTCATCGGGCCGAACTGCCCCGGTGTCGTCACGGCCGGCGAATGTAAGATCGGCATCATGCCGGGCAACATCTTCAGCCGCGGCTCCGTCGGCATCGTGTCGCGTTCCGGCACGCTCACATACGAGGCGGTGTTCCAGACCACCAACGCCGGGCTCGGCCAGACGACCGCCGTCGGCATCGGCGGTGATCCGGTCAAGGGCACCGAGTTCATCGATATCCTTGAGATGTTCCTCGCCGACGACGAGACCAAGTCGATCATCATGATCGGCGAGATCGGCGGCTCGGCCGAAGAAGACGCCGCGCAGTTCCTGATCGACGAGGCCAAGCGTGGCCGAAAGAAGCCGATGGCTGGCTTCATCGCGGGCCGCACGGCGCCGGCGGGCCGTACCATGGGCCATGCCGGCGCGGTGATCTCCGGCGGCAAGGGCGGTGCCGAGGAAAAGATCGCCGCCATGGAAGCGGCCGGCATCCGGGTCTCCGCCTCGCCGGCGCGGATTGGCGCGACGCTGGCCGACGTCCTCAAGGGCTGACCTCCCGCACCGCGGGAGAACGCACGAAAATCCGTTCGTAGGCCGAACGGAGGGCTGGCGGCTGGCCGCCGTACAGCCTATATCCCGCGTCACGATCAGACGGCAGCGCCCGTAATCCAACGTGCGGCATCATATTGTCGTCTTCTGCGGCTAGACCCTGTCATCTCGTCCGGAGCGACCAGCGCGCGAAACACCCGTTTTTGAAGCGGAATGGGACTACCGAGGTCTATTCGGCATGCCCAAGTTCTTAGCAACATGCTAATCAAACATCGTCATAGTCCGCCGAACGCGCGGAACGGCTCCCTCTCCGGGGGCCGGCACACCAGGGAAAACGGGGAAAGGCCCCGCCTCTAAGACATGACCCGACAAGAAAAGAACGAACAGTTCTTGCTCTCTTCCTTCCTCTACGGCGGCAACGCCGATTACATCGAGGGCCTCTACGCCCGCTACAAGGCCGATCCGCAAAGCGTCGATCCAACGTGGCAGAGCTATTTCGAGCGCCTCGAGGACACTCCCCAGGACGTCAAGAAGAACAACGACGGCCCGTCCTGGCAGCGGCGCGACTGGCCGCAGCAGGCCAACGGCGAGCTGGTCTCGGCGCTTGACGGCAACTGGGCCGAAATCAAGCGCATCGAGTTACGCAGCGAGGCGGTGACCCGCGCCAAGGCGGAAGCTGCCGGCGCGCCAGCGCCATCGGCCGCCGATGTCCACCAGGCAACGCGCGACTCAGTGCGCGCCATCATGATGATCCGCGCCTACCGGACGCGCGGCCATCTGCACGCCGATCTCGATCCGCTGCATCTCAAGGCCGACGAATCGGCCCCCGAGCTCGATCCCGCGAGCTACGGCTTCACCGAGGCCGACTACGAGCGCAAGATCTTCATCGATAACGTGCTCGGGCTCGAATACGCGACCATCCCCGAGATGCTCGCCATCCTGAAGCGGACCTATTGCTCGACGGTCGGCGTCGAGTTCATGCACATCAACGATCCCGACGCCAAGCAGTGGATCCAGGAGCGCATGGAAGGGCCGGACAAGGAAATCCGGTTCACGCCCGAAGGCAAGCGGGCCATCCTCAACAAGCTGATCGAGGCCGAAGGCTTCGAGAAGTTCCTCGACGTCAAGTATACCGGCACCAAGCGTTTCGGCCTCGACGGCGGTGAAGCAACGATTCCGGCGCTCGAACAGATCATCAAGCGCGGCGGGGCGCTGGGCGTGAAGGACATCGTCCTCGGCATGGCCCACCGCGGCCGGCTGAACGTCCTGACCCAGGTGATGGCCAAGCCGCACCGCGCGCTGTTCCACGAGTTCAAGGGCGGCGCCTTCTATCCCGAGGAAGTCGAAGGCTCGGGTGACGTGAAGTACCATCTCGGTGCCTCCTCGGACCGCGAGTTCGACGGCAACAGCGTGCACCTGTCGCTGACCGCCAACCCCTCCCACCTCGAGATCGTCGATCCCGTGGTGCTGGGCAAGGCACGCGCCAAGCAGGACCAGCATGCGGCGGTGGAAGGCCATTTCATCGAGCCGCGCCAGGTCGACCGCTCGGTCGTGATGCCGGTGCTGATCCACGGCGATGCCGCCTTTGCCGGCCAGGGCGTCGTGGCGGAATGTCTCGGCCTCTCGGGCCTGAAGGGCCACCGCGCGGGCGGCTCCATCCACGTCGTCATCAACAACCAGATCGGCTTCCCCGCCTCGCCGATCTACTCGCGGTCCTCGCCCTATCCGACCGACGTCGCCAAGATGATCGAGGCGCCGGTCTTCCACGTGAACGGCGACGATCCCGAGGCGGTTGTCTACGTCGCCAAGATCGCAACCGAGTTCCGGCAGCGCTTCGGCCGGCCGGTGGTCATCGACATCTTCTGCTACCGGCGCTTCGGCCACAACGAGGCGGACGAGCCCAGTTTTACCCAGCCGCTGATGTATTCCAAGATCCGCGGGCACGAGACGACGCTCGAGCTTTACGGCAAGCGACTGATCGGCGAAGGCCTGCTCAGCCAGGACGAGTTCGACAAAGCCAAGGCTGAGTGGCGCGCGCATCTGGAGACCGAGTTCGAGGCCGGGCAGGATTTCCGGCCCAACAAGACCGACTGGCTCGACGGCGCCTGGAAGGACCTGAAGAAGGCCGAGATCGATGGCCCGCGCCGTGGCGAAACCGGCGTCGAGATCTCCGAGCTCGTGCGCATCGGCACCAAGCTCTGTGCCATCCCCGATGACTTCACCGCCCACAAGACGGTCCGTCGGTTCATGCAGAACCGGCTCGGCGCCATCGAATCCGGCGAGGGCATCGACTGGGCGACGGGCGAAGCTCTGGCGTTCGGCACCCTGCTTGAGGAGGGGCATCCGATCCGCCTCTCCGGCCAGGATTCCGAGCGTGGCACCTTCAGTCAGCGCCACTCGGTGCTGTACGACCAGGACAAGGAAGCGACCTACATCCCGCTCAACAACCTGTCCTCGTCGCAGCAGCGCTACGAGGTCATCAACTCGATGCTCTCCGAAGAAGCGGTGCTCGGCTTCGAGTACGGCTATTCGCTGGCCGAACCGACCACGCTGACGCTCTGGGAAGCCCAGTTCGGCGACTTCGTGAACGGTGCCCAGGTGGTGGTAGACCAGTTCATCTCGTCCGGAGAGCGCAAGTGGTTCCGCATGTCGGGCCTCGTGATGCTGCTGCCGCACGGCTATGAAGGCCAGGGGCCCGAGCACTCCTCGGCGCGGCTGGAGCGCTATTTGCAGCTCTGCGCCGAAGACAATATGCAGGTCTGCAACTGCACCACCCCGGCCAACTACTTCCACATCCTGCGCCGGCAGGTGATGCGCGACTTCCGCAAGCCGCTCATCCTGATGACGCCGAAGTCGCTGCTCCGCCACAAGCGTGCCGTCTCCACCCTGAGCGAGCTGGGCCCCGAAAGCGTGTTCCACCGCCTGCTCTGGGACGACGCAGAGACCCCCGGCCCGCAGAAGACCACGATCAAGCTGGCGGCCGACAAGGACATCCGTCGCGTCGTCCTCTGCTCGGGCAAGGTCTATTACGACCTGCTCGAGGAGCGCGAAAAGCGCGGCATCGACAACGTCTACCTGCTTCGGCTGGAACAGCTCTACCCGTTCCCGGCCAAGGCGCTGCTCGACGAGCTATCGCGCTTCAAGGGCGCCGAGATCGTCTGGTGCCAGGAAGAGCCCAAGAACATGGGCGCCTGGTCGTTCGTGCAGCCCTATGTGGACTGGGTGCTCGACCAGATGGGCAAGGGCGGCGACCGTCCGCGCTATGTCGGCCGGCCGGCCTCGGCCTCCACGGCCACTGGTCTGATGCGCACCCATCTGGCGCAGCTGCAGACTTTCCTCGACGAAGCCTTCTCAGATTAAGGATCGAATATGTCGGTTGATATCCGGGTGCCGACGCTGGGCGAAAGCGTCACCGAGGCGACCATTGGACAGTGGTTCAAGAAGGTTGGCGATGCCATTGCCGTCGATGAACCACTGGTCGAACTCGAGACCGACAAGGTCACCATCGAGGTTCCCGCGCCGCAGGCCGGCGTGCTTGAATCGATCACCGCCAAGCCAGGCGACACCGTTAATGTCGGCGCGCTGATCGGCGCGATCGGCGACGGTACTGGTGCTACCGCGATACCCAAAGTGGAGGCAGAGCCGGCGGCTGCGCCTGCTGCCGCGGCAACCGCCCCGGCGCCAGCTGCCGCGGCAGGCAATGGCCAGGCGAGCGCCGACGCGCCGGCCAGCCCGTCGGCACAGAAGCTGATGGCCGAGGCCGGACTCGCTGCAGCCCAGGTCGAAGGTTCGGGACGTCGCGGGACGATCCTCAAGGAGGACGTGCTGGCCGCGACCGCGAAGCCAGCTGCTCCGGCACCTGCCGAGCCGGGAGCGGCCGCCGCGCCGGCCACTCCGGCCGCGCAACCTGCCCCTGCTCCGGCCCTTGCCCCAGCACCGGCGGCGGCTTCGGCCACCCCGCGCGATCCGGGCGCAGCCGATGACGAGGGTCGCGAAGAGCGGGTCCGCATGACCCGCCTGCGCCAGACTATCGCCCGGCGGCTCAAGGAAGCCCAGAACACCGCCGCCATGCTCACCACCTTCAACGAGGTGGACATGAAGCCGGTGATGGAACTGCGCAGCCAGTACAAGGACCTGTTCGAAAAGAAGCACGGCGTGAAGCTCGGCTTCATGGGTTTCTTCACCAAGGCCGTGGTGCACGCGCTGAAGGAAATCCCGGCCGTCAATGCCGAGATCGATGGCGACGACCTCGTCTACAAGAACTACGCCCATGTCGGCGTGGCCGTCGGCACGGACAAGGGCCTCGTGGTTCCTGTGGTGCGCGATGCCGACAGGATGTCGATCGCGCAGATCGAAAAGGAAGTCGCCCGGCTCGGCAAATCGGCCCGCGACGGCGCGCTGACCATGGCCGACATGCAGGGCGGCACCTTCACCATCTCCAACGGCGGCGTCTACGGCTCGCTGATGTCGACGCCGATCCTCAATGCCCCGCAGTCCGGCATCCTGGGCATGCACAAGATCCAGGAGCGCCCCGTCGTGGTCGAAGGCCAGATCGTGATCCGGCCAATGATGTACCTGGCGCTGAGCTACGACCACCGCATCGTCGACGGCAAGGAAGCCGTGACCTTCCTCGTGCGGGTCAAGGAATCGCTGGAAGCCCCCGAGCGGCTGGTGCTGGACCTCTGAGGCCAGTCTCGATTGCTGACATGAAGGCCCGCCCCTCGGCGGGCCTTTTCTTATCCGGCATAGCCGCTTGATCTTGGCCCACAAGTGCGGTCTGTTTCGCGGCAAGGAGGAGTGCACGTGACCAACGTGATGGTGGTAACCGGCGGCAGCCGTGGCATCGGTGCCGCCACGGCAACTCTTGCAGCGGCGCGCGGCTATGCCGTGATCGTCAATTACGCCGATAACGTCGCGGCGGCCGAAGCGGTTTGCCACAATATACGGGCCGCAGCCGGCATTGCGCAGGCCGTGCGCGGCGACGTCGCGGACCCCGCAGACATCGAGCACATCTTCGCTGCCGCGGACCGGCTGGGCACGCTGACCGCGCTGGTCAACAACGCCGGCGTTATCAACCCCGTGACGTGCGTCGCGGATATGGACGCTGGGCGGATCAACCGGCTGCTGGCCGTCAACGTCACCGGCACCATCCTCTGCACGCAGGCGGCCATCCGTCGCATGTCGAGCCGGCATGGCGGCAAGGGCGGCGGCATCGTCAACCTGACGTCGGGCGCCGCCAAGCTCGGTGGCGCCGGCAGCTATGTCGACTACGCCGCCAGCAAGGGCGCGATCGACACGCTGACCATCGGGCTCGCGCTCGAACTGGCGGGGGAAGGCATCCGGGTCAACGCCGTGAGACCGGGGATCATTGATACCGAGTTCCACGCGGCTGGCGGAGAACCCGACCGCGCAGCGCGGATGGCCGCCAGCATTCCCATGCCACGGGCAGGAACGGCCGAAGAGGTCGCCCAAGCCATCCTCTGGCTGCTCTCGGATGAGGCCTCCTACACGACCGGCACCACCATCGACGTCACCGGCGGCCGGGCGATCACGCCCTAACCCAAGGTTCGGACCGCCGCCGGCGTCATAGGCGGGACCAACGCATGCTTTCGGGGGACAACTTGAACATCCGACCACTCATCGCCACGGCCGCCGTGCTGCTCCAGATCGTGCCGGCCATCGCTCAGGACGCCTGCCCGCAGGAACGCGCCATCTATACCGAGAAGGACAACGGCTACCTGCTGACCTTCCGGGAACCGCTGCCCTGGGAAGCCTCCCCCAATGTCAGCGCCATCCTTGAGATGGCCTTTCCCAATGGCGAGACGATCTGGGGCACGACCTGGATGCCGAACGGCACCAGCTGGAACCAGGCCAGTTTCTACTACGGCTGCAAGCTGCCCGGTCCCATCGACGAGGCGACGGGCGACCCGCTCGAAGGGTCGACGCAGGAGGAACTGGAGGCGTGCCGGGTCTGGAAGGGCGTCATCTACCAGCTGGCTGACGGCGACGTGGACTATCTGCCGTTCCGCGATGAAGCTGCTGCACCGACGATCCTGCTCACCAACGTCGGCCCGGTCATTCGCTATTCGGGGCTGGTTCTGAGCCCTGGCGACCAGCCACACGACGTCTTCACGCTCAGCAGTTGCAGCCCGGCGACGGAGTAGCTCACGCCGCCCGGCGCGTTGGTGTGAGCTCGGGATCCATACCGCCCTCTGCACGACTCTCGACGGGCAGATGAACGGTGAACGTCGCGCCGCTGGCCCAGGTGCTGTCGACAGCAATCGCCCCGCCCATCGCCCTGCACAGGCGGTGGGCAATCGCGAGGCTGAGCCCGGTCCCCCCATACCGGCTGTCAGCGGCATCGCGCGTGGTGGTGAAGGTCTCGAACAGCGTCGGCAGCAGTTCCGGGTCGACACCCGTGCCGGTGTCCGAAACGCTGATCGCAACCGCTCTGTCGTTGCCCAGCACCGCGGCCTGCGTGCGCACCACGATCGTGCCTGACTGCGTGTGCCGCGCAGCGTTCTCCAGCAGGCTTTCGAGCACCTGCTGGAGCCGCAAGCCGTCGACGAGAAGCGAGTCGGGTGGCGCATCGAACTCCATCACCACGCTGTTGCCATGCTGCTCGAGCAGCGCGCGTCGCGCATCCACCGCGCGATGGACCAGCGCCGCCAACGCACAAGGCTGCATGTTGAGCTGGATGCGGCCAGCTTCGAGCTTGCTGAGATCAAGGATCATGTTGACGAGGCGCAGCAGGTAAGTGCCCGCCTCGTGGATGAGCTCCACGTCGGCGCGCAACTGCGGATCGTTGGCCTCGACGGCCTCCTCGCGTAGGATTTGGCTGTAGCCGATCACTGCCGTAAGCGGCGTCCTGAGCTCGTGGCTCATGCGGGCGAGAAACTCGGACTTCGCGGCACCGGCCCGATCTGCTGCGGCAACTGCCGCACGCAGCGCATCAGTTTTATCCTGGCGCCGCCGCACCTCCGCCTCGAGCGCAATGCCGGCATCGAAGAGGCGGGCATAATAGATTGCCATGGTGGCGACGTAGCAGAGTGCCGCCGCGGTCGAGACGATCCCCAGCCCCAGCCGCGCATAGTCCGGCATGGCCATCGGCGGGGGGGGGCGCCCGATGGAGACCGCGGGAAAAACCCCGCAGGGGCCCGCCCCGATCGACAGCAGGGCGGACCCGGGCCCCCCGCCCCCCCCCCCGTAGAAAAACGGCAAGAGTGGGAAGATTAGGGGACCCCCCACGCGCGGCCGCGACACACCCCCCCAGAAGTGACAGCCCCCCACGAGGGACGGAATGAGAGGTGCCACC
>Ga0066256_1002532_pt2 | contig 10703 bp, 13 predicted proteins | sample ThiBio_1000_biof_FD_87107 | JGI IMG/M metagenome (GOLD analysis project Ga0066256, IMG submission 87107) | Wastewater bioreactor microbial communities from Cape Town, South Africa - Thiocy_expt_1000_biof (version 2) | ecosystem: Engineered > Bioreactor > Thiocyanate-remediating >... | reverse complement strand
TCCCACCCCAACGCGTTAGTTGCTACGATACAAATTACGAGGATAGACATGCTCTGCTGGCCGGAAGCTGCGCCTCCAATTGCCACTCGGTCAACGCATTCCACCGCAAGGCATCGCGAGATATGTCAGTTCATCTGCATCGTGTTGCAGTTGAGACGCAGAATAGGGTAGAGCGCGGCAACCTGCGGATGGATCGCTTGCCGGGTGCGCCATCTAAGGTCGCGGAGTGCGCACTGCGCGTTCCGAAAAAGCAATCGAGGACTAGCGGACCGCATTCTCGTCCCGCAACTTCTGGACTTCGGCTTTCCCAAAGCCGAAATCTGCGAGAACGCTGTCTGTGTGCTCGCCTGTCATCGGCGCGCGCGTGCGCACGCCACCAGGCGTCTCGGAGAGCTTCACGGCCGTGCCCGCCACCTTGAACGTGCGATTGCTCACGCCCGGCAGCTCCACCTCGGCAAGCATGTTGCGCGCGGCAATGTGCGGATCGTCGAAAATCTCGTCGAAGCTGCGCACGGGACCGAACGGGATCTTGCCACCGAGCACTGCGGTGATCTCCGCCTTGGTGCGCGCCGAGGTCCAGTCCGTCACAAGGCCTTCGACTTCCGCGCGCCGGTCGAGGCGGGCGCGCGGCAGACGATAGCGCGCAGCCTCGGCCGACTCCCGCCGGCCGGCCGTCTTACCGAGCGGGCGCCGCAACTCATCGTGCGGGCAGCCGATCGCGACCCAGCCGTCCTTCGCCGGAAACAGGCCGTACGGGCAGAGCAGCGGATGGCTGTTCCCTTCCGGCCCCGGAGACTTGCCCTCGTAGGAATACTGGAAGACCGGCCGCTCGCAGGCCGCGAGCACGCCATCGACCATGGCCACATCGACGAACTGACCGCGCCCCGTCGCTCGCGCACGATGCAGCGCCGCCAGGATGCCGAAGGCGCACTGCATGGCCGGAATGAGATCACCCACCCCAGGGCCTATTTTCGTCGGCGGCCCGCCCGGCGTCGGCGAGGTGATCGCGATTATGCCGCCCATGGCCTGCGCGACGATGTCGTAGGCCGGCCATTCGGCGTAGGGGCTCCGTCCCGAGCGCGGATCGCCGAAGCCGCGGATGGTGCCATAGACGAGGCGCGGATTGATCTCCGCGAGCGTCTCATAGCCGAGCCCGAGCCGCTCCATGACGCCCGCGCGGAAGTTCTCGACGAGGATGTCGGCCTTCGCGACGAGGCGCTTCAGGATCTCACGTCCGGCCTCGGACTTGAGATCGATGACGATCGACTCCTTGTTCCGGTTCGTCGAGCCGAAGTAGCCGCCATAGCCACCTTCCGGCACGCCCACCTGGCCCGGCATGAAGGGGCCGAAGAGCCGCGTCGCATCCCCGCCCGGCGGCTCGATCTTGATGACGCGGGCTCCCTGGTCGGCGAGCATCATCGTGACGAACGGCCCCGCCAGCATCTGCGTCAGGTCGAGCACGACGACGTCGCCGAGCGCGCCTGTGGCCTCCTGCCTGCTGCCGTCATCTGCCGCCGCCGCGCCAGCCATGCGATGCTCCTTGGAAGTTTGGTGAAAATGCCGAACGGGCGCCGCCCGCTCTCAGAGGGACACTAGGGGGCACGCCGCCTTTTGCGCAATGTTCAGGGCGCCCGCAACGACGCAGTGCGCCGCCCGCGCAGTGCATGGCAGGATCTGCCTAATTACACGACAAACTGTCGCACGATTGACTTGTAAATTGACACGACCTAGTCTTATTTCGCATCTGCGAGAGGCCGAAATCACCCGGCTTTTGTGCGGACATTCGCAGGCCTCCCGGCCGATTGGCGAAACCGCATTGAACCACTGCGCAATCGGATCGGCACGCCCCGGCAGGTGTGCCTCCGTTATGCCGTTTCGGAGCCGATTTTCCTGAGGTCTGGGGAGCGCTGTATCAATGAAAGTGCTGGTGCCCGTTAAGCGGGTCGTCGACTACAACGTGAAGATCAGGGTCAAGGCCGACGGATCGGGCGTCGAGCTCGCCAACGTCAAGATGTCGATGAACCCGTTCGACGAGATCGCGGTCGAAGAAGCGATCCGCCTCAAGGAAAAGGGTGCCGTCACTGAAATCGTTGCCGTCTCCGTCGGGCCGACCAAGGCCCAGGAGACCATCCGCACCGCCCTCGCCATGGGCGCGGACCGCGGCATTCTGGTCGAGACCGGCGAGGAGCCCGTCGAGCCGCTCGCTGTCGCCAAGCTGCTGAAGGCCATTGTCGCAGCCGAGCAGCCCGGCCTCGTCATTCTCGGCAAGCAGGCCATCGACGACGACTGCAACCAGACTGGCCAGATGCTCGCCGCCCTCCTCGGCTGGCCGCAGGGCACGTTTGCCTCGAAACTCGCGATCGACGGCAGCACGCTGCACGTCACACGTGAGGTCGACGGCGGTCTCGAGAGCATCAAGCTCAACATGCCGGCCATCGTGACGACGGACCTGCGCCTCAACGAGCCGCGCTATGCCTCGCTGCCGAACATCATGAAGGCGAAGAAGAAGCCGCTCGACACGAAGAAGCCCGCCGATCTCGGGGTCGATGTCGCCCCGCGCCTCAAGGTGCTGAAGACGACCGAGCCGCCGGGCCGCAAGGCCGGTGTGAAGGTCGGGAGCGCGGCCGAGCTGGTCGCCAAGCTCAAGGATGAGGCGGGGGTACTCTGATGGCTGTTCTTCTTGTTGCCGATCATAACAACACCGCGCTCGGAAGCTCGACCGCGAAGGCCATGAGCGCTGCCAAGGCGCTCGGCGGCGATGTGCACGTGCTCGTCGCGGGCAGCAACTGCGGGGCAGTTGCCGAAGCCGCGGCAAAGCTCGACGGCGCTGCGAAGGTGCTCGTCGCCGATGCGCCGCAGTTCGCGAACCAGCTCGCCGAGGAAATGTCGGCGCTGATCGTGCCGCTGATGGCCAACTACGACGCCGTGCTCGCGCCGGCGACGGCCTCGGGCAAGAACGTGCTGCCGCGCGTCGCGGCTCTCCTCGACGTCATGCAGCTCTCGGATGTGACCAAGGTCGTATCGGCCGACACGTTCGAGCGTCCGATCTACGCCGGCAACGCCATCCAGACCGTGCAGTCCAGCGAGGCGAAGAAGGTCATCACCGTCCGCACGGCATCCTTCCAGGCTGTCGGCGAAGGCGGCTCGGCATCGATCGAGAAGATCGCGGCGCCGGGAGCCGTCGGCATCTCGACCTTCGACAAAGCCGAGCTTTCCAAGTCCGACCGCCCCGAGCTCACCTCGGCGCGCATCGTCATCTCCGGCGGGCGCGGCATGCAGTCCGGCGAGAACTTCAAGAAGTACATCGAGCCGGTCGCCGACAAGCTCGGCGCGGCCATGGGCGCTTCGCGCGCCGCGGTTGACGCGGGCTTCGTGCCGAACGACTTCCAAGTCGGCCAGACTGGCAAGGTCGTTGCACCGGAACTCTACGTCGCGGTCGGCATCTCAGGTGCCATTCAGCATCTCGCCGGTATGAAGGACAGCAAGATCATCGTGGCGATCAACAAGGACGCGGAAGCGCCGATCTTCCAGGTGGCCGACTACGGTCTCGTGGCGGACCTCTTTACGGCGCTCCCCGAGCTCGAAGCCGAGCTCACGAAAATCGGCCGCTGATCTGACACGCGAAGGAACGGGCGACATGGACACTGCCGTGAAAACGAAAAAGGCTACCGCCACGCCGCCCGTCACCTTCGTCAAGAAGGTCGGCATCATCGGTGCCGGCCAGATGGGCAACGGGATCGCGCACGTCGTCGCCCTCGCAGGCTACAACGTCGTCGTCAACGACCTCAAGAAGGAAGCCTTCGAGAAGGCGCTCGGCACCATCGAGCGCAATCTCGCGCGGCAGGTGAGCCGCGGCCTCGTCACCGAGGGGGACATGAAGGCGACGCTCAAGCGCATCAACTTCGCGCCGAGCTTCAAGGATCTCGGCGACGCCGATCTCGTCGTCGAGGCCGCAACCGAGGACGAAAGCGTCAAGCGCAAGATCTTCGCCGAGCTCTGTCCGAATCTCAAGAAGGAGGCCATGCTCGCGAGCAATACCTCCTCGATCTCGATCACGCGCCTCGGCGCCTCCACGGACCGTCCCGAGCGATTTATCGGGATGCACTTCATGAACCCGGTGCCGGTCATGCAGCTCGTCGAGCTGATCCGCGGCATCGTCACCGAAGACGAGACATTTTCGCGCGCTCGCCAGTTCGCGGAGAGCCTCGGCAAGACGATCGCGGTCTCGGAAGATTTCCCGGCCTTCATCGTCAACCGCATTCTGCTGCCGATGATCAACGAGGCCATCTACACGCTCTACGAGGGCGTCGGCGGCGTCGAAGCCATCGACAAGGCCATGCGGCTCGGCGCGAACCATCCCATGGGCCCGCTCGAGCTCGCCGACTTCATCGGCCTCGATACGTGCCTCTCGGTCATGCAGGTGCTCTATGAGGGCCTCGCCGACACGAAGTACCGCCCCTGCCCGCTGCTCGTGAAGTACGTCGAAGCAGGCTGGCTCGGCCGCAAGACCCAGCGCGGCTTCTACGACTACCGCGGCGAGCATCCCGTCCCCACTCGCTGATCGCTGCAGCTCCGAAGACATCTCTGCGAACACGAGGCCGCCGATGGCTGAGCTGATTGTCCGCGCCGTTCGTCCGGAGGATTATGAGCAGTGGCTTCCGCTGTGGGACGGCTACAACGCCTTCTACGAGCGGGTGGGACCGACAGCGCTGGCGCCCGAGATCACCCGTGCCACCTGGCAGCGCTTCTTCGACGCCTACGAGCCCCTGTACGCACTGGTGGCTGAGCTGGACGGGCGCCTGTTGGGCCTGACCCATTACCTGTTCCATCGGACGACGACGGCCATCGCCCCGCTCTGTTATCTCAACGACCTCTTCACGGCCGAGGCCGCACGCGGCAAGGGCGTCGGTCGCGCACTGATCGAGGCCGTGTGCGAGGAAGCGCGACGGGCGGGCTGCCCGCGCGTCTACTGGCTGACGCACGAGACGAACGCGACCGCGCGCACGCTCTACGACAAGCTCGCGCTCAATCGCGGTTTCATCGTCTATGGGAAGGTTGTCTGAACGGCGAACGGGACCACTATGGCGCGGCCGGCTTCCGCACGCGCATATGCAGGAAGATGGGGGCAACGCGCGTATCGGCGACCTCCGGCTCGGCTTGAGCCGTCTCGATGTCCGCTCGCGGCTCGGCGAATTTCTCGATAACCAATCCGGCCGCCACGACGAAGTCGACCCACGCACTCAGCGTCCTGTGGAAGCGCGGCACGCGGAAGGGAGCTACTCTCTCGCGCTCATCGGCGGGCACGCTCCCGAACCACCAGCTCTCCACTTCGCCATCCGTACCATCGAAATAGCGGGCGACCTCGACGGCGCGCGGCTGCCCGTCGGCATCGCGCAGGTTGCGGCGGTGCGGCGGCACAAAGCAGGGATGGAGAATGGAGAACTGGAAGAATCCGCCCGGCCGCAGGACACGCGCCACCTCGCGAAAGGCGAGGTGCTGGTCGGGCATATCCATGAGCGCCATGAACGACGTCGCGAAGTCGAACGAGGCATCGGCAAAGGGCAGCGCCATGCCATCGCCGACCTGAAAATCAATGCCCAGGGGCTTCGCAGCCTCCCGCGCCTGCGCGTACTGGATGAAGGTCGGTGCGATGTCGACTGCACACATGCGGGCGCCACGCTCCGCGAGCTTGCGAGTATTGGATCCTTCACCGCATCCGACGTCCAAGCCGGCTAGGCCCTCGATCGGCGGCAGGATGGAGAGGAATGCCGGCGTGTTCAGCGCGTCGCGATAGACGTCGTATCCCGCGCGGCTGTGTCTCGTCCACGTATCGGCATTGGCCTCCCAATGCGCGGCGACTTCAGCTCGATCCATCGCAGTTTCTCCGGCTCAGATGCGGGCATCTCGGTTGAGGTCGGCCTCGCGCTCTCCCTCGCGGACGGCCGCATGTCTCAGGTCAGTTCCTTCAGCCCCATCGGCGTTTCGATCTGCGCGCGATAACGAAGCTTGGGCCCACGCGTGATTTCAGGTGCGCGATCGATGTCGAGTTCTCGGTAAAGCGCTGCGATGGCGCCTGGGTCCGGGTGCGCGAGCGAAAAGGATCGCAGCCGCGCGCCAAGGTCGGCAATTGTCGCCATCGAGCGGGGCTTTCCGCGCCTGTCGATGATGGAGGGCGCGGCCCCATCGAGAGGCAGAGAGCCGTCCTCCGGGATGGCGAAATCGAAAGTCGAATTCATCGCCGGAAGGGGGACCTTCTCACCGAATATGCCGCCGCGGCCTGCAATGACGGCATCGATGGCGTCCGTCCGCGCGACCCAGCCGCGCAGGCGCCGCCCCTCCTCCCAGTCGGTCCTGACCTTTCCCTGGTCGTCCAGGCCGAACCAGCGCCGCCGGCTCGGTCCATCGGCCTCGGGATCGAGCGCCATGATCTCCAGATAGATCGTATCGCCGAGCTGGACGAGGTGGTTGTACGTGCCCATGTAGCTGTGGCGTTGCCCAAAGGGAACGTCGAGATCGAGGCAGACCCGAACGTGCGCCACGCCCTCCGCCAAGGTCGGCGCGATGACGGTGAGATGATCCAGTTTCAGCATGGGCCTTTGATGCCGTGGAATAAGCGCCGATGCACTTTTAAAGTGCTGTGACACCTTTAAGTTGACAGTACGAGCGACGTCCAACATAAGACAGGCTTCGCGCGGGGCCGTCCGGCCGCCGTGCTCATGCGCTGTTTGAGGCCTGCCCACTGATCCCCGCCGGGATCAAAGCTGGGCATCCAAAGTGATCCGGGCACGGCCGGATCCGCCGAAGGACGCGGATAACACAAGGAAGACAAAGATGTACGCTGTCATCAAGACCGGCGGCAAGCAGTACCGCGTGGCGGCCGACGACGTCCTCACCGTCGAGAAGCTCGCCGGTGAGCCGGGTGCCAAGATCGAATTCGGCGAAGTCCTCATGGTCGGTGGCAACGACACCGGCGTGAAGATCGGCGCGCCTCTCGTCTCGGGTGCCCTCGTCAAGGCCGAGGTCGTCGAGCAGGGTCGCGGCCCGAAGGTCATCGCCTTCAAGAAGCGCCGCCGCAAGAACTCGCGCCGCAAGCGCGGCCATCGTCAGGAGCTGACGACCGTCAAGATCACCGAGATCATCGGCGCCTGAGCGCGCAGCCTCCGCCCTTCGGCGGAGCGCGGGACGCGATCGGCGCAACACAGCGAGGAGACTTAAGTCATGGCACAGAAAAAAGCAGGCGGCTCGTCCCGCAACGGCCGCGATACCGCCGGCCGGCGGCTTGGCGTGAAGAAGTTCGGCGGAGAGAAGGTCATCTCCGGCAACATCATCTGCCGCCAGCGCGGCACGAAGTGGCACCCCGGCACCGGCGTCGGCATGGGGACGGACCACACGATCTTCGCCGTCGTCGACGGCACCGTCGAGTTCGCTACCAAACGCAACAAGCGGATTTACATCTCGGTCCGGCCTGAGAAGGTCGAGGCCGCGGAGTAGACCCGCGCCCGGGATCACGCTCCCCAAGCGGTTCGGCCATGGCGCAGACGCCCGTGCTCAACACCGCGCGATTGACGCTCCGGCCCTTCCGGCTCGGTGATGCGAGCCGCTTCGTCGCTCTTGCGGGCGACCTTGCCGTTGCCCGCATGACGAGCGACATCCCGCACCCTCTGCACATCTGGCAGTGTCGGCGCTGGCTGCGGCAGGCGCGCGGCGAGGTGCGCTTTGCCATCGAGCACGAGGGGCAGCTCATCGGTGGCGTCGGCTACTTCTGTCAGCGCACGCGCGTCGGTGAGCTCGGCTTCTGGCTCGGCCAGGACTACTGGGGACAGGGCTTCGCGACCGAGGCCTCACGCGCGGTCGTGACCTATGCCTTCACCGCCGGAAATCTCGAAGCGCTCACCTCGGCGAACTTCATCGACAATCCGGCCTCAGCGCGCATTCTCACGAAGCTCGGCTTCACGGCGAACGGCCGGATGCGCACGCAGAGCGTCGCGCGCGGGCACGAGATCGATTGCACCACGTGGCGGCTCGAGCGCGAGGCCGCGCAGGTGATCTACCGCCTGCCGCAGCAGGCGGCCGTCGCTGCCGGGGCATGGATGCGGCTCTTCGCGCGGATATCTGGGCGTTAGATTTTAGTGCCGCGGGCTGCTGGGAAGAGGTGCTGCCGCCTCCAGTCGTAATGCTATGCCCGCGGCGGCCATGCAGAGAGCGCTCGCGTGCGGCACCGCTTCCCCTTCTCCTCGTGCTTACGGGGAGAAGGTCGGGATGAGGGGCGGGAGCCTGTTCAAACCTCAGCGTATGCCGCCGCCCCTCACCCTGGCCCTCTCCCCGCAAGAGCGGGGAGAGGGGATGATAGTGCGCCCTCGACTCGCTCCAAGTCGATAAAGACGGGGGTTCGGGGGTGTCCCCCGAGCGGGTTACAGGGCATGCGGCCCTGTTCGCGCTGAAAGCGCGATCGCGCACCATCAAACGCCCCCCGCTTGATTTCATCGCCCCGCCGTGGCCATGGTGTCCGGCAACCGCGGAATCTCCCGAAGATGGCGACCACAAAATCAGGGCTGTTCTCTCTGCTCGGCGGCACCCTCGCTCCACAGCGCGAGACATTGCGCCGCCAGCGAGCACGCAACAAACCACAGGGCCGGCGCGCCGATCTCAAGCCGCGCCTCGTGCTGGCGAGCGCGAGTCCGCGCCGCCTCATGCTGCTCTCGCAGGTCGGCATCGAACCCGACGCGCTGCGCCCGGCCTCGATCGACGAAACGCCGCGCAAGGGCGAGATGCCGCGCACGCTCGTGACGCGCCTTTCCCGCGCCAAGGCCGAAGCGGCGCGCGATCTCGTTGCCAATGATGTCGACCTCGCCGACGCCCACATTCTCGCAGCCGACACGGTGGTCGCCGTGGGCCGCCGCATTCTGGTGAAACCCAAGGACATCGAAGAGGCGCTCGGCTGCCTGAAGCTCCTTTCCGGGCGCGCGCACCGCGTGCTGACCGGCCTCTGCCTGATCACACCCGATGACCGCGTGAAGCTCAAGGTTGTCGATACGCGCGTGCGGTTCCGCCGCCTCTCGACAGAGGACATCCAGAGCTACATCGCCTCGCGCGAATGGCGCGGCAAGGCCGGCGGCTATGCCATCCAGGGCCTTGCCGGCTGCTTCGTGCAGAAGATCGTCGGCTCCTACACCAATGTCGTCGGCCTGCCGCTCACGGAAGTGACGACGCTTCTGACGGGCGAAGGCTTCCCGCTCCACTTCAACTGGCTCAAAGCCGGCGAGCGCGAGACCGAATGAACGAGCGCACACCCAAAGGCGGGCGCTGTCCGATCTGCGGTGCCCCGATCGATCCGGCACTCCGGCCCTTCTGCTCGAAGCGGTGCGCCGACATCGACCTCGCGCGCTGGATGTCGGAGACGTATGTCGTGCCGGGCGGCGGTGCCGATGCCGACGAGGATGGCGACGAGGCAGAAGCGACGCGCGGCGAGCGCGAGGGCGGCGCACCTGATAAGTTGCACTAGTGATCCCCGTCTGAGCCGCCCATCCCCTCCCCCCTTGTGGGGGAGGGCTAGGGAGGGGGGGATTGCAGAACATCGGCGGTAGGGGTTGCTTCTTGCACCGTCGGGATTCCCCCCACCCCTAACCCCTCCCCACAAGGGGGAGGGGGATTAAGAGCCAGTCCACTCAGGTTTCAGCGCTGTCAACATGCTCAAGACCCGCATCATCCCCTGTCTCGACGTCAAGGACGGCCGCGTCGTCAAAGGCGTGAACTTCGTCGACCTGATCGACGCCGGCGATCCCGTCGAGGCGGCCGCGGCCTATGACGCCGCCGGCGCGGATGAGCTCTGCTTTCTCGACATCACGGCGAGCTCGGACAATCGCGAGACCATCTTCGACATTGTCGAGCGCACGGCCGAGCGCTGCTTCATGCCGCTCACGGTCGGCGGGGGCGTACGCACGGTGGACGACATTCGCCGCCTGCTCACGGCGGGCGCCGACAAAGGCTCGGTCAACACAGCCGCCGTGAACCGGCGCGAATTCGTCGCCGAGGGCGCGGACAAGTTCGGCGCGCAGTGCATTGTGGTCGCGATCGACGCGGAGAAGGTCTCGGCCGCAGGCGAGCCGGATCGCTGGGAGATCTTCACGCACGGCGGGCGCAAGCCGACCGGTATTGATGCCGTCGCGTATGCGCGCGAGGTCGTGGCGCTCGGTGCCGGCGAAATCCTGCTCACGTCCATGGACCGCGACGGCACGAAGGCAGGCTTCGACATCGCGCTCACGCGCGCGATCTCGGATGCCGTGACCGTGCCGGTCATCGCATCCGGCGGCGTCGGCACGCTCGATCATCTCGTGGACGGCGTGAAGCAGGGGCACGCGAGCGCGGTGCTCGCGGCGTCGATCTTCCATTTCGGCACGTACACGATCGGCCAGGCCAAGCAGCACATGGCCGCGGCCGGCATCAGCGTGCGCCTCGACGGCTAAAGCGTCGAACCTTAAATGCGACCCACGCCTGGGCTGATCTCAAAGTCGCATTTAAGGTCCAAAGACGCTTTAGAGTCATAGTGTTCTAAAGCAACTTTGGACTTGAAATTCACTCCCTGCCTAGCCCCGAACTGAGGTGAATTTCAAGTCCGTTGCTTTAGTGATAGCCCTCACCTGGACCGATCTTGCCGCGGAACATCCAGTACACGAACGCCGTGTAACCAAGGATCAGCGGCAGCA
>Ga0066256_1005338_pt1 | contig 10708 bp, 4 predicted proteins | sample ThiBio_1000_biof_FD_87107 | JGI IMG/M metagenome (GOLD analysis project Ga0066256, IMG submission 87107) | Wastewater bioreactor microbial communities from Cape Town, South Africa - Thiocy_expt_1000_biof (version 2) | ecosystem: Engineered > Bioreactor > Thiocyanate-remediating >... | reverse complement strand
GTGGAATGTCGGGGGGGAGGGTGGCAATGAGGGCGGCATTGACCGTGGACGACCGCGATGAGGCGAATCGCACGTGCCAGAGTGCGACTACAAAGCAGGAGGACGCAAAGGCAGCGTTGGAGGCTGCTGCCGCCGCGAAGGTGGCAGCGGCTGGGAAGGCGGCGCGTGCAGCCGCCAAGGCACTGGCGACTGCCACCACTGCGAAGGAGGCTTCGGAGGTTGCTGCCAGGGCCAAGGAGTTTGCCGATGCCCAGTTGACAGCCCTGCAACGCGTGCGGGAATTGTTGATTGGGCTGTGCAAGGGGAGCAAGAAGGGGCACGGGCACGGCACCACGCCATCGTCAGGGACCGCCGGGCGGGCGGCTCGTGCGTTCGGCCCACAGAAGGCCGGGGCGGACAACCACGTCGTACAGTATGATGAAGCGGGCGTCGTGACGGAGCTTCTGGCGGCAACTGAGAAGCATCTCACGGCCGGCATGCTGGGCAAACTGCGCGGGATCTTGACCAACACCGGCGCTGCAAGCGCCGTACAACTGGCGCGGGGTCTGGCTGCGCTGCCGCTGAAGAAGCGGTTGGAGAAGCCGAAGCGCGCTACCAAGGGCGCCGTGTGGGTGCACCGCATGTGGAACGTGCTAGCAAGCGAGGTCACCGCCAGCCTGGGCGACAGCTTCACGGGCACCATTGGCTACGAGGTGCGCTTGTCCACCGTGTACCCATCGTTCAGCAAGGACGGCAAGCAGGAGACGGTGCATGGGTGTACCTCCATCGCCGATTTTGCGCACACCGAGAGCAAGGACCCCACAGACGGCCACGTGGGCAACACCCGCGTCAAGACGGAGCTGAAGCGCCGCTGGGACGTGCTCTTGAAGGAGGGCTTGGCGCAAGCGGAGGAGCAGAACGGCGTGCCGCTGTTGCACATGTTTACAGTGCACGGGTACGACAGGATCATTGTCGTCGATGGCAAGTGGTCGTACTGCATTGCGTCGGACGGCTACTTCGTTATCATCCTCCGGACGTCGGTGGACGTCGAACCGAAAGCCCCGATTGTGTTTCTGACAACCCGAGTGTCACCACCTCTCCCGCTATGGCCAGACGACATCATGGCTGCGGCGTATCCAGGGTGGCGTAAATTGCGGCTGGAGAGTGCTCGCGGTGGCGGCCACGGCGCCGCAGCAGGTGGCGGCGGCGGAGGCAGCGACGGTGCAACTGACGGCGCAGCAGCAGCAGCAGCCGCAAAGGCAGCAGCAGCGGCAGCGGCAGCAGATGCAGCAGCGGCAGCAGATGCAGCAGCGGCAGCAGCAAGCGGCGGCGTAGACATCCCGTCGGGCCTGTTGGTGCTGTCGTGCCTGTTTGCGGTGGACCGCGAGTTCCTGGGCAATCGCGAGGTGCCGCCCCCGAAGGAGGTACTGTTTACTGTGCCCCCACACGCGGATTCCCGTGCCCCACTCGTGCCGCCGGTGCCGCCGTCAAAGGAGTGGGCGTTTGTCGGAGCGGGTGGGGGCTCGAACGTGTACCGCGTGCGGTGGAATGGCACGCCGTGCGTTGTCAAGATGTTTCGGCACGCTACATCACACGACGCCTCCTTGTGGCAAGAAGCAGAGGCATACCGCAGGCTGGCGAGCGTGACAAGGGTCCCGCGTGCGCATGGCGGCGGCTGGGCTGAAGTGGGCCACAATGGTGCACGCCACCTCGATGCACTGCTGCTGAGCCCCGAAGGCGTGGTACTGCACAACATCCTGCCTCGTTTATCGTTCCTGCAGCGGCTGGCAGTTGTGGTGCACGCGGCTGCCGCCGTGCTCCGCGTGTTGGTGGCTGCGCACGACCGTAGTATAGTGCACGGTGACATCCGCCCGCCTAACGTAATCGTGCTGCCGGCGGCCATTGCAGCAGCGAAAGGCGGGGCGGCGGCTGGCGCGGAGTTTGCTGTGCTGTTGGATTGGGGGTGTGCTTTGTTTGACGGCGCAGCAGACCGCGAGAAGCGGGCTGACGACGTGTATGCTGCCCTAGCGTTGCTGCACGTCGCGCTGCCCGACACAACGGCAACAACTACAGAGGATGATGATGAAGACGTGTGCGACGCCATCGTTGCAGAGCTGGGGCGCGAGGGACTGAGCTCCGCAGCAAAGACCGCCGTCGAAGCCGGTGTTTTTAGCGTGTACGGCGCAATGGCGGCGACGGCAGACGAGCTACGACTGCACATGGAGCCGCTGGCTGCGACGCTGGCACCCTACCTGCCGGACTGGCCGGCGCCTGCAAGCGGTGCGGTGCTGGCTTGACGCGCCCCACTGCCATGTTGGTCACTACACGTTATTGCATTGATTCTGAAATTAACTTGTTTGTTGTTTGACCTATATCCCTGTTGGCGGCCCAAACGCGGACCTGGAGGCGGCGGCGGGCCGTGCCACTGCCGCCAGCGCGCCGCCGCCGCGCTGCCGCCACGCGCATCGCAATGTCGACCACCGTGTCGCGCTTTAGTAGCAAACAAGACTCTTTAACAAGAGGGAGAACGGCGACGCTGCTTACGCAATAGTGGCGCACATTTGGTGGAGTAGTATGGTCTTACGCAATAAATACACACCCTTCTTGCTGTGTGCGCACTCAGTGCCACGCGATTTTGCGCTGTCGTATCCGGTACCGGTACCGGTATGTCCGCTGAGTCCGACTCTGACGCATTTTCCCGGCTGCAGTGGCTTCCAGGCAACTTCCTGCTCGGCTTGCTCGCCAACAATCGCGCAAAACAACAGCAGGAGAAGCAACAAACATAGGCGGAGTGCACACTAGTTGTCAGTTGGCGTCCCACTTGGCCATCTTTATCAGTTTTTCAATTCTCCGTGTGCATTTTTCACACCCCCTTTGTGTTTGCCCGCGGCATTGCCCGCCATCACCGACCGGCGGCAAGTTCCGGCCGCCGATATCCTTCCCGTCGTTGCAACGTCCACTGACGTCCTGTATTACATAGTTGCAATTATCACATATAGCTGCAATAAGCGCGTGCAAAGTCGTGTTGCCTGCGCTTGCTGTGCCCTTCCTGCGTTGCCAACTTGCCATGGCCGCTCACGCCGGTGCTGAGGAAGGTGCCGATCGCGGCACCAATGACGATGCGCCAGGTGCGCTGGAGTCGCTGGACTTCAACATCGCGTTCATCGACTCCAAGAAGGGCACCGTGGAGGTGCTGCGACTGCAGACGCCTGCGGATGGCATCGTCGCTGACATTGTGCGGGCACTGGCCGCCGCAGAGGGTGTGCGATTCTCCAGCACCAAGCTGTTCCCGCTGCCGGCGTGGCCCCTCTCTGGCGGCAAGCCGACGGTGGAGGCCATCACCACCGCCACTGCTGTGAGCTACGACTGCTTCACCATCCCGACGCCGGTCGCCACCCTCTCCCGCACCTGCTACTTCGCCGCACGGCTGGGCTTCCCACTGCCCACTGCTGCTGCTGCTGCTGGCGGCGGCGGCGGCGACGCCGATGATGAAGGTGCCGATTACCGGTATGACGATGCCGATGACGGTGCCGATGAAGGTGCGCTGGACTTCTTCATTGTCTACGTCGACCCCAAGGGCACGGTGCGGGAGCTACGTGTACGGGCGCCTGCGGATGGGGAGGTCGCTGACATTGTGGAGACACTGGCTGCCACGCCGGGCGCCGGTAACGGTATGAACCCTTCCCGCGTCCAGCTGTTCCGGCTGCCGTGGCCCCTCTCCGGCGGCGGCAACCCGACGGTGGAGGCCATCACCACCGCCACGAATGCGGAAAGCGAGCGCATTTACATCTCTACGCCGGTTGCCACCCTCTCCCGCACACACTACTTCGCCGCGCGGCTGGGCTTCCCGCCGCTCGCACCTCCTGTTGCTGGCGGCGGCGGCGGCGGCGGTGGAGGTACCGGTACGAAAACCGCATACTGCACGGTGTTGGCGGGTTGCACCGGCTGCGTTGTCGATTTCAGACCCCCACGTCCCACGTGGCCCGTGTGCAGGTGCGGCGGCGGCACTCACCTTTGAAGACCTGCTGGTTGAGGGCGGCATGCGCCAGGAGGAGATTGAGGCCGGAGCGGCCAAGCGCGCTCACACACGGTATGCCCATTTGGTAGTGTGCGCCCTCATGGAGCGCAAGCCCTACCTTGCCATTATGGTGTACGAGAAGGCCAAATTGCTGCCGTCCACGGCCACTGCGGACAGCCTGGACGCCAGGGGCTACCTGCTCAGCAAGCTGCTGACTGATGGCAGTGAGCAGGTGGTCTGCTTCAGGGGCGAGCGAGCACACATTCTCAAGCCCCTGCGCGCCGACGAGGAGCGGCGGGTGCGCGCCTTCCAGGCGGCTGTGGCACATGATGCACCTGTCCCGCACGTCACGCCGTTCGAGCTGGTGGACACCGAGAGCGGCAAGCACTTCTTGCTGATGCCCAAGTTCGCTTTGTCGCTGGATACGAGGCCGTACCTGTCCGAAGCAGGTGTCACCATGGTGTGGGAGCACATGCGGACAGCGTTGGAAGGCCTGCACGCCAAGGGCTTCGTCCATGCAGACGTCAAACCCTCAAACATTTGCCTGAACGAGCTTGGCACGCAAGCCGTCCTGGTCGACCTGGGCAGCGTCGCGCGCGTGGGCGAGCGCACGCCCTCCACGCCCGCCTACGTCCCGCATGGCCTGCGCGCGCCGGGCGACGTGCGCGCAAGCATGGCGCTGGACTGGTGGATGCTGGCGATGACGCTGGCGGAGAAGGCGTGCGGCACAAAAGGGCTGCGGATGGGCGGCGGCGCCTCGATGGTGGAGCTGCGAGCACACCTGGCGGCGTACCTGGACGCCGCCGTATGGGCAGCGCTGGAGCCTCGGCTGGTTGCACTATTGCGGTGTGGCCACCAACGCGGGAGTGTTCTGTGCTGTAGCGCTGGCTGCGCTGCCGCCACGCTGTCAATGGTCCTAATCTGATTGCGGTGGCTGCACACAGTAATTATAGTTTGTACAGAGCCTCTGTAAATGGTAAAGTTTGTTTGTCAACAGTGGCGTCCGATCTACGCCGGAGTTGGTGGCGGTGGCGCTCTAACAACTGCGCGCTGTGGCATACCGGCACCGGTATCGTCGCAGCCATCGTCGCGCTTTGCATACAAATTGCAGGCACATCACTTGCGTGCCGCCGCAACAACGAGACGTCAGCAAGGAGATTATTTGTCACGCGCAATACTACGTCTGCCGCAAGCGCAAGCGCTGCGCTGCGCCGCGCTGTCACCGCCTCCCGGCCACCGGGTGGCTGGCTTGCCAGGCTGGGCCCGCCAATTCGAATGACTCTAACGCGCAGCGCACGGTCCAACCGTCCGAGTTGACCGCCAACTTGTGAACCGCACGAACGAGCGCACGCACGCGTGCAATAACCTTCCACGAGCTCCGCAGTTGCTGTACCTGCGAGGCTGCGATAGCGCGGCTTTGTCGGCGCGCGCCGCCACCACCGCTGGGGCACCTGCCACTGAAGCCGGAAGGGCCAGTACCGGTACTGGCTGGCCGCTGTCGCCCTGCTTCTGTCGTGACTCGTGACACACTACCATACAAACGCCATAAATATGCAGATGCAGGTCAATGCCCATTGTATGCGGAAGCATGGAAGCAAACAAATACCAAAATTCTGCAAAAGGGTGCCATGGAACGTTCTCCGCGCTCCGGCGCGCTGCCGTGCCCGGGCCCCTCCGCGCCCCCGAATGTCGCACACGATCACACGCATTTTACGCGCGCGCACCTCCAAAACGCGCAGTCACACGCACCATAGTGACAGTAGCCCGTCCCGTGTGTGTGCGTTCCGGTATCAGGTCCGTTGCGCGCAATTTGTTGGCAAAGCAGGAATTGGGCGGGTTTGGCGGGCCCGAATTCTGCACCCTGTGGCCCACACACTGCAGTGGCACTGTGGCGGCGACTACGGTGTTGCGCGGGAGTGACAAGAAGTGGCGTAATTTCACGGTAGCGCGTCAGTCTAGTTGTATTTTAGGTGGTGGGCCGGTGACAGGTTGCGGCACTGCGATCGGCGCTTCCGGCACCAGTACGCCCTGCGGCACCAGCAGGCTGCAGTTCCAGCGGCTTTGAGCAGCAGGGCAAAAGCACTGAACTGTACAACGCGCAACAACGCCGGCTGAAACAGCACGTGCAGCGGTAGTGGGCGCATCACAGCCGGAAAAGCAGCTGCGGCACAGCTACACGGTCGTTCGTGTGCATCTACTGGTACTTGGGCAATCATGGCTGCCGTGACGGCTGCCGGCGCTGGGGAGGGGGATGTGCCGCTATTGGTACGCGTGCTGGCTGGTAACCCGGTGACAAGTGCTCACATCCTGGCCTGCCTCACCACTGCCGAGGCACGGCATTTGCGGCGGTTGCACCGGACGGTGCCGGCGGCGGTGGCGGGTGTGCCATGGTGCGACACGGACATGCCGGTGGTGGATGCGGCGCGGTGGCGCACGTGTTTTCCAGCGGCGGTGGGTGTATGGCTGACAGATCGGGCTGTGGGTGGCCTGCTGGTGAGTGAGCCGGCAGTGGCGGCGCTGGGTGGTGTGAACGTCCTGGTTCTGCTCTGCACGGATGCAACTGACGATCTTCTTCTACGGCTGCCGACGTCGCTGCACACGCTGAATGTGCGCAGCTGCCGCAAGCTGACCGGCGACGCCAGCTTTGCTCACCTGACGGCGCTTACGTCGCTGTACTGCAGCGGGACGAAGGTGGTCAGCACACGGACGGACGGTTTGCCGCCGTCGCTGCGGGTGCTGGACATCACCAGCGTGCATGAACTGCGGTATGGAGCGTCACTGGCGCACTTGCGCCAGCTGCGAGTGTTGCGAGCTGAAAGGAGCGGGCTCGGAGACATCACGCTGGCATCGCTGCCGCCAAGCCTGGAAGAGCTGCATGCGGCGCACTGTGAGATTTTGACGCCTGTGGCATCATTTGCGCACCTGGCTGCGCTGCGCAAGCTGAACATCGCATTATCCGCCGTAGGCGATGCCACGCTGGCAACCCTGCCGCCGAGCCTGGTGTCCCTCAATTTGCGTGAGGGCAAAAGACTCACCCGCGGCGCGGCACTGCCGCGCCTGCCGTCGCTGCAGCTGCTGGATGTGAGTTACACTGGCATTGGGGATGCGCTGGTGGCAAGCTTGCCGGCTTCCGTGGTGGAGGTTTGGCTCAATGGTTGCGTCGGCGTGACAGCCGGTACCACACTGGACCATCTGCGCGCGCTGCGCGTGCTGAATTGTGTTGGGATAACCCTGGCACCGGCCGCTCTGGCTGGTTGTCGTGAGCGTGGGTGTGTGGTGGTAGCAGGTGGGTTAGGCGGACATGCATGTGGCGTGTCCTCCTTGGCGCTGCTGCCGGGAGGCCGACTCGCCAGTGGCGATTGGAACTGCACAGTGCGACTGTGGGACGCGACGCGCGGCGGCGAGGCAGCCGCGGCCCTGGAGGGGCATGGTGGCTGGGTGTGCGCTCTGACAATGCTGTCTGACGGCCGCCGCATGGCTGCCAGCGGGTGGGCCGACCGTGGGAAGGCCGGTGAGATTATGGTGTGGGACACGGGAGTAGTGCCGTACACCCGGTGTGCCACCATCAGTTGCGGCAGCGGCGTGTACGCGCTGGCAGCGTTGCATGATGGCCGCCTGGCGGCGGGCTGCATCGGTCGCGATGTGCGGCTAATAGATGTGGGCGCGCGTGCGGGGGCTGTGGTAGCGACGCTGAAGGGGCACACGGAAAGTGTCGCAGCGCTTGCGGTGTTGCCCAACGGCACCCTTGCCAGCGGGTCGCATGACACCACAGTGCGGCTGTGGGAGGTCGGCACGGGGGCGTGTGTTGCCACGCTGGCAGGGCACCAAGATTGGATCCGTGCACTGGCGGTTCTGGCCGACGGCCGGCTGGCCAGCGGGTCAGACGACAAGAGCGTGCGGCTGTGGGATGTGGCCACACGTGTCTGCGTAGGCGTGCTAGAAGGGCACACCAGCTATGTGCATTCGCTAGCTGCACTAATAGACGGCCGGCTGGCAAGCGGGTCGCGCGACTGCACCATACGAGTGTGGGACACGCGCCCTGTCGCTGCCGGTGCTGCAGCCGCCGCTGCACCTGGTGCCACGCCCGTGGTGGTGCTGAAAGGGCACACTGGCTATGTTTTTGCGCTGCAGGCACTGCCTGGTGGCCGCCTTGCCAGCGGATCGGAGGACAAGTCGGTGCGCTTGTGGAGCCTGCTGCCCGTGTAGCTCCATCCCACCCTACCGGTACCTGCCACCTGCCTGTGGCGCCCCTGCATGTACCGTACTGCTGACGACTCCCCTGGAGCCGCCAGTGGCCCGTGTGCCTGCCCCCACTCCTTCTACATGTTGTTGTCCGTGTTCCGGGGCGCCCGGGCACTTGCATGCTAAGATGGTGTTCCGCGGTCACTGTCGCCCTACACCTTACGGTGCAGGCGCGGTGACTGCTCATTCATGTCCAGGCCGCCCCCATCTGCTGTCCGCCGCCGGCATCCGCTCGGAGGTGGCATGGGGCGGCCCTGGGAACCTTCATGTGGACCTGGGCCAGGGCTCACGCCGTACCTGTAGTTGCCCCTTTATGCTTGCATGTATGTTGCCAATGGCCACAATGTTGCGTGGCGCCGACACTTGGACGTCGATAGCGCGTTTCAAACTTGCGCCACGTCGCGCTGCCACAGGCTCATAGCGCACGGCGCACAAACACTCGTCGCGTACCGGTACCGGTACGGTGGTATCGGCGTCGCACGCAGCTAGCCTCGCCCGCCCAAACCTCAAAACTACACCGGCCGCACCACTCCCCGTGGCAGTGTCACCGCCTGAAAGCTAGGCGCCATCCGCGCCGTCAACGACGCGCGCAGCGCCGCCGCACCCGGGCCAAACGGCACCTCCTCCTCCGACGCCGCCACCCGCACAGGCGAGTGCGCCGCCAGCGTCGCCGGCGCGACGCGCAAATTCAGCGTCGTCGCCGTGTCGCCCGCCAACAAGCCGTCATCCCGCCGCTGCCGTGCCAGCGTACTTGACAGTAGGTGTGACAGGTTGTCAGCCCGCTCCGCTGCACGCGACACCTCCGCCGCCAGCTCCGGCGCCGACATCCGCGACACATCCACGCTGCTATCGCCACCTCTACCGGTACTGGTACCGGCAGCAGCGGCCGCCGCCAGCGGACCAAGCGTCGTTGCGCCGTGCCACCCCGCGACAGGCGACATGGTGTTGACGTACGTCGGGCGGGCCGCCATAGCAGCACCAAGTTCAGTGCCGCGCCCAGCCATGGCCCGCGCAAACGCCGTTGTGCTGCTCGTGTGCACAGCCGCCCGTGCAGCCGCCGGCACCGGCGTCGCAGCCCGTCGAGATAACCCACCGGTGCTCGTGGCAACGCGAGACAACGCAGCCGGCGGGGGCGGCGGGGGCGGGGGCGGCGGCGGCGGCGCCACCTTCCTATATCCATCATCCGCGGACTCCACCACACCCACCGGCAGCTGCAGACCATGGTCCAGGTGTGCCATCATTTCAGAGATGCGGACGCCCCGCCGCCCAACACTGCTGCTGCGGCTGCCAGACCCGCCGGCAGGGCTCCGCTCATCACCACCGTCAGGCAGGCGTGCTTGCAGGCGCGACGCACGCGTGTACTGGTGCGCTAGCGGGGCACCTCGTGGAGGCGACTCCACCACACCCACCGCCGCATCAACACCCCCTGTTGGTGCCGCCTCGCTGCGCCGCACCAGGATACGCAGGTGCTCCGCACGCGCGCTGGCGCCAACGCTAGCTGCGCGGCCGGCATTGAGAACAACCACACGGCGGGTGGCGCCGCCGCCGTCTGTGTGACTGGTAGGATTTGCTGCCGCCTGCGCCTCTCGGCTGGCAGCCGCGCTTGGTGCGGCACGCGCGGTCATGCGCGTGACGTCCGCGCTGTCAGGCGTCAGGAACGGAGACGGCGCGGGACCCTCCAACTCCGCCGCCGCCAAAGCGCGGCCAGGGCGTGCAGGCGGCGACAACGGAGCTGCCGCCGTGTCGTCGAACAGGTTGCCGCGTACGACACTGCCTCCGCCGCCGCCGCCGCCCCCATTGCGCGGTGCCTCGGGCGTCGGCGGCGCGTCCCGCAACCCAGTGCCCACCGCATGGTCCTCAAACATGCTCTCAAGCGCCGCCATGGTCGCTAGCAGGGCCGCCATGGTTGCTAACCCCACGGTCGCCGTCCCGGGCGCCGGCAGCGCGGGATCCCACACGCGCGGGGCAGATGTTGACGCGCGCCGCCCGCCCCCACCCATTCCCGTGGCGCTGGCTCGCGCACTGGTGGCCGTCGTCGGTGCCGCCCAACCACCATCGCCAGCCGCCGCCGCCGCCGTGGGCAACGTCCGCAGCGCAGACTGCGCTGACTGCAGCGCGCCGGCAGCAACTTGCCGCGCGCCGTGGCGTGCCGTGGCGCGACCCGCCACCTGTCGCAGTGCCTCCGCCCCCGCGCCGCTAATGATGACGCCCTTTGCGCTCAGTGCCGCCTTCGCCTGCGCCAGCGCGTGCAGCACGGTCGCAATGTCGCGGTCGCAACTCTCCGCGTCAGCCAGCACCGTGGAGGCAGCCGTCACCAAACTTCGCAACGTGCGCACCAGCCCGCCCGCCACCGCGTCCCCCGCAACCACCTTGTCGCGCAGGGAGGCGCCGTTGCCCTCCAGTGCCGCAACTTGCTGCCGTAGCGCGGCAGCACGCGCGTTTGCCTCTGCCACCGCCGCCGTCTGGCCT
>Ga0066256_1004925_pt1 | contig 10709 bp, 11 predicted proteins | sample ThiBio_1000_biof_FD_87107 | JGI IMG/M metagenome (GOLD analysis project Ga0066256, IMG submission 87107) | Wastewater bioreactor microbial communities from Cape Town, South Africa - Thiocy_expt_1000_biof (version 2) | ecosystem: Engineered > Bioreactor > Thiocyanate-remediating >... | reverse complement strand
GCAAGGCAGCATTGCGCCCCTGCAGGATGTCGGGGAGCTTGTCCAGGTTTTCCACCTGCGGATTGACGATATGCACGCTGCCTGTGACACGCCGCCCCTTGCGATTGCACCGACCCGCTGCCTGTGCAATGGAATCGAGCCCGGCCATGAAACGGATAACGCTGCCAAAGTCCACATCCACGCCAGCCTCGATCAATTGCGTACTTACGCACAGCGTCGGTAGGTCTTCATTCAAGCGTGCAATCAGTGCCGCCAAGCGTGCTTTGCGATGAGCCGGACACATATCAGTGCTCAAATGAAAAACAGCTTCTGGCGCTTGCACAGAAGCGCACAGCTCAAAAATGCGTCGTGCCGATGCCTTGGTATTGACGATGACAAGGCAACTCCCGCTGCTGTGCATTTCGGCTGCGGCACGTTCGGCCACGGTGCTGCTGGCCTTGGCGATCAGGTCGCCCGCCTGGTCCAGCAGCTGCGAGGGTTCGCGGTCCATGCCCGCCACGGCCTTGTCGCCCGCCTGCGGGTCGTGGTCGGCGGCCTTGAAGGCTTCCAACCCCTTGCGGTAGGCAGTGCCCATGCGTTCGTGGGCCTGGGCAAACTGCAACACGCGTTCGCGGCCCTCACCCGGGGGCAGGGCGGCGACGAGCTTTTGCGCTTCATCCTTGATGGCCTGTTCCTGCTTTTCAAACGCGGCCCAATAGCGCGTGAGCTGGGCCGGGTCCTTGCCGCGCAGCAGCACGTTTTTCCACTCCTGCACCTGCACCTTGAAGTTGTTGAGCATTCCTGCTGCCATGCGCTCGTGCTCAAAGCTCTGGGCCACGGTGGTCTGGTAGGTGTCGAGCGCCTGGTTCAGACGGCTGATGCCAAACAGGGCCGCTGCAAACAGCAAGAGCAGCGACACGGTGAAGGCCAGGGGGAGCTTGAGGCTGAGCTTCATGAGGAACTCCTTGAGGGTCCAGAAACGTCGCAGTGGGGCCTGTGGCCCTCCATCCTGGTTCAGCGGCGCGTGGGGGGCAGGGCCGCAGGCAGGGTGTCTTCGGGATTATGGAGACGGATGTAAATATTTGTACATGCCTTTTTTGCCGTGGGGCAGGCGTGCGCGGAATAGGGCCAGTGACTTATTGAATGCAGCCAGCCCAAACAAAACGGCCTTGCCGGTGAGGGCAAGGCCGTGCAGTGGTCAGGGCATCGCGCAGACCGATGCCGCGAGGGGCCGATTACACAACCCCGCTGGCCCGCAGCGCTGCAATGCGCGCCGCATCCAGGCCCATCCCGCGCAGGGCCTCGTCGGTGTGCTGCCCCGGCGCCGGCGGCGCATTGCGCAGCACCGGCGGGGTGGCCGACAGGAGCAGTGGGCTGGGCACGCCGGTGATGTGCTGCACCTTGTCGGTGGCGGCCTCGCCGTCCTTCCAGCGCAGCAGCGTCACGGCCAGGCCACGGGCCTGCACCTGGGCGTCGTCAAACGCCTGGGCGATGGTGTTGATGGGGCCGCAGGGCACAGCCTTGTCTTCCAGCAGCGTAATCCAGTCGGCCGTGGTGCGCGTGCGGGTCACGGCCTCCATGGCGGGGATCAATGCGGCACGGTTTTGCACGCGCAGCGTGTTGGTGGCAAAGCGCGGGTCCGTGGCCCATTGCGGCTGGTTGGCGGCGGCGCAGAAGCGCTGGAACTGCCCGTCGTTGCCAATGGCCAGCAGCATGTTGCCGTCCTGCGTAGGGAAGTCCTGGTAGGGCGCGAGGCTGGGGTGGCTGTTGCCCATGCGGCCGGGTGCCTTGCCCGTGGCGAGGAAGCCGGAGGCCTGGTTGGCCAGCACGGCCATGCCCACGTCGAGTAGGGCCATGTCGATGTGCTGGCCCTGGCCCGAGCCGTTCACCGCGTTGTCGCGCACGTGCAGCGCGGCCAGGATGGCGTTGCTGGCGTACAGGCCGGTGAACAGGTCGATGACGGCCACGCCCACACGCATGGGGCCACCGCCGGGCTGGTTGTCGGCCTGGCCGGTGATGCTCATCAGGCCGGTCATGGCCTGCACCATCAGGTCGTAGCCCGCGCGTTCCGCATACGGGCCGTCTTGCCCAAAGCCGGTGACGGAGCAGTAAATGAGGCGCGGGTTGAGTGCGCGCAGGCTCGCGTGGTCCAGGCCGTACTGCTTGAGGCCGCCGACCTTGAAGTTCTCCACCACGATGTCCGCCTCCAGCGCCATTTGCCTGATGAGCGCCTGGCCCTCGGGCGAGGCCATGTCGATGGTGACGGAGCGCTTGTTGCGGTTGCAGGCGGTGTAGTAGCTGGCCTGGTTCGTGTCGTTGCCGTCGGCGTCCTTCAAGAAGGGCGGGCCCCACTGGCGCGTGTCGTCGCCCACGCCGGGGCGCTCCACCTTGACCACGTCCGCGCCCAGGTCGGCCAGCACCTGCGTGCACCAGGGGCCCGCGAGCACGCGGGAGAGGTCGAGCACCTTGATGCCTGCGAGGGCGCCTGGGGCGGTAGAAGAGGTGGTCATGGGGTGTTTACTATGAAATTAATAGCTGTCAGCGCATGATGGACTAGCGCTACAAGGCAAAAACACCGCAAAGGCGGTGTTTTTGCCGGTTCTCGGGGCGCAGGCCGATCAGTTGGCGAACGCGGCGATGCCCGTCTGGGCGCGGCCCAGGATGAGGGCGTGCACATCGTGCGTGCCTTCGTAGGTGTTCACCACTTCCAGGTTCACCAGGTGGCGGGCCACGCCGAACTCGTCGCTGATGCCGTTGCCGCCCATCATGTCGCGGGCCAGGCGGGCAATGTCCAGCGCCTTGCCGCAGCTGTTGCGCTTGATGATGGAAGTGCCTTCCACGCTGGCCGTGCCCGCGTCCTTCATGCGGCCAAACTGCAGGCAGGCCTGCAGGCCGATGGCGATCTCGGTCTGCATGTCGGCCAGCTTCTTCTGGATGAGCTGGTTGGCGGCCAGGGGGCGACCAAACTGCTTGCGGTCCAGCGTGTACTGGCGGGCGGTGTGCCAGCAGAACTCGGCAGCACCCAGCGCACCCCAGGCGATGCCGTAGCGTGCGCTGTTCAGGCAGGTGAACGGGCCCTTCAAGCCCTGCACTTCAGGGAAGGCGTTTTCTTCGGGCACGAACACGTCGTCCATCACGATCTCGCCGGTAATCGACGCACGCAGGCCCACCTTGCCGTGGATGGCAGGGGCTGTCAGGCCCTTCATGCCCTTTTCCAGCACAAAGCCGCGGATGGGGCCCACGGCGCCGCCTTCGGAGACTTCCTTGGCCCACACCACGAACACGTCGGCCACGGGGCTGTTGGTGATCCACATCTTGCTGCCCTTGAGCTTGTAGCCGCCGTCTACCTTGTAGGCGCGCGTGGCCATGCTGCCGGGGTCGGAGCCGTGGTCGGGCTCGGTCAGGCCAAAGCAACCAATCCACTCACCGCTGGCGAGCTTGGGCAGGTACTTTTGGCGCTGGGCTTCGCTGCCGAATTCATAAATGGGCACCATCACCAGCGACGACTGCACGCTGGCCATGGAGCGGTAGCCCGAATCCACGCGCTCCACTTCGCGGGCGATCAGGCCGTAGGCCACATACGACAGGCCGGGGCCGCCGTACTGCTCGGGGATGGTGGGGCCCAGCAGCCCCACTTCGCCCATCTCGCGAAAGATGCTCACGTCCATCTTTTCGTGGCGGAAGGCGTCCAGCACGCGGGGAGCCAGCTTGTCTTGGCAATACGCGGCGGCGGCGTCGCGGATGGCGCGCTCGTCGTCGGTCAGTTGCTGGCTCAGAAGGAACGGGTCATCCCATTGAAAAGCGGCGTGGGCCATGTGTGTCTCCAGGTCGGAAAAAAGGGGGAAGAAAAAACGAATCTGGAACGCATCGTAGGCCTGGGGGTAGTAGTCCGCAAGCGAGTTCTTTTCATCCAGACATGCGTTTATAGAATGTATGGAATACTTGCGGCAGACAAATTCAAGGGCTGGCTGCCTCCTTAAAAGTTCCTCTTCATCATGCGCCGCAACATTCCATCGACCCAGGCCCTGGCCTGTTTTGAAGTGGCCGCCCGCCACGAGAGCTACACCCGCGCCGCGCAGGAGCTGTCGCTCACCCAAAGCGCGGTGTCGCGCCAGATCCAGGCGCTGGAAGAGTTTTTGGGCGTGGCGCTGTTCCGCCGCACGCGCCACGGCGTGGTGCTGACGCCTGCGGGCGCGCACTACGGCCGCCAGGTGGCGCGCTGGCTGCAGGGGCTGGAGCGCGACACGCTGGACGTGATGGCCCACCAGGGCGAGGGCGGCACGCTCACGCTGGCGGCGGTGCCCACCTTTGCCACGCGCTGGCTCATCCCGCGCCTGCCGCAGCTGGCGCAGGCGCACCCCGACATCGTGGTGCACATCGACACGCAGACGCGGCCTTTCTTGTTTGCCGACACGACGTTTGATGCCGCACTGTACGCAGGCACGCCCGAGCAGGTCGCCAACTGGCCCGGCGTGCAGGCCCAGTTGCTGATGCACGAAGACGTGGTGCCCGTGTGCAGCCCGCGCCTGCTCGAATCCGCCGCGCCCCGGGGCCGGGGCCGCGCCCACCAGCCCGTGGCGGCTGAGGCGCTGGCTGAGATGCCGCTGCTGCAGCAAAGCACGCGCCCGTATGGCTGGCGCCAGTGGTTCGATGCCATAGGGGTGGATGCGCCGCATGCGCTGGATGGCCCGCGCTACGAGCTGTTCTCCATGCTGGCCGTGGCCGCCACGCACGGCATGGGCGTGGCGCTGATCCCGCCGCTGCTCATCGAGGCAGAGCTTGCCAGTGGCGAGCTGGTGGTGGCCTGCAACCGCCCGCTGCGCGGCGAGCGCGCGTACTACCTCATCAGCCCCACGCAGGCACAGCCGCCGGTGCTGGCCACGTTTGCGCGCTGGCTGCAGCAGATGGCCGAGGCGGCGGGCGCCCCGGTGGCGGGTTGATGCGCTTGCGTCCACCCGGGCGGTGAACTAATCTGGTTGCGCGGAAGTCTGTCTTTCATTCAGCAACCTTGTTGGAGAGCGACCCCCATGACCACTTACCACGCTCCGCATTTCGATCCCACGGTGGATGAGATCGAAACACTGAAGCAGCTTGAAATGGGCGAAGTCATCACGCTGCCCCATGCGCTCAAAGACCATGTCTCCGGGCGACTGCTCGAATGGGGCTTCATCACCAAGGGGACGGGTGGCGAGCTGGCCATCACCGCCAGTGGCCGCCAGTTGATCCGGCGACAGGACAACTGACTCACCGCTTACCCAGTCTTTGGTGCGCAGCCCTCACGGGGCTGGGCTGGCTGGGTTCGGGCAAGAGCGCCTCCGTGCGAAATCCTGGTCTGCGGGCCGGGGTATCCGTGCCCTGCGGCTGGCGTAGCGGGCATTGGGCCTATCCTGCGCTGTCCCGTTGTTCTGGAGCTGCCGTGCCTGCTGTGTCCCGCCTGCGCACCACCCTGTGCATTGCCGCCCTGGCTCTGGCCGGTGCATTGCTGGCGGGCTGCAGCACGGTGCGCCTGGCCTACAACCAGGTACCCCACCTGGCGTACTGGCAGCTCAACCGTTACCTTGACCTGTCGGACGCGCAGACAGAGCGCGTGCGTGGCGACCTGGGCGAGCTGCACCGCTGGCACCGCGACACCATGCTGCCCCAGCATGCCGAGCTGTTGCAAAGGGTGCAGCAGCAGTTGCCTGCCACCATCACTGCCGAGCAGGCCTGCCGCATCTACGAGGAAGCCCGCGCCCAGGTAGATAGGGTGCTGGCCCAGGCCGAGCCCAAGGTGGTGTGGCTGGCCTCGCAGCTGACCGAGGCGCAGATCCGCAACCTGGAGCGCAAGCAGGCCGACAGCAATGCCGACTGGAAATCCGAATGGCTGGACCCGCCGCCCGACAAGCTGCGCGAGCGCCGCTTCAAGGACCTCTCATCGCGGCTCGAAACCTTTTATGGCCCGCTGGACGAGCCGCAGAAGGCCGTGTTGCGCGCCTTCGTAGCCCAGTCGGTCTTCGACCCGCAGCGCACCTATGCCGAGCGCGTGCGCCGGCAAAAGGACCTGGTGCAGGTGCTGCGCAGCATCCAGGCCGACCGCAACACCGCCCAGGCCCGCACGCTGATGCTGGGTTTTCTGGAGCGCGTGGTGACGTCGCCGGATGGCGCCTACCAGCGCTACGCGCAAGCGCTGGTGGCCGAGGGCTGCGAAGGGTTTGCGCGCCTGCACAACGCCATGACGCCAGCCCACCGGCTGCGTGCGGCGCAATCGCTCAAGGGCTATGAGCAGGACTTCCTGTTGCTGGCTGCGCGCTGATGCGCCGCGCGAAGGTGGGGCGAAGAGGAGAAGCTGCTGCCGCAACGCGGGGTTCAGCAGAACATCATCGCCAGGAGGGCCGCATCCTCAGCCATGTTCTGCAGGGCATAACCCGCCAGCCGGTAGGCCAGCACGGTGGCGTGCGCGATCAGATCCTGGGCGGTCATGGCGGTGGCTGGGTGTGAGGGGCTGGAGGTGTACAGAAATCACATGCCGCCGCCACAGCGGCTGGCCCAGCAAAAAGGCCGATAGCTCGTGGAAGCTACCGGCCTTGTTGACTGTGGTGCCCGGGGCCGGAATCGAACCGGCACGCCTTGCGGCGGGGGATTTTGAGTCCCCTGCGTCTACCAATTTCACCACCCGGGCGGAATATGTGAAGCCCTGAATTATGGCACAGTAGGGCGTATGAAATATCCGACGATTGAAGACGCGGTAGGCAACACGCCGCTGGTGGCGCTGCAGCGCATTGGGGCCCAGGACAACGCGGCGCGTGGCAATGTGGTGCTGGGCAAGCTCGAAGGCAACAACCCCGCAGGGTCCGTCAAGGACCGGCCTGCACTGTCGATGATCCGCCGCGCCGAGGAGCGGGGCGACATCCGCCCCGGCGACACGCTGATCGAGGCCACGTCGGGCAATACCGGCATCGCGCTGGCGATGGCCGCAGCCATCAAAGGCTACCGCATGGTGCTGGTGATGCCGGAGGACTTGTCCATCGAGCGCGCGCAGACCATGAAGGCCTTTGGCGCCGAGCTGGTGCTCACGCCCAAGAGCGGCGGCATGGAGCACGCCCGCGACCTGGCCGAGGCCATGCAAAAGCGGGGCGAAGGCAAGGTGCTGGACCAGTTTGGCAACCCCGACAACCCGCGCATCCACTACGAAACCACGGGCCCCGAGATCTGGGAGCAGACGGGCGGGCGCATCACCCACTTTGTGAGCGCCATGGGCACCACGGGCACCATCACGGGCGTGTCGCGGTTCCTCAAGGAGAAGAACCCCGCCATCCAGATCATCGGCGCGCAGCCCGAAGAGGGCTCGCGCATCCCAGGCATCCGCAAGTGGCCGCAGGAGTACCTGCCCAAGATTTACGACGCCAGCACCGTGGACGAGCTGGTGTACGTGAGCCAGGACAACGCCGAAGACATGTGCCGCCGCCTGGCGCGCGAGGAAGGCATCTTTGCGGGCATCTCCGCCGCCGGTGCCTGCTGGGTGGCGCAGCAGATCGCCGCGCGCGACAGCAATGCCACCATCGTCTTCATCGTGTGCGACCGGGGCGACCGGTATTTGTCGACCGGAGTGTTTCCTGCATGACCGGTGGTGCGGGGTGCAGGATGGGCTCCTCGGGCGTCGCCAGGTGCCTTTGCACAGGTTTTTGAATCAAAATGGCTGCTAGCGCTAGTTGAACATGCCTCAGCAGCTACATAAAAGATAGCACATGCCCTACGAAGTCCGTTTTTGCCCCCACTGTGCCACCGAGTTGCAGCCCATCACGCTGGCCGAGGATGGCGGCGACAAGGAGCGGCTGCGCTGCCCCGCCTGCGGCTGGACGCACTGGAACAATCCCACGCCCGTGCTGGCCGCCATTGTGGAGATCGACGGCAAGGTGCTGCTGGCGCGCAATGCGGCATGGCCGGGCAAGATGTTTGCGCTGATCACCGGCTTCATGGAGGCGGGCGAGTCGCCCCAGGAGGGCATTGCGCGCGAGGTCAAGGAAGAGACCAACCTCGATGTGCAGTCCACCACCCTGGTGGGGGCCTACGAGTTCTTGCGCATGAACCAGGTCATCATTGCCTACCACGTGGTGGCCACCGGGCAGGTGCAACTGTCGCCGGAGCTGGTGGACTACCGGCTGTACGATCTGCCAGACCTCAAATGCTGGCCTGCGGGCACGGGCTACGCGCTGGCCGACTGGCTGCGCACCCGGGGCCACGAGCCCGTGTTTTTCACGGCCGAAGAAAATGCAGAACGCCGCCGTGGACTGGACGAACAAGCCCCGGCCGCGACGCCGCCAAAGGATTGATGACCATGGACATTCACAAAGAAATCGACACCCGGGGCCTGAACTGCCCCTTGCCCATCCTCAAGGCCAAGAAGGCGCTGTCGGACATGGCCAGCGGCCAGCTGCTCAAGGTGGTGGCCACCGACAACGGATCGCTGCGCGACTTTCAGGCGTTTGCCAAGCAGACCGGCAACGAGCTGGTGGAGCAGCAGACGGTGGGCGAAGAGTACATCCACGTCCTGCGCCGCCGTTGAATAAGAAAATAGCTGCCAGCGCTGGTTGTATCAGCGCTGGCAGCTATCAATTTTGATATCAATCGAGAGCTTGGACGGCTGGGTTTACAGCGCCAGGTTCTTCAGGTAGTCCCGGAAGTGCGCCCCCACCTGCGGGTGTTGCAGGGCGAGTTCCACCGTCGCTTCCAGAAATCCTTCCTTGCTGCCGCAGTCGTAGCGCTTGCCTTCGTACTGGAAGGCGTACACGGCCTCGTTATTCATCAGCCGCGCAATGCCGTCGGTGAGCTGGATCTCGCCGCCCACGCCCCGTGGCTGGTTGCGGATCTCGTCAAACACACCGGGCGTGAGGATGTAGCGGCCCGCCACGCCCATGCGCGAGGGGGCATCGGCCGCCTTGGGCTTTTCGACAATGCGCTGGATGCGGATCAACGGGCCACCGGCAGGCTCGCCCGCCACGATGCCGTACTTGTGCACTTGGTCCTCGGGCACCTCTTGCACGGCGATCACCGAGCGGCCTTGCTGGCGGAACGCGGTCGCCATCTGCGCCAGGACGGGCTGACCGCCCTGGGGGCCCACCATCAAATCGTCGGCCAGCAGCACGGCAAAGGGCTCCTTGCCCACCAGGGGCTCCGCGCACAAAACCGCGTGGCCCAGCCCGAGAGAGCGCGGCTGGCGCACAAAGGCGCAGTCCATGTCGCTGGGCTGGATGGAGCGCACCAGCTCCAGCAGCTCCTTCTTGCCGGCTGCCTCCAGCTCGGCCTCCAGCTCGTAGGCGGTGTCGAAGTGGTCTTCAATGGCGCGCTTGCTGCGGCCGGTCACAAAAATCATGTGGCGGATGCCGGCGGCGTAGGCCTCTTCCACTGCGTACTGGATCAGCGGCTTGTCCACCACGGGCAGCATCTCCTTGGGGCTGGCCTTGGTGGCGGGCAGAAAACGCGTGCCCAGTCCGGCAACGGGGAAAACGGCTTTGCGAACGGTCGTGGCAACAGTCATGGGGCTCCTCTGGACGGATGGGTGGCGGTGTGCCCGGGCTGCACTGCAGCCCGCAACCCACACCGGCAAAACATGAAAACGAGGCGGGCAGCCCTTACGGGACGGGCTGCCATGGCGCAGTATGGCCCGGGTTTTAGCCCAGCCGTGTCAGCTGATCGCGCAATCTGCCCAGCGTGGCGCCGAAGTCGGCAATGCGCTTTTTCTCCTGCTCGATCACCGCCGCAGGGGCCTTGGCCACAAAGGCTTCGTTGGACAGCTTGTTGTTCGCCTTGGTGATCTCGCCGTCGATGCGGGCGATTTCCTTGGACAGGCGCGCCTTCTCGGCCGCCACGTCGATCTCCATGTACAGGCACATGCGGGCGTCACCCACCACGGCCACGGGCGCGGCATGCGCGGCGGCGGCCCAGGCGGACTCGTCGTCAAACACCTTGACCTCGCTGAGCTTGGCCAGGGCCTGCAGCACCGGGCCCACGCCACGCATGAACTCGGTGTCGCCCACCACGTACAGGGGGAGGCGGGTGGAGGGAGACACGTTCAGCTCGCCGCGCAACGCGCGGCACGCGTCCACGAGACCCTTCACGCGGCCCATGTGGGCGATGGCAGCTTCGTCGATCTTGGCCGGTTGGGCTTCGGGGTAGCGGGCGATGCTGACCGACTCGCCAGGGATGCCTGCGACGGGTGCCACCACCTGCCACAGGGCTTCGGTGATGAACGGGATGATGGGGTGAGCCAGGCGCAAGATGGCTTCGAGCGTCCGGATCAGCGTGCGGCGCGTGGCGCGTTGTTGTGCTTCCGTTCCGTTCTGGATCTGCACCTTGGCGATCTCCAGGTACCAGTCGCAGTACTCGTTCCAGACGAAGTCATAGATCGTGTTGGCCACGTTGTCCAGGCGGTACTCTTCAAAGCCCTTGGCGACTTCGGCCTCGGTCTTTTGCAGCAGCGAGGTGATCCAGCGGTCGGCCTGGCTGAACTGCATGTAGCCGTGGGCGGGGCCACCGGGCTGGCATTCTTCCTTGGTGTGCTCCTTCAGGCCGCAGTCCTGGCCTTCGCAGTTCATCAGCACAAAGCGGCTGGCGTTCCAGAGCTTGTTGCAGAAGTTGCGGTAGCCCTCGCAGCGCTTACTGTCGAAGTTGATGCTGCGGCCCAGCGATGCGGGCGCCGCGAAGGTAAAGCGCAGCGCATCGGCGCCATAGGCCGGAATGCCCGCGGGAAATTC
>Ga0066256_1004966_pt2 | contig 10711 bp, 11 predicted proteins | sample ThiBio_1000_biof_FD_87107 | JGI IMG/M metagenome (GOLD analysis project Ga0066256, IMG submission 87107) | Wastewater bioreactor microbial communities from Cape Town, South Africa - Thiocy_expt_1000_biof (version 2) | ecosystem: Engineered > Bioreactor > Thiocyanate-remediating >... | reverse complement strand
GGGTCGCGCCTTTGGCCGACATCCGGGACGCGGGCGCGTGGGGGCAGCGGGCGGGCTGCGCCCTGCCGGTGACCGACGTCGAGCCGCTGACGGTGCGCTACGACACCATGTTCGGCCTGATGCGCGACCTGCGCGCGATGGGCGCGACGAACGCGCTCGCCGCCCGCACCCGCCGCCCCGCCACGCGCCTGCTGTTCGCCCGCGCGGCGGAGATCTACGCCGAGCGCTTCTCAGACCCGGACGGCCGCGTCCGCGCCACCTTCTCGATCGTCTGGATGTCGGGCTGGGTCCCGCATGCTTCCCAGCAGAAGCCGCTCAAGCCCGGCAGCGCCAAGGCCTCGCTCGCCGGCGCGCTGGAGGAAGCCGCCCGCAAGGGCCGCGGCGGCGGCGGAAACTAGTTCCAGGCTAGTTGTTGAGCGTCCGCTGCAGCTTGCTGGCGTTGTTGGAGAGCAGGAATTCCAGCGAGTTGGTGGCCATGCCGATGCCGCCGACGATCGCCAGCGACAGCACCGCCACGATCAGCCCGTATTCGATGGCCGTTGCCGCGCCGGTATCCTTGACGAAACGCTTCAGCATCACCCAGGCCGCCTGCAGTTTCGGGGCAGTATCGGCCCCTTATGTTAAGAAAGGTTAACGTCGCCGCCGCCCGTCTTGCGTGCAGCCGGTTGTCAGCAGTCGCCCGTGCGGGCCCCGTTCGGCCGGATGATGCACACGGCGTTGGGGTTGGTCTGGAGCACGCTGCGCCGGATCGTGTAGTTGCCGCCGCGCGAGATCGAGCCGGTGGCCATCGTGTCGAGCTGGCCCGGCCCGTCGGCGAACCGCTGGCCGCCGCCCTGGTCGACGAAAGGAACGATCAGCAGCGCCAGCGCGATCATGCCGGAGCCGAACAGCAGCGCCATGCGCAGCGAGCCGAGGCCGCTCACGGCTGGCTGGACGTCGCGGCCGGGCGCGAAATCTCTCCAGTCGTCTTCCGGTGTCATGGCGTTCCCCGCGGGCGCGGCCTTCCACTGCAATTCGATTCAATATGTCAGCGGCGGATAAACGGTTGATTAACGCAACCAGGCGGGGAAGCCGGCGCTCAGAGCAGGTCGACGAGATGCGCGATCAGCGGCAGGTCGGCCGCCGGCATCGGATAGTCGCGCAGCTTCGCCGGCCTCACCCACTTGATCGCCTGGTGTTCGAGCGCGATCGGCGTCCCCTCGAAACGGCGGCACACGAACAGCGGCATCAGCAGGTGGAAGCTCTCGTAGGAATGGCTGGCGAAGGTCAGCGGCGCCAGGCACGCGACCTTGGTCTCGATGCCGAGCTCCTCGCGCAGCTCGCGCACCAGCGCGTCCTCTGGGCTCTCGCCCGGCTCCAGCTTGCCGCCGGGAAACTCCCACAGTCCGGCGAGTTGCTTGCCCTGCGGCCGCTGCGCGATCAGCACGCGCCCGTCGGCATCGACCAGCGCGCAAGCCACCACCAGCAGCAGCGGCTTGCCCGTCTCGCCCATGCCTGCCCCCTGCCCCATGCTCAGCCCTCGCGCGGCCGGCGGTAATGGTAGCGGTAGATCTCGCGGAAGCCGAGCGCACGGTAGAGCCGCAGCGCGCTCTCGTTGTCTGCGTCGACCTGGAGCCATGCGGTCGTGGCGCCGCGCAGCTTCGCCCATTTGAGCGCCGAGAGCACCAGCCGCCGGCCGTGACCCCTGCGCTGGAGGCCGGCCGCCGTGGCGATCTCGAACAGGCCGGCGAGCTCGCCGTCCTGCACGCAGATGCCGCTCGCCGCCGGCCGCTCGCCGTCCTCGATCACGAACAGTCCGGTTTCCGGCTCGATCGCGTTGATGATCTCGGAAAGGCCCGGCCGCACCGCCGGGTTCGACCCGTGCACGCTGATCGCGGCGGTGACGAAGCGGTTCATGTCCTTGAGCGGGATCTGGTCCATCCCGGTCCCGACCGTCTCGTCGGTCAGCGGCATCGCCATCACCAGCGATTCGTCGAAGCGGTCCCAGCCGAGCGCGTCGAGATGCGCCGCGAGCGCGCCGCCGGCCAGCGGCGACATGCGGAAGACGACCGGCCGGCCATAGGCCTCGAAGCGCCGCGCCGCCCGCGCCACGCGCTCGGCGATGTCGCGCGCGTCGTTCGGGTCGAGCGGGTTGACCGAGTTCAGCCGCTTGGCTGTGTGCCCGGCCGTGAGCCGGATTACCCAGGTGCCGTCATAATGGACGGAGGCCGCCGGCCAGGCGCGGAAGCCTGCCGCCTCGAAGCGGCGCACGAGACCCAGCCGGGATGTGTCGAGCAGGCCCGCCACCGGCAGGGTCAGCTCCGGTAGTCGCCGTTGATGGCGACGTATTCCTTGGTGAGGTCGCAGGTCCAGACCGTGGCGCGGCCCCGGCCGATGCCGAGCTCGGCGCGGATCACGACGTGGTCGCGCTTCATGTAGGCCGAGGTGCGCTCCTCCGAATAGGAGGGATCGCGCTCGCCCTCGTAGGCGAGCCGGTTGTCGCCGAACCAGATCGACAGCCGGTCGCGGTCGGCCGGCTCGCCGGCCTTGCCGACGGCCATCACCACGCGGCCCCAGTTGGCGTCCTCGCCGGCGACCGCCGTCTTGACCAGCGGCGAATTGGCGATCGACAGCGCGATGCGCTTGGCCGAGCGTGCCGATTTCGCCCCCTCGACCGTGACTTCCACCAGCTTGCGCGCGCCTTCGCCGTCGCGCACCACCTGCATGGCGAGCTGCTTGAGGATCCTGTTCAGCGCGCGCCGGAAGCCGGAAAGCCGCGGGTCGGCCGGATCGGTGACGGTCGGCGCCCCGCGCTTGCCGGCCGCGCCGGTGGCGAACAGCATCAGCGTGTCGGAGGTCGAGGTGTCGCTGTCGACGGTCACCGCATTGAAGGTCTTGCCGACGCCCTTCGACAGCAGCGCCTGCAGCACGGGTGCGGCGATCGGCGCGTCGGTGGCGACGAAGGACAGCATCGTCGCCATGTCGGGCGCGATCATGCCCGCGCCCTTGGCGATGCCGTTGATCGTCACCTCCACCCCGCCGAGATCGACCTTTGCAGTCGCGTATTTCGGGTAGGTGTCGGTGGTCATGATCGCCTTGCCGGCCTCGGCCCAGCGGCCCGGCTCCGCCTTCTTCGCCATGTCGGCGAGCAGATGCGCGAAGCGGTTGGCATCCAGCGGCTCGCCGATCACGCCGGTTGAGGCGAGGAACACCTCGCTCTCGCGGCTTCCGGTGGCTTTCGCCGCGGCTGCCGCGGTCATCGCCGTCGTCTCGCGGCCCTTCCGGCCGGTGAACGCGTTGGCGTTGCCGGAATTGACCACCAGCGCCCGCGCCTTGCCGCCGGGAAGGTTCTGCCGACAGAAATCGACCGGCGCCGACGGGCATTTCGAGCGCGTGAACACGCCGGCCGCCGTCGTGCCCTCGTCGAAGACGATCAGCAGCAGGTCGGTGCGGCCCTTGTACTTGATGCCGGCCTCGGCGGTGGCGATTCGCACGCCTTCGATGGCGGGCATCTTCGGATGGGATTTCGGCGCGAGCGGCGAGACGGTGGCTGACATGATCGTTGGGCGCTGATGCAATGAAGGGCGCCCTGTGCGCCCTTCTTCGGTGATTCTGCTTATTGCGCGGGTTCTTCGCGTTTGTCGACTGCGTCGACGGCCGATGCGAGCGCCGGATCCTCGATCTTCACGTCGGCGCCCTTGCGCAGCGCCGCCACCTCCGCGAAATACTTCTCCCGCAGCATGATCGAGCGGATCTCGCCGCGCACCTGCTCGTAGGCCGGCGGCTGCTGCGGCCGCTTGTCGGTCACCTTGATGACATGCCAGCCGAACTGCGACTTCACCGGCTCCTTGGTGTACTGGCCGACCTCGAGCGCCATCGCCGCCTGCTCGAACTCCGGCACCATGCGGCCCGGGCCGAAGAAGCCGAGATCGCCGCCAGAGGCGCCCGAGCCCGGATCCTGCGACTTCTCCTTGGCGATCGCCTCGAAGTCGCCGCCCTTCTCGAGCTCGGCAATGATCGCCTTGGCCTCGTCCTCGGTCTTGACCAGGATGTGCGAGGCGCGCACCTCGTTGACCGGCGGCGCGGCCGCGATCTCCTTGTCGTAGCGGGCGCGCACGTCGGCCTCGGTGACCGCCTTGGCGACCTTGTTGCCGACGAACTCGCTGTGCAGCGCGCGCAGCCGCAGGAAGTCCATGCGGCGCTTGAAGTCGTCCGTGTCCGCGATGCCGGTCTTCTCTTCCTCGGCGGCCATCAGCCGGATGTCGATCAGCGCCGACAGCGCGTTGGCACGGCGCTGGTCGGGCGGAAGCTCGCCGAGCTGCGGATCGAGCTCCTCCTCGGCCAGCGCGACCTCCGCTTCCGTGATGTTCTGGCCGTTGACGGTGGCCACGACCTTGTTCGGATCGGGCGCCGGCGCATCCTCGGCCATGGCCGGGGCGGCCGCGAGAACGGCCGCGAACAGGGCCGCACCTGCGTGCACGGCAAGACGGCGGCCTGGCAAAGCAAACATGAAGGATCTCCGGTCTCGTATTCGGAAGCGGTCCAGATCAGCCCAAATGTGGCGGTTTTTTTGCCGTGTTGCCGGGCTTCTGGCGGCGTTGACATCGCGGAAGCCCCCTCTTATCTGTCCTTCGTCTTTGCGTCCACAACCCTTTTCGGGCGCTCGTTCAAGACGCGGAACCGTGCCGCCCCGGACGCTGTTCCTGCCGGATGGCAATCATCGCATCGAAAGGACCAGTTGATGGTCAGCCTTGGCGTAATCGCCCGCAAGATCTTCGGTTCCTCGAACGACAGGCTGGTGCGCTCCCTGCAGCCCAATGTCGCGGCCATCGGCGCGCTCGAGCCCGAAATGCAGGCGCTGAGCGACGAGGCCCTGCGCGACCGCACCGACGAGTTCCGCCGCCAGATCGCCGAGGGCGCCACCCTCGACAGCCTGCTCGTGCCCGCCTTCGCCACCGTGCGCGAGGCCGCCCGCCGCGTGCTCGGCATGCGCCCCTTCGACGTGCAGCTCATCGGCGGCATGGTGCTCCACCGCGGCGGCATCTCCGAGATGCGCACCGGCGAAGGCAAGACGCTCGTCGCGACGCTGCCGGTCTATCTCAACGCGCTCGACGGCAAGGGCGTTCACGTCGTCACCGTCAACGACTACCTCGCCCGGCGCGACGCCGAATGGATGGGCCGCATCTACAAGTTCCTGGGCCTGAGCGTCGGCGTTATCGTCCACGGCCTGTCCGACGACGAGCGCCGCGCCGCCTATGCCAGCGACATCACCTACGGCACCAACAACGAGTTCGGCTTCGACTACCTGCGCGACAACATGAAGTACGACCGCGCCCAGATGGTCCAGCGCGGTCACAATTACGCGATCGTCGACGAGGTCGATTCGATCCTGATCGACGAGGCGCGCACGCCGCTCATCATCTCCGGCCCGATCGAGGACAAGTCCGACCTCTACAACGCCATCGACACCCTGATCCCCGGCCTCGACCCGGCCGACTACGAGGTCGACGAGAAACAGCGCACCGCCACCTTCACCGAGGAAGGCACCGAGAAGATCGAGAACGCGCTGCGCGCGCAGGGCCTGCTCAAGGGCGAGTCGCTCTACGACATCGAGAACGTGGCGATCGTCCACCACGTCAACAACGCGCTGAAGGCGCACCGGCTGTTCCAGAAGGACAAGGACTACATCGTCCGCAACGGCGAGATCGTCATCATCGACGAGTTCACCGGCCGCATGATGCCCGGCCGCCGCTATTCGGAGGGCCTGCACCAGGCCCTCGAGGCCAAGGAGCACGTGGCCATCCAGCCCGAGAACCAGACCTTCGCCTCGATCACCTTCCAGAACTATTTCCGCATGTACGCTAAGCTCGCCGGCATGACCGGCACGGCCTCCACCGAGGCCGAGGAGTTCGGCAACATCTACGGGCTCGACGTCACCGAGATCCCGACCAACCTGCCGGTCAGCCGCATCGACGAGGACGACGAGGTCTACCGGACCGTCGAGGAGAAGTACAAGGCGATCATCGCCGAGATCCGCGCCGCCCACGAGCGCGGCCAGCCGATCCTCGTCGGCACCGCCTCCATCGAGAAGTCCGAGTTCCTCGCCGGCCTCCTGCAGCAGGCCGGAATCCGCAGCTTCCAGGTGCTGAACGCCCGCCACCACGAGCAGGAAGCCCAGATCGTCGCCCAGGCCGGCGTGCCGGGCGCCATCACCATCGCCACCAACATGGCCGGCCGCGGCACCGACATCCAGCTCGGCGGCAATGCCGACATGCGCATCGCACAGGAGCTGGGCGACATGCCCGAGGGCGAGGAGCGCGCCGCCAAGGAAAAGGCGATCCGCGACGACATCGCCCGCCTGAAGGAGAAGGCGCTCGCCGCCGGCGGCCTCTACGTGCTCGCCACCGAGCGCCACGAGTCGCGCCGCATCGACAACCAGCTCCGCGGCCGCTCCGGCCGTCAGGGCGACCCCGGCCGCTCCAAGTTCTACCTGTCGCTACAGGACGACCTGATGCGCATCTTCGGGTCCGACCGCATGGATTCGATGCTGTCCAAGCTCGGCCTCAAGGACGGCGAGGCGATCATCCATCCCTGGATCAACAAGGCGCTCGAGCGGGCGCAGAAGAAGGTCGAGGCGCGCAACTTCGACATCCGCAAGAACCTGCTCAAATATGACGACGTCATGAACGACCAGCGCAAGGTGGTCTTCGAGCAGCGCCTCGAGCTGATGGACGGCGAGAGCCTGTCCGAGACGGTCGCCGAGATGCGTCACGAGGTGATCGAGGACCTCGTCGCCCGCTACATCCCCGAGAAGGCCTATGCCGAGCAGTGGGACGCGACCGGCCTCGCCGAGGCCGTCCGCACCCAGCTCAACCTCGACCTGCCGGTCGAGGAGTGGGTCAAGGAGGAGGGCATCGACGACGAGCACGTGCGCGAGCGCCTGTTCGAGGCCGCCGACAAGGCGGCGGCCGAGCGCGCCGAGCGCTTCGGCCCCGAGATCATGGATTACGTCGAGAAGACGATCCTGCTGCAGACGCTCGACCATCTGTGGCGCGAGCACCTGGTCAATCTCGACCACCTGCGCTCGGTGATCGGCTTCCGCGGCTATGCCCAGCGCGACCCGCTGAACGAGTACAAGTCCGAGGCCTTCGAGCTGTTCCAGGCCATGCTCGGCAATCTGCGCCAGGCGGTCACCGCCCAGCTCATGCGCGTCGAGCTCGTGCGCGAGGCGGCCGACACGCCGCCGCCGCAGGCCCCGGTCACGGTCGGCCACCACATGGACGCCACGACCGGCGAGGACGATTTCGGCGACGGCGACACGATGACGCTCACCCGCGTCGCCGCCGACACCGAGACGCCGGCCGCCGAGCGCGACCCGAACAACCCCTCCACCTGGGGCAAGGTCGGCCGCAACGAGCTCTGCCCCTGCGGCTCGGGCAAGAAGTTCAAGCATTGCCACGGCGCGTTCGCGTGAAGGCAGGCGCCCATTTCAGCAGGTTGTGACGTTGCGGGCCGGGCGTGACGCCCGGCCGGATCGATGCCTCAGTAGACCTCCAGGCAGGCCGCCGACTCGTCCTCGATGAAGTTCCTGATCGCTGGCGCGCGGGCGCGGATCAGCTTCTCGATCTCGTCCGTCGGGCGATTGCCGCATCTCAGCCATATGATCTTCGGCGGCGGCCCGCGCAGCGCGGCAAGTTCCGCAAAGTCGGCATCGTGCGTGACGATCGTCAGATCGTGGCGGGCTGCATAGGTCCAGATCGAGACGTCGTCGGCTTCGGCCAGCCCGGCCCGCACCGCCTGTTCGGAACCGGCAAACAGGTCTGCCAGCCTGCGGCACAGGCGGTAGCTGAGATTCTGGTCGAAAAGCAGCCTCAAGCCAGCGACGTGACGACGCGGCGCTCGCGGTCGGCGGCATAGGCGAGCGCGGCGCGGATGTCCTCCTCCGTCAGTTCGGGGAAGTCCGCGATGATGTCCTTATGCGACATTCCAGCCGCGAGCCAGCCGAGGATGTCCGCAACAGCGATGCGCATGCCGCGGATGCAGGGCCTCCCGCCGCGCTTGCCGGGCTCCTGCGTGATGATGTGCTCATAACCGACGTTCATGGCATCCCCACTATCATATCCGCCGGTTTCGCGACAGCGATCGGCATCGGATCACGACCGAGGACATGGCGGGCAGCCGCAAACCGGAGCTGTCCTGGAGTCCTTCGCGAGCCTCCTGCGTCTCCTCCCACCCAACCGTTTCTTAATGACTGGCGGCTAATTCTGGTCGCCGGTTCACGGAAGACGGAGTGTTTGGCGTGCGTTTTTCCGCAGCCTTTCGGGACCGGCGCCGCCGGCGCCGCGCGGGGGCTCGCTAGATGCCCGTCGCGCCGATTCTGGAAGAGGCCACCGGCAGCCGCGCCGGCTCGCTGCTGTCGAGCCTGGCGGGCTGGCGCGCGGACGCGCCCGATCCCGCCATCTCCGAGGTGACCGGCCGCGAGAAGCAGCGTTCGCTGGCGATCTATCCGGCCTCGGCCGGCTTCGACCTCGTCGACGAGCTCGACCATCTGTGCGCCCGCTCGATCGAGCCCAACATCTTCTTCAACCCGCGCTTCCTCGCGCCGGCCATGCCGCGGCTGGAGGACAAGGAGATCCGGCTCGCCGTGATCCGCGACGGCGATGCGGGGCGGAGCCGACTGCGCCTGCTCGTGCCTTTCTCTGTGGAGCGGCCGCCCGTGCCCTTCGCCGCGCCGATCATGCGCGCCTGGGCGAACCCGTTCGGGCCGCTCGGCACGCCGCTTGTCGACCATGACGACCCCGAGGGCGTCATCTCCGACTTCTTCTCCATGCTGGCGCGGCCGCATCTCAAGCTGCCCGGCGTTTTCCTGCTGCCGGACGTGCGCCTCGACGGCCCCTTCGCGACGATCCTCGGCGCCTTCGCCGCCAGCCGCAACCTGACGCTCGTCGTCACCGACCAGGTGGAGCGGCCCTTCCTGCAGAGCCGGCTCGACGGCGAGGAATATCTGAGGAACGCGCTGCGGTCCCACCACGTGCGCGAGCTGCGGCGCATGCGCCGCCGGCTGGCCGAGAAGGGCGCGCTCGAATACCGCGTCGCCCGCCATCCCGACGAGATCCGGCTGGGCGTGGAGAGCTTCCTCGCGCTGGAGGCCGCCGGCTGGAAGGGCCGCGAGCGCACCGCCATGGCGGTCGACCGCTTTCGCGCCGCCTTCGCCCGCGAGGCCGTCCACCGGCTCGCCGAGCGCGACCTCTGCCGCGTCCATTCGCTGACGCTCGACGGCAAGGTGATCGCCTGCCTGATCGTCTTCATCGAATCGGGCGTCGCCTACACCTGGAAGACGGCCTATGACGAGGCCTATTCGACGTTCTCGCCCGGCACGCTGCTGATGATGGACGTCACCTGCAACCATCTCGACGATCCGAACATCCTAGGCACCGATTCCTGCGCCGTGCCGGACCATCCGGTGATGAGCCGCATCTGGACCGAGCGCCGGCCGGTGGGCACGCTCGTCGTCGGCCTGACGCCCGATGCCGACCGCGCGGCCCGGCAGGCCGCCTCCCAGCTCCATCTTCATCAGGAGACGCGCAACGTCGCGCGTCAGGTCAAGCAGCGCCTGCGCGCCCTGCTCCGGCGCTGAGCGCCGCCGGCCTCAGCCCGCGCGGCGTCCTTCCGCGCCCGCCTCGTCCAGCCATGTCGCCACCTTGCGCAGCAGCGCGTCGGGGCTGATCGGCTTCGACAGGTAGTCGTCCATGCCGGCCTCGAGGCAGCGCTCGCGGTCGCCCTTGAGCGCATGCGCGGTCACCCCGACGATCGGCACATGCGTGCCGGCCTGCGCCTCGTGGGCGCGGATGGCGGCGGTCGCCTCCAGCCCGTTCATGGTCGGCATCGACACGTCCATCAGGATCATGCGCGGCCGCATCTCCTTGCAGGCCGCCACCGCCAGCTCGCCATTGCCGACGATGTGGAAGCGATGCGCCGTCTCGGACAGGATCTGGGTGAACACGAGCTGGTTCACCTCGTTGTCCTCGGCGACGAGGATGTCGAGCCCGCCCTCCGCCTTCGGCGCCGGCTTCGCGGCCGGCGTCGCCGGCGCGGCTGCGGGCGGAGGCGCTGCGGCCTCGGCCGGCGTCTCGGCGGCCGCCGGCTCCTGGACCGCCCGCTCCACCAGCACCGGCGTGGCAGGACGGACGCCGCGGCTGCGGCCCTTCTGGATGGTCGTCACCAGCGTTTCCAGCAGCAGCGACGAGCGCACCGGCTTGATGAGCTGCGCGTCGATGAACAGGTCGCGGAACTGCGCCTGGCCGAGCGACTGGTCGACCGAGGTCAGCATGACGATCGGCACGTCGCGGATCTGCGGCGTCGCGCGCACCAGCCGCGCCATCTCCGCGCCGGTCATGCCCGGCATCTGGTAGTCGAGCACCACGCAGTCGACCTGCAGGCCCTGGCTCGCCGCCGCCTTCAGCACCTGTATGCCCATCACGCCGCTCTCCACGGCGCAGGCGTCGAACCTCCACGAGGCCATCTGCTCCGACAGGATCGCGCGGTTGACGTCGTTGTCGTCGACGATCAGCACGCGGGCTCCGGTGATGTCCATTGGCGTGATCCTTTCCGCGACCTCGAGCCCCGCATGCGGCAGCTCGACGGTGAACCAGAAGGTCGAACCCTTGCCCTCCTCGCTCTCGACCCCGACCTGGCCGCCCATCAGCTCGACCAGCGGCGCGGCGACCGCGAC
>Ga0066256_1004900_pt1 | contig 10712 bp, 5 predicted proteins | sample ThiBio_1000_biof_FD_87107 | JGI IMG/M metagenome (GOLD analysis project Ga0066256, IMG submission 87107) | Wastewater bioreactor microbial communities from Cape Town, South Africa - Thiocy_expt_1000_biof (version 2) | ecosystem: Engineered > Bioreactor > Thiocyanate-remediating >... | reverse complement strand
GGCGGCTTCCGTCCCTGGACAAGATCAGCCCGCGGTCCTCAAGGATCCTGATCGCCTGCCGAAGCGTCGGCCGCGACACATCGAGGCGCTGGGCCAGTTCGCGCTCGGGCAGAAGATGGTCGCCGGGGCTGAGGGAGCCCTCGAGAATCAGCATTTCGATATGCCGCGCGGTCTTCTCCGCCGCGCTCTCGTCCTTGGCAGTATTATCGTCCACGTCGTCGCCTCCCGGATGCTACCGTTACAATCGTGCGTGCGGAAAAGCTAGCTCTCCGGCTTGACCTTTTTGGTAAAATGATTTTACCAATAGGGAAGCATGGTAACATGCGGTGACCGATCCGGTCATCGGGAGGGGTGTTCAAGCACATCGAGCCGGGCCGCAAGGGCCTGCAAGTCGGTTGGTCCCTGGCTGCCCATTGGCTGCGCGATCAGGGAAAGGGAGGAAATATGACCTGGAATCAAATTTACGATCCGTTGGGCAACATGACATTGTCCACGCTGCTGGCGGTCCTGCCGATCGCCGTCCTGCTGGGCGGCATCGGCATTTTCCACATGAAGGCGCATATCGCGGCGTTGCTCGGCCTTGCCGTCGCGCTCGGCGTTGCCATCATCGGCTTCGGCATGCCGGCGCAGATGGCCGGTGCCACCGCCGTCTACGGTGCCGCCTTCGGCCTGCTGCCGATCGGCTGGATCATCCTCAACGTCATCTTCCTCTATCGGCTCACCGAGCAGACGGGGCAGTTCAACGTCCTGCGCGATTCGATTGCCGGCATCACGCCGGACAAGCGCCTGCAACTGCTGTTCATCGCCTTTTCCTTCGGCGCCTTCTTCGAGGGCGCGGCGGGCTTCGGCACGCCCGTGGCCGTGACGGCCGCCATGCTGATGGGGCTCGGTTTCGCGCCGCTTCCGGCAGCCGGGCTTTCGCTCATCGCCAACACGGCGCCCGTCGCCTATGGCGCGCTCGGCACGCCCGTCATCGCGCTTTCTGCCGTCACCGGCATCGACCTGCTGCAGCTTTCCGGCATGATCGGCCGTCAGCTTCCCTTCTTCTCCGTCATCGTGCCGTTCTGGCTGATCTGGGCCTTCGCGGGCCGCAGGGGCATGATGGAGGTCTGGCCGGCCCTGCTGGTCGCAGGCGCCTCCTTCGCGGTCCCGCAATTCCTCGTCTCCAATTTCCATGGCCCCTGGCTGGTCGACGTGGTGGCGGCGATCTGCTCAATGGGCGCGCTCGCAGGCTTCCTGCGCATCTGGCAGCCGAAACGTATCTGGACCTCGACGGGGAAAGACGACGAGGACGCCGCAGCGCCCGTGCAGGTCAAGCACAGCCATTCGACCGGAACGGTGTTCAAGGCCTGGCTGCCCTGGCTCATCCTGTGGCTGTTCGTCTTCCTCTGGGGCACGCCGCAGTTCCGCGCCTGGCTTGACGCGCTCTGGGTCTGGAAGGTGCCGGTCCCCTATCTGCACAACCTCGTGTTCAAGGTTCCGCCGGTCGTGGCCGAGGCGCATGCGGAAGCTGCCGTCTACACGCTGAACCTGCTCTCGGCGACCGGCACGGGCATCGTGCTCTCGGCGATCCTCGCAGGCTTCGTGCTGGGCTTCAGCCCGGCAAGGCTGGCAAAGGCATACCTGCAAACGGCTTATGTCGTGCGCTATTCCCTGCTCACCATCGCCGCCATGCTGGCTCTCGGCTATGTCACCCGCTATTCCGGCACCGATGCGACGCTGGGGCTCGCCTTCGCGCAGACCGGCTGGGTCTATCCGTTCTTCGGCGCCATGCTCGGCTGGCTGGGCGTGGCCCTGACGGGGTCCGACACGTCGTCGACCGTGCTCTTCGGGGGATTGCAGAAGATCACCGCCGAGCAGCTCGGACTCTCGCCCGTGCTGATGGCGGCGTCCAACTCCGCCGGCGGCGTGATGGGCAAGATGATCGACGCGCAGTCCATCGTCGTCGCCTCGACGGCCACGCAATGGTACGGGCATGAATCGAAGATCCTGCGCTACGTCTTCGTCCACTCGATCGCGCTGGCCAGCCTGATCGGCATCCTCGTGATGCTGCAGGCCTATGTGTGGCCTTTCACGCTCATGGTGCCGGCCGAGGTCATCCCCGCCGTGACCCACTAGGAGCAAGCGGCCGGGACGCCCCGTCCCGGCCGCCTCATGTCCAGCCATCGGGAAACGCCCGCGGAGCAGCGAAGATGCGTTTGAGCAACTGTCACAATTTCCACGACTTCCGGCGCCTGGCGAAGCGTCGCCTGCCGGGACCGATCTTCAACTACATCGACGGCGCCGCCGAGGACGAGGTGACCTACCGCCGCAACACCGCCGCCTTCGAGAACTGCGACCTTCTGCCGAACGTGCTGCGCGGCGTCGATGCCGTCGATCTCTCCGTAACGGTGATGGGCCAGAAGCTCGCCATGCCCGTCTACTGTTCGCCGACCGCGCTGCAGCGCCTGTTCCACCACGAGGGCGAGCGCGCGGTGGCGGCGGCGGCCGGCAGGTTCGGCACGATGTTCGGCGTCTCCTCGCTCGGCACGATCAGCCTGGAGGAGGCCCGGCGCATCAGCCAGAGCCCGCAGGTCTACCAGTTCTATTTCCACAGGGATCGCGGCCTGAACCGCGAGATGATGGCGCGGGCCAAGCAGGCCGGCGTCGAGGTGATGATGCTGACCGTCGACAGCATCACCGGGGGCAACCGCGAGCGCGACAAGCGCACCGGCTTTGCCATTCCCTTCAGGCTCAACCTTGCCGGCGTCGCCCAGTTCGCGGTCAAGCCCGGCTGGGCGCTCAACTATTTCACGCACGAGAAGTTCAGGCTGCCGCAACTCGACAGCCATGTGGACATGGGCAGCGGCACGATGTCGATCAGCCGCTACTTCACCGAAATGCTCGACCCGGCGATGAATTGGGACGACGTTGAAGAAATGGTGCGCCACTGGGGCGGCCATTTCTGCCTGAAGGGCATCATGACGGTCGAGGATGCCCGCCGCGCCGCCGATATCGGCTGCACGGGCATCGTGCTGTCCAACCACGGCGGGCGCCAGCTCGACGGCTCGCGCAGCGGCTTCGACCAGCTTGCGGAGATCGTCGATGCCGTGGGCGACCGGATCGACGTGATGATGGACGGCGGCGTGCAGCGCGGCACCCATGTCCTCAAGGCCCTCTCGCTCGGCGCGAAGGCCGTGGGTCTCGGCCGTTACTATCTCTTCCCGCTTGCCGCCGCCGGCCAGGCCGGCGTCGAGCGCGCGCTCGAGCAGATGCGCACGGAGATCGAACGGGACATGCGGCTGATGGGCTGCGCGTCCGTCGCACAGCTCACGCGCGAGAACCTGCGGTTTCGAGCGTGAGCCGCCGGCCGGCTCAGCTCTCGCGGAACGCGCGGTTCATCTGGTCTACCAAGGGCTTGATGAAGTATGAGGCGACGGAGCGCTCGCCGGTCGTGATGAAGGTTTCCACCGGCATGCCGGGAACGAGCGTCACGGCGCCGAGGCGGGCATATTCGGCCTCGCTGATGGCGATGCGGGCGGTGTAGAAGGAAACGCCGGTCTTCTCGTCGACCGTCACATCGGCGGAAACGCGCTCGACGGTGCCCGCGATCTCCGGCGTGGTCTTCTGGCTGAATGCGGAGAAGCGCAGGACCGCACGCTGGCCGACGAAGATCTGGTCGATGTCCTGCGGCTGCACCTTGGCCTCCACCACGAGCTTGTCGACACGCGGCACGATCATCATGACGGGCTCGCCCGGAGCGATGACGCCGCCCACCGTATGCACCGACATCTGATGCACGATCCCGCTCTGCGGGGCGATGATGTCGACGCGCTTCAACTGGTCCTCGGCGGCGATCCGGCGCTCGGCATATTCGCCTATGCGCGCGTCCATCTCGCGCAGGTCGCTTCCCACCTCCTCGGCCCATTGCTCATCGACCTGGATGATCTGGAGAGAAGTCTCGGCCATCTTCTCGCGAACGCCCGCGATACCGGCCGTCAGCCGGCCGATCTCGCCGTCGGCATCGGTCGTCTGGCGCTTGAGGGCCGTCAGGCGACTCCTGTCCGTCAGGCCCTGGTCGTGCAGGCGCATGTAGCGGTCGAGTTCCTCCTCGATCAGGCTTCTTTCCTGCTGGCTGGCGGCGCGCTCGGCCTCCATGCCGCGGATCTCGTCGTGAAACTGCTCTATCCGGCGCTCGAGCTGCTTCTTCTTGCTCTCGCGCACGTCCCTGCGGCTCTCGTAGAGGCGCTGCTCGGCGGCGAGCATGTCGGCGATCTCCGGCTCGTGCTTGCGGGCGAGCAGCGTATCGGGGAAGAGCACGCGTGCGTGCCTGCTGCGCTCGCTCTCCAGCCGGGCCTTGCGCGCGGCGAACTGGTCGAGGCTCTTCAGGATGATCTGCAGGTTGGCCTTGGTCATCGTTGCATCGAGCCGCATGACGACGTCGCCTGCCTCGACGGGATCGCCGTTGCGCACGAGGAGGTCGCTGACCACCCCGCCGACGGGATGCTGTACCTTCTTCAGGCTGCTTTCGACGACGATCGATCCCGGCGCGATCACCGCGCCGACGATTTCCGTGGCCGCCGCCCATCCGCCGATGCCGCCGACGAGCAAGGCGAAGGCGAGGGTGCCGATCCCGATATGCAGTCTGATGGAGCGTTGCAGGCTGTGCCAGTCATCGGTTTTCATGCGTTTGCCGCCTCTGCGTTCTGGACGACCTTCAGGGCGCCCGTTTGCCTCAGGACCTTCGACAGGACCTCTTCCTTCGGGCCGAAGGCCTGCTGGCGCCCGGCCAGAAGCATCAGCACCTTGTCGACAGCGAGCAGCGCGCTCGGACGGTGCGCGATGACGACGACGATGCCGCCGCGCTCGCGCACGCCGAGGATCGCCGATGTCAGGGCGTCCTCGCCCTCCGCGTCGAGGTTCGAATTGGGTTCGTCGAGGATGACCAGGAACGGCCTGCCGTAGAGCGCGCGGGCGAGCGCCACGCGCTGCTTCTGTCCGGCCGAGAGCTGGCGGCCATGTTCGCCGACCTCGGTGGAATAGCCCTCGGGCAGGCCAACGATAAGATCGTGCACGCGCGCCGCACGCGCGGCCTCGATGACATCCTCCGCGCGCGCGGCGGGATCGAAGGACGCTATGTTCTCCGCGACCGTCCCGTCCATCAGCTCGATGGCCTGCGGCATGAAGCCGATATGGCGGGGCGCCCCCCCCCCCCCCCCCCCCCTCCCGGGGCCCCCCCCCGGGCTACCTGAACACCGTCCCCCCGGGCGCCGGCGAGCCGATGTGGCGGCCCATCGCCTCGAGCGGCCACGGGTCCAGGGTCGCGCCGGCCAGCCGCAGCGGGCCGCGTGCCGGCCGCCACAGGCCGACGAGGACCCGGGCGAGCGAGCTCTTGCCCGAGCCGCTGGGGCCGATGATGCCGAGCCCGGTACCCGCTTCGAGGTTGAAGGAAACATCCTGCAGCACGGCTTCCTTCGCTTCCGGCGGCACGACGCTGATGCGTTCGGCATTGAGCGCCGCCTTCGGCGCGGGAAGGTCGAGCCGCCTTGCGGCCGGCGGCAGCATGACGAGCATCTTCTGCAGCCGTGCCCGGCTCTGCCGTGCGGCGACGAAGCCTTTCCAGTTTGCGAGGGCGAGGTCGACGGGAGCGAGCGCGCGGGCGGAAAGGATCGAGCCGGCGATGATGACCCCGGGGGTCGCCTGCTCGTTGATGACGAGCCAGGCGCCGACCGCGAGAATGCCGGACTGCAAGACCATGCGCAGGACCTTGCTGGTCACGCCGAAGCCCGAGGAGACATCGCTTGCCCGGCGCTGCGCGACGGCGAAGTTGCGGTTCTCCTCCATCCAGCGTCGCTGCAGGCGAGGGCCCATGCCCATGACCGAGATGACCTCGGCGTTGCGCCGGCCGGACTCCGCAAGCCGGCTGCGCCTTGCGGAGTGCCGGGACGCCTCGGCGACGGGATTGCGCGACGCCAGTTCCGTCAGCAGCGTGACGCCTGCGAGGATCGTCGCGCCGATGAGGACCGTCACGCCGAGCCAGAAATGGAAGGCGAAGCAGATCGCGATGTAGAACGGCAGCCAGGGCAGGTCGAACAGCGCCGTAGGGCCGCTGCCGGCAAGGAAGCTGCGCACGGTCTCGAGATCGCGCAAGGGCTGCGCCTGCCGCGCCGTCATCGGCATCGATAGTTGCAGGCCAAGCATCGCATCGAAGATGCGCGGGGAAAGCGCCTGGTCGAGACGGTCGGCGATGCGCACCAGGAGGCGGCCGCGGAGCGCATCGAAAAGACCCTGGAAGAGATAGAGGACCACGACGAGCCCGAGCAGCGCGGCGAGCGTCGGCAGGCTGCGGCTCGGCAGGACGCGGTCGTAGACCTCCATCATGAACAGCGAGCCGGTGAGATAGAGGATGTTGACGACCGCGCTCATCAACGCGATGCCGAGGAAGGCCATGCCGCATCCGGCAAAGACGCCCTTGAACTGGTTGTCGCTCGGGTGCTGGGAAACGGGTTGCATGTGGACCATCCAGGATTACGCAGGCGTTTCAATCAGCCTTGCATAACAAGGCAATGACAATGACGGGGATCGTGGAAGAGAGGGCGCACCGTCGCCGGTGCGCCCCCATCCGCATCAGGCGAAGCGGAAGTCGTCGATGGCGAAGTACGCGACCTTCACGCCGTGGAAGGTGATGGACGAGCCGTCGTCGAAGGCGATCTGCGCTCCGTGCTCGCCGTCGGTCAGCGCTCCCGAGGAGAGGAGAGCCTGGTAGTCGGCGAAATCGTCCTTCGAGAGCTGGACGACATCGCCGCCCTGCTCGCCCGCCTGGAAGTCCAGCACGGTGTCGCGTCCGTCACCGGAAGCGAAGATGAACGTATCGTTGCCTGTACCGCCGGTGAGGACATCGTTGCCGGCACCGCCGCGCAGCGTGTCGTTGCCTTCGCCGCCGAACAACTGGTCGTTGCCCGCGCCGCCGGAGAGCACGTCATTGCCCTCTCCGCCCATCAGCACGTCGTTGCCCGCACCGCCCTCGACCACGTCGTCGCCGTCGCCGGCGATCACCCGGTCGTTTCCGGCTCCTGCGTCGATCAGGTCGTTGCCGCCGCCGGCCAGGATCGTGTCGTTGCCGTTGCCGGCCTCGATCATGTCCTTGCCTTCGCTGGCCACGAGCACGTCGTTGCCGTCGCTGCCGGTGACGATGTTGTACTCGGTGTAGCCGTCGATGGTGAGCGTCGCCGTGCCGGTCGATTCACCGCCCTGTGCGTCGCGCACGGTGTAGGTGACGGTCACGACCGCCGCCTCGCCGTCCTGCAATGCCGTAAAGGCGACCGAGGGATCGGCGACGAGCTTGCCGTCGACGATGGAGAAGGCCGAAGCCGCCGCGTCGTTGGAGATGGCAAGACCCGCGACGGCGGTGACGGCGAAGCCGACGAGCGTGAGGCTGTCACCCTCGACATCCGTGTCATTGGCGACGAGGTCGAAGGTCGCGGTCTCGTTTTCCAGCACGCGGCCGGTATCGGCGACGGCCACCGGCGCATCGTTGACCGGGCGGACATTGACGGTGACCGTGCTTTCGCTGGTGCCGCCCTTGCCGTCCGAGACGAGGACCGTGAAGCTGTCCGTCCCGTTGGCGTCGGCATTCGGGCTATAGGTCCAGGCGCCTGTCGCTGCGTCGAGCTGCAGCGTGCCGCGTGCCGGGCCCGCACCTTCCTTGACGGAGAAGGTGAGCGCATCGCCGTCGATGTCGCTCGCCGGGATGGTGCCGGTGAGCGGCGTGTCCTCGTCGGTTTCCACCGACTGCGGACCGGAGACCGGGGCGTCGTTGACCGGCTTCACCGTGAAGGAGGCCTGAGCCTCGCTCTTGCCGCCGCGGCCATCGCTGACCTCGTAGGTGAACGAGGCCGTGCCGTTGAAGTCGGCCGCCGGGGTGAAGCGGATGCCGCCGTCCTCGATGACCGCCGTGCCGCCGACGACCGACGAGACGCCGACCACGGAAAGCTGGTCGAGATCGGCATCCGTGTCGTTCGCGGTGAGGCTTGCGAACGGGATGAGGAAGGAGGCCGCATCCTCGTCGATGGCCGCGAGCGTGTCCGCCGCGGCGACCGGGCCGCGGTTGACGAGGCCGTTCACGATGCCGGCGCGGCTCAGCACCGTGCCGTCGGCGAAGGTGATGAGTTCGACGCCGCCATCGGCGAGCTGGCCCTTGAGCAGGATCGTCTGGCCGTTGGCGAATGCGACTTCCACCGCATCGCCGACCTTGTGCAGCACCGCCTGGTCACGGTCGATGTCGTGAAGAACCAGCACGTCCTGGTCGCCCGCGGTGGCAGCCGTCTCGACGATCTCGTCGTTTCCGTCGCCCATGCCGTAGACATAGGTGTCGGAACCATCGCCGCCGATGAGAAGATCGTTGCCTGCGCCGCCTTCGATGACATCGTTGCCGAGGCCGCCGGCAACGACGTCGTCGCCGTCATTGCCCATCAGCACATCGTCTCCGGCTCCGCCGAAGATGCTGTCGCGGCCGGCACCGCCCAGCACCGTGTCGTTGCCGTCGCCGGCATCGATGCGGTCGTCACCGCCGTTGCCGAGGATGGTGTCGTTGCCGCCGAGGCCGTAGATCGTCTCGTCGGCATCCGTTCCGGCAAGCACGTCACGGCCGCTGGTGCCGTTGACGACATGGCCGCCTTCGAGGCCCGAGGTCAGGTCGACCACGGTGAGATTGTCGAAGGACAGGCCGGCATTGCCCCAGGAGTAGAGGCCGAACGTGCCGGCATCCAGACCGCGGTCGCCGACCGGATAGGCGAACAGGGCCTCGTCATTGAGATAGGCCGTGATCTTGTCGCCGACGACCTCGAGGCGCAGCTTCATCGGCTGGCCCGGCTCGTACTGGCCCGGCACCTGCGCGAGGATTTCCTCGACGCCGTCCTTCATCCGCACGAGGTTGAAGATGCTTCCGGCACCGTTGCTGGGGCTGCGGTCGAGGATGCCGTCGGCATCGAGCTCCAGCTTGTAGTAGTTCTTGGCGTCCTTGTAGCGGAAGAGGAAGCCGAGGCCGTCCTTGTCCGGCGTCTCGATGGTCGCCTCGATCGCATAGTCGGTCCAGCGCAGCGCCGCCGGATCGTTGTAGAGGGCATAGGTGCCGAGGCGCAGGACATTGACCCCGTCGCCCAGCGGGCTCCAGCCGCGTTTCCAGTAGTCGGACGAGGTGGCGCCGGTCCAGGTCAGTTCACGGCTGGCAAGCTCGGTCGTCTGCACCAGCTTGCCGTTGTCCAGCACCCATTCCGATTGCTTGCCGTCGGCGCCCTTGCCGCCGAACTCGCCCTCGTCGACGATGGTGAAGCGCGACAGCGCATCCGCCGACGAGAAGTCCTCGTTGACGAGGATCTTGCTGCGGTCGACGACGGTGACGTCCACGCGGTCGGTGGAGGTCGTGCCGTCCGCATCGGCGACGGTCAGCAGGAGCTTGTTGACGCCGGTGTCGAGATCGACGGTCGCCGTCTTGCCGGTCGCGATGACGTTTCCGGCAAGGTCGGTCCAGACATAGCTGACCAGCGCCTTGTTGCCGAAGGAGCCGGAGGCGTCGAGCGTGGCGAGCGCCTTGCCGTTGCCGTCGGTGTCGTAGAGCCGCTGGTCGATGCCGGCCTTGGCGGTGGCGGCCACCTTCGTCACGGCGATGTCGTCGAAGACGGAGCTGCGCTGGCCGCTGGAATAGACGCCGACCGTGCCGCCGGAAAGCGGCGAGGCATCGACGACAGGACCGGCGAAGACGTTCTTGTCACCAAGGAAGACGTTGATCGTGTTGCCGGTGACGGCCACGAGCAGCGGGATTTCCATGTTGTAGGGCGAGCCTTCGTTGACGGAAGCAAGCACCGTCTCGACGCCGTCGACGACCTTCACGAGCTGGCGGCGGTTCGTCTCGCCGTCGAGCGTGAAGCGATAGTGGTTCTTGGCGTCCTGATAGTAGAAGAGCACGCCGATCGTGTCGTTGTCGAGCTGGGTGAGCGTCGTCTCGAAGACGTAGTCGGACCAGCCGGTCGAGCCGGAACCGGTGTAGACCAGCTTGTTGCCGGCCGCATCGCTCTGGTCGAAGAGGGCCGCTTCCGGCGCGGCAAGGCCGTCCGTCGTGGACTGACGCGAGAAGACGGTGCCCTTCAGCAGGAAGTTGCCCGTCGCCCCGTTCGTGCCGCCGACATCCGTCGACCAGCCATCGGCATTGCCGTCGTTGAAGGTCTCGACGAGCAGCGTGCGGTCGCCGCGCACGATCACGTCGACCGTGTCGGTCGACTTGACGCCGTTGACGTCCGTGGCCGTGAGCGTCAGCTTGTGCTTGCCGAGGTCGAGCTTGGCGGTTGCTTCCTTGCCTTCGGCGACGACGTCGCCGTTCTCGTCCGTCCAGACCCACGACGTGACGTTGCCGGGCAGCATCGACCTTGCGCCGGAGAGGGCGACATCGGCAAGGGCCGCGCCCGAGGGAGCGTCCGCCACGATGTCGTCGCCGGCATCGGCCATGGCACGGGCAACGCCGCCGCCGACATTGACGTTCTCGAAGACTTCCTGATGGCCGCGGTAGTAGCCGGTCAGACCGTCGCGGTCGAGGTCCGGCTTGCTGCGGAAGCCGTCCAGATAGTCGTCGAAGCCGGTGAAGTAGGTCTCCGTCGTGATGCGGTTGTTGTCGGGGTCGATGGTGACGAGGCGGATCGCGCCGTTGCCGCCGTTGCTGCCCTTGCTCTCGTCGCCGTTGC
>Ga0066256_1005336_pt1 | contig 10714 bp, 7 predicted proteins | sample ThiBio_1000_biof_FD_87107 | JGI IMG/M metagenome (GOLD analysis project Ga0066256, IMG submission 87107) | Wastewater bioreactor microbial communities from Cape Town, South Africa - Thiocy_expt_1000_biof (version 2) | ecosystem: Engineered > Bioreactor > Thiocyanate-remediating >... | reverse complement strand
TGCAGAAGGCGGCGGAAGATTCGGTCGAGACCAGCCTGCGCGAATATGGCGAGCCCTACCGCGTCAAGCAGGGGGCCCTGGTGATGATCGAGAACGGCGGCGCCGTGCGCGCCATGGTCGGGGGACGGGGTTACGGCGAGAGCCCGTTCAACCGCGCCACCAAGGCGCTGCGCCAGCCGGGCTCCTCCTTCAAGGCCTATACCTATGCCGCGGCCATGGAGGCGGGCATGACGCCGGAGACGACCATCGTCGACGCGCCGATCAACTGGGGCGGCTGGTCGCCGCAGAATTACGGGCGCAGCTATGCCGGTCGCATCTCGCTGATGACCGCCATGGCCAAGTCCATCAACACGGTGCCGGTGCGCCTCGCCAAGGACAAGCTCGGCACCAAGCGCATCGCCGAAATCGCCAGGCAGATGGGCGTCGAGACGCCGCTGCGCACCGACAAGACCATGCCGCTCGGCACCTCGGAAGTCACCGTGCTCGACCAGGCGACGGCCTATGCGGTGTTCCCGGCCGACGGCGTGCAGTCGCGCCGCCACGGCATCAGCCAGATCATCAACTACGACGGCGACATCCTCTACGATTTCGGCCGCGACGCGCCCCCGCCGCGGCGCATCCTGTCGGAAGGCGCGACCTCCTCGATGAACCGAATCTTCGTCACCATTCCGGTGAACGGCACGGCGCGGCGCGGCGCGCTCGACCGCGGCATCGTCTCCGGCGGCAAGACCGGCACCACGCAGGCCTATCGCGATGCCTGGTATGTCGGCTTCACCGGCAACTACACGACCGCCGTCTGGTACGGCAACGACGACTATCCCTCGACCAACAACATGACCGGCGGCTCCCTGCCCGCCATGACCTTCAAGCGTCTGATGGACTATGCCCACCAGGGCATCGAGCTGCGCCCCATCCCCGGCATCGACAATCCCCTGCCCGACGGCAAGGCCGCCACCGAGGTCGCCAAGGCGCCGAGCGACGAGAACCCGCTTCCCGCGCTCGTGCGTCCCCGTTCGCTCTCCACGGATGTCACGCGGCTGCTGAAGGACATCGCACGCCAGCTCGGCGAGGCCACGCCCCTCAAGGCGGACGGCCGCGTGGCCGCGCTCGACGGGGCGCTTGACCTTGCTCCGGCGAAGCGGACAGAGTGACGCAAAGCTGATTCCAACGGTCGATCCCTTGTTCCGAACACCCCTCGTCATCGCCACTGCGCTCGCCGTCGCCTTCGGCCTCGGCATCCTGAGCTCGATCTACGCGCTCAGGGCGACGGTCGGTTTCGGCGCCATCACGCTCGGCCCCTGGACGGCGTTTCCCGCGGCCCAGACGATCAATGCCGATCCTTACGCCAAGGCCCACCGCGCGCGGGACGGGAGGCTGCTGCTCGGCGGGGCGGAAGGCCTCGTCTTCACCGCCGCGACGGACAGCGACAACCGCACGCTGGCCGGGAACTGCCGCTACGAGATCGTCGGCATCACGCCGCCGGCGCGCCTGTGGACGCTGCATGCGACGGACCGGAGCGGCAATCCGCTTCCCGGCGCGCGCGCGGACCTGCCGACGGGCCTCAACGCCTGGTCCGTGCTGCGCGGCGCCGACAGCACCTTCTCCATCCGCATCGCCTCTTCCGCCGTGTCCGGCAACTGGCTCGCCGTGCCGGAGGGCCGGGCGCCCTTCCTTCTCGTCATGACCCTGCTCGATACGCCGACCGCGGGCAGCTCCGGCGTCATCGACCTTGCCATGCCGGGCATCCGGCGGCTGGACTGCGCCGATGCGTAGCTTCCTCTATGCCATCGCCATCGGCCTCGTCGGGGCGGCGCTGCTGCACATCGTCATCATCCTCTCGCTGCCGAGCTTCACCGGGCGCGATGCCTATACGCGCGTCCAGAGCCTCGGCGAGGCGAACCGCTTCTACCCGCTCGCCGACCGGGCCGGCGACACGCTGGCGCCGATCAACGACGACCCGGCGATGAAGACCGCCGTGTGCACCTTCTCGCTGGAAAACGGCCCGGTCCGCCTCTTTGCGGAGGGCGACGTGCCCTTCTGGTCGCTGGCCGTCTATGACAGCGCCTCCAACGAGGTCTTCAGCATGAACGACCGCACGTCCGTCTCCGGCGCGCTCGACACGCTGGTCGCCACGCCCATCCAGCTCATCGGCATCCGCAAGGCGGTGCCGCAGGAGCTGGAACAGTCGATCCTGGTGGAAATGCGGGGAGAGGAAGGCTATGCGGTGCTGCGCACCTTCGTGCCCGCCGAAAGCCGCCGCCCGGCGGCAAATGCCTCCATCGCGGATGCCAGCTGCGAGCCGTTCGGGCCGGACCAGTAGGCGCGAGACCATCGCCGGCGCTCCAATGCGGCGCGCCCGGCGGCAAGACGTGCGCCGGCACGAGGCCGCGCAAAAAAGGTTCACGGCCGGCGGGCCGTGTCCTTGGCGCCCTGCTTGTCCGCCTTGCCGCGTGCGGCGAGCATCGCGGGCGTCAGGCGCTCGTAGCGCACGCCGGTAAAGAGCAGTATCTGGGCCGGAGCCTCAGGTCGAACGGTTTCCCGTCGCGGCATTCGCGCGAGCCATTCGTTCAATCGTACCACGTCTGCCATTCTCGCCTCCAGAAGAAGAATCGAGACGGATGAAGCACTCCTACAAATCTCACCCTGCCCGTCCGATCGGGCCGGTGCATCCGGCGCCGTCATCCCGAATGTGAGAGGAGCATACGCCATCCTGCCGCATACGGGTGGAAAACGGCGATACGGGGCCAGAAGTTTCCCTTTCACGGGAATGTGTCTGGTCGCCGCCCGGCATCCGGAACATCGCACCTTTCCCCTTCGAAACGGCGGCGCCCTCGGGCCGCCCGCCGCTTCCATGGTCGAATCATAGCACGTCCGATGCATTAGACGAGCCGATCCATGCCCCGAAAACTAACGAGGATCCGGTTAACATACTGTTAATCTTAATTCGTAACGAATTCATATCCGTCGCCGGAGGCGAGCGGACGCCCGGGAACGGGACGTTGCAAGCGGACAAAAGCCCTTCCGGATACCCCCTTCCCCCGCCGTCCTGCCTCAAGGAAATACAGCATATCCCGAAAAACTCCTCTTGGGCGATGAGGCCGGGAGAGCAGCGCCCCGGCGCCGGTCGCAGCGGCCGGCCCTCTCAATAATAGAATGTTGAATTAGTTATTTCTAAAATAATATAGGCTTTCGCAATACGTGAAATAGATCACACCCGTCTCGAAGATAGACGTGAAGCCACGATGGCTAGAATGCCGGGACAAAACAATAATCTTAATAGTATCAATTTGAGCTTTCAAAACAAAACCTCCGTTTCAAATTTCTTTTATAATGAATAAAAAATTGAAACTCATGTAAAAAATACCTAATATAACGCTAACGTCACACGTCAAGAAGGTGACGACTATATCTTGTAAACAACGTTGAGAGGATTTGTCATGTTTTCGCGTAAAATCCTGTTGTCCGCAACGGCAGTTGCGGCATGCTTCGGCGTATTTACTTCGTACGCTAACGCACAAACAATCCAGCCAGGAAGAACTTTACAGGCACGCGCCGATGCGGCGTGCGAAGCGGCCCTCGCCTCCGGCGACAAGGCCGCGCTTCAAGATGTGCGGCAGCGGTACAAGAATGTCATGACGGCCTGTACCGCACTTGCCTCCACCAGCTTCGTCAGGCCCGACACCGCCAGCACCGCCGGCACGTTCGGCAGCCGCTCGAACGACGGTGGGGGAAGCAGCGGTGACGGCGATGGTGACGGCGACGGTCACGGTCATGGCCACGGTCACGGGCATGGCCACGGGCATGGTCACGGCCATGACGGGGGTCACGGCGGCCACGGGCATGGCGGCGGCAGAGACCATGGTCATGACGGTGGTGGCTGGGGCCACGGCCATAACGGCGGCGGCAGGGACCACGAGCATGGTGGCGGGGGCCGGGGCCCCGGCCAAAACGGCCGCCGCACAGACCCCGGGCAAGGGGGGGGGGGGGGGGACCACGGCCACAACCGCGGGGGGCCAGGCCCCCTGCGGAGCGGCGGGGGGGCGGGGCGCCGCCGCCGAGGCCGTGGCCCCCCCCCGCGCCGGCGCGGGGCCCGCCGCCGCCCCCCGCCCCCCCGCCCCCCCCCCCCGGGCCGCGTCCCCCCCCGGGGGGGCCGAGGGGGGGGGCGGCGGGGGCGGCGGCACGCCGACAGCCCGCCGCAGGAGCGACAGCGTCGGCAGCTCGGGCGAGGGCGGCGGCGGCAGTGGGATCATGAGTGAGGGCCGCCGGCGTGGCGGCAGCGTTGGCGCCTCCTCGGACACCGTCGCTACTACCTCCGAGGGTGACGCCTCGTCAGGCGCGCCACCACCGCCGCCGCCGCCACTGTCTGGCGCGTCCACCGTGGAGGTGGGCATGGACACCACCATGCCCACCGTCACGACCTGCAGTGTGAGGCAAGACAGCAGCAGCAGCGGCACCAGCAGCGGACCGTCCATGCGCGCGCTGTTTGTGGCGCCGCCGTCACAGTCAGCGGTTGCGCGTGCGCGGCGTGCGTGCGGCGCGTGCGGTGCGTGGTACACGCAGCGTGTGTCCGCGGCGCTGGACAAGCTACTGGTGCAGCGGCTGCGACTGCAGACGACGGCAGGCTCTGCGCTAGCGCTGGCAGTGTTGGAGGTGCCGTGGGTGGCGGTGGGCGCCTGGCGCATCGCCACCTTTACCCCCATGTGGGAGGGCGGGCACGGCTGCCGGCCGTCCTTTTCCGAGGACGCCACCGCAGTGACGCTGTACGTCGCGCTGCTGATCGTCAGCGTGGCGTGCCTCCCCGTCTTCCTGGCGCGCCGCGACGCGTACGGCCACCGCGAGGAGTACCTAATCTTCTTTATCGGGTTTGCGGTCTCCACGCCCTCCATCTTCCTGTCACGCCTAGGCGCGCACGTGGCGCCCCTGTACCTTGCCATTGTGCCCTCGCAGCGCCTGCAGATGCTGCTGTCGTGGGTGCACTGCTTTGCGGCGCACATCCTGCCAGGAATCCGCGCGCTGCGTGCGGAGCGCCGGCGTGCCATTGCCATCCTGCCCTCGTCAACCCCCGACGCCACCCTCACCTCCGCCGTCCCCACCCTGCTTGTGTCGCCGCTGCCCGCCAGCCCGAATTCCCCGCCGCCCGCCGTCGCCTCACCGCCGCCGCTCACCCTGACCATCCGCGCCGATCGCCAGCAGACGGACGAGGCAGACGACTCGTTACGCATTCGCACCACCACACTTCCGTCGCCGTCGCCGCCGCCGCCGCCGCCACCTCCACCGCCTGTATCACAGGCAGCGCCACCTGCCGACGCCGTCACCGTTGTGCCGCCGCCACAGCCGTTTGTGGCGGCGGCGGCGGCGCGCAGCATGCTGGATGAGGACCAGCAGCTGCGGCTGCAGTTTGCCGTCATGTGCGCCGCCGTGTCCAGCACCGCTGGGCCGCTCATGGACCTACCCACTGACACCCTGCGCGCCATCTGCCTGGACGTGCTGCGCCGCCGCCCCGCCGCCATGTCCCCGCAGGAGGGCCGGTTTGTGGCGGCACTGCTAGTGGCGCTGCCGGCGCGGCGCGACCGCTGGCTGCGGCCTACCATGGAGGCAGAGCTGTGCGCCGAGCAGCTCCTGTTCCTGGTTGACTGCTACTCCTACATGCGCACGGCAGCGCGCCTGGTGGTGGTGGTAGCACGCCTGACGGCAGCGGCAGCCATTGCGCCGCCGCCGATGTCGGAGGATGGCGACCTGCCAGGCAGCGCCGGCGGCTCCCCCGTTGTCGCTTCCTCAATTGCCGCCGACGCCGCGCGCCTGGCACCAATTTCAGAAGCGGAGGAGGGTGCGGATGATGCGATCTCACCGGTACCGCGCCGGCGAGCGACCAGTACCACTCGCCGGCGGTCGCTGCCAGTGGTGGCAGTTGACAACCCTGTTGTGGCTGCCGCCCGCGTGGCGTTTGGCAGCCTGCTGGCCCGCGTGTCAGCGCAGGCGCGCCACCTGGAGTTCCGGTACCTGCAACCCTTCTCCCCCATGCAGCTGCGGCTGTCAGATACCACGCGCGCCTTCATCCGCGACGCCTCCGCCGCGCTCAAGGCGGGCGTCGCGCTGCTGGGTGCGGCAGACCGGCTGGGCTTCCGCGGCTGGAAGGGCACGGACGCCGACGCGCTGGTTGCCATCCGCGACACCTTCAACCCGGCGGCACAGGAGGTGCTGGCGAGCGTGGCAGCCGGCCCCGTGTTCCGCCTGCTGCAGTCGGACGCCGCGCCCGCCATGTTGCGTGACCTGGTGGTCAGCCTGCGCAGCGGCCCGCACCTGCTGCACCCCGCAGCCGCCGCGCCGCCGTCGTCATCGTCGTCGCGGGGGGATGGTGGTGGGCGGCGCGGCAGTAGTGGCAAGCGGGACCACGGCGCCGCCAGCGACAGCAATTCCAGTAGTAGCAGCAGTGGTGGTGGCGGCGGTGGTGGTGGCGGTGGCGGCGTTGTCGGTACTGGTACACGTGATGTCACCGGTCGGGCCTACCGTGTTGCTGCTGTGTCTGCTACTGCTGCTGCTCCATAATGTATCGTACCCTTATTATTGTCACCTGCCTGGATATTATCATATACTTTGCCTGCTGCGCTGCCGACAACATATCGATATTCATGCCGCCATTTCATTGGCGCACGTGTGCGACCCAGCCGCCGCGCGCCGCTGTCGAGTCGTTGTTGACTTGCGTTTTGTTGCCGGCCACGCCATTGCTGCGCTGAGAGCCACCACGTACCGCTTCTGAATCACCGCCCGTGTCCCAAACCCGTGTACCCTTTGGGGGGCGCGTCCTTCTCTTGCTATAATATGATTGTTTTTGTGGGAGTTGTGTTTTGATGCCGTGCGTGCCACGGCGTGGCTCTGTGGCTGCGCCACGCCACCACCCAGCTGCCCCCACCGCCTGTTCATCGGCAGTTGCGGGCAGCTGCAGTGTGTCACCTTGCCCTGCTGCCTCCTGTGCACCATTGAATCGCTTTGGAGCCACTGCCCCTCCCGTCCCAATGCAGCAGCAGCGCTGCATGTTGCCAGTAGTACGCGGCCACAGTTCCGTTACTCGGTGAGGGGGTGAAGAGAGGGCGTATTCCCAAAATCCGATATTGCAAACGGCACGTGCGCATGACGCACAATTCACACAGTAGGCGCCCCTGTGTGTATAATTGTAACTGGTGTGTTTATTTTTGCCGAATAATGTGTTTTTGACTGCTCCCCTGTTGGAATACTAGTACTACTACTAGTCTACTACTACCCCTCTTCCCCTCCTCTCGCCTCCCTCTCTCCTATCTCGATTAAGGATGGCCACGCCGCTGGCGGCCGCGGCGGGCGCCATGGTGACGCGGCCCGTGGTGCCGGCGGGGGATGACCCCTCCTCTCTGCTGATGGACCGCATCGGGGCGCTGCGGTCAACGGTGGCACACCGCATGGCGGCGGCGGCGCTGGATGTCGACTCGCGGTCGGGCGTGTCGTACCGGGACGCGGTGGCAGCGCGCGCTGGCGACGGCACCAGCCGCGGTCTTATGCTGTATGGCCGCCGCACGCGCGCCGCGGGGGCGGGGCGGGGCGGTGGGCAGCGGAAGGGGCGGCGCGGTGGCGGCCGGGCAGGTGGTGGCGGCGGTGGCGGTGGCGCGGCGGCAGCAGCCGGTGCCACTGGCGGACTGACGCGGCGCAGCGATGGCGAAGAGGATGATGGAGACAGCTCCAGCGGACTGGGCTCCACCGATGACGATGGCGAGAGCCGCAGTGTGGAGACGGGGCGCGGTGGTGGCGGCGGCGGCGCAGGCGCGTCGCCTGGCACTGGGATGGCAACGCTTCCTCTCGCCGGTGTTACTGGTATTGGCGGTGGAGGGCCCGGCGGCGGCGGCGGTGGCGGTGGCGGCGGGTCTGGCGCACAGTCACGTGCGACAACCGCTGCGTCAGGCGTGCCGGGCAGCCGGGCGTCGCGTGCGCAGGCGGCGGCGGCGATGGGCGTGACGAGCGGGAGTGCGGCGCCGAGCGCCGACTCGGCGTACACGCTGCGGCGCGCGCGGGAGGCGCGCATTATTGAGGGCCGGCTGAAGGCGGTGGCGGCGGACAACATGAGCCGGTTTGTGGATTCGTTTGCGTACGACCCGTCGGTGGCGGCGCAGCCGCTGATCCCGCCCGTGGAGCAGGCGATGCGCTTCACCGCCGCGCGCATCGTGCCGCGCTACCACCCACGCAAGTTTGCGCGGCAGTACCTCACGTCCACCTGCCAGGACCTGGTGACGGACGCCTTCTGGCTGGCGCACTGCATGGTGTTCAAGCCCGAGGCGCTGTTTGCGCGCGAGGTGCTGCTGCAGTCCATCGCCATGACCAACGTCAAACTCCTGTCGCCGCGCGTAGGGTCTGACGCCAGTGGCGGTGGAGGTAGTGGCGGCCCCACGCGTAACGAGCGTGACGCCGCGGGGTATGCCGCCATCGCAGCCAACCTGCGGTCGGGCGGCAGCGGGGTGGGCAACAAGTACAACTTTCTGGAGACGCTGCCGTACGCGGTGGCGGACACCGTGTGCCAGCTGTTCTACTTCTATGTCGCGGGCTCGCGGTCGGTGTACACCGCGCGCTTCCAGCTGCAGGTGTTCCTGCTGATTGGACGCGTGCTGACGGGCGTGGAGCTGGCACCCATTACGGCGATGCAGCAGCACGAGCGTTTGTTCCCCGCTGAGGTGCCGGCGTCGCGTGAGGAGAGCGGCGGCACTGCTGCCCTGCTGGCGTCACCCGAGGCGGTGCTGGCCATCGAGCGGCGAGCCGCCAAGACGACCGCCGCGCGCGTGGCGGCAGTGGCGGCGCGTGGTGGCGACGGCGGTGGTGGCGGCGGCGCAACTGCGGCTGCTGCCGCCGCTGCTGCCGCTGCAGCTGCTGCTGCAGCAGCTGCCGCTGCCACCACAGGGGTTGACGGCGGTGCGGGTGACAGCGACGCGGCACGCGCGGCGGCGGCAGCAGCGGCAGCCAGTGCGGCAGATGACAAGGAGTTGACAGCGGTGGCCAAGGCGCTGGGCTACCGCTCCTACTACGAGCTGTTCCGCACCACCACGGATGCCGACCGTGACATCCTGGGCGTGCATGACGCGTACCAGAGCGAGGCGCTGCGGTCGTTGGACCGCCGCGCCGTGCTGCCCACCTCTGCGTTCCAAGCGGCGGTGGCGGTGAAGGAGGCGCGGCAGGCGGCGCTGGCGGCTCGCCGCACACACGCGACAACGCTGCCGCCGCTTGACGGCGGAGGCGGCGACAGTGACACTGACGCAAGCAGCGTGGCTAGCATGGCGCGCACCGTGCGCTCCGTCACCGGCATGGGCGCTGTCACAGCGCGCGCGTCGCCCATCGTAACCACGCGCTCCTCCGCTTCTAACGTGTGGCGCACTCCATCGCCACCACGCGCAAGCGGCGGTGGCGGTGGGGGTGGCGGCGGCAGCGGCTTTATGCATGGGGACGCCAGCGGGCTGGATCTCATGTCAGCGGCGCTGCTGGCAGCGCGGGGGCGGGTAGTGTCGCGTGCCACCAGCGAGGCGGCAGCGGCGGCGGCATCAAGCGGCAGCTCGGCGCGCACCCTGCCGGCGCTGCGGCTGGCAGCTAGTGCCAGTGCGCCGTCGCTTGGCCGCAGCGGCACCGCCACGTCGCTGGTGGCAGGCGGCCGGCGTGCGCTGGATGCGCTGGCCGCCATCATGGAAGACGGCAGCAGCGTGGGCGGCGGCGGGACGGCGCGGGTGGGCTACGGCGGGGGCGGCACCGTTGCCGGCGGCAGCAGCAGCAGCTCAGCTGTGGGCGACCCACACGGCGACGACGCCGGTGGCGGCGGCGGCGGCGGGGCGCTGGATGAGAGCGGCCGCATGCTGGAGGGCATTGACCCCTCAGAGCTGCCGCCATCCAAGCGCCAGGCTGCGCCTGACGACGTTGCCACGCGTTTGGTACGTTCTCTTGTTCTTTGTTGTTGTTTGTGGGCGCCACTTTCACACCGCACCCCCAAATTCACCCACCCACGCACTCACCCAACCCCGGTAATTGCAGCTGGTGAACCGGTCACGGCGGCGGCCGCTGGCGGTGCCGTTTGTTTATACCGACACGTCCACGCTTCTGGCGCGCGCGGCGCCGGACGCCAAGGCGCTGACGGTGGGTGGGCACCTGGCGGTGAACCGCACCATCCCGGTGCCGTGGGCCAAGAGCGGCGGCGTGGACACCTTCCACTCCAACGCGCACGACCTCGGCACGCGCAACGCGGTGCGGGAGGCGCAGGCGCGCGTGCGCGACGCGGTGGTGACGCTGCACAACGACACCGTGAAGGCGGCCATCGCGACGGTGCGCGCCATGGCGGTGAAGCGCGACGAGGTGCTGTCAGCAGGCGCGGTGAAGGTGGCACGCACAGCGCTGGAGGTGCGGCAGGAGCGGCTGCGGCGCATTGCTGCCAAGGCGGCGGACGCGACGGCGCGGCGGGAGCGGCGGCAGAAGAATGCAGCGGCGTTCATGGACGGCGACGAGGGCGAGGAGCGCGGCGGCGGCGGCGGCGGCGGGGGTGCCGCTGGCGGCGCTGGCGCCCTGTCACCCGACGGCGACAGCCGTGCCACCAAGGCAGACCCGCTGGTGTTGCATGCCGGCCGCCTGCCAAAGCTCTCCAAGCTGCTGTCCACCACTTAGGCGGGGGGGGGGGGGGGGCCCCCGCGCACCCCCCCCCCCCCGCCGGCCCCCCCGCGGCCCC
>Ga0066256_1005333_pt1 | contig 10720 bp, 10 predicted proteins | sample ThiBio_1000_biof_FD_87107 | JGI IMG/M metagenome (GOLD analysis project Ga0066256, IMG submission 87107) | Wastewater bioreactor microbial communities from Cape Town, South Africa - Thiocy_expt_1000_biof (version 2) | ecosystem: Engineered > Bioreactor > Thiocyanate-remediating >... | reverse complement strand
CCCCCCCCCCCCCCCCGCGCGCGGGGCGGGGGTGGGTCGGTGGGGGGGGGGGGAGGTGCCGCGCCGGGGGCGCTCCGCCCGGCCGCATCCCCGACCCGCTCCCGCCGCGCGCGCGGATCGCGGCATAGATTTTTTCTTTCTGGGGGGGATAAACGATGCCCCCCCCGCCCGCCACCACCGCCACCGTGCCCACCGCCAGCGCCGCCTCATGCGCGGCGGCGTCGATGCCGCGCGCCAGACCCGACACCACCGCCAGCCCGGCAAAGCCCAGCTCGCGCGACAGGGCGTCGGCGAACTTGCGCGCCAGCGCCGAGGCGTTGCGCGCGCCCACGATGGCGACCATTTCCTTTTTCAGCAGATGCGGATGGCCCAGCACCGACAGCAGCGGCGGCGGCGCATCCAGCGCCGCCAGGCCGTGCGGATAGGCGCTTTCGCAGGATGCGATCATGCGCCCGCCCAGTTTCGCCAGCGCCTCCAGTTCGCGGGCGGCGGCGCTGGGGTCGGGCGGGGCAAAGCGCTTGCCGCCGCCCCGCTGCGCCAGGCGCGGCAGGGCGTCCAGTGCGGCGGCGGCCGAGCCGAAACGGGCGATCAGATTGTGGAAGGTGACCGGCCCCACATGCGGCGTGGCCGACAGGGTCAGCCAGGCGCGGCGTTCGCTATCGCTGAGTTCCACTCTTATCTCCGCTTCTGGACCCGATACGCGGTTCCTCGCCGCGGATAAGCCGGCGGATATTGTCACGATGCATGACGGTGATCAGCGCCGACAGCAGCAGCGCCAGGGCGGCATAGTCGTAAAACCCCATCAGCAGAAAATAGGCGGGCGACAGGGCGATGGCGATCAGCGCCGACAGGGACGAGATGCGCCAGATCAGCGCCGCGCCCAGCCAGGTCGCCGCCACCATCAGGCCCACCGGCCAATGGAGCGCCAGCGTCACCCCCAGGAAGGTGGCGACGCCCTTGCCGCCCTTGAACTTCAACCAGACGGGAAACAGATGGCCCAGCACCGCGCCCAGCGCGGCGAAAATCTCCGGGCCAGCGCCCGCCGACGGCAGCAGCAGGCGCGCCGCGATCACCGCCACCGCGCCCTTGGCCCCGTCGCAGAACAGGGTGGCGGCGGCCGCCCATTTCTTGCCGGTGCGCAGGACATTGGTGGCGCCGATATTGCCGGAGCCGATGGCGCGGATGTCGCCCGCGCCCGACAGGCGGGTGAAGAACAGGCCGAACGGAATCGTGCCCAGCAGATAGCCGAGCAGCAGGGCCTGGAGCAGGGTCATGGAAGTCATGGCCGCGACGATGCCAGCCTTGGGCTGCCTTGTCATCCCCGGCGAGCGGCGCCGTCAGCCGAGCACAGGTCCTCCTCCCCCTCATGCGCGCAGCGCATCCAAAGGGGGAGGTGGCCGTAGCAACGCGCAGGCGTGGCGCATCCCGTGATGCGACACGTCAAGCAAAGTTGCGAAGGCCGGAGGGGTCATTAAAGAAAGAAAGTCGGATTCCCGCTTTCGCGGGGATGACAGTTTATCCGCGCGCGAAGACGCGTTCGCCGCCGACAAAGGTCTGCTGCACCACACCGGAGAATGTGCGGCCCTCGAAGGCGGTGTTGCGCGCCCGGGAGTGCAGCGCCTCGGAGCGGACCTGGAAGGGCGCATGTTCGTCGAACAGCACCAGATCGGCGGGGGCGCCCTTTGCCAGTTTGCCGGTCGGCAGGCCGAAGATGCGGGCCGGGCCTTCGGTCAGGGTCTTGAGCACATGGGCAAGGCTGGTCAGGCCGCCATGCGACAGACTCAGGGCGGCGGCCAGCAGCGTCTCCAGGCCCACCGTCCCGGCGGCGGCCGACGCGAAGGGCTGGCGCTTGGTGTCCGCGCCCTGCGGTTCGTGGCTGGACACGATGACGTCGATCACGCCGGTGGCGACGCCTTGCGCCATCGCGGCGCGGTCGGCCTCGCTGCGCAGCGGCGGACGCACCTTGCGGAAGGTGAGATAGGGCCCGACATCCAGTTCGTTGAGCGTCAGGTGATGGGCGCTGACGCCGCAGGTCACGGGCAGTCCGCGCGCCTTGGCGGCGGCGATGGCGACCAGCGCGGCGCGGGTGGAAATCTGGCCGAAATGCAGCCGCGCCCCGGTCAGTTCGACCAGACGGATGTCGCGCTCCACCATCATCGCCTCGGCGATGGCGGGGGCGGCGGGCAGGCCCAGCCGGGTGGCGAATTCGCCTTCGGTGGCGCTGGCGCCCTGCACCAGTTCGGGATCCTCGGCATGGCTGATGACCAGCGCATCGAAGGTGGCGGCATAGGACAGCGCCCGGCGCAGCACCCGCGCATTGGCGATGGAGCGGTCGCCGTCGGTGAAAGCCACCGCGCCGGCCTCCTTCAGCAGGCCGATCTCGGTCATGATCTCGCCATGCAGGCCGCGGGTGAGCGCGGCGCAGGGCAGCACCCGCACCCGGGCGGTGGCGGCGGCGCGGCGCAGCAGGAAATCCACCAGCGACGGCTCGTCGATCACCGGGTCGGTGTTGGGCATCACCACCATGGAGGTGACGCCGCCCGCGGCGGCGGCCAGGCTGGCGGATTCCAGGCTCTCGCGATGCTCGGCCCCCGGCTCGCCGGTGAAGACGCGGGTGTCGATCAGGCCGGGCGCCAGCACCAGCCCCCGGCAATCCACCACTTCGGGATCGCCCGGCTCGGCATCATTGAACAGGCGCGGCCCGACATCGGCGATGCGGCCGTTCTCGACCAGCAGGCCGCCTTTCACATCCAGGCCGCTGGCCGGATCGACCAGCCGCGCGTTGCGGAACGCGATCCTGCGGCTCATGCGTGCCCCCTGCTGAGGGCGTCCAGAACGGCCATGCGGATGGCGACGCCCATCTCCACCTGTTCGGCGATCAGCGACACCTGCACATCGTCGGCGATATCCGAGGCGATCTCCACGCCCCGGTTCATCGGGCCGGGATGCATGACCAATGCGCCCGGTTTGGCATGGGCCAGCTTGGCCCGGTCCAGGCCATAGAAGCGGAAATATTCGCGCACCGACGGCACGAAGGCCCCCGACATGCGCTCCAGCTGCAGGCGCAGCATCATCACGATGTCGGCCCCGGCCAGGCCCTTTTCCATGTCGGTGTAGATTTCCACGCCGAAACGGTCGGCCTCGGCGGGCAGCAGGGTGCGCGGCGCCACCAGCCGCACCCGCGCCCCCATCATGGACAGCAGGATCAGGTTGGAGCGGGCGACGCGGCTGTGCAGCACATCGCCGCAGATCGCCACCGTCAGATTCTCGAAACCGCCGCGGCGGCGGCGGATGGTCAGCGCGTCCAGCAGCGCCTGGGTGGGATGCTCGTGCGCCCCGTCGCCGGCATTGATGACGCTGCAATCCAGCTTGTTCGACAGCAGTTCGGCGGCCCCCGCATCCTGGTGGCGCACCACCAGCAGGTCGGGGCGCATGGCGTTGAGGGTCGAGGCGGTGTCCAGCAGGGTCTCGCCCTTGGAGACCGAGCTGGACTTGACGCTCATGTTCAGCACATCGGCCCCCAGGCGCTTGCCCGCCAGCTCGAAGCTGGACTGGGTGCGGGTGCTGGCCTCGAAGAACAGGTTGATCAGGGTGCGGCCCTTGAGCAGGGCGGTCTTCTTGTCGGTGGCGCGGCCCTGCACGACATAGGTTTCGGCCAGGTCGAGCAGCGCGGTGACGTCGAAGCGGGAAAGCCCGGCGATCCCGAGCAGATGGCTCGATTGGAGGATCGGAGCGGCGGGCGCGGATGTCATGACTGCGGGCCTTATAGATAGCAAAGCCCGGTCCCGCAACCTCCGCCGCAAGCGCCGGATTAACGGATCAGGCCGTCATCTCTTCCAGCTTACGCCCCGCGGGCTCGGGCAGGAACAGGATGGCGATCAAAGTGATGGGGATAGCCGCCAGCAGCCATTGCAGCGCGGGGCCGTGGCCGCCCAGGAGATCGTACAAAACCCCTTCCAGCGCCAGGGCCACCGCGCCCGCCCCGATCTCGACCAGATAACGCAGGCCGCCCATGGTGGCGCGATACTGGGTCGGCACGATCTCCAGCGCGAAGCCCGCGATCATGGTGTCGCCCGCGAAATAGGCGAAGAAGGCCAGCACCCACAGCACCGGCATGGTCCAGATGGGGGCCGGCCCGAAAAACAGCAGAAAGCTGATGCCGCACAAGGCCGCCATCGCCAGCGCCACCGGCCTGCGGCCCAGCCGGTCCGAGATCCGTCCCGCCGCGATGGCCAGGCCCAGCCCGATCAATCCGCCGGGAATCAGGATCAGGCTGACCTGTCCGGGTGAAAAATGTCCGGCCTCCTGGAGATATTTCTGCGCCAGGAAGGTGGCGGGCGACACCGCGAACCCCCAGGCGCCCGCCGCGATCACGATGGTCACGACCCGGCGCCGATGGCGGCGCACCAGGCCGCGCAACAGGTCCAGCAGCGCGCCCGCCTTCAGGCCGCTTTCGCCTTGCGCCTCGAAGCGTTTTGTCTCGGGCAGGTGACGCCGCAGCACCGCCACCAGGAACAGCGGCAGCGCGCCCAGGAAATAAAGCGCCCGCCAGCCGAAGGGCAATATCTCCACCGCGCCGAACACCGCCGCCGCCAGCCCGCCGCCGAAGAAATAAAAGGCGACCAGCGTGGAATTGGCCCAGCCGCGCGCCCGCGCGTCGATCTCCTCGGCCACCACCACGAAACACAGCATCTCCTCGGCATAGCCGAAGACGCGGGTGAGAAATTGCGCCCCGACAAAGCTGAGATAGTCGGGCGCGAAGGCGGTCAGCAGGGTGAAGACCGCCTGGCCGAAAATGGTCACCAGCAGCAGGCGCCGCCGCCCCACCAGATCGGCGCTGGCGGCCAGCAGCAGCGCCACGATGGCGGCGATGCGGAAATAGGCGAGGGTGAGTCCGATCTGGTTCTCGGGAATATGCAGCGAGGCCTGGATCTGCGGCGTCGCCAGCCCGAAGATGTTGACGTCATAGCCCGCGAACAGGGCCGCCGCGCCCACCAGCAGCAGAATGCGCTCGGTGCGCCGGTCGATGGTGACGGGCGGGCGCAGCAGCCACAGGAATTTCGCCGGTTGCGCGTCGCTCATCGCAGATTTCGCAGCCGGTCCAGCACCCCTTGCAGGGTGTAGGCGGCGGCCCTCTTGTCCACCACGGCGTCCCGGCGGCGGCGGCTGGCGTCGGCGTCCAGCAGGGTGCGGGTCACGGCGCTGGTGGACAGGCGTTCATCCTGGAACAGGACGGGCAGGGGGGAGCGCGCCGCCCAGTTGCGGCCGAAGGCGCGGGCCGACTGGGCCGAGGGGCCGTCCGAGCCGTCCATGTTCAGCGGCAGGCCCACCACCAGCCCCCCGACGCCCTGCTCACTTATTATATGGTCCAGCCGGGCGGCGTCGGCGGCGAACTTGCCCCGTTTGAGGGTCTGCATGGGGGTGGCGACGGTCAGCAGGGTATCCGACAGGGCCAGCCCGATGGTCTTTTCCCCCAGGTCCAGCCCCAAAAGGCGCGTGCCCCGGTCCAGCTTCAGGTCTTCCAACGGGATAACCGGCATCAGCGCCCCTTTTGCTTGCCTCCGGTCCCCCCGGTTGCTAGCTAGCTGGCCACCTCTAACACAGCAGGAACGCCCCAAGGAGGGTCAATGTCCGTCGATAAGGACACCGTGCGCCGCATCGCCAGGCTGGCCCGCCTTTCCGTCCCGGAAAGCCGCCTCGAACCCATGGCCGGAGAGTTGAACGGCATTTTCCAGTGGGTGGAGATGCTGGGCGAGGTGAATGTCGAGGGCGTGCCCGCCATGACCAGCGTGGTGGCCCAGAAGCTGAAATGGCGCGCCGACATCGTGACCGATGGCGGCCAGGCCGATGCGCTGCTCGCCAATGCGCCCGAGGGCGCGGACCACTTCTTCGTGGTGCCGAAGGTGGTGGAATAATGTCCGATCTTGTTTCCATGACCCTGGCCGAGGCGCGCGACGCCGTCCGGGCCAAAAAGATCTCCTCCCGCGAGCTGACCGGCGCCTTCGTCGCCGCGATCGAACAGGCGCGCCCGCTCAACGCCTATATCACCGAGACGGCGGACCGGGCGCTGGCGATGGCCGACGCCGCCGACAAGCGCATCGCCGCCGGAACGCCGGGCGCGCTGGAAGGCCTGCCGCTGGCGATCAAGGATCTGTTCTGCACCAAGGGCGTGCGCACCACCGCCGCCAGCCGCATCCTGGGCGATTTCGTGCCGCCCTATGAATCCACCGTCACCCAGAATCTGTGGGACGCGGGCGCGGTGATGCTGGGCAAGACCAACCTGGACGAGTTCGCGATGGGCTCCTCCAACGAGACCAGTGCCTTCGGTCCGGTCCTCAATCCCTGGCGCGCCCAGGACAGCAACCAGAACCTCGTGCCCGGCGGGTCGTCGGGCGGCTCCTCCGCCGCCGTCGCCGCCGATCTCTGCCTGGCCGCCACGGGCACCGACACCGGCGGTTCGATCCGCCAGCCCGCCGCCGTCACCGGCCGCGTCGGCCTCAAGCCCACCTATGGCCGCTGCTCGCGCTTCGGCATCGTGGCCTTCGCCTCGTCGCTGGACCAGGCCGGGCCGATGACCAAGACAGTGCGCGACGCCGCCATCCTGCTGACCAGCATGGCCTCGGTGGACCCCAAGGACTCCGCCAGCGTGGACCTGGCGGTGCCCGATTGCGAAAAGCTGCTGGACGGCGGCATCAAGGGCCTGCGCGTGGGCATCCCCAAGGAATACCGGGTGGAGGGCGCCGCCGCCGAAACCGACGCGCTGTGGAGCAAGGGCGCCGACTGGCTGAAGGCGCAGGGCGCCGAGATCGTCGAGGTCTCGCTGCCCCACACCAAATACGCGCTGCCGACCTATTATATCGTCGCCCCGGCCGAAGCCTCGTCCAACCTGGCCCGCTATGACGGGGTGCGCTTCGGCCACCGCGCCAAGGATGTGCGCGATATCATCGACCTGTATGAAAAGAGCCGGGGCGAGGGCTTCGGCGCGGAAGTGCAGCGCCGCATCCTGATCGGCACCTATGTCCTGTCGGCGGGCTATTACGACGCCTATTACGCCCGCGCCCAGAAACTGCGCACCCTGATCAAGCGCGACTTCGACCAGGCTTATGAAAAGTGCGACGTGCTGCTGACCCCGGCCACGCCCAGCCCGGCCTTCGCGGTGGGGGCCAAGACCACCGACCCGCTGGAGATGTATCTGCAGGACGTCTTCACCGTGACGGTGAATCTGGCGGGCCTGCCCGGCATCACCGTTCCGGCGGGCCTGACCGCCAACGGCCTGCCGCTGGGCCTGCAACTGATCGGCAAGGCGTTCGACGAAGGCGTCCTGCTGCGCGCCGCCCTGGCGCTGGAAACCGCCGCGGACTTCAAGCATTCCCCGGCCAAGTGGTGGACCGCATGACCAGCCCCGCGAAGATCAAGACCATCAAGGGCGAGACCGGCGACTGGGAGATCGTGATCGGCATGGAGGTCCATGCCCAGGTGACCTCCAACGCCAAGCTGTTCTCCGGCGCCTCGACCGAATTCGGGGCCGAACCCAACAGCCAGGTCAGCTTCATCGATGCCGGTTTCCCCGGCATGTTGCCGGTCATCAACGAGAAATGCGTGGAACAGGCGGTCCGCACCGGCCTGGGCCTGAAGGCCCGGATCAACCTGCGCTCGATCTTCGACCGCAAGAACTATTTCTTTCCCGACCTGCCCCAGGGCTACCAGATCAGCCAGTACAAGGATCCCATCGTGGGTGAGGGCGAGGTCACCATCGACCTCAAGGACGGGGAAAGCATCAAGGTCGGCATCGAACGGCTGCATCTGGAGCAGGATGCGGGCAAGAGCCTGCACGACCAGAGCCCCGATTCCAGCTTCGTCGACCTGAACCGGTCGGGCGTCGCCCTGATGGAGATCGTCTCCAAGCCCCATATGCGCACGTCCGAGGAGGCGGCGGCCTTCCTGAAGAAGCTGCGGGCCATCGTGCGCTATCTGGGCACCTGCGACGGCAATATGGACGAAGGCTCGATGCGGTGCGAGATCAAGAACGTCAATTCCATGCGCTTCGTTCAGATGGCGATCGAGCACGAAGCCCGCCGCCAGATCGAGGTGATCGAGGGCGGCGGCGCCATCGTGCAGGAGACGCGCCGCTACGACTCCAAGGCGAACGAGACCCGCTCCATGCGCGCCAAGGAAGATGCGCATGACTACCGCTATTTCCCCGATCCCGACCTGCTGCCGCTGGAGCTGGAGCAGGCCTGGGTGGACGCCATCGCCGCCACCCTGCCGGAACTGCCGGACGAGAAGAAAGCCCGCTTCATGGCCCAGGGGCTGTCGGCCTACGACGCCTCGGTGCTGGTGGCCGAGCGCGAACTGGCGGATTTCTACGAGGACCTGGCCCGGGGGGTGGACGCCAAGGCGGCCGCCAACTGGCTGAACAACGAAATCCTGGGGCGGCCGAACCGCGACGGGCTGTCCATCACCCAGGTTCCGGTCGGCGCGGCGGCCAACAACGCCATCATCCAGATGGTTTCGGACAAGACCATCTCCGGCAAGATCGCCAAGGACCTGCTGGACATCGTCTGGACCGAAGGCGGCGACCCGCGCCAGGTGGTGGAGGCGCGCGGCCTTCGCCAGGTGACCGACACCGGCGCGATCGACGCCGCCATCGAGGCGGTGATCGCCGCCAATCCCGACAAGGTGGAGGAGGTGAAGGCCAAGCCCAAACTCGCCGCCTGGTTCGTGGGTCAGGTGATGAAGCAGACGGGCGGCAAGGCCAACCCGGCGGCGGTCAACGCGGCGCTCAAAACCCGACTCAATCTGCCCGACGAGGGGTGATTCGCACAAAATGCGCGGTTCGCGGCCCGGGCCCGCGAAACCGGCGCGGTTTAATCCGTGTACGGAATAGCGAATTTAACCCTTGTAAAATGCAGGTTTCCTGAATTCGCGGGATTCGGAGGCTTTTCAAAAGCCCCGGTACAGTTGCATTTCAAAATGCAAGTAATTCATATTCATGACGTTTTGGGGGGCGGCGGCAAGCCGTTCAGACCCGAACAAACGATAGAGGAGTTGAACATGGCTGCGAAGAAGAAGGCCGCGAAGAAGAAGGCCGTCAAGAAGGTCGCCAAGAAGAAGGCCACCAAGAAGAAGGCGAAGAAGAAGTAATTGACCCCGGTCAGTTAGTTTCTTCTCGGGTCCCCTGACCATTCACTCGGGGAGCATCCGATGCTTAAAGCGAAGGCCGCGGTACCTTTCAGGGTATCGCGGCCAAGCTGTTTTTGGAGGGTGAGGCACGACCGGCAAAGCGGGCAAAACGATCCGGGGGATCGTTTTGAGTGCCGAACGTGCCGAGCCAAAGCGAGGCGCCGGACTTGCTCTTCAGGCTTGCTCTTCGGGCTTGCCCTGGCCCCGCCAATGCCCCAACTGTTGCGCCGCAACCCGCATCGGACCGGCCCCATGGCAAAGACCTCGGCGAAGACCACTCCCGGAAAATCCACCCGGAAGACTGTGAAAAAGCCCGCCCGGCCCAAAACCCAGGCGCGGGGCGTCCAGCGGACCGCCAAAAAGGCCGGGGCCAAACCCGCCAAGCCCATCGCGCTTTATTATTGGTCCACCCCCAACGGCCACAAGATCAGCATCATGCTGGAGGAACTGGGGGTGCCCTATACGGTGCATCCGGTGGACATCGGCAAGGGCGACCAGTTCGCGCCCGCTTTCCTGAAGCTGTCGCCCAACAACCGCATTCCCGCCATCCTCGATCCGAACGGCCCCGGCGGCCGTCCCGTCTCGGTCTTTGAATCCGGCGCCATCCTCCAGTATCTGGGCCGCAAGTATGGCCGCTTCTATCCGCGGGAGGAGCGCGCCCGCATCCAGGTCGAGGAATGGCTGTTCTGGCAGGTGGGCGGGCTGGGGCCGATGGCCGGGCAGGCCAACCACTTCAACCTCTACGCCAAGGAAGACGTCCCCTATGGCAAGACGCGCTATACCGAGGAGGTGCGCCGCCTGCTGGGCGTGATGGACCGGCGTCTGGCGACGCGCAAATACCTGGCGGGTGCTTATTCCATCGCCGACATCGCCTGCTGGAGCTGGGTCATCTCCGCCGGCCGCCATGTCCCGCTGGCCGATTTCCCGCATCTGGAGGCCTGGAAGGACCGGGTCGGGGCGCGCAAGGCGGTCCAGCGCGGCCGCGCTGTTGGAGCTGAGCTTCGTAAATCTTGACCCCCTCAAATCTGCTCCCCCTCCGGTTTCAGCTTCCGCTCGCGTGCTCGGCTATCGCCTGCGCGCGCTTCGCACGCTGAAACCACCTCCCCCTCATCGGCGCTGACGCGCCTGAGGGGGAGGCGGGCCTGTGCTATGTCTTGTCATTCCCGCGAAAGCGGGAATCCACCTTTCTTTCTGTCCCGGCCTCAGGCCCCGCGCTGACGCGCGTGGCCTTGCGGCGTTCGACCGGGCAAAAGGTCCACCGGACCTTTTGCTGATCCGGTCTCACCCCTCCGGTTTCAGCTTTCGCTCGCCTCCCAAGAAGTCGGCTTCGCACGCTGAAACCACCTCCCCCTCATCGGCGCTGACGCGCCTGAGGGGGAGGCGGGCCTGTGCTATGTCTTGTCATTCCCGCGAAAGCGGGAATCCAACTTTCTTCTTTAGGAACCCCTCCGGCCCTCGCAACTTTGCCGCGGGGCTCGGCTAACGCCTCCGCGCCACGGCCGTGCTACGGCCACCTCCCCTTCCCGTGCGCTCGCGC
>Ga0066256_1005332_pt1 | contig 10720 bp, 6 predicted proteins | sample ThiBio_1000_biof_FD_87107 | JGI IMG/M metagenome (GOLD analysis project Ga0066256, IMG submission 87107) | Wastewater bioreactor microbial communities from Cape Town, South Africa - Thiocy_expt_1000_biof (version 2) | ecosystem: Engineered > Bioreactor > Thiocyanate-remediating >... | reverse complement strand
ATCCTGGGCCAGGCGCAAGGGAGGGGCGCGGCGGGGGAGGCGGGGGTTTCCGCTCCTACAGCATTTTCGGCCGGCCCCGCATCGATGCGGGCACGCCGATCAACCCGCGGGGGGGTGCCCCGCGCGTGGGCGTCTATGTCTCGCTGGGGCAGGCTTTCGGATGGCGGACGAGCCGCTCTCCCCGCCGCCCGCCGAGGCGCCAGTGCCCCCGGCGCGGCGCAAGCGGCGCTGGCATTGGCTCAGCATGACCGTCCTGCTGCTGGTCGCGGCGCTGCTGCTGGCGATCTGGGGTGGCGTGCGCTGGCTGGACAGCAGTGCGGGCCATCGCTTCATCATCGGCCAGATTGCGCGGTGGGAGCCGGTGACGGGCCTGCGCGTGACGGTCGGCTCGATCGAGGGGAAGATCTTCAAGTCGCTGACGGTGCGCGATGTGCGCCTTGCCGATCCCAAGGGCGAATTCGCCCGGATCGCGCGGGCTGACCTCAGCTGGTATCCGCTCGGCTGGCTCTCCAACCGCCTCGATATCGACCGGCTGCACGTTTACTCGGCCGATCTCCACCGCCTGCCGCAATTCCGCCCGAGCGAGGCGAAGGGGCCGATCCTGCCCGGCTTCGACATACGCCTCGCCGATTTGCGCATCGACCGGCTGGGGCTCGGCGCGGCAGTGACCGGGCAGCGGCGCACCCTGCGCGCGATCGGCAAGGCCGACATTCGCTCGGGCCGCGCGGTCGTGAGCCTGCTCGCCACGTCTGCGGACACGTCCGACGTTGCCCGCATCGCGCTCGACAGCCGGCCGGACGACGGCAAGTTCGATATCGACGCGGTGATCGCGGGCCCGCGCGGGGGTATCTTCGCGGTGCTGGCGGGGACCGACCGGCCTGTCGCGCTCAGCATCAGGGGCGACGGCGACTGGAAGCGCTGGCGCGGGCGGCTGATCGCGCTCAGCGGGGCGCAGCTCGCCGCCAATCTCGCGGTCACGATGCAGGAGGGGCAATATGGCATCCACGGCCCGGTCGCGCTGATGGGGCCGCTCGCGCCGCTGGCCAGCTTTGGCGGCGATGCGCGCGCGCGGCTCGATGCTGATCTGCGCTTCGACAACCGGCTGCTTGCCGGCACCGCGGCGCTCGGCCTGCGCACCGCGCAGCTCAAGGCGACGGGCGGGGTCGATCTCGCCCGCAACCGGTTCGACGAGCTGCGCCTGGAGGCCGCCATCGGGCAGCCGGGCCGGCTGGTCGCGGGGCTATCCGGCCGACCGGTGCAACTGAAGGCGCGGCTGGCCGGGCCGTTCGCTGATGCCGAGCTTGCCTATCTGCTCACCAGCGCGGAGCTGCGCCAGGGCAGCGTCGTGCTGCGCGACCTGCGTCTCTCTGGCGAGGGGCGGCTGACCGGGAGCAAGGGCAGCTTCCCCGTGCGCCTCACCGCCGGATCGCTGGCGGTGGGCAATGCGTCGATCGATTCCCGGCTGCGCAATCTCGTCGTGGATGGGCGCATCCAGCGCGATGGCAATGCGCTGCGCATCGCGCCGACCGCCATCCGCGCGAGCGGTTTCACCGGGCAGCTCGACGGGCAGGCGGATCTGGGCGGCGGCGCCTTCGCGCTCAATCTCAAGGGCGGCTTCACCGGTCTCGAATTCCAGGGGCTCGGACGGCTCGATGCCGACGCGGTCCTGCGGCTCGCCAAAGCTGGGCGCGGTGGGGTGGCGGTTGCGGGCGCGGCGCGCGCCAGCATGCGGCGGTTGGAATTCGGCTTCCTGCGCGATCTGGGTGGGGGCCTGCCGGTGCTGAACAGCGACTTCTCGCTCGGCGAGCAGGGACGCATCGCGCTGCGCAACCTGCGCGTGAGCGCGCCCGCGCTGAGCCTTGCGGGCAACGGCACGGTCGACGGTAGGGGCATGCTGGCGATCACCGCCGCAGGGCAGCATCGCTCTTATGGCCCGCTGCGCATCACGCTGGCCGGCAATGCAGCGCGCCCCGAGGTCGACCTGCTGCTCGAGCGGCCGCTGCCGGCGCTGCGCCTCGCCAATGTGCGGGCGCATCTGGCGCCCAACGAGCGTGGCTATGCGGTGACGGCGCAGGGCGGATCGATGCTCGGCCCGTTCCAGGGGGAAGCGGCGATCCTGATGCCGGCCGGCGGGCAGGCGAGCATCGCGCTCACCAATCTGGGCGTGGGCGACGTGGTGGTGAAAGGCGACATCGCGCCCGTCGCGGGCGGGCTGCAGGGCGTGTTGACGCTCTCCGGCCCTGCCGAGGGCAAGATCGACCTGTCCGTCGTGGAAGGTGTGCAGAAGCTCGGCGTCAACATCGACCTTGGCGGCGCCAACTTCGCGGGATCGCCTGCGATCACGATCAATCGCGGCACGATCCGGGCGGATGTCCTTCTGAAGCCCGGAGCGGTGACAATCACCGGCAATGCGCAGGGCCGGGGCATGCGAATCGGCGCGCTCCGTGTCGGGCGCTTCGTCGCGGGGCTTAACCTCGTCAACGGCGAGGGACAGGCGACCGTTGCGATGACCGGGCGCAATGGCCGCGCCTTCAATCTCCAGTCGCGCGCGGTGATCGCGCCGGAGCGGCTCCGGATCGATCTGGCAGGATCGGTGGACGACCGCGCGATCACGCTCGACCGCTCCGTCGTGCTGACCCGGGAGGATGACGGCTGGCGTCTCGCTCCGGTGACGATGCGCATGCAGGGCGGCGCGCTGCGCCTCGCCGGGCTGGTGGGGGCGACATCCACCCATGTCCAGGCGCAGATGCAGGGCCTGCCGCTCGCGCTGCTCGATCTGGCCAACAGCGATCTTGGCCTCGGCGGCACGGCGGATGGCCAGCTCGCGTTCGACTGGCCTCGCGGCGGCGTGCCCAGCGGCACGATGAACCTGCGCATCAAGGGGCTCACGCGCTCCGGCCTGGCGCTGAGCTCGGCGCCGATCGACATCGGCGTCAACGCCGCGCTCAACAGCCAGCGCTTCGCGGCGCGCGCCGTCTTCGCCAAGGGTGGGGCGGTCATCGGGCGGGCGCAGGCGCTGGTCGCGCCACTCGGCACAGGTTCGCTCACCGATCGGCTGTTCCATGCGCCCCTGCGCGCGCAGCTCCGTTATGGCGGCGACGCCGAGACGCTCTGGCGGCTCACCAATGTCGAGATCATCGCGCTCGGCGGCAATGTCCGCGTGAGCGCCAATGTCGGGGGCACATTGTCCGATCCGCGCATCCAGGGGACGCTGGCGGCGGACAACGCCCGCATCCAGAGCCCGGTCACCGGCATGTCGCTGACCGGGGTGGCGGCGCACGGCACGTTCAGCGGGTCGCGGCTCACCATCGCGGACCTCAAGGGCAATACCTCTGGCGGAGGACGCGTCGCAGGCGCAGCGGCGTTCGACATTTCGGCCGAGCGCGGCATCGGCATGGACATCAATCTGCGCGCCGAGCGGGCTGTCGTGCTGGACCGCGACGATGTCGGCGCGACCGTGACGGGGCCGCTGCGTATCCAGTCCTCGGGCAATGGCGGTGTCATTTCGGGCGATCTGGACGTGGTGTCGAGCCGCTTCATGCTCGGTCGCGCCTCGTCTGTGGCGGAGATCCCGCAATTGCGGCTCGTCGAGATCAACCGCTCGGGCGAAGAGGTGGAGCGGGTCCGCGCGGCGGCGCCCTGGCGGCTCGACGTGCGGGCACGGGCCGCCGAGGGGCTGCGCGTCGAGGGGCTCGGCATGCAGAGCGAGTGGTCCGCGGACCTCACCATCGGCGGTCTGGTGACGGCACCCGCCTTCCGCGGCACCGCGACCCTGATCGGCGGAACCTACGATTTTGCCGGCAAGCGCTTCGATCTGCGGGAGGGCCGGCTAACCTTCCCCCGCACCGTGCCGGTCAATCCGCAGCTCGACATCCGCGCGACCGCCGACGTGCAGGACCTCTCCGCGACGATCACCGTGACCGGCACCAGCCTTCGCCCGATCGTGACCTTTTCCAGCATTCCGGCCATGCCGCAGGACGAACTGCTGGCGCGGCTGCTGTTCGGCACGTCGATCGCCAATCTCTCGGCGCCCGAGGCGATCCAGCTCGCCTCGGCTGTGGCTGCGTTCCAGGGGGGCGGCGGCGGACTCGACCCGATCAATGCGGTGCGCCGCGCCACCGGGCTCTCACGTCTGCGCATCCTCGCTGCCGATCCGACCACCGGGCAGAAGACCTCGATCGCCGCCGGCAAGAATATCGGCCGCAGGCTCTATGTGGAGCTGATCAGCGACGGGCAGGGTTATAGCGCGACCCGCATCGAGTATCAGATCACCCGCTGGCTCGCGCTCATCTCCAGCGTATCGACCATCGGCCGCCAGAGCGTGGCGGCGCGGGTGTCGAAGGATTATTGAGCGGTCGAGGGCAGTGCGCCGGCCGCTTCCCCCGCATGCCATACGGTCGCGAAGGTCTCGTACAGGTCCAGCGCGACGTCAGGCGCCAGCAGACTACCCTTGTGGAGCCGCTCGAAATCATCGAGCGTCATGTTCGGCTGGCTCTGGCGCAGTTCCGCCAGCGCCTCGATGGCTTCCGCGCGCCGTTCCATCTTCTCCAGATAGATGACGATGTCCTTGAGCGCGAATATGAACGAGGGCTGGAAGAGCAGCGCGAGTTCGGTCGCCTGCATGGCCTGCTCATAATTGCCGAGCATGAAATGCGCGCCGGCGCGCTGGATGAGGCGCACATGGGCGGCAATGCCGCGCGGCGCGAGCCGGTCGCAGGCATCCAGATGGCGCAGCGCCTCCTGCGCCCGCTTGAAGTAGATGCACACCAGGATCATGGCGGTGTGGCTCGCCCCGCGGTCCGGCGCGGGCTGATAGGCGCGCCCCCCGCAGCTTATTTCCTCCCGCCCGAGGCCCCCCGCGCCGTCGAGCGCGCCGTCTTCGGCCCAGGTGCCGTCGACGCCCACGCCGAACAAGATGTCGAGCGCCTCGTCCCCGACGACGACAAGAAGGCCCCAGAGGCGGCGCCGAGGGACATCGGGCGCGAGCGCGACGGCCTGACGGGCCAGATCGACGCCGTGTCGGATGGTCTCGGGCGTTTGCTGCAGGCTTGAAGACGAGGCACGCAAGAGCAGCTCCCAGGCGGTGAGGTTGCCCGGTTTCCTGAGCGCGCGTTCGATCTCGATCCGCACGACCTGAACGCCAAGCTGGCCGGCGACTTCCGAAACCAGCTCCTCCTGCAGCGCGGCCAGATCGGCCAGGGGCTTGTCGAACTTCTGCGTCCACAAGATGGCGCCATTGTCTGCATCGACCAGCTGTGCGGTCACGCGCAGCGCGTCGCCCACGCGGCGCAGATTGCCTTCGAGCACGTAGCGCGCGCCCAACTCCTCACCCACGCGCCGCACATCATAGGCGACATCCCGATAGATGCGCGTCGCGCTGCTGGAGATGATCCGGGTGCCGCCAAATGGTGGAGAGGGCGGCGATCAGATCCTCCACCATGCCCTCGGCAAAGACATTGTCGGCCGGCTCGCCCGAGCGATTGGTGAAGGAGAGAATGGCGAGCGAGGGCACGCCACGCTCCACGGCGGGCACCGGCACCGGAATGTCAGGTGCTGTCAGCGCATCCTTGGCCGTCCCGCTGGCGACCACGCGCTTCACATCCTCCACGAAGCCGCGCCAGGCGAGGTCCTGCCCATTGCCCTGCCAATGGGTGAGCTCGGCCGTATGGGTCAGCTCGAACATGATCGGCTTGTCGCAGGGCTCGATCGTCGCGGGGACGAGCACCTTGTTGCGGTCCCCCAGCGTCGCCTCGGCGCGCACCCAGCGCGACACGACCGAGCGCGGCGACCAGAGAACGACAACGGCGCGCGATGTGCGGACGGCATTCTCGATCACTTCGTCATAGGTATCGCCCGAGCGCAGGGTAACGTCCCACCACACATCGAGCCCCTCGCGCCGCAGCGCCTCCGCAAAGCGCCGTGCCGTCGCCATGTCCTCATGGCTGTAGGAAATGAATACGTCGGGCCTGCTCGTCATTCGATAGCCTCAAGACGCGGGGGACTGGAGATCGAACCGGATCGATGCCGATATTGCGCGCGCACTCCCCATTGACGCAGGGGAATTGGTGCCGCCGGGGCGGAGACGGAGTCAATCGAATTATGCGTGCCCAAAAGGGCTGCTTCAGGAGCACAGGGGCCAAGAGACGGAAAAGACCCCGAATTTCTCCGGGGCCTTTCTCATCGGTTATTGGTGAAGCAGCTTGATCAGGCGAGCTCGCCGATCACCGCCTTCTTCTCCATGAATTCCTCAAGGCCAAATTTACCGAACTCGCGGCCATTGCCGGACTGCTTGTAGCCACCGAAGGGCGAATTGAAGTCGAGGCCGCCCGCGTTCACGAACACGCTGCCGGCGCGGATCCGGGGGACCAGCTTTGCGGCTTCGGCCGGATTGCCGGCGATATATGCGCCGAGGCCATAAGGCGTATCGTTGGCGATCTTCACCGCCTCATCCACGTCCTTATACTTGATGACCACGATGACCGGGCCGAAGATTTCCTCGCGGGCCGGGGTCATGTCGTTGGTCACGTTGGCCAGGACGGTGGGCTTCACATAATAGCCCTTGTCATGGCCCTCGGGCTTGCCGACGCCGCCGGCGGCAACGGTCGCGCCTTCATCGATGCCCTTCTGGATAAGGCCCTCGATCTTCTCATACTGGCTCTTGTTGACGACCGGGCCGATATGGCTGCCCTCCGTCAGCGGATCGCCCACGGGCTTCTCGCCGAAGATGCCGGCGAGCTTCTGGACCGCCTCATCATACTGGCTCTCATGCACCAGCCAGCGCGTCGGGGCGACGCAGCTCTGGCCGCTGTTGAGCAGCACGCCGCCGGCACCGGCCGGGAGAGCGAGATCGAGCGGGGTGCCGGGCAGCACGATGAAGGGCGACTTGCCGCCCAGCTCCTGATGCACGCGCTTGACCGTATCGGCAGCCGCCTTGGCGACCATGATTCCGGCGCGGGTCGATCCGGTGAAGCTCACCATGTCGACGTCCGGATGCTCGGCGAGCGCCTGGCCGACGGTCGGCCCATCGCCCTGGACGAGGTTGAACAGGCCGGCCGGCACGCCCGCGGCATCGAGCACTTCGGCGAAAATCGCGGCGGAGGCGGGCGTCTCCTCGGACGGCTTGAGGATGACGGCATTGCCGGCGGCGAGGGCGGGCGCGACCTTGGCGACGATCTGGTTCATCGGCCAGTTCCACGGCGTGATGAGCGCGACGACGCCGATCGGCTCGAACACGACCTTGTTCTTGCCGGTCGATTCCTCCTCCTCGAAGCCCTTCAGCGCCTCGATGGTGGAGCCGAGATGGCCGAGGCCCGAGCCCGCCTGCGCGGTGGAGGAGGTGGAGATGGGGCAGCCCATTTCGGTGCTGATCGCCTCGGCGATGTCCGGGATGCGCTTCTGATATTCGGCGACCACGCGGCCGAGCATGGCGATGCGGTCTTCCTTCGAGGCGCCGTAATTGGCCTCGAACGCGGCGCGGGCGGCCTTCACGGCCTTGTCGACATCCGCCCTGGAGCCGAGCGTGACTTCCGTGCAGGCTTCTTCGGTTGCGGGATTGATGACCTCATGGCGCTTGCCGCCCTCGCTCTCCACCCACTGGCCGCCGATATAATGCTTGAGATAGCTGTATTTCACCGATCCGCTCCTGCATGACTCTGTACGTTCCGCGTACATAATCGGGTCGCGTGAAACCGCAATGACGGGGCGGTCGATTTCAAGCGTCTCGGGGCGATGAAAATGATTTTGTCCGAAAATTTTACGGACTGGCGATGCCCGGCGATGCGCCTGCCTCTTGTCTCTCAGCACGAGGACGACCTACAAGGCCGCCAGTCCCATTCGACCAGGAACGGAAGCCTCATGACCAGCTCCACGCAAACAGCCTCTGACCTCGCCAAGGAGATTTCGCGCATTTTTGCCCTGCAGCAGGCGCATCAATGGGATGTCAAAGCCTCGACCGCGGAGCAGCGCAAGGCGAAGCTCGCCAAGCTCAAGGCGGCCGTGGAGGCGCATGCCGATGACATCGTGGCGGCCGTGAAGCAGGATACCCGCAAGCCCGAGGGGGAGATTCGCGTCACGGAGGTGCTGAACATCACCGCGAACATCCAGCGCAATATCGACAATCTCGATGCGTGGATGAAGCCGACGGAGATCACGCCCTCGCTCAACCCGAACGACAAGGCGCAGATCGTCTATGAGGCGCGCGGCGTGTGCCTCATCCTGGGGCCGTGGAACTTCCCGCTCGGCCTCACGCTCGGCCCGGCGGCGGCGGCGGTGGCGGCGGGCAATTGCTGCATGGTCAAGCTCACCGACCTGTGCCCCGCCACGGCGCATGTGGCGGCCAAGATCATCGCCGAGGCGTTTGACGAGAAGGAAGTCGCGGTGTTCGAGGGCGATGTGAGCGTCGCCACGGCGCTGCTCGAACTGCCCTTCAATCACATCTTCTTCACTGGCAGCACGCGCGTCGGCAAGATCGTGATGGCGGCGGCGGCCAAGCATCTGGCGAGCGTGACGCTGGAGCTGGGCGGCAAGTCCCCCGTCATCATCGATGAGGGCGCGAACATCGACAAGATCGCCGCCGACCTTGCCGGCGCCAAGCAGTTCAACGGCGGCCAGGCCTGCATTTGCCCGGATTATGTCTTCGTGAAAGAGGACCAGAAGGACCGCCTGGTCGAAGGCTTCAAGGCCAATGTCGCGAAGAACCTCTATTCCGAGGATGGCGCGATCAGGAAGGAAAGCATCGCGCAGATCGTCAACGAGGCTAATTTCGCGCGGGTGAAGGGCCTGTTCGACGATGCGGTGGCGCAGGGCGCGACGGTGGCCGTGGGCGGCACGCTCGAAGAGGCTGATCTCACCGTCCACCCGACCATGCTGACCGACGTTACGCCGCAGATGAAGATCCTGCAGGAAGAGATTTTCGCGCCGGTGCTGCCGGTGATGACCTATGACAATCTCGATCAGGTGATCGGCTATATCGAGGCGCGCGACAAGCCGCTGGCGCTCTACATCTACAGCGATAATGAGGCCAATGTGCAGAAGGTGCTGAACCGCACCTCATCGGGCGGCGTGACCGTCAACGGGGTGTTCTCGCACTATCTGGAGAACCAGCTTCCGTTCGGTGGCGTGAACCAGAGCGGGCTGGGCAGTTCCCGGGGCGTTTGCGGCTTCGGGCCCTGCTCGCGGGAGCGGGCCATGTCGCGGCCCGAGAAGGGCGGGGGGGGGGGGGGGGCCGGGTAACACCCCGCCCCGGCAGGGAACGCCTCCCCGGCCCGCGCCGGGGTCAGCTCGGCGTGCGGCGCCCAAGGCGGGCGCCGCACGCCTCCGGCATTGACTGGACCTCGCTCAGCGCCGGGGGCAAGATCGCTCGTTGTCCGGACGGGATTATCCGGGCGGCTGGCCGGACGGCGGCAGCTGCTCTGCCGGCCTCGCGCATCCCGACAGAGACAGGCTGCCCGACCCTTCAGGGCGTCGCGTAGAGCTTCGCCTCGTCTGCGCGGCGGTTCTTCAGGCCCTGCATGGCCTTGCCGTCATTGTAGATCCACTTGCCGAACTCGGCCCTGGCGCCGGCATAGTCCTTCGCCTTGTGCTTGCTGGTGAGCGTGGCGGAGAAGATCTTGCCGGTGTTGTAGTGGAAGGAGACCAGGGCATCGAACTGGTTCTGCGTGGTGGGGGCGTCGCCGATCGCCCGGGCGACCTCGTTCACATAATGGATCATGTCCTGATCGAACCGGGCATCGCATTGCGCCTGTTGCCAGACCACGCCCTTCTTGATGTCCGGCCCGGTCGATCCCCAGCCGATCGTCCAGGGTCTGCCGTCCGCGCTGCCGGGGTCCGGATAGGCGGCGAAGCTGCCATTGCCGAGCGGGCGGTGGCAGCCTTCCCATTTCTTGATGAGCCTGGCGCCCGCCGCGCCGAGATGGAAGCCATAGGCTGCCGGCTGGGACGGGGAGGGCGCCAGGGGATGAGGCGGGGGCGTCTCGCTCGCGGGCAGGGCGCCCTGCGATTGGTCGATGGCCTTGTCGAGCGCCTTCACTTCCGCATCGGTAAAGCCCCGGCCGAGCATCTTGCGGACGGCATCGAAAATCGGTTTGCGGTTCATGCATTCCCTCCAACAGATGACCGCAGCGGCTGCCCGCCGCGTCCTGCGCGATCGGTCTGCCAGCTGCCGTGCCTCTCTTCGCGATGGGTTTGGGGCGCCGATGGAGTGGACGCCGCGACCGCGTGTTCCCACCTGTCAGCAGGAGGGTAAATCAAAAGGGCCCGGCAAACAATGCCGGGCCCTTCCGTCTCGAAAGCGTGCTGATCGAAAGATCAGGCGCTGTAATACATGTCGAACTCGACCGGGCTGGGCGCCATTTCCCAGCGATACACTTCCGGCCACTTGAGCTCGATATAGGCCTCGATCTGGTCCTTGGTGAACACGTCGCCCTTGAGCAGGAAGTCGTGATCGGACTCCAGGCTGTTCAGCGCCTCGCGGAGCGAACCGCAGACGGTGGGGACCTGGCTCAGCTCTTCCGGCGGCAGATCGTAGAGATTCTTGTCCATCGCCTCGCCGGGATGGATCTTGTTCTCGATGCCGTCGAGGCCAGCCATCAGCAGTGCCGAGTAGCACAGATACGGGTTGGCCATCGCGTCCGGGAAGCGGAACTCGACGCGCTTCGACTTGGTGCCCGAGCCGTAGGGAATACGGCAGGAAGCCGAGCGGTTGCGCGCGGAGTAAGCCAGC
>Ga0066256_1005330_pt1 | contig 10727 bp, 11 predicted proteins | sample ThiBio_1000_biof_FD_87107 | JGI IMG/M metagenome (GOLD analysis project Ga0066256, IMG submission 87107) | Wastewater bioreactor microbial communities from Cape Town, South Africa - Thiocy_expt_1000_biof (version 2) | ecosystem: Engineered > Bioreactor > Thiocyanate-remediating >... | reverse complement strand
AGCAACCCCCATGGAATACTAATGTTCCAGTTCTTTGATGTAAACGACAAAACTTCATTTGAGTCGCGCAATCTTATACCCGGCTACTATGTTGTAGAAATAATTACTGATAAAAGCTCTGAAAGACCAATATTTGAGGTTAAGAAATAATTCGTTGAAAAGCGCATAGGTATAAAAATAGCCATGCAAAAGACCCGGTAGTTAGGGCTACATGTATGAATCAGGTGTTTTCAATTTAATGCCCACTTACAACTGCGGCAACTGTTTCCTCCTTGTGTTTAAAAGCAATCGCAAACAAAATCGCTACGATGAGGGCATAAATTGCAAAAACCAGCCAGATGCCGTGCCAGTCCTTCATCCCGCTTGGTAAAGTGTAGTATTTGTCAATCATCCAGCCACTTACAATGCTGCCCATTATGGCGCCGAAACCGTTTGTCATCATCATAAACAACCCCTGCGCTGAGGAGCGGATTTTTGCATCGGTAGAAGATTCAACAAACAATGAACCGGAAATATTGAAAAAATCAAATGCCATCCCGTACACGATGTTTGACAAAATGATCATCCAGAAAAATTCCTCAGGGTTGCCGTAGGAGAAAAGGGCGAAACGAAGCACCCAGGCAAACATAGAGATCAGCATCACTTTTTTAATACCAAACCGTTTCAGGAAGAAAGGGATTGCCAGAATAAATAATGTTTCCGATATCTGCGATATTGAAATGATCATGGTTGAATAACGCACCACGAAGGAATCGGCATACTCCGGTATTTTTTCAAAATCTTTTAAATAGGTATCGCCATACATATTTGTAAGTTGCAAGGCTGCGCCAACGAACATTGAAAAGATAAAGAAGGTGGCCATTTTGTAATTGGCAAACAATCTGAAAGCGTTCAATCCTAACAGGTCAATAAAAGATTTTGACCCCCGGTTTTCATTTTTTGGCGGGCACGCGGGCAGCGTGAAAGCATACAATCCCAACATAACAGCAAAAAGCCCTGCAATATAAAACTGGTTGGCATTAATGGCATGGCCTGTTACCGAAGCAATGCTTTCGCCCAATTGCCGGCCGGCTTCAAGTGGAGATTTTGGGTCGCTCACAAGGTTTGTGATCCACATGGCCGCAATGAACCCGATGGTACCCCAAACCCTGATTGGCGGAAATACTTTTATAACATCGTAGTTATTGTCTTTTAATATTCTGTATGAAATGGCGTTTGATAAAGAGATCGTTGGCATATAAAAACACATGCCGGCAAGCAGTACCCAAAAGAAGGTGTTTGGCACATCAATAAAGGGGAGTATAAACATGGTAATGCCGTACAAAATATGTAAAATAGCGTACAGTTTTTCCGCGTTCAGCCACCTGTCGGCAATAATACCCACCAGGGCGGGCATCACGAGGGAGCCAAGGCCGAGCGTGGAAAAAACAGCGCCAAACTCAGCGCCCGTCCAGCTTTTAAACCCGAAGCCGTAAGAACCCAATGTAGTTAGCCAGGCGCCCCAAACGAAGAATTGAAAAAAACTTAAAAGAATAAGCCGAAACCGAATGCTCATACAGTAAACAGTTAAAAATTCAGCATTGAAGATAAGGTGAAAAATGCTGAGCTATTAAAAAAAATTACTTCTTTTTTTGCCGGGTTATCGTTTCTAAAAAAAATCCATGGCATTAATCTTTTAAATCATGGTTATCTTTGCGCAAATTTTTTCAAACATGAGCGAAGCGTTTATTACAGAAGTTTTACCGGAAATAGATTCATCTTTACAAAATATTTCAGACAAAGTATATGCAGGCCAGCGAATTACCGATGAAGAGGGTGTGACTTTATTTGAAAAGGGAAGTTTAGGTTTTGTAGGTTCTTTGGCAAACTATGTTCGCGAGAAAAAACACGGCGATATAACTTATTTTAATCGAAATTTTCATATTGAACCTACTAATGCCTGTATTTATACCTGCAATTTTTGTAGCTACAGTAAATTATATTCCAAACGCGAGGAAGCCTGGGAGCTGAGTATGCAGCAAATGCTCGATATTGTAAAGAGCTACGATAACCAGGCCGTAACTGAGGTTCATATTGTGGGTGGTGTTCATCCTAAAATGGATCTTGAATTTTTTGCACAATTATTACGAAACATCAAGGCTCACCGGCCCGATCTGCACATCAAAGGCTTTACTGCAGTGGAACTCGATTATATGTTTCGCAAAGCCAAAAAAACTGTTGAAGAAGGGATGCAATACCTCAAAGATGCCGGGCTGGAAAGCCTTCCAGGCGGTGGCGCTGAAATTTTTGCACCGGAAGTGAGGCAGCAAATCTGTGCTGATAAAGTAGATGCAGCTGGCTGGCTGCACATTCATAAAACCGCACATCAATTAGGCATGCACACCAATGCCACGATGCTTTATGGGCATATTGAAAGTTATGCTGACCGTGTTGACCACATGAGCCGTTTACGCAGTTTGCAGGATGAAACGAATGGCTTTAACACCTTCATCCCGCTCAAATTTCGCAATTTTGATAACGATATGAGTCATGTTGCAGAATCAACCCTGATAGAGGATATGAGGCTTTACGCCATCGCAAGAATTTACATGGATAATTTTACGCACCTGAAAGCGTACTGGCCTATGCTTGGCCGGCAAAATGCACAACTCTCACTTTCTTTCGGGGTGAACGATATTGACGGAACGATTGATGATACCACTAAAATCTACTCAATGGCCGGCGCCGAAGAACAAACGCCGAGCATGTCAACCGAAGATCTCGTGGCTTTGATTCGCCAGGCTAAAAGACAGCCGATTGAAAGGGGCACACTTTACAATGTGATAAAAGATTACGGGAAATAACCGGTTTTGAATGCACGAATGATTAATGCAAATAGCCGTGATTTTACTGATGACGGCAATTTTTTTTTCTTTTCTCCTTTTTTTCGATATATTAGCCTAAACTAAATCCAGCCAAATGAGTAAGGTATCTACTATTCTGGGGAGAAAATCAAAAGGAGCATTCACCAGCCCTCCGGGCATTACGGTTTACGAAGCACTTCAAACCATGGCCGATAAAAATATTGGAGCCATTGTGGTAGCCGATGAGGCTAAGTATTTAGGCATTATGACGGAAAGGGATTACGCCCGAAAGGTCATATTGCAGGGAAAACATTCGAGTGATACAAAGGTGGATGAAATTATGTCGACCGATTTGCCAACTTTGAATCCCACAGATTCGCTGGAGCGCTGTATGCAACTCATGAGTGAACATAATGTTCGTTACCTGCCTGTTTTTGACGGCGATGCGTTTGCAGGAGTGATTTCAGTTTCTGACGTAGTAAATGAAACCATCCGCCAGCAAAAAGAAACCATCAATCATTTGCAGGATTATATTCACGGGCAGTAAGTAATTTCTACTAACGCGCGACGGCTGAAAGATTCACAAATTTTTTTTGTGTTTTCTTAGCGCCTTTTTTGTGTTTCTAATTTTTCCAATTCTTCATTAATAATCGTACTAATTTCATCTGCCCGGTTCCACACCATCATGTGTGTGCCGTTTTCGATTAAGTGGGTTGGCCTGATATTTTTTATTGAAAAGATGCGGTCTTTATTGCCGTGAATGTGAATGGTTCCCTCCGGGCATTCAGTGTTTTTCCAGTTAAGGATTTTATCAAAAGACCAGTTTACATAGTTCAGGTTTGCTGACCGGCGATAACTGTTCGCCATTTTTTGCTCATCGCCGCTAAAAGCGCCAAGGCGTTTGTTAGCCAGTGAGAAAGCCTTTTCGTTTTCGGGTATTTTTTTTACGGGAAATAGTTTATCAAGCCTTAGCCGCCCGGTGATCCTCAAATGTTTGGGCAGTTCACTTCTTGATTTTACACTCGATATTAGAATGATCCGCCTCACCCGGCGCAGTTTTGCAATTTCCTGCGCAATCATCCCACCGAAAGAAATTCCGAGTAAAACAGGGAATGCATCATCAATTGAAGAAGCCATTCGTGCTGCATAATCTTTCAGCGTTTCTTTTGGCAAAGGATCGAGCCAGTTAATGAAATGTAGGTCAGCATTGAGTTTCAGCCTGCCGAATATTTTTTCGTCCACACCAAAACCGGGAATGCAATATAATTTCATTTAGTTGAAAAGTTTAAAGGTTTAAAAGTTAACAAGGAACCCTTTCAACATATCAACTTGTTAACCTGTCAACTTTACTACAATCCAAACATACCATGGTTCAACTGTTGCAGTAATTGGTTTTTATGTTCTGCGGCTACCAGCAGGGAAATATTATGTTTGCTGCCACCGTAAGAAACCATGCGAATGGGGGTATTTCTAAGCGAACCAAATAACTTTTTTATGATTTCCGGCGTTTCATTAATATGATCGCCCACAACCGAAATGATGGTTTGGTTTTCATCCACTTCCACACTTCCCAGGGCCTCCAGTTCTTTTATGATCTGGTCAAGATGGTCGTGTGTATCAATAGTGAGTGACATAGCTACTTCAGAAGTAGTAATCATATCGATTGGTGTTTTATATTTTTCAAACACCTCGAAAATTTTTCTGAGGAACCCGTAAGCCAGTAACATGCGGCCACTTTTTATTTTTATGGCAATGATATTATCCTTTGCTGCAACGGCTTTTACGCCGGTACTTGCGGCTTCCTGTGTGATTAACGTGCCTTTTGCTTCCGGCTGCATCGTGTTCAGCAACCTTACCGGAATCTTGTATTGCTGTGCAGGCCAAATGGACGCGGGATGTAAAATTTTTGCACCGAAATAAGCCAACTCCGCCGCTTCTTCAAAACTCAACTGTTCAACCGGAACGGTTTTGTCAACAATCCTCGGGTCGTTGTTGTGCATACCGTCAATATCGGTCCATATTTCACAAACTGATGCGTTGATGGCTGCCGCGACGAGTGATGCGGTGTAATCGCTGCCGCCCCGTTTCAGGTTGTCAACTTCGCCTCTTGCGTTGCGGCAGATATAACCCTGCGTGACCAATATTTTTTTGTCTTTGTGTTGTTCCAGTAAATGCGTGAGCTTTGTTCTGATGCTACCGATTTGAGGCTCCTCATTTTCATCAATACTCATAAATTCCAACGCCGGCAATAACGCATAATCGGCACCTATCTCCTGAAGATAAGTACTGAAAATTTTTGTTGAGAGCAGTTCGCCCTGGGCTAAAATATCTTTGCTCAATGCTTCACTGAAAGATATTTTAAGAATGATGTTCAGAAAATCAAAATGTTCAGCAACGATCGATTTTGCTTTATTGTAAGTTTCGTCTTTTTCAAAAAGCGCCCTGATGAACGCCTGATAATAATCTTCAAGTTTGGTAATGACCTGCTGTGCGGAATGCCGGTCGCCTTTAGCAATGTTGTTGCCGATTTCAACAAGCGTGTTCGTGGTTCCTGATAGTGCCGAAAGTACCACCACGGCAGGTTCGGGTTCGTTCAAAAGCAGTGATGCAATGTGTTTCATTCTATCGGGTTTACCTACGCTGGTACCCCCGAACTTCATTATCTTCATTTGATATAAATAATTTTTTGGTTGTAAAAATGATAATCGTCAAAGATAAAACTCATTTTTTAAAAAGCCAGTTCAAATCTTTCTGCCAGTTTTTTTAAATCCTCCACCACCGGTTCTATCAATGGGATTCCGTTTTTCATTCTCTCAATTTCCATTTCGCGTTCGGGGTCGCCGGGTACTAAAACTTTTTCGTGTCCCGGCAATGGTTTGGCATTTCTGAACCCAGTAATCCAGTCATCCATATCTTTTTTAAATTCATCTGCCGGGCGAAATGCATCAATGCGCATTGCGCCAAAAAAATGCCCGATGCCTTTGCCGGGCTGTTTTTGGGGCAGCGGTACATAAGCCGGAAACGGCGGAACCCAGGGCGCATAGTTAGCTCCGCTCAAAATACCTGAAAAAATATCTACCACAGCGCCGAGTGCATAACCCTTGTGACTGCCATGTTCCCTGTCGCCACCGAGCGGCAAAAGTGCGCCGCCTTTTTTTAGGATGTTTGCATCTGTTGAAGGATTTCCTTCCGCATCCTGCACCCAGCCAGAAGGAGTGTCTCTATTTTTTCTTTGAAGAATTTCAAGTTTTCCGTTTGCTGCGGTGGTTGTAGCCAGATCGGCAACAAAAGCCGGTTGTTGGCCCGCAGGCACTGCAACACAAATTGGATTGGTTCCAAGCATTTTGTCAATTGAAAATGTTGGCGCTACCAGCGGGCTTGCATTGGTCATTGAAATCCCAATCATATCATGTTCCAAAGCCATCATTGCATGAGCAGCTGCAATGCCATAATGATTGCTGTTTTGCACACTTACCCAACCGGTTCCCACGTTAAGCGCTTTTTCGATCGCAATTTTCATTGCTAATGGCGCTACAACTAAGCCGAGGCCGCTGTCTCCATCAACCACTGCTGTTGAAGGTGTTTCGTGAATGGTTTTTATTTGCGGTGTTGCATTGACCCGTTTTACATCCCAAAGGCGAACATAACCGTTGAGCCTTGCCACACCGTGCGAATCTACACCGCGTAAATCGGCTGATAAAAGAACTTTTGCCGCAGCAGCATCACTCTCATTACAACCAATTTTTGAAAAAACCGCTGTAGTAAAGTTGTATAATTGGGAATAAGAATATGTTATCTCGCTCATGTAGCAAAGAAACAACATTGCCTGAATGTTAGGAACAATTACCACTGAAATAATTAATTAGGGTCGACGATTGGCATAATATTTAGGTATAGATAAGTGTACACAAATTATTAAACCCTGTAAATCTTAAATTATGGACATTTTATGGACTTTAATCGTAGGAGCAATTGCGGGCTGGTTAGGCTCGGTAATTTTTAAAGGCAGCGGCCTTGGGCTGATTGGAAATATTATTGTAGGTATAGTGGGAGCGTTTGTTGGCGGCTGGCTACTGGGGCAGCTTGGAGTTTCGCTTGGGGCTGGGGTTGTTGGCGCCATTTTAACCGGAGCCTTAGGGGCGATAATTATCCTGGCGATTTTAAATCTGATTTTCCGAAGAAGAGTTTAGCCATGTTGCAAAGTAGTTGAACGGGCCTCCTGTAAGTGGGAGGCTTTTTTCGTGCAATTGATAACTAAACGATAAAACGATATCCGAAAAGCATTGAACAATATAGCAAAAAAAGTAGACCCCTGTGGAAACAGGGGTCGCAACCAAAACTAACTGCTTATGAGAAAATTGACTATCTTTTAAATTTCTGTGTTCTGATTATAATAAAACAATTACTGTGCCATTTTTATTTTGGTTGAGATTTTTTTAAATTTTTATTTTAACGATTATTCTAAAAAAAGTAGACCCCTGTGGAAACAGGGGTCGCAACCAAAACTAACTGCTTATGAGAAAATTGACTATCTTCTAACGTAAATAGTCTTGATAATTAAACGTGAATCCCGGTAATTTATTATACAGGAATTCTTTTTTTAATAAAAGTTTAATAATAAGAACTGATTTATTATAAACACAAATTGAGCCAAAGTTTAAATCTGATATGAATTATTTAAAAAATCCACCAATCAGATCCGCCAGCCCACCTCCCTGGTTTTGATTTTGAGCCTGCCTTGTGATCTGCGCTTCAACATTTGCATCAACGTTTGCCTGGCCGCCCTGCGTAAACTGCCTTAAAAGATCCTGTAAATCCAGGCCTCCTCCTGATGCTTGTTGACCGCCACCGCCCGTGAGAGCGCCCACAAGGTCATTGAGGTCAAACCCATTGTCCTGCGGTGCATCGCTCACCGTTCTTTGTGTAATGTTGTTTAATACATTAGGAATGATATTATTAGAGATGCTATTAGCGAGACTCGGGTCTAATCCCATTTTTTGAACTAATTTATTTGCCAGATGGCCAACCATCATAGCCACTATCGGATTACTCAAAATGCCGCCCCTGCTTTGGTTTTGGTTTCCGCCAAACAGCCCCAACAAGCCTTGTAAACCTCCGCCGCTTAAAATATTCTGCAGGCCACCGGTAATTGTATTGGCCGCTTCAGCCATTACCTGGTTGTTCAGGTCATTAGGCACTTCGGGATTATCAACAATCGCCTGTTGCCCATATTGCTTCACTAATTGCGTGATTTGTTCTAACATAATTTTAGGGTTTTATCATTAAAAAGAAATTACTCTATTTATCCTGATCCTGTGTTTTTTCGGTTTTCCACCAGCGGTAACCAACATATCCGATAATAAGCAGGGGCACCGCCCCCAGGTATAAAATGCCGGTATTTAAACCACTCGCAGGCCCGTCTCCCAATTGTTGCGCTGTTTTTGTACAAATGGAGCATTGGGCTTTTACAGCAATAGTAGCAATTGAGAAAATAAATATTAAGAAAAATGTTTGGAAAAATTTCATTCGACAAAATTACTCATTTAAAAAACTATAAAGCAAATAACATGAAAAAGGCAATAAAAGTTTCACATTCTTTTATTGTAGTACAGAAATTTAATATTAACGCCGGCTTTCTTAGCGTTTTTAAGTAATTTTATAGCCCCGGTTGCCATTGCGGCCGGGCTTTTTAAACTATATAACTGAAAGGCAATGAATTTATTCGACGTTTACCCGCTTAATGATGTTACGATCGTAAAAGCAAAAGGCTCTTACGTGTGGGATGATAATGGAAACCAATATCTTGATCTTTATGGCGGCCATGCGGTCATTAGCATCGGCCACACACATCCGCACTGGGTAAAGCGAATAGAAGAACAATTGGAAAAAATCGCGTTCTATTCCAACTCCATAAAAATTCCGTTACAACAGGAACTGGCTAAGAAACTGGGAGAAGTTTCAGGCAAAGAAGATTACCAGTTGTTTTTATGTAATTCCGGCGCCGAAGCAAACGAGAATGCTTTGAAACTGGCATCATTTCACAACGGGCGAAAAAAAATCGTAGCATTTAATAAAGCATTTCACGGCAGAACTTCCTTAGCGGTTTCTGTTACCGATAATAAAAATTATGTAGCGCCTGTGAATGAAACGGATAATGTAACCTTTCTGCCTTATAACGATGAAGCGGCTTTGCAGGAACATTTTGATAGGCACGGCAATGAAATTTCATCAGTCATTATTGAGGGTATGCAGGGCGTGGGTGGCATTAACGTAGCAAGTGAATCGTTTTTAAAATTGATTCGTGCCCTCTGCGATAAATACGGTGCGGTTTACATTGCCGACAGTGTGCAATGCGGGTACGGCAGGAGCGGTAAATTTTTTAGTCACGATTTTGCCGGTGTGAATGCCGATATTTATTCGATGGCGAAGGGAATGGGCAATGGCTTTCCTGTGGGGGGAATTATTATTGCGCCGCACATTCAGGCCAAACATTTTCAGTTGGGAACTACTTTTGGCGGCAACCATCTGGCCTGCGCGGCAGCGTTGGCAGTGCTGGAGGTGATGAAGGAAGAAAAGCTGATGGGAAATGCTGTAATGGTGGGAAAATATTTGCGCGAAGAGTTATCCCGGATTCCTGAGCTGAAAAATATTCGCGGCCGCGGATTGATGATCGGTTTTGATGTGCCGCAGGAAATTGGCGCCCTGAAGAAGAATCTTTTAGCCAATCAAAAAATTTTTACAGGCGAAGCAAAGCCCAATGTGATAAGGCTGCTGCCGTCATTGGCCTTGAAGAAAAAAGATGCCGAACAGTTTATTGAAGCCGTGAAAGAGGAGATTGAATTGCAGAAAGCTGAACGCCTAATGCTTAATGCTTAGCATCTGCGTATGCGAGATTATAAAAATTATGATGTTTTTGCCTTGGCTCATCAGTTAACACTTTATATTTATAAGAGTGTAATTATCCATTTCCTAAAATCAGAACAATTTGAATTGGTTTCTCAAATTAAAAGACCTGCGTATTCAATTCCCTTAAATATTGTTGAGGGGTGTGGCAGAAATACTGATAAGGATTTCGCTCATTTTTTAGACAATTTATTAGGATCGGCTCATGAACTTGAGTATGCTTGTTATCTTGGGTTTGAATTAGGCTATTTACCTAAAGATAAACATGAGCACGTTATAATTATATGCGCAGAACTAAAAGCAAAACTTATTAACCTTATAAAAGCTATTCGGAAAAATTAGGATGCTCCGTTCAGTATGCGTTTAGCATTCTGCCCTAAGCATTCGGCAAACTAAAAATATGTCACTACTCAAAAATAAAAACTTCATAAGTGCAGAAGACGTTACAAACATTAACGCACTTGCAGAAAAAGCATTGCAATATAAAGCTGCACCTTTTAAAGACAAAGCTTTGGGCGAAGGAAAGCGCATTGGTTGCCTGTTTTTAAATCCGAGTATGCGCACACGGCTAAGCACTCAGGTGGCCGCACGAAATTTAGGAATGGAGCCTGTCATTTTTAATGTGGGCAATGAAGGCTGGCAGCTGGAGTTTGAGGAAGAAGCAATTATGAGTGGCAATAAATCGGAGCATGTGAAAGATGCGGCGCCAATCTTTGGGAAATATTTTGATGTACTGGCAATCAGAACCTTTCCCCAGTTGAAAAATAAGGAAGATGATTATAGCGAATTATATATTAACCAGTTCATAAAATATTCAGGCATTCCGGTAGTAAGTTTGGAAAGTGCTACACTTCATCCATTGCAAAGTTTAACGGATGTAATCACTATTAAAGAAACTTTTAAGGAAAACCGGAAGCCAAAAGTTGTACTAACCTGGGCGCCGCACGTAAAAGCTTTGCCGCAGTGTGTGGCAAATAGTTT
>Ga0066256_1005328_pt1 | contig 10733 bp, 9 predicted proteins | sample ThiBio_1000_biof_FD_87107 | JGI IMG/M metagenome (GOLD analysis project Ga0066256, IMG submission 87107) | Wastewater bioreactor microbial communities from Cape Town, South Africa - Thiocy_expt_1000_biof (version 2) | ecosystem: Engineered > Bioreactor > Thiocyanate-remediating >... | reverse complement strand
CAATTTGTATTCAAATTTGCAAAAACTTTATTGAAAAATGTGACCATTTAAAAATTAACAGGACTTACTCGCGAAAACTTAAAAAATTTACCATTTGTTTTTAGAGTGGCCAAATATTTCATTGGAAATACAAATTTATTTGTGATTTTATAATTATTTTGTGTTAACTCCTTCGTAAAAAGTTGTCAAGTAGAGTTATAATTATTACAATGATAATGCAACAACTTTAAAGGATATAAAATATAAAAACGACCACAGATGACTGTCTATAAGTTAATTTCCACAGAAGATTATCCCGCACTGATGATTGATGGCATCCTGATGCATTGCATAAAACTTACATCTCCGAAAAAGGACGCCGAAAATAAGGTTCAAATTTTAGGGATTAAAAAAGGAAGGGTTCTGGATATATGTACCGGATTGGGATATACAGCAATTGCGGCATCACATGTTGCAGATGAAGTTGTTACTGTTGAAAAAGATGAAAATGTGATTGAAATTGCAAAAAACAACAAATATTCAGCAGAATTATTTGGAAATAAAAAAATAAAATTAATTACAAGCAATGCTTATGATGAAATTGAAAAATTTGATGATGAATGTTTTGATTATATTATCCACGACCCTCCAACTGTATCAAGAGCAGGAGAGTTGTATGGAGAAAAATTTTATAAAAATTTATATCGCATATTGAAACCAGGCGGAAAATTATTTCATTATGTTTCAAAACCAGGCAGTAAATACAGAAATAAATCAGTTGAAAAGGGGGTAATAAACCGGTTGAGAAATGTCGGGTTTGATGTTAAATTTCACGAAAAGGTAAGCGGGGTTGTTTGTGTAAAACATCTATGAAACATCTATGAAATTATTCTCTGAAATTTAACAGGTTTCAAAATTTTGTGTTTCTTTTAAATTTATAATACAAAAATAAGGTGATTGAAAACCAGGAGAAAATTTATACGGATTGGGAAATTTATGAAATTTTACATCCCGCAGTTAAGGAATGGTTCATGTCCAAATTCGGTAAATTTTCCGTTCCCCAGAAGTATGCGGTAATGGATATTCACCAGCGACAGAATGTTTTGATTTCATCTCCGACAGGAAGCGGGAAAACACTTGCCGCATTTCTTTCAATTTTAAACGAATTAATCAAACTTGCAGACAAAAATGAATTGGAAGATAAGGTCTACTGTATCTATATTTCTCCGTTAAAAGCACTTGACAACGATATTGAAAAAAATTTAAATGAGCCGTTAAAAGAGATTGAAAAAATTTCGGGAAAAAAATTTAATATACGGATTGCGGTCAGGACAGGGGATACTTCCCAGACAAAGAGAACAGAAATGTTAAAAAAGACCCCTCATATATTAATAACAACACCCGAAACACTCGCAATAGTTCTTTGTGCTCCTAAATTCAGGGACAAATTAAAAGACGTAAAATATATAGTTGTTGATGAAATTCATTCTCTTGCAGAAAACAAAAGAGGCGTACACTTAACTGTAACACTTGAACGACTGCAAAATTTAGCAGGAAGATGGACAAGAATCGGATTAAGTGCAACAGTTGCTCCGCTTGAAAAAATAGCAGAATTTATGGCAGGGTATGAAAAGGGAAAACCGAGGGACTGCAAAATTGTTGATGTAAATTTCTTAAAACAGATGGAGATTAAGGTTGTTTGTCCGGTTGAAAACATAATGGAATCATCCCCTGAGGAGTTAAGTAATGCTACTTATTCACTGCTGCATCGCCTGATTCAGGAGCACAAAACAACCCTGATATTCACAAATACGAGAAGCGGAACAGAGTCCGTTATATTTCATTTAAAGAAGAAATTTAAAAATTTTTACAATGACAATATAATGGCTCATCATTCCTCACTCTAAAAGGAGTTGCGATTGAATGCAGAGGAGAAATTAAAGGAAGGAAAATTAAAGGTTGTTGTTTCTTCAACATCGCTGGAACTTGGGATTGATATCGGATATATTGATCTGGTTGTGCTTATAAGTTCTCCGAAATCGGTTGCAAGAGCACTGCAGCGCATCGGACGGAGCGGCCATCGGCTGCATGAGAAATCAAAAGGAATAATTATAGTTATTAACAGAGATGATCTGGTTGAATGTGCAGTAATACTTAAAAACGCGGTTGAAGGAAGGATTGACGAAATTGATATTCCACAAAATTGTCTTGATGTGCTTTCGCAGCAAATCTTTGGAATGGCAATTGAAGACGACTGGGATATTGATAATGCTTATGATTTAATAAAGAGAAGCTACTGCTACAAAAATTTATCAAAAGACGACTTTATGGGCGTAATGAGTTATCTTGCCGGAGAATACAGCAGTTTGGAAGAAAGATATGTTTACGGAAAAATCTGGATTAACTACGAAAAAAATTTATTCGGAAGAAGGGGAAAACTGGCAAGGGTTTTATATGCAACAAATATAGGAACAATTCCTGATGAGTCATTCGTTCTTGTCAAACTTGCAACTGAAAATAAAGTAATAGGAAAGATTGACGAGGACTTTCTTGAACGGCTAAAAAGCAAGGATATATTTGTTCTTGGCGGAAAAATTTACAGATTTGAATATACAAGAGGAACAATTGCTTATGTTAATAACTGTGCGGGACCTCCGACAATTCCGTCGTGGTTTTCAGAACAATTGCCCTTGTCATTCGGACTGGCTTTGGAAATTCGGAAATTTAGATCGCTGATGGAAGAAAAATTTAAAACATCGGATAAAAATTTAACAATAAAATTTATCACTGACTATTTATATGTTGATTTCAATGCGGCAAATTCGGTCTATGAATATTTCAAAGAACAGTATCTGTATGCAAAAATTCCTCATACCAGTCGCCTGCTCATTGAATTTTACACCGGCTACGGAAACACAAAATTTGTTATATTTCATTCCTTATTCGGAAAAAGGGTCAATGATGCTTTATCAAGGGCAATAGCATACATCATTTCAAAAACAGAACGAAAGGATATAGGTATTTCCATATCTGACAACGGATTCTATCTGAGTGCAGAGGGAAAAATTAAGGCACTGCAGGCATTTGAAAATTTAAATGCAGAAAATTTAGGAAAAATTTTGATTAAGGCGATCGACAGAACAGAGGTATTGACGAGAAGATTCAGGCACTGTGCAGGCCGTTCGCTGATGATTTTGAGACAGTATAAAGGAGTGCGGAAGAGTGTGGGAAAGCAGCAGTTTAGCAGTAAAATTTTGCTGAATTTTGTAAAGGAACTGAATGAAAATTTTCCTATTTTGAAGGAAGCGAGAAGGGAGGTTATTGAGGATTTTATGGATGTGAAAAATACAGCAAAGGTCTTGGCATGGATTGATGAAGGAAAAATCAGGATTGAATATATTAATACGACAATTCCCTCTCCGTTTGCCTTCAATTTAATTGCACAGGGATATATGGATGTTTTAAAATACGAGGAAAGGATAGAATTTATAAGGAGAATGCATAAGGCAATTTTAGAAATTATAAAAGCAAAAGAAAAATCAGAAGAAAATTATGATTGATAAATATCACACAAATTCAACAATTATTGTTCCCTTCTGCAACGGAAATTGTTCATCATCTGAATTTTGCAATAAGACGATAAATCAATGTTTGCCAAAAAAGAATGACAATAGCACATATAACGCAGGCGAGGAATGTGCAAATAATAACTGCTTTAAGGTAATTTGCATGTCTGTTGGATGGGAATGCAACAATGACAGCGATGGTGATTGTTCAGTAAATTATTTTTGTAATAATGAGCATAAATGTCAGATAAAGAGCAATACGGTTTATAGTGGCAGCCCGGGTGGGGGTTCAGGCAGAGGAACACGATATGTAACACAAACACAACCGGTTACAGCAAACAAAACAAATAAATCTGTAAATAAATCCACAGAAAAGCAAAATGAAACGAAAACAGATACAACGAAAGACAAGACAAAAGTAAATGAAGGAAAAATTTTAAAAATAATAGTAGAAAACAGGGACATTATTAAAGCAGGGGAGAAATTTATTGTTAAAGTAACTGATAATGAAGGAAATTTTGTTGTGAATGTAACCGTTAATTATGGTGGAGTTGTTAAATTTACGGACTTTGATGGAAAGGTTGAATTTGTTGCTTTGAACGAAATTGTTGAATTATAGTCATTTTACTGACTTTTTGCAGTAAAATGACTATACTCGTAAATTTGATAACGGTGCAAAAAGTTAGCAAATTTACTATAAAAGCGAATAAAGACGGATATAACCCATGTTCGTCATTCAAAAATTAAAACAAAGGTCATTAAGGCAAATAATTTCCAAAAGTTTAGTCTTAATTTTTCTATTTCACCTTTACATAATCAATACCAATTTTCTGCAAATAACTTTTTTCACATAAATACTCGCCTCCAAACAAATTTAATATTTTCTTCTCAATTGGTCTTATTGTAATCATCTTCTTTATAGTATGTTTCGCACTTCCCAATTTTATCTCTCCCACTAAACCCCTTTTTAACTTTTGATACACTTTCCTTACGCTATTTATTTCATCTATTTCGTGTTCTCGTAGTTTTTGTGTGATGGTCAAGTCAAGCAGGTACGACAACACGCATATCGTATAATGTGCTTTCACATGTTGATCGGTACGCACATAAATGGGTTCAAATTTAATGAACTTTTTCACACCTTTAAATGCTTCCTCAACTCTATTTTTGTCTCTGTAAGCCCTAATTATTCTTACAGCATCAAATTTTTTGTTGTCTGGCCTACATTCTTGCTCTTTTTTTAGGTGATTTGTAATAAATACATTTACTCCGTCCAAACACTCAGCCACCTTTACAACATTTTCATTTTTCCAGTATTTACAATAAAAGCTCTTCACCGTCTTACCTTTATCGGTTTTTACATTTATGGTTTCTAGGCCATATTTTATATGCCCTTTTACACCTAATTTTTTCAGATTTTCATCTATTCTTTTTTCAGTGGATTCTTCTCCACGGTCTCTCTTTGCTTTTGATAACTCTTCGTTTTCGCTTTCTATGTATTCAAATCCTTTTTTTATTTGTTCTTTTCTGTTTTCGCGTTCATCTTTAAACAATGTTGGATTAAAACCAACGATGTACCTCCTACTATAAGCATTATCCTTAACATTCGCATCGCCCATATCTCTATAATACAAATCATCGTCATATTTTTTAAAGCCATTACTCTCAAGTTTTTTAACTTCCGAATCGACGTTAGCAAGTGTAAATTCTTTGAACCAATTTAAATTTATGTGCGAAACTTTTGGGATCTGATTTTTATTCTTTACAGTGATGTATTTTTGCTTATTCTCTTCTAAGTATTTAAGATTGCCCTCTGAAACAATTCCCCGATCAAATACCCATGTAAAATCAACGTCATCTGATATTTCAAATCGTTTTCTACAAGAATTCATCTTAGCCTTGAGTGTATTTACTTCAGCAGTATCTCCTTTTAATACCTCCCACGAAAAAGGATAACCATCGGAGTTTACAACCAGCGATAAAATAATCCTTTTATTTTTGAAACCTTTGTTTTTTGTTATCCCTGGTTTTGCCAGCGCGCATTTTCTCCCCTCAAAACTTGAGACAGAAAGATCGTAATAAATCACGGAAAAACTTTCCTCATCCTTCAGTTTTAGGGTGTTGAAAATGTGTCTTTCTATGTATTCTTTTTTGTTTTCAATTTCAGTAAGTTCTCTGTAGATTCGCGAATCGTTGAATTTATTTTCATCTATTTTTAGTATCATGCTCCATGCAGTTTCTTTAAGCCATTCGGTTGAATAAAGGTAACTTCCAGGATCAAGACTGCGGTAGGAAGTAAGAATTTTTACTATGTCCGCGGTTTGTATATCCTTATCTTTCGAATAAGGAAATACGTCCGATAACTCCCAATCATCAAATATCTTACCTAAAAAAGCAATATCTAAGTATCGCCAGTGGTCCTCAAAAAGCACTTCGTTGATGTCCACCACCACAGCATCTTTGGATTTTATTGTTTTCAGTAAGTTAGTTATCTTTTGTGCGCGCTCTGGTTCCAACGCACCCAGATAAAGTATATCTCTGTGCTTATTATGTCTATTTGTTCTATATGATTCAGCGATGCTATAATAATCATAACGCTTTCCATTTGGTTTAACCACATATGAATTCCTTAAAAACCAATTAAATTTCATTTTGTTTAGTCTTAAAAATTACATAAATAATTAAGAATTAGGATATAAAAACAATATATTTTATAAAAAGTTTAGTCTTAAAAATAAAAAGTTAAAAAATTGTTGTTTATAATAAAAAACAGAAATTGTGAGGCATGCAAAGGTGTTTTTTAATTTAAAATATATGAAAATTTAATTAGTTATTTGTGTGTTGTGAAGAACATGGGTTAAAATAAAATCCGCGCCTTTTTCCGAAGAATCGTACATAAATTCCATTCTTCTGTATAATTTTTTAAAGTCCTTTGTAAATACCAGTCCGCAGTAATCTTCAAGTATTTTACCCTTTATCTCCGGGGGACATCTGCCCTGTAATATAGATAAACGGAGCGACGGCGAAATGAATAAATATTTTACAGGCTTTCTTGCTTTTGTATAAACCTGCCATAACTCCTGATTTCTATTATAATTCCTGCCATAACCAAAACATCTAATAATGAAGTTAATGTCTTATTGTCAATATTAAAGGACTTGCATAATTTTTCATAACTTATTATATCCGAGTTTGCTAAAAGATAGAGTAGATTATATATTTTTTGGTATTTACTCAATATTAAAGGGTAAGCAATATTATACAATATTAATTAAGTAATATAAAAGATATAAATAAAAATCAACAAACAGTTAACTTTAATTCATATTATCTGAATGAACAACACAAATCTTATACTTCTCTGATAAGCAAATTTCCTACTTTATTTTCAAAACGCGGTTTCAAATAGTTTTCAAATCTTATAGATTTGTAAATTTCCGAACGATGTGAGGTGAAATTTTAAAAATATCTGAACATCACCGAGGTGATTTGTTAATGGGGTAAATTGAAATGGGAAACTTTTGTAAATTTTAATTATAGTCATTTTACTGACTTTTTGCAGTAAAATGACTATACTCGTAAATTTGATAACTATGCAAAAAGTTAGCAAATTTACTATATATTCAAAAAATATTCAAAAAATTAGATGTAAAAATGAACTTGCTCACGCAATTTATCAAGATCAGATTTTAGAAATTAAATTTGCACGATTCATTGAATAAATTCAACATAAAGGTTCTATCTCTCCAACATCCAAAAATTTTTGCCCGCCGCTCTCCATATCTCTTAAAGTAATCCTGCCTTCCTCAAATTCTTTCTTCCCGACAACAATAACATACCTGTATTTGTTATTTGCATACTCCATTGCCTTCTTAACCTTTCTCTTCATTATATCCAGGTCCGCTGTAATATTTCTTTCCCTTAATTCGCCTGCTACTTTAATACAATAAGGCAAAAATTCTTCACTTACATAAGTAATTAAAATTTTATTGTTTTCAAATTTTGGAATTAAATTTTGTGCCTTCAACGCTTCAATTACTCTGTCAAATCCATAAGCAAACCCAACAGCCGGAACGCCTTTGTTTTTATCATTTTTACTGTCTTTATCCGAAAACAATCCGATAAGATTATCATATCTCCCACCGCCGCAAATCTGCATATCATTCGCGTGAATTTCAAACACATTTGAGGTATAGTAATCCAGTCCGCGAACAATATTAAAATTTATAACATAGTCGTTATTGAACATCTCCACAAAATTTAAAATATTTTCCAGTTCCTCAATTCCTTCAATTGCCTCCGGACAATTCCTGACTATATTCTTTAAGTCATTTAAATTTCCCCTCTTTCCCTTAAATGAAAGGACCTTGTTTAAAATTTCCCCGTTGTCTGTCCTTTTTAAAATTTCATTAATTCCTTCATCATTGTGCTTGTCAATATAATGCAAAATTTTTTCCTTATCCCCTCGGCTTAAATTTGTGGAATTCAGGACTCCCTTAATTACCTTTATATTGCTGAGCTCTAACTCAAAATTTAAATTTAACTGCTTTAAGCCACAATATGCCAGAGAAATAACCTCTGCGTCGCTTTCGGGCGTATTGCTTCCTATTAATTCAACACCAAGATGCCAGAATTCCCTGTATCTCGCATGCTGCGGTTCATCGTATCTGAATACAGGACAAAAATAGTAAAATTTCAAAGGCATGGCAAAATTTTTAAAATTTTCAATGAAAAAGCGTGCGGTTGAGACGGTTTGCTCTGGTTTTAGGCACACATCTCTGTTTCCTTTATCCTTAAATGCAAACATACTTTCAGTGATTTCCTCTCCGGATTTTAATGTGAATATACCAGTGTATTCAACCGTTGGGGTTAAAATTTCGTCAAATCCGTATAATTTAAATTTTTTCTCAATTGCCTTTCTTACATAGTTCCTTATTTTCATATCCTCGGGCAAAAAGTCCCGGAATCCCCTTAATTTTTCTGTTTTGAAGTCCATCGCTAATATACTTTTTCATTTTTAATTAATAACTTACAACAAAATTTATTTAAAATGGAAACCATCTCACTTCCAGAACCAAAAACAAAAGGAAAAATTTCTGTTGAAGAATCGCTCTTTAAAAGAAGGTCACATAGGAAATTTATATCTGAAAATTTAAAGATAGATGAAATTTCACAGTTATTATGGGCTGCTTACGGAAGAAATAAATACTGCAAAGTTGTCCCGTCGGCAGGGGCAATACATCCTTATGAAATTTATGTAGATTTAAGTAATGGAAATAGTGATGGTTTAAGTGATGGGCTTTATATTTATGAAAGCAGCATGCATGCGATTTCAAAGGTTGCTGATGAAAATAAAAGTGAATTACTGTATTATGCCTGCTTACAGCAAGATTGTGTCAGAAATGCAAAAGCAATAATTATCCTCGCTGTAAATTATGAAAAAATTAAAGCAAGGTATGGCAATAGAGGAATTATGTATGCACACTTTGAAGCAGGACATATTGCACAAAATGTTTGTCTGCAGGCAGAGGCATTAAATTTAGGAAGTGTATGTATCGGGGCATTCAATGAAAAAGAGATAGACAACACATTAAATTTACAAAATTTAAAAGTAATTTATATGATTTGTGTCGGGAAAATTTATAGTCATTTTGACATCTTTTGATAATATTGTTTTTGTCCATATTTATTCTTCAAATCATAATATGTAATATTGATGTTCAAAATAAATAATCAAAGGTTGAAATTTTCACTATAATTCTACTTTATTCAATTCAAACTTCTTCTTCTCATCTATAATTTCTATATCGTCAAGACATTTTAGATTTAATTTGTTTGCTGTTTCTTCATATCCGAACCGGACGGGTTTTTTTGCTGTGAGAACATAAGCAGCAATTTCCCGGACATTCAGTTTTGCCGCAGCAACCGCTCTGTGATGCCCGTCTATTATAAAATCCTTGCTATTTGTTCGCAATACGACAATCGGCTCGTTTAAATTTTTCTGTATTTCGTAGATTCTTACATACAATTCGTCTGTATTTATGCTGTTTTGTGTGGGGATTAAATTTCGGACACGGACATTTCCTTCCACTATAAGAATTTCGCAATCGTGTAAATTTTCAAATATTTCTTTTATTTTTAAGACCTTATCATAAGATGAATGTTCTATTTCGATTCTTAAAATATCCCTATTTGAAAGTATTCCGATAAATTTATTGCCTTCGCCAATAACGGGTAAGCTGTAAATGCCTCTCCTCCACATAATCTTTGCCGCACGGAAAATTTCCATATCCGGCGTTGCGACAATTACATCAGTGCGCATAAATTTATCTATTGTTGCTTTCGGATGTCTAAATAATATATCAAGAATTGAAACGAATCCAATAAGTTTTTCATTTTCAACAACTGGAAATCCAACATGCTGGTATTTCAATACCATTCTTTCAACTTTTTCAACCGTGAATTTTGGCATGGCTATAATTACATCTGTGTGAAAATAGTCCTTTACATATTTTTTATCCATTTTAAAACTTATTTGAAAGATGTCATATTTATTAATTTTAGAGAAGGGTATAATTTTATATATAGAATTAAAATTCATTAAAGACATTAAAAGTGATAAATAAGGTATTTAAATTTTAAATTAAATCTTAAATTTAAGCGTTAAAAACATATCTTTGAATAATTAAAATGTGTAAGTATTCATTTGAATTTAAATCTTTTGATTTACCCTACTCGTGCAATAAGAAAGAAGAATACAAGGACGGTTTTTGTATTTTTCATTGTGACAAAGAGAATTTCACATACGAAGAAAATAAAAAATTTGAAATTGAATTTTAGAAGGAGTTTGAAAGACAGAAAAAGGAAGAAAAAGAATTTAATTTTACTGGTTTTAAATTTCCTGATAAGATTTCATTTAAATTATAGTCATTTTGACATCTTTTGATAATATTGTTTTTGTCCATATTTATTCTTCAAATCATAATATGTAATATTGATGTTCAAAATAAATGATCAAAAGTTGAAATTTTCACTATAATAAAATTTGAAAAACCAGTGAACTTTAGGGGTGCGACATTCAGCAGCGAGGCAGACTTTAGGGGTGCGACATTCAACAACAAGGCAGACTTTATGGGTGCGACATTCAACAACAAGGCAGACTTTGGTGGTGCGACATTCAACAACAGG
>Ga0066256_1005327_pt1 | contig 10733 bp, 8 predicted proteins | sample ThiBio_1000_biof_FD_87107 | JGI IMG/M metagenome (GOLD analysis project Ga0066256, IMG submission 87107) | Wastewater bioreactor microbial communities from Cape Town, South Africa - Thiocy_expt_1000_biof (version 2) | ecosystem: Engineered > Bioreactor > Thiocyanate-remediating >... | reverse complement strand
GTGGCGGCGGGCCCTGCGGCTGTCGCTGAACGTGACCGCCGCCGATCTCGCCGCGGGCGGCTATGCCCCGGACCTGCTCGGCCTGCTGCGCGAGACCAGCTTTGCGCCTGAGCGGCTGACCCTGGAAGTGACCGAGCAGGCCCTGCTCGCGGACGTCCAGCTCGCCGACCAGACGCTGCGCACCCTGGCGCAGGCGGGCATCCGCATCGCCCTCGACGACTTCGGCGCGGGGTTCTGCAACTTCCGCTACCTCAAGCTGCTGCCGCTCGACTACCTCAAGCTCGACCGCTCGATGGTCGAGGGCATCACCACCGATTCGCGCGACCTGGCCGTGTTGCGCGGCATCGTCGCCATGGCGACGGCGCTGGACCTGGAGGTCATCGCCGAGGGCGTCGAGACCGAGGCCCAGCGCCTGGCGATCGCCGCGGAAGGCTGCGCGTTCTACCAGGGCTTCGTCGCCGCCCAGCCGATGAGCGTGGCGGAGTTCGCCGCCTTGACGTCATGCGGGGCCTAAGCCGGGTCAGGCGGCCTTCCGCGCGATCGCGCTCAGGCCCTTGGTGAGCTGGAACAGGCCGTTGAGCCGTGCCTTGGGATCGCTCCAGGCGCGGGTGATGACCAGCTTGTTGTCGGGCCGCAGCTTGGCCGTGCCCTGGAGCCGCGCGACATAGGCGATGAGGCCCGCCGGATCGGGGAAATCGTCCTCGTGGAAGGAGACCAGCGCGCCCTTCGCGCCGACGTCGATCTTGGCGATATTGGCCTCGATCGCCTGGCGCTTGATCTCGATCAGCTTGACGAGATTCGCGGTCGGCGCGGGGAGGGGGCCGAAGCGGTCGATCATCTCGGCCGAGAGCGCCTCGATCTCGGTCGTGTCCTCGGCCTCGTTGAGGCGGCGGTAGAGCGCCATGCGCACCGCGAGATCGGGCACGTAATCCTCGGGGATCATGATCGGCGCGTCGACGGTGATCTGCGGGGAGAGCGCCGAGCGTTCCTTGGCGAGGCCGATGTCGCCGGCCTTGGCGGCGAGGATCGCGTCCTCCAGCATCGACTGGTAGAGCTCGAAGCCGACCTCGCGGATATGGCCCGACTGCTCGTCGCCGAGCAGATTGCCCGCGCCGGGGATGTCGGGGGGGTGGCGGGCGAGCTGGAACCCGGCGCCCAGCGAGTGGAGATCGCCCAGCACCTCCAGCCGCTGCTCCGCCACTTCGGAAAGCTGCTGGTCGGACGGCGTGGTCAGGTAGGCATAGGCCCGCAGCTTCGAGCGTCCGACCCGCCCGCGAAGCTGGTAGAGCTGGGCCAGGCCGAAGCGGTCGGCGCGGTGGATGATCATCGTGTTGGCGCTCGGGATGTCGAGCCCGCTCTCGATGATCGTGGTCGAGAGCAGCACCTCGTACTTCTTCTCGTAAAAGGCGCTCATCCGCTCCTCGACCTCGCCGGCGCTCATCTGGCCATGAGCGGTGACGAAGCGGACCTCGGGCACGGTCTTGCGCAGCCAGTCCTCGACCTCGGCCATGTCGGCGATGCGGGGGACGACGATGAAGCTCTGCCCGCCGCGGTGGTGCTCGCGGAGCAGGGCCTCGCGCATCACCATGTCGTCCCATTCCATCACGTAGGTCCGCACCGCGAGGCGGTCGACCGGCGGGGTCTGGGTGGTGGAAAGCTCGCGCAGGCCGGACATGGCCATCTGCAAGGTGCGCGGGATCGGCGTGGCGGTGAGGGTCAGGACGTGGACGTCGGTGCGAAGCTGCTTGAGCTTCTCCTTGTGCGTGACGCCGAAGCGCTGCTCCTCGTCGACGATCACCAGCCCGAGCCGCTTGAACTTCACGCTCTTGGACAGGATCGCGTGGGTGCCGATCACGATGTCGACCGTGCCCTCGGCCAGGCCCTCGCGGGTCGCCTTGGCCTCCTTCTCGGGCACCAGGCGGGAGAGGCGGCCGACATTCAGCGGGAAGCCGGCGAAGCGCTCGACGAAGCCCGAATAGTGCTGGCGCGCGAGCAGGGTGGTCGGGGCGACGACCGCGACCTGCTGCCCGCCCATCGCCGCGACGAAGGCGGCGCGCAGGGCGACCTCGGTCTTGCCGAAGCCGACGTCGCCGCAGACCAGGCGGTCCATCGGCTTGCCCTCGGCCAGATCGGCCAGCACGTCGTCGATCGCGCGGTCCTGGTCGTCGGTTTCCTGCCAGGGAAAGCGGTCGACGAAGGGATCGTAGCTGGCCGGCTCGGGCAGCAGGACCGGCGCCTGGCGCAGGGCGCGCTGGGCGGCGGTCTTGAGCAGTTCCCCGGCGATCTCGCGGATGCGCTCCTTGAGCCGGGCCTTGCGCTTCTGCCAGGCCTCGCCGCCGAGCCGGTCGAGCGCGACGCCTTCCTCGCCGCTGCCGTAGCGGGAGAGGACCTCCAGGTTCTCGACCGGGATGTAGAGCTTGTCGCCGCCGGCATAGGTCAGCATCACGCAGTCGTGCGGGCTCTGGCCCACGGGGATCGACTGGAGCCCCTCGTAGCGGCCGATGCCGTGGTCCATGTGGACCACGAGGTCGCCCGGCGTCAGGGCGGACAGTTCGGCGAGGAAGGCGTCGGCGTCCTTGCGGCGCTTCTTGCGGCGGACCAGGCGATCGCCGAGAATGTCCTGCTCGGTGACGATCTCGAGCTGGTCGTTGGCGAAGCCGGTTTCGAGTGGGAGGACGAGGGCGACCGGGGCGCCTTTTGCCGCGAGGCCGAGCGCTTCCTGCCAGTTGTCGGCCAGCACGGGGGCGGGTTTCGCTGCTTCACCCAGAATCGCGGCGAGGCGCGCCCGGCTGCCGACCGAATAGGCGGCGATCAGGGTCTTGCGGCCGCGTTTGGCCTGGCCCGAAAGGTACTGCGCCGCCGCTTCATAGACGTTGTCGCCGCGCGCCCGCTCCGGCGCGAAGTCGCGGCCGCCGGAGAAGCCGAAGTCGACGATCCGCTCGCTGTCGGGCTGGGCGAAGATCTCGGTGCGATGGATCGGCCAGCCTGAAAGCCGGGCGTCCAGCTCCTCGCGGGTCAGGTAGAGCGCGTCGGGCTGCAACGGGCGGTAGGAGCCGGGGGCCTTGCCCGAGGTGTCGCTGCGCGCCGCGAAATAGTCGGCCACGTCGCCCAGCCGCTCGTCGGCCGCGCCCAGCGCCGCGCTGTCGATCACCGCCAGGTCGCCCGGGGCGAGGTGATCGAACAGGGTGACGACCCGGTCCTCGAACAGCGGCAGCCAGTGCTCCATGCCGGCGAGCCGCCGCCCGTCGCTGACCGCCTGGTAGAGCGGGTCCGAGGTCGCGTTGGCGCCGAACAGCTCGCGGTAGCGGCTGCGGAAGCGCTTGACCGATTCGTCGTCGATCAGGGCCTCGCTGGCGGGGAGCAGCAGGTGCTCGGAAATCGTGCCGGTCGAGCGCTGGCTGTTGGGATCGAACAGGCGCAGCGTCTCCAGCTCGTCGCCGAAGAAGTCGAGGCGCAGGCCCTGGTCCAGCCCCGAGGGGAAGATGTCGAAGATCGAGCCGCGCACCGCGTACTCGCCGGCATCGACCACCGTGTCGGTGCGCGAATAGCCCTGGCGCTGGAGCAGGGCGATCAGGCTCTCGCGGCCGATCTCCATGCCGGGCTTGAGCAGTCGCACCGATTCGCGGATGCGGAACGGGGTGAGCACGCGCTGGAGCACGGCGTTGATCGTGGTGACGACGAGCTGTGGGCCGCCGGCCTGGCCTTGCAGCCGGTGCAGCGCGGCGAGCCGCCGGGCGCTGACCGAGAGCGCGGGGCTGGCGCGGTCGTAGGGCAGGCAGTCCCAGGCCGGGAACTCGATCACCTCCAGCTCGGGCGCGAAGAAGGCGGCGGCGTCGCTGACGCCGCGCATCGCCGCCTCGTCCGGCGCGATGAACAGGGCGCGGCCCCCCTTCGATGCGGCTTGGGCGGCGCGCGCCAGGTCGGCCAGCACCAGCGGCTGCGCGCCGCGGGCGACGGAAGCCAGGGTCAGCGGGGACTTGGCGGACAGGATGCGGTTGAGATCGGGCATGTCAGGAGAACGCGCCAGATAGCCGTTCAGCGCGGAATTTCAACGTAATCCAGTTGCTGCATCCGGGTCATCTGCGCGCCCGCATATTCGGGTGGCACCGACAGCGTGCCGAGCGCCCAGCCGAGGATGTCGACGTCCTCCTCCTCGATCAGGGTCTCGAACCAGACGAGTTCGGCCTCGCTCCATTCGGCGTGGAAGCGGTCGAAGAAGCCGCCGATCATGTAGTCCGCCTCGCGCGTGCCGCGGTGCCAGGCGCGGAATTGCAGGCGTTTGAGGCGGGGGTCGTCCATGGGCGCGCGGGGTAAGGGAACTTGCCCGCGCGCACAAGCTTTCGTCGGACGGCGCGGCTCAGATCACCCCGAGCGCCCGCATGGCCTCGGCGACGCGGACGAAGCCGGCGACGTTGGCGCCGAGGACGTAGTCCCCCGGCTTGCCGTATTCCTCGGCCGTGGCGGCGCAGGTGTCGTGGATCTCGCGCATGATCTTGGCGAGGCGCTGCTCGGTCTCCTCGAAGGTCCAGCTATCGCGCGAGGCGTTCTGCTGCATTTCCAGCGCGGAGGTCGCGACGCCGCCGGCATTGGCCGCCTTGCCCGGGCCGAACAGCACCCCGGCCTCCTGGAAGACGCGCACCGCCTCGGGCGTGCAGGGCATGTTCGCGCCTTCGCCCACGGCGAGGACGCCGTTGCCGACCAGGGTGCGGGCGTCCTTGCCGGTCAGCTCGTTCTGGGTGGCCGAGGGCATGGCCACGTCGCAGGGCACGTCCCAGATCGCGCCCTGCTCGACGAAGCGGGCGCCCTTGCGCCGCTTGGCATATTCGGAGATCCGCTCACGCCGGACTTCCTTGATCTCCTTGAGCAGGTCGAGATCGATGCCGGCCTCGTCGACGACGTAGCCGCCCGAATCCGAGCAGGCGACGACCTTGCCGCCCAGCTCGCCGATCTTCTCTATCGTGTAGATCGCGACGTTGCCGGAGCCCGAGACCACGGCGCGCTTGCCGGCAAAATCGCCATCGCCGCGCGTCGCCAGCATCCGCTCGACGAAATAGGTCGCGCCGTAGCCGGTCGCCTCGGTCCGCGCGCGCGAGCCGCCATAGACCAGGCCCTTCCCGGTCAGGACGCCCGCCTCGTAGCGGTTGGTGAGCCGCTTGTACTGGCCGAACAGGTAGCCGACCTCGCGCCCGCCGACGCCGATGTCGCCCGCCGGAACGTCGGTATATTCGCCCAGGTGGCGGTGCAGCTCGGTCATGTAGGACTGGCAGAAGCGCATGACCTCCCCGTCCGAGCGGCCGCGCGGGTTGAAGTCGGAGCCGCCCTTGCCGCCGCCGATCGGCAGGCCGGTGAGGGCGTTCTTGAAGATCTGCTCGAAGCCGAGGAACTTGATGATCCCGATGTTCACCGAGGGGTGGAAGCGCAGGCCGCCCTTGTAGGGCCCGAGCGCCGAGTTGAACTGGACGCGGAAGCCGCGGTTGATCTGGACATCGCCGTTATCGTCGACCCAGGGGACGCGGAAGATGATCTGGCGCTCGGGCTCGCAGATCCGCTCGATCAGGGCATGGTCGAGGTAGTCGGGACGCTTGGCGACGACGCTGCCCAGGCTTTCGAGCACTTCCTTCACTGCCTGGTGGAACTCGGCTTCGCCCGCGTTGCGGCGCAGCACTTGGTCAAGAATGGCTTCGAGCTTCTCGTCGATCTTCGACATTCCTACTCCCGTTTATATGACAATTCGCAGGGCTGCCCGCTGCTTGGCCCGACTTTCGCCCAGTGACAAGACCGAGCAGTATTACGCGAGGGTCGAGCGAATGCCACTGGTGGCATGTCGCGCCCGCCCGGCTATAGCGGGATCATGCGCCCCGACCGCCTGAATCCCCTGTTCGTGGAGAGCGAGAGCCTGAAGGGCGTCGGCCCCGGCCTGGCGCGCCCGCTGGAGAAGCTCGGCCTGACGCGGGTGCGGGACCTGGCCTATCACCTGCCCGAGCGCTTCGTGGAACGCCGAGTGGTCGACAACCTCGACGAGGCGACGGTCGGCGAGCAGATCGTCGTTGCCCTGACGCCGCGCGATCATCGCTCCTCTGCCGGACGCGGGCCCTATCGGGTGCTGGCCGAGGACGCGCTGGGCAACGTCTGCGCGCTGACCTATTTCGGCCGCGCCTCCTATACGGCGAAGAAGCTGCTGCCCTTGGGCGAGAAGCGCTGGGTGGCCGGACGGCTCGACCAGTACGGCCAGATGCTCCAGATCGTGCATCCGGACCACGTTTCGGAGGAGGGGCTGCTCGGCCAGCTTTGCGAGCCGGTCTATCCGCTGTCCGAGGGGTTGACCCAGGGCAAGGTCGCCGCGCTGGTCCAGCAGGCGCTGGGGCTGGTGCCGGAATTGCCCGAATGGATCGAGCCGGGCCTGCTCGACCGGATGCAATGGCCTGCCTGGCGCGAGGCCCTGCTGCTGGCGCACCAGGGCCAGCACGAGGCGGCGCGGGACCGGCTGGCCTACGACGAACTGCTTGCCAACAGCCTGGCGCTGATGCTGGTGCGGGCCGACAATCGGGCGCGGCGGGGGACGCCGCTGACCGGCGACGGAACCTTGCGCGACAAGCTGGCCCTGCCGTTCCCGCTGACCGGGGCGCAGCGCCGCGCGATCGGGGAGATCGCGGGCGACATGGCCCAGCCTTCGCCGATGCTGCGGCTGCTCCAGGGCGATGTCGGCTCGGGCAAGACCGTGGTGGCGCTGGAGGCGATGCTGATCGCGGTTGAGGCGGGCGCCCAGGCCGCCTTGCTTGCCCCGACCGAAATCCTCGCCCGCCAGCACCACGAAACGCTGAGCCGGATGGCCGCCGGGACCGGGGTCGAGATTGCCCTGCTGACCGGCCGCGACAAGGGCAAGGCGCGCGAATCGATCCTGATGGGGCTGCTCGACGGCTCGATCGACATGGTGGTCGGCACCCATGCGATTTTCCAGGATGCGGTGTCCTACCGGAACCTCGCCCTGGTGGTGATCGACGAGCAGCACCGCTTCGGCGTCGGCCAGCGGCTGATGCTGACCCGCAAGGGCCGGGTCACGCCGCATTGCCTGGCGATGACCGCCACCCCGATCCCGCGCACCCTGACCCTGGCGCAATACGGCGAGATGGAGGTCTCCCAGCTCGACGAGATGCCGCCCGGGCGCCAGGCGATCGACACCCGCGTCGTCGCGGTCGAGCGGATGGGCGATGTCGTCGGCGCGCTGGCGCGGCATATCGAGGGCGGGGGGCAGGCCTATTGGGTTTGCCCGATGGTCCGCGAGAGCGAGAGCGACGACCTCGCCGCCGCCGAGGCGCGCTTCGCCGAACTGCGGGAGCGGTTCGGGGACGCGGTGGCCTTGGTCCACGGCCAGCTCAAGCCCGAGGTCAAGGACGCGGCGATGGAGCGCTTCGTCCGCGGCGAGGCGCGGCTGCTGGTGGCGACCACGGTGATCGAGGTCGGGGTCGACGTGCCCAATTCGACGCTGATGGTGATCGAGCAGGCCGAGCGCTTCGGCCTCGCCCAGCTCCACCAGCTTCGCGGCCGGGTCGGGCGCGGCTCGGAGAAGTCGGTCTGCCTGCTGCTGCGCGGGGAAGCCCTGTCGGAGACCGCCCGCCAGCGCCTCGCCCTGATGCGCGAGACCCAGGACGGTTTCCGCCTCGCCGAGGAGGACCTGAAGCTGCGCGGCGGCGGGGAATTGCTGGGAACGCGGCAGTCCGGCGATACCCCGTTCCGCGTCGCCTCGCTCGACCAGATCACCCGGCTGCTGCCGCTGGCCCACGACGATGCCCGCCTGCTGATCGAGCGTGACGGCGGGCTGACCGGCGAGCGGGGAGAGGCGGCGCGGCTGCTGCTCTACCTGTTCGAGCGGGACTGGGGCGTCCAGCTATTGCGCGGCGGCTAGGCTGGCTGCAGCGCGGTCGATTTTCCTTGACAAATTGAACCCAATTGGTTATATATCTCCTCATCGGGCAGCGAATGGGGAAGGATTTGAGCGGTGCTATTTCAGGCCGATCTCGCGCAGGCGTTGCTGGAGGTAATCGTCGGCGGTGATCCCCTGCGGATGGCGGTCCGGGTTCTCCCGCGTCACGCAGCCGGGCAGGGTCTCGATCCGGAAGTCGCTGCGCGGATGGAGGAAGAAGGGCATCGAATAGCGGCTGAACCGGGCGCGCTCGCCGGTGGGATTGCGGACGCGATGGGTCGTGGAGGGCAGGACGTGGTTGGTCAGGCGTTGCAGCATGTCGCCGATGTTGACGACCAGGGCGCCCTCCGGCGGCGAGACGGCCAGCCACCGGCCGTCGCGGGTCAGCAGCTCCAGCCCCGATTCCTCCGCGCCGAGCAACAGGGTGATGAGGTTGATGTCCTCATGCGCCCCGGCCCGGATCGCGCCGCCCGGCGCCTCCGCGACCGGCGGGTAGTGGAGCAGGCGCAGGACCGAATTGTTGCCCGCGACCACGGGACGGAACCAGTCCTCGGGCAGGCCGAGGTCCAGCGCGATCCGGTCGAGGATCACGCCGCCGACCCGGTCGAACTCGTGGAACAGCGCGGCGAAGGTCTCGCGAAAGCCCACCGGACGTTCGGGCCAGACGTTGGCGGCCATGCCGGGCGCGGGCGGCTCGCGGCCGACGTGCCAGAACTCCTTGAGGTCGTGGGCCCGGGCGCCCTTGGCGATCTCGATCCCGAACGGGGTATAGCCCCGCGCCCCGCCGGAGCCGGCGACGATGTGGCGCCGCTTCTCCGCCTCGGACAGGGCGAACAGCTCCGCCGTCAGCCGCCAGGCGCGGGCGATCAGCGCGGGGTCGATCCCGTGGTCGCCGATGACGGCGAAGCCGTATTCGCGGAAGCTCGCGCCGATCGCGGCGGCGAAGCGGGCGGGGGCCTCGGCGAGGCTCAGGACTGTGAGTTGTTCGGGTTGCATCGGTGGCGGGGGCAGTCGGCTCGGGCTATGGGCCTTCGCCATACCCCGAGGTTGGAGCGCGCGCATGGGCAAAAACTACTGGCTGATGAAATCCGAACCCGACGCCTATTCGTGGGACGATCTCGTCGCCGAGGGCGAGGGCACCTGGGACGGGGTGCGCAACCACCGCGCGGCCAACAACCTGCGGGCGATGCAGGTGGGGGACGAGGCGTTCTTCTATCATTCGAACATCGGGCTGGAGATCGTCGGGATCGTGACGATCAGCCAGGCCGGGCTCACCGACCCGAGCGACCCCGAGGGGAAGTGGGCGGCGGTCAAGGTCAAGCCGGTCAGGAAGCTCGCCCGGCCGGTCACGCTCAAGCAGATCAAGGCCGATCCCGCGCTAGCCGAGATGGAGCTGATCAAGCTGTCGCGCCTCTCGGTCGGCGTCGTCCGGCCCGCCGAATGGAAGCATATCCTGGCGCTGTCGGAAGGGTGATCGCCGGGGCCTGACCTCCGATCCGCTTACCGTCTCGTCACCCTGAATTTATTTAGCGGCGCTGGCCTGTGGCTCAGGGTCCATGGGGCAACGCCAGCCGGTCATGCGACCGTCGTTCGTTCGGATGAGCGGCACCATGGATGCTGAGCCGTAGGCCAGCGCAGCTAAACAAGTTCAGCATGACGGGAGAGTGGTTCGATCGAACCGGAAGAACTTCTAACGGATTTGGTTACTGTTCCGGAACGGGAAAGCCCGGAAATCCGCATCGTGCGATGGTGAAATAAGTCTTAACCGGGCTCTGTCGAAGGGGAGCCCGAATCCATGCGCCGAGCGCTCGTAGTCACCGATGAAACCGCCCGCCATCCGTTCCGGGCAAGCCTGCCGCCGCATCTGCGCGCGCCCGGCGAGGAAGCGCCGCCGCAGCGGACCTGGCGGATCACGGCGCAGGACGTGAAGGATTTCCTGCTCGCCTACTGCGCCTGCTTCCTCGCGGTCACGGCCTTCATTGCATGACAGCGTTGGCCGCGCACTCGGCGAGGTAGAGGCGGCGGCCGAACCAGGCCGAGACCAGGCACAGCGCGGCGACCAGCAGGATCTGGTCGATGATCGGCACGCCCGCCGCGCTCAGCCCGATCGCCAGGATCGAGCCGATCACCATGGCGCCCGAATTGACGATGTTGTTCGCCGCGATGGTCCGCGCCGTCTCCGACTTGGCGACGAAGGTGGTCAGGAAGGCATAGAGCGGCACGACGAACATGCCGCCGAAGACCGCGATCAGCAGCAGCGAGATCAGCAGCGGCACGGCGAAGGGGTGGGCGACGAAGGCGCCCACGTCGAGCAGCCCTTCCACCGGGTCGGTCGTCCAGACCCGGCAGACCAGGTAGAACATGGCGACGCAGACGCCCATCGCGATCACTGAGAGCGGGGCGTAGCGGGCCGAGACCGTCCCCTTGAGCAGGGCGTTGATCGAGATCGAGCCGATCGCAATGCCCACCGAAAAGATCACCAGGAACAGGCTGGCGACCTCCTTGCTGGCGGAGAGCACGTTCTTGGCGAGCGGTGGAAACTGGATGAACAGCACCGCGCCGATCGACCAGAAGAAGCTGATCGCCATGATCGCCAGATAGACCCGCCGGTCGTGCATCGTGTGGCGGACCAGCGCCACCGACGAGCGGACGAAGTGGAAGTCGAGCGGCTCGGCCCGGATCATCGGCGGGGGGGGGGGGGGCCCGCCCCCCCCCGGCCCGGCCGCCGCCCCCCCCGCCCCCCCGGCGCCCCCCCCCCGCCCCCCGGCCCCGCGCCTCTAGGGCCCCCGCTGGCGCCGGGCGTGGCGCGGCC
>Ga0066256_1005322_pt1 | contig 10737 bp, 4 predicted proteins | sample ThiBio_1000_biof_FD_87107 | JGI IMG/M metagenome (GOLD analysis project Ga0066256, IMG submission 87107) | Wastewater bioreactor microbial communities from Cape Town, South Africa - Thiocy_expt_1000_biof (version 2) | ecosystem: Engineered > Bioreactor > Thiocyanate-remediating >... | reverse complement strand
TCTACGGAATGTGTTAAAATTTTTTTCTCCAAGCATAATCAGTGATGTATCCTTTATTGTATTAATTTTGCAATCACTTCTGAGGGCATAAGAAAAATGTGCAATCCCTGTAACATTCTTTAAAATGTTAAAAATTTTTTCATAGTCCTTTTCTTCTTCATCTAAATGGACAACAAATCTGCCTGAAATTTTTTTCAAAAGAAATTTAATGCCTTCTCTTTTCAGTGCCTTTTCAATATTATTCTTCAAAGCATCCTCAAAAAATCTCCGATTATGGCCTTTAAGTGCTATTTCTGCGTAATGAATGATTATGTATTTAAATTTCATTTTCTGACTTTTCAAAAAATATCCTGTTGTTGCCTTTAAGTGCTATTTCTGGTCTGCCAAAATGACCTGCCAGAAATGCAGGAACGAAGTAACGAAGTGAGCGCATTTCTGCGTAATGAATGATTATGTATTTAAATTTCATTTGTCCATTTTATCAGTTCTTCCAGTTTCTTCATCGCATTTCCGCTTTCAATTGATTCCTTTGCGATTTCGATCGCCTTGTCAAAATTTTCCGCCTTTTTTCCAACGATGATTCCTGCTGCAGCATTAAGAATAACAATATTGCGTTTATGCAAAATTTCCTTACTTTTATCATTGCTTAAAATCCGTTTTATTATGTCTGCATTGAATGATGCATCTCCTCCCTTTATATCTTCAATGGTTGCCTTTTCAAAATACCTATCTGGCTCAGTATAGTATGTCTTTATCTCTCCGTCCCGTAGTTCGGAAATTTTTGTCCTGAAAATCTGGGAAATTTCATCCATTCCGTTGCTGCTTGCTACAATAGCGCGTTCCAGATCCAAAATGTTTAACACCTTGCAAAATTTCTCATTTAAATTTTCATCAAAAACACCCAAAACCTGTCCTTTTGTATTTGCAGGATTTGTCAATGGTCCCAACATATTAAAAACAGTCCTGACGCCGATTTCTTTTCGGACAGGCATTACATTCCTCATTGACTTATGAAAGAGCGGAGCAAACATAAAGCCTGTTCCTGTTTTGTTGATGCAATCCTCAACCTTTTTCGGTTCTATGTCAATTTTAACTCCCAAGACCTCCATAACATCCGCACTGCCTGACTTTGATGTTATCGCCCTGTTTCCGTGCTTTGCTACTTTAATTCCTGCTCCTGCAACAACAAACATCGCACATGTAGAAATATTAAAGGTATTAAATTTATCCCCCCCTGTTCCACAGGTGTCAATTGCAAATCCATTCACATTCACCTTTTCTGCAAAATTTCGCATAATTTTTGCCTGTGCTGCAATTTCGCCTGCTGTTTCGCCCTTCATTCGCATACCTATCAAAAATGCAGCGATCTGTGATTGTGTTGCCTCTCCTTTCATAATTAAATTCATTGCCTGACCTGCTTCCTCATCACTTAAATTTTGTCTGTCAACAAGTTTTTGAATGATTGATTTCATTTCAAATAGTAAAAATTTATCAAATTTTTATTTTAAAATCAGAATAAATTAAAAATCAGAATTAGTAAAAGCGTTGTTTGATAACAAAATTTACCCGTAAAACTTTGAAAAAATATGAAAAAATATGAAAAATCAAAAAAAATTTACTGGTAATTTTCAAAAATTTAAAATTAAATACCAGATTTAATACGTTTTTGGTGGTTCATCAGTTCATTACTCATGTATCAATGCCTTTGCATCTACTATTGCTTTTTTTGTCATTCTTGATGCTTCAATTGCAAATTTAACACTTTTTGCTCCTGTAATAACAATCCTTCCTGATCTGAAAACAAGCATTACAGTCTTTGGTTCTGCAATTTTATAAATAAGTCCGGGAAACTGCTCTGGCTCATACTCGGTATTCTCATCGTAGTCGGCAAACATATCCAGATTTATCTTTGGATAAAACATCGTTGAAGCAACTATATTCTGCAATTTTATTGTTGGCTCTGACTTTAAATTTATATCAAACTCCTTTAATTTCTCAATCAGACGATCCTTTGCATTAACAACAAATTCTTCTCTTCCTGCACCAGTACATATAACACTTCCCGAATCAAACAGCAACATTGCCAGCTCCAGATTCCTCAGACGATACACAATACCCGGAAATCTTGATTTATTATAAAAAAATGTCAGTGCATCCTTTGCTATAATTTTTTCTATATTTCCTTCTTCTATCGCTTTCCTTATTGTTTCCCTGAAAAGACCTGTAATTTCGTCTATTTTTTCTTTATCTATCGCTCCTTTTTTTATTTCTTTTATTGGTTCCTTTATTCTTTCCTTAAACATAGTAATATATTCATCCTCCTCCTCTTTTACATCCTCCTCCTCTTTTTTTACATCCTCCTCCCAATTTAAGATATTTTCTACATTTTTCTCCTGTATTGCCTTCATAAAAATTTCCGTATATTCTTTCTCTATAATTTTTTCTACATCCATCCGGTTATTAATAATATAGTCTGATTTTATTCCGTTAAAATCAAGTGTTATTGATGCCACGACATTTTCTATTACAATTACATTATCATAGATCATCAGTTTGTCATCTTTTTTCCGGATAATTAAAATTTGTTTTACCCTATCTTCATTCTCTATAAATACCCTGCCTTCACCATAAATCATTATGCTCTCAGGTACATCAGTTCCCGTATCCTTTATAGTATAGACATCAGACAATCCGTCTGGCCTGTTCCATACAATCTTCCATTCTTTATCCTTTACTTTTTTAATTTCTGTTCTTTGAGGAACAAATACCTTGTTCAGATAAAATCCGTCCCTTAACTGCTCACTTATTGTCCCTTCGGCTATATAGTTCCCGTAAGCTGCCTTTAAATTGAATAATTTTCCAACCTCATCAATTTCAAATTTTATATTGTGTTTGTCATAAGATGCAGTAATGGTTTTATTATCTTTGCTTTTTTCAATTTTTGCCTTTTCGCTCCAGTCAATAAAAAAACTGTCCCTTAAATAATTTCTAATGCCGTTCTCATCCTTCCCGGGAACATTATTCCACTCAAAAATAAATTCGGAAATGTCGATTTTATCCTTTTTCTTCTTTTTTTTAATGACAACCTCATTTTTGTTGCGTTTTTTTATCCTCATTTTATAATAGAAATAAATTTTATAATAGAAATAAATTTAAAAAATAAATTTAACCCGAAAATTTAACCCAGTAAGACAGCATTTATAATTCCGTCCTGTCCCGGCCTTGAAGTAACCTTAACGGATATTTCTTTATTGTCTTTTTTAACCTTTAAGATTGCCCCTTTTGTTATTATATTTGCCCTCGCGAAGTTCCTGTTTGCAGGATTATCAACAACGGATAAAATTTCACACTTCTGATATGTGCTGTCAATGATGACATTTGCATATTTTTCGGCCAATAAACGATTTTTTACATTCCCTCCCCTTACTCTTATTTTCTTTATTTTGTGCTCTCCGATTGTTGTATTTGCAGGCTCCCGTGCAATTTCATATTTCCTCTTTCCTCTCTTTTTAAGTTTTTCAGATGATGTTTGATACATTTTAAAAGATGTTTTATATACTGATAAAATTAGAATTTCATAATTAAATTTATAGAATAAAATTTACATATCAAAAAAGAAAATAAAAATTTAAAAAATAAAAAATTTATAACGACTGAACGCCTTTTACATGCCTGCTTTTATTGGTCTTTTATATATTTTTGGATCGCTGCTCGCCATTACTCCACACAACCTTTGCCTCCGGAAGTCCTTTCGCACCTGCTCCTTTAATTCCTTCTGCATTTGTAATTTTATATTCTGCTATTCTTTTTTCTCCTTTCTTTAAATTACCAAGATTCATTATCAGAGTATCTCCCATTGCGGTTCTCTCAAGTCCCTGTGTTATAACTTCTACCTGTAAGCCCAGAGGAATGACATCTTCAAGCATACACGCATCAAGTGTCTTATGTGTTTTATTAGCTATTGTAATTGAGACCTTTCCATCACCTCTTTCCTTTGTTATTTCAACCTTTCCTTTCATCATGAACAGGATCAGATAAATGAGCAACAGTATTGGCAGCAACAATAAAAACCATATCCAGTAATCATGTTTCTTTGTTTCTATTTCTACAGGCAATGCAAAGTGTTCAACTGCGTAATCTGCATATTCTTGCTGATCTACAATTAGGTATCCCGACTGGTTAATTGTCAAACTGAATCTTCCCTGTTCGTCTGTAACAACCTTTTGTGTTGTATTATCTGGCAATTTAACATTAAATTCTCTGTTTGTAGCTAAATTTCCTTTTTTGTCCCTGACCTCAAATTCGTAAATTCCTTCCTTTTCTTTGGCTCCTTTTAATAGCGAAACAATTAAAATTTCCTTTTCAACTGCCTTTGGTTTTACAACTTCAATCACTGTTGTTGTCCTTACCTCTGCACCTGCCTTTGTTGCCCTTATATCCCAAGTTCCGGCAATTGCTTTTGGAATAATAGTTGTTCCGTCAGTTCCGGTTACTGCTGTTTGGCCTGCATATTCTACATTGGCATTTGATACAGGAGTTTCTGCTTTATTAATTAATGTTTTATTAACTTCTGCCCATCTTGTTCCATTTGTTGTATTTATCTGCTTATATGTTATGTTATAAGTAAATGTTTCATTTATAACTTTGACTATGAATGACTTATTTTCTTCCATTGCGGTTATATTGCGGACTGATAGTGTGTAGTTTGTTTCGGTTGCTGATCTAAAGATACCTTCTGTGGTTGTTACAGGAGGCGTTACTGTTGGAGGCAATTCAAATGCCATCACTCCACTTACTCCTCCTCCAGTACCTCTGGTACTTATGGCTGGGTGCGGTTGTGGTTGACGTTCTAGACGTGGTAATCCTTCACCCGGTTCTTTCTTTGTAATAGTCAGTACTTTATTCCATACCTGGAAGTTACAACACATATCATAAACAACAACAGTAACATTTAAATAGTATGTTGTTTGATTATTAACTTCATCTGGCAACACATAAGGCGTACCTTCAACACCAACCCCTCCAAATCCATTTTCTATTCCCTGATTATCAAATATCTTATCTAAATTAGGATCTCCCAATTGCAACCCCGTTGGAGTAGCGCTTATTATATTTCCACTAACATTCACATACGGCCGGAAGAATACTTTTACTACTGATGGAAGGGCTTCTCTATTCTTCAAACTTACATTCATATAAACAGTATCACCACTATGCAATTCACCTTTATCTTTCAAATTGACTATTTTAACATCCTCATCTCTGATGTCTGGTGCAACAAAGTCACCTATTGAAATACTTCCGACTTTGAGTATACTCTTTAGCTCTGTGTCATTTCCTACAATTACGGTAATATTATAGACAAATTCTCTGTTTATAAATGCCTGCTCACCTATTGTTTCCATCTCATCAATCTTTTTAAGGTAATAAGATTTGTTTAACTTTAATGTTACTATGTTATTATTTAAAGTCGCATTTTCGCTTAACACATCCTCGGGTGCAACAGTGGTTATATTACTGCTATCAATAGTTAATGTAATTTCATCATCTCCAACATTTACCTTTAATTTTGAAATATTTGCATTTATTGTCAGAGTTATAACTGGATCATTAAAGATATATGCTCTTGCATCTCTCTTATTTATGTTTGGAGAAGATACATAACTATTATTATTGAATGCGCATTTTGTGTATGCCTCTCCATATTTTACTGAACCCATATTTATCGTTTTAGTGATATTTGCCAAGTCTAAATTCACTACATTTTCCACTGTGGAACTTTCATTATATTTCCATGCATACGGCGCGTCTGTTGCATCAAATGAAACATACACACTATTGTTAAATTCAAATAACCATGGATTTTTAATACTTGAAAATGTTGCACCATCAAAATTTGCATCATCAAAGTCAGTTTTCTTTACTCCCTCAGCACTAACAGCTTTATGTAAGATTGTTGAGATCGTTCCATTTGCAGTACAATTCGCTTGCACACATTTGTCGATGTGAATCCTGTTATCTGTCAAAGGTGCTTTCACAAAATATGTTGTTATAGATTCTGTTACTTTATCCTTTACAGGATAGTGCAGCTCTATAATATCCAATAAAGGAGTATCTACCTGATATGACAAATACAAATTACCATTTTTAAAGAGTATATTTGGATGATGCGCTTCGCAAGTCATATTCATTTTTTGTCCTTTTGTCTCAACCTCCCACCATCTTAATGCACCATAAACAGTTATATTTCCTGCAATAACCTCTTCTTTCTTAACCTTAAATACATATTTTTTATCCAATATATTTGCTAATACATAATAAGTATGATTAATTTCGTTTTTAAGTGTCAAAGTAACATTTGTGAATTTAATTTCATTTTCTGTTATGTTCGGATTTTCATTTGCTATCCATGTAATGCCAAAATTGTTTATTAAATAATCCTTGAGTTCTTGGATGTTTCCACTGATTGAATAATTCCAGTTAAATGCTATTTTCTCTGCAAAATGTGTATGTTGGGTACAAATACCTCCCTCTCCACAAATATATATATCAGAATTATTTGCATAAGCAATATATGTTTTTCCATTATATCTGGCAATTGCCGGTTCCTTTGCATCTCCTGCTGGAATGTAAATAATTTTTTCTTCGTTAGTACAGGATAATGAAGCTCCTGAAGGTGTGCATTCCCTCTGATATAAACTTGCCTGTAAGTCCCCTTCTCCTCTGCCCATATAGACCAGATAAATTTTGTTATTGGTATTATCATAAGCCATTGCAGGATAATAATATCTCATTCCTTGTTGTGAAATTTCAAATGATATGTTTTGATAAGTTGCACTTGCACTTGAAAGATAAATAAACCTTATCTTTGGATTGTGGTTATTATTACTATAATCTTCATACGCAATATAATAACTGCTTCCAACCTTAACCATTGATGTTGCTGCCTGCCAATTAACAATATCTGTTAAGTTTGTAAAGTTAACTGTTGAAAGATTTTCCATCTCGTCTGCATAATTCCATACAATCGTTGAATACAATTCGTATCTATTTCCATAGTCGGTCTTCCCTCCTTTACTTATGCTTCCTATACACCCATTATCATCACCACAATAAGCAATATTGTTATTTACTAATGAAGCAGTAATTGGACAATTTGGATCTGTTGGAGAAATACACTCATAAAATACATTAAAGATCTTTGTTCCTTTGGTGTTGCATTGATCGTTTAAAGATATATTTAATGTGTAATTTAATTCATTTAAATTGCTTATATCATAACTACCCATATATGTTGAAGTATTTCCTATTCTTGTCAAATTAAATGTTCCTACAATTGTTCCATTTTGAGATACAACTGATGCTGTGGCATTATAGGTCAGCTTTCAAGTTATTGTTACATTTACATTTATCACTCCTCGCTGCACCCCATACGCTCCTTCTTCTTCCAATATCGTTATGTCATCAATAGAACCACAAATATCTAATCTTAGTCCCACTGGTTGGAAAAAGTGAACACTGCCATTGAAGTTTATATTTCCTGATACATTAAGAGTTCCTAAAAGCGTAACATTAAATGAGTAATTTCCTGCAGGAACAAAAAATTCAACCATTCCCTCTTCATTTGTAAATTTGGTTTCATTCCATGTTTCATTGTATAAAGTAACTGATGCGTTTTGTATCGGAGATCCGTTATTTTCATAGCTTACATTTATAATTATCCTTGGTGGCTTTACAAGTCCAATATCTACTATAATATCGCCAGTATTATTAAAGAAAGGTGTAATCAATCCATTTGGCATATAATGCGTTGCGCTTGCGTTTGCATAATAAGTTCCATTTGGAATTTGCCCCACATACTCTTGCATAAATTTATAACATCCTGTATCATCTGTTGTTCCATTAGCATTATAACTTAATGTTTCATTATAGAGTACCACTGTTTCATTATAGAGTACCACTGTTGCATTACTTATTCTCTTTCCAGTGGTTTCATTTCCTGTCTCATTATCATACACACAAATAGTTATTCTTGGAAGTGGAGTAAGTTTTATTGTCAAATTTGTGTCTCCTAAATATTCTACTGTTCCATTACTTGGAATATATCCCTTTGCAGTTGCATTGATACTGTAATTTCCATAAGAAATGTTCAGAAAGAGATAACATCCTTTTGAGTCGGTTTCTCCACTTGCTAAAAATGTTGAATTAAATAAAGTTACATTTGCTTTTGCTATAGGTGTTGTCGTATTTACTTCAACTACGCAAACTTTTATTCCTTTCATCACGGCAAGTTTTATCTCACTGAGCAAAATGCCTTCATCATATTCAATTTGCCCTTCATTTTCTTCGTATCCGTGTTTTGATGCCTTTACCGTATAATTTCCCGCTGAAATGTTATAAAATTTCACACATCCGGTTACATTTGTTGAATCGTATGCAACTCTACTATTGCCTTTATAAATTTCAACCAATGCATCACTTCATGTTTCATTTGTTTCACTATCTTTTACACAACTTTGAATGTATGCAGTTATTGATAGGGTTAAGGAGAAATTATATATAAAATTTTCTGTTCTGTTAAATGTTCCAAATTCGGGGTCTGTTGCAAAATTTTCTTCCATTGAATTATATCCTGATTTACTAACCTTTATACAATAATTTCCTGGTTCGGGAGTGAATTCGTAATAACCATTAACAAATGTATTGGTGGTGTTTATGAGTTCTGTGCAGTCCTTGTATAATTCAACAATAGCATTTTCTATTGGAGTTCCATTTTCGTCTTTAACATAACCTGAAATTTTTGCTGCCGCAGCTGACTCTGCTAATGAAATATTTACTTCAATTTCAGATGTTCCGTCAAAAAATGGCATTTCCGGGGGCAATAATTCGTTTGAGACATATCCGCTCTTTGAAGCATATATGCAATATTGATCTGGTGACGGTTGATCAAATACAAAATAACCTGAATTATCTGTCAATTGATAAACATCTGTTGCGTCTTCTCCATTACATCCTTTATCTAAGACCACCTTTGCTCCTAATATTGGAGTAATGTTATCTTCCTCTGTCACATAACCGTAAATTGATGGTTTTGTTGTTAACGAAATATTCACTTCATAAGGTGCATTTGAGAATGAAATATTGTAGGGCGTTTCCGGAGAAATATATCCTGTTTTTTCCGCATTTATGCAATATTTCACTCCTGATGGTGGTGCTTCCGGGCTTTCAAATATATAATATCCATAAGCGTTTGTAGTCGTTGTGTTCTCAATTGTTCCGTCACAATCCTTATCTAATATTACAACTGCTCCTTTAATTGTCTTATTACTCTGATCTAACACATAACCATCTATTGACGGCGCTTTGTCAAGCGACATATTAATTTCAAGCGGATTAAACGCATTGAAAGGTGTGCAATTTGATTCTCCAACAAGGTATCCTTGCTTTATAAATTTAAGTTTATAATCGCCGGCAACAGGAGCAACAAATACATAATATCCGTTTGCGTCTGTTGTTGTTATGTTATCTGCAACATCATTACAATCTTTATCTAACTGAACAGTACCTCCTTCCAAATACTTAATATGGACAGTTGTGTTTGTATCAACATAACCATCTATATTTGGTTTCTCTACAAGAGAGACATTTATTTCATAAGAGGTGAGTTCGTTTAATACTATTAGATTTCCGTCAGCGTTATCAACCTCTTCTGTATTGTATTCAAGTTTGCTAAATACGAGTTTATATTGTCCTGTTTCAGGAAGTTCAACTAATTTATATGTTCCATTAATATCCGTTGTTGTATTCATGATGCATGTTCCCATTAAATCACACAATTGCACTAAAACGCCTTTAATCGTTTGATTAGTTGCTTCATCAGTAACCATTCCGGTAATCTTTGGCTTCTCAAGAAGTTGGAATGGCTTAAAGTATCCTTCTGTTTCTGAATAGGTAAATGTGTCGCTTTGATCGCTCACATACCCTGGTTTTGAAACATTGATGTAATAGTTGCTATCCGAAATGTCATTAAATACTGCACATCCGGTTGCGTTTGTGTATAATGTTTTTTCAATTTTATTGTCTGCTACCTTAATCAAATCAACTTTAACACCTTGAAGTGAATTATTCTCTGTATCATTTACACAGACATCCACTGTTTCCTTCAATGAAATTTTAAGCACAATATCTCCGCATGTTTCCTCGCTGTAGAATTGCAAACCATCATAAATACTACTTGCTGTTGTATATCCTGACTTTGTGGCGTTTGCATAATAATTTCCTGTCGGAATTCCTAAAATTTGTACTGTTCCGTTTGCATTTGTGTATCTTAGTGTTATTAAGGTGCCATTTTCAGCAAATAATTTAACTTGTGCGGTTTCTATTGGATTACTTACATTATTAGTTACATTTATGTGCATTATGCACGCTTCACATAATGAGAATTCTCTATTGCAGTTTGATGATTCTGAAGTATAGATACATACTGCTGATTTGTTTTCGTTAGATATATATCTTAATTTTGTTACCTTGAAATAATATGTACCTGCTGGCACATCTTCAAATATTGCTTTTCCTGAAGCATTAGAATATTTTGTTTTCACGATATTTTCTGTAAAGAAATCTATTAAATCTATCCTTGCGCCTTCTAAATTAACACTTTCTGCGTTATCGTATGCGCATCCAGTAACATCCACTTCAATAACCACCGCTTAGCATAATGGGCATTCTCTATCGCAG
>Ga0066256_1002531_pt2 | contig 10739 bp, 8 predicted proteins | sample ThiBio_1000_biof_FD_87107 | JGI IMG/M metagenome (GOLD analysis project Ga0066256, IMG submission 87107) | Wastewater bioreactor microbial communities from Cape Town, South Africa - Thiocy_expt_1000_biof (version 2) | ecosystem: Engineered > Bioreactor > Thiocyanate-remediating >... | reverse complement strand
AACTTTACTGGTTGAGAATGGAACGCTTAAAACAGGCGACCTGGTGGTGAGCGGGCAGTTTTATGGCCGTGGAAAAGCCATGTTTAACGAGCGTAATAAAAAGCAGGACAAAGCCGGCCCATCAGCGCCAGCTGTAATTTTAGGATTGAACGGAGCGCCGCAGGCCGGAGAGAAATTCAAAGTATATGACGATGAATCGGAGGCGAAGGACATTGCGAACCGTCGCGCACAAATTCTGCGTGAGCAGGGCATGAGAACCAAAAAGCATATCACGCTTGATGAAATTGGCCGCCGCCTTGCATTAGGAAACTTTAAAGAGTTGAACGTCATCATCAAAGGTGATGTGGACGGCTCTGTGGAGGCGTTAAGCGATTCGTTACAAAAACTTTCTACCGAGGAAATACTGGTGAATGTAATCCATAAAGGTGTAGGGCAGATCAACGAAAGTGATATCGTATTGGCCGAAGCATCTGATGCCATTGTGATCGCCTTTAACGTAAGGCCATCCAGCCAGGCATCAAAACTTGCAGAAAATGCCGGAATTGAAATTAAAATGTACTCAATCATTTATAACGCCATCGAAGAAGTGAAGAGCGCGATGGAGGGAATGATGGAGCCGACCGTGAAAGAGAAGATCATCGGTAATGTTGAAATTAAGGAAGTATTCCGTTTTGACAAAGCTGTGGTGGCTGGTTGCCAGGTACTCGATGGAAGGATTAAACGTGATTCAAAAGTTCGCATCGTTCGCGATGGCATTGTCGTATATCCAACCGCTGAAGGCGCTGTTGCTGAACTCGCTTCGTTGAAACGCTTTAAAGATGACGTGAAGGACGTAACTGCTGGAATGGAATGCGGTTTAACTATCAGAAATTACAGCGACATAAAAGTTGGTGATGTGGTGGAGGCCTACGAGCTGGAAGAAGTGAAAAGAACATTGTAATTTGAAAATTTGCAATCTGCAATTTGAAATTGAGTTCAAACTTTTGTTAAATTAAAACCTCGTTTACAATATTTCTTTTGCGGGAGGTTAATTTTGACGTTGGATGTTATGGTGCGCGGTTTTTAGAAATACCGTGGCTCTCGTCTTAGAACAAATATAAATTATGTTGAAACTGAAAAATATTTTCACTATTCTAAGCCTGTTGTTTGCAGGAACACTGTTTGCGCAGGGGCAATCACACAAAATCGTGGTTGATAAGATTGTTGGTGTAGTGGGTGACCGGATCATTTTACAAAGCGATGTACAAAATGCTTTAGCCGATGCGGTGCGCCAGGGTGAACAATTGCCGCCGGATGCGGCCTGTATGATTATGGAGCAGTCGATGCTCTCCAAAATACTCGCTCTTCAGGCCGAAAAAGATTCCTTACCCGTTTCTGACGAAGAGGTGGAAGCGCAACTTGACATGCGCGCCCGTAGCTGGATTCAACAGTTTGGTAGTGTGAACGCGGTTGAAGAAATTGCCGGAAAATCTATCTATCAAATCAAAGATGACTCGCGCCCTCAAATTAAGGAACAAATGTTGGCACAGGCGATGCAGCGTAAAATTGTGGAAACCGTGCACATTACACCAACCGAGGTAAAAGCATTCTTTGATAAAATTCCGACAGACAGTTTACCGTATTTAGAATCAGAACTTGAAATTGGCCAGATCGTCATACTTCCCAAAGCCGCCAAAGAAGTGGAGGAATATATTTACAACGAAATGTTGAATTACAAAAAGCAGATCGAATCAGGCCAAACCACTTTTGACGCGCTGGCAAAAAGGGTTTCAGAAGACCCTGGAAGCAAGGAACGAGGCGGCGCTTACGAAATTAACCGCAGTGATAAGCAAACCTGGGACCCCGTGTTTTTACAAACGTCTTTCAGGTTAAAAACCGGCGAAATTTCTATGCCGGTAAAATCAAACAGGTTTGGGTATTTTTTAATTACTCAGGAAGACAGGCGCGGGGATAATGCAAAAATCAGGATGATTTTGAGAATCCCTCCCGTAACTGAAACCGAACTTGATGGCGCTAAAAAGAAATTAGACAGTGTGAGAAATGATATTTTGGCGAACAAAATTAATTTTAAGCAAGCCGCTTACAAATACAGTGACGATGAAATGGTGAAAAACTACGGCCCTTACATTTTGGCTGCGGATGGCTCTACTTATGTGCCTATTGACAGGCTTGATAAAGAAATGGTGGCCACAATCACCGATATGAAAGTGGGCGACATTTCGCAGCCCGTTAGTTTTACGAACGAACAGGGAAAACGAGGCGTGAGATTGGTTTATTTACAATCGCGTACCGAGCCTCACCGCATGAACCTCAAAGATGATTATGCCAAACTTGCCGAGCGGGCGTTAGAAGAAAAAAAGGCAAAAGAGCTGGATAACTGGCTGGCAAAACGAATCCCTAACTATTATATTTTGGTTGATAAAGAAGCAGCTAAACAATGCGCCGGGTTGCAGAAATATCAGACTACAGAAAACAGGGGGTTTTAAAGAAATTATGATATGAAATTTTAAAGGCAGCCGCATCGGTTGCCTTTTTGTTTTATCTTTAATTGCTCATGAAAAACGATCTGCTATACCAAATCGCTTTGACGCAGGTGCCTAATATCGGGTGTGTGTTTGCAAGGCTATTGCTACAAACGATGAGTGCCGCCGAAATATTCTCTTCAAAAAAAACGACGTTGCAAAAGATTGAAGGATTGGGAGAAGTTCGTGTAAAAAGTATCCTGAACTTTAAAGATTTTTCAAGGGCTGAACAGGAAATTGAATTTATTGAAAAGTATAAGATCAGCCCGCTTTTTATCACTGATGAAAATTATCCGCAAAGGCTTTTGAATTGTTACGATCCGCCAACTATTTTATATTACCGCGGCAATGCAAATTTGAATGCCTCAAAAATCATAGCAGTTGTAGGCTCGCGAACGCACACTGATTACGGAAAGCAGTTAACCGAGAAATTATTACAGGATTTTTCCGGCACAGGAATTTTGGTAGTTAGCGGGCTGGCTTATGGTATCGATGCCTTATCTCACAAAGCAGCATTAAAAAATAGTTTGCCTACGGTAGGGGTTTTGGCGCACGGCCTCGATAAAATCTATCCTTACGAAAATACTGCCATGGCGAAAGAAATGATAAATCACGGCGGCTTACTCACCGAGTTTATGACTAAAACCAAACCGGATCGGCACAACTTTCCAAGCCGAAACCGAATTGTGGCAGGAATGAGCGATGCAACGATTGTAATTGAAACAGATGTTAAAGGGGGCAGGATGATCACTGCGGAACTCGCTAATGGTTATAACAAAGATGTGTTTGCTATTCCCGGTAAAACAACCGACAAAAAAAGTAGTGGCTGCAATCATCTGATTAGAAATAATAAAGCCATTTTACTTACAGATGCGCAGCAGTTTTTGGAAACAATGGGCTGGAGTGAAAGCAGTAAAAAAGCAGGTAAGAAAAAAAACCGGGAACTGTTTATTGAACTTACGGCGGAGGAAAAAATAATTTATGACCTGTTGAATCAAAACGACCAGCTTGGTATTGACGAAATAAATCTTCGCTCAGGTTTAAGCAGCAGTAATGTGGCCGTAGCAATTTTAAATCTTGAAATGCAGAATCTCATACAAACATTGCCGGGCAAGATGTATAAATTGTTGTAAACCGGTCTTGCGCTCCGCGTTCGGCAACGCATTTTTAAAGTTGAACTAATCGCAACTTTTTTAGTGAGGATTGCGGCTTGCCTATTAGTTCTCTTTCCCCTAATTTTGCACATGGCAATAAGAAAATCTACCGCAGTTCCTGCAAACAATTCCCGTATCGCTTTTGATGGTTTAACTTTTGATGACGTGCTCTTGGTGCCGGCCTACAGCCAGGTGCTTCCGCGTGATGTGGACATTAAAACGAAACTCACAAAAGACATCACACTCAATACACCCATTTTATCCGCTGCGATGGATACCGTTACCGAAGCAGCGCTTGCCACGGCCATTGCGCGCGAGGGCGGACTTGGCATCCTTCACAAAAACATGAGTATTGAACGGCAGGCCGAACAGGTGCGTAAGGTAAAACGCAGTGAAAGCGGCCTTATTCTGGATCCTATCACCCTTCAAAAAGATGCTGTGGTTGGCGATGCTTTAAAGTTGATGGAAGAAAATAAAATTGGCGGCATCCCGATTGTTGACAAAAACGGCAAACTCGTCGGCATCCTTACCAATCGTGATCTCAGGTTTGAGGACAACCTTTCACGCCCTGTAAGCGAAGTAATGACAAGTCAGAATTTAGTAACTGCCCCCGAAGGCACCGATTTGAAAAAGGCCAAAACAATTTTACGCCAGTATAAATTTGAAAAATTGCCTGTGGTTGATAAAGCCGGTAAACTGATCGGTTTAATTACTTACCGTGATATTTTACAGGTGACCAGTTTTCCAAATGCGATAAAGGATAGCTTTGGGCGACTGCTCGTTGGCGCAGGCATCGGAATTACTGCTGATATGCTCGACAGGATAGATGCATTGCAACAGGTGGGTGTTGACATTATTGCTTTAGACAGTGCACACGGCCATAGCAAAGGAGTGATTGAGGCTTTGAAACGTGTAAAAAAGAATTTCAAAAAGTTGAATGTAATTGCGGGAAATGCGGGAACTGCCGCCGGTGCACGGGCGCTGGCCGATGCGGGCGCCGATGCCGTTAAAATAGGGATAGGGCCGGGCTCAATCTGTACAACACGTGTTGTAGCAGGATCGGGGATGCCGCAGTTAACGGCAATTATGGAAACTGCTTCTGGTTTAAAAGGCAAGAATGTGCCGATCGTTGCTGACGGCGGTATTCGCTATACCGGTGATATGGTAAAGGCTTTAGCCGCGGGCGGCGATTGTGTGATGATGGGAAGTATTTTTGCAGGAACTGAGGAAAGCCCCGGCGAAACCATCATATTTGAAGGGCGTAAATTTAAAACTTACCGCGGCATGGGTTCTTTGGGCGCCATGCAAAAGGGTAGCAGCGACCGTTATTTTCAGGATGTGGAGGATGATATTAAAAAGTTAGTACCCGAGGGCATCGAAGGCAGGGTAGATTATAAAGGAAGCCTGAATGAAGTAATGTACCAGTTCATTGGTGGCTTGCGTGCGGGAATGGGCTATTGCGGTGCCAAAAACATCAAAGAATTACAAAAGGCTGATTTCGTAAAAATTACCAATGCCGGTATGAACGAAAGCCATCCGCACGATGTTGACGTTACCAAGGAGGCGCCGAATTACAGCCGCCGATAAATTGTTTAAGAAATCTTAAATGCTCCTGAAAACAAGGAGCATTTATTTTTTAGTGATTATCTTCAAATCTTTTATTCTCGCAATATTCCGCTTCACCTTTCGCGGTATAATGCAATTTGATAATTGCGGGATGTATAAAAATTTAACTAATCTGTTTTTTTAGCAGAGACAATCACTACTCGTTATTTTATGAAAACAGCGGATGATATTAAAATACTCAATGAGCGCATAGCGGCGTCTGGCGGGTTTGTTGACAAATTAAGAAATGAAGTAAGCCACGTTATTGTGGGGCAGGCGCACATGCTCGACCGGCTTTTGATTGGCTTGTTGAGCAACGGCCACGTTTTGCTGGAAGGTGTACCAGGCCTTGCAAAAACGCTTACTATAAAATCGCTGGCAACCGCCATCGCGGCACACTTCAGCCGTATTCAGTTCACACCCGATTTATTACCGGCTGACGTGATTGGAACCTTGATCTACAATCAGCAGCAAAACGAGTTTGTGGTGCGCAAAGGCCCGATTTTCGCAAATTTTGTACTGGCCGATGAAATCAACCGCGCCCCGGCAAAAGTGCAATCAGCTTTGTTGGAGGCCCTGCAGGAACGCCAGGTTACAATCGGCGACACCACACATAAATTACCCGAACCTTTTCTGGTACTGGCCACGCAAAACCCGCTCGAACAGGAAGGAACTTACCCGCTTCCTGAAGCACAGGTTGATCGTTTCATTATGAAAGTAATTGTGCGCTACCCTGAAATGCCTGAAGAACAACTGATCCTGCGTTCCAATGTGCAGGCGATGGCGCTGCCCACAATTAATCCCGTCGTAAATGTTCAGGAAGTGATTGACGCAAAAAACCTGGTGCGTGAAATTTATCTCGATGAAAAGGTTGAACGCTACATTTTAGATATTGTTTTTGCCAGCCGTTATCCCGGCCGTTATGGTTTGGAAAAACTCGCGCCGCTAATCTCTTACGGCGCCTCGCCGCGTGGAAGCATTAATCTTGCATTAGCCGGCAAAGCGCAGGCCTATTTAAATAAACGTGGGTTTGTAATTCCCGAAGACGTCCGCAGCATTGCCTACGATGTGTTGAGGCATCGTATTGGCCTTACCTACGAAGCGGAAGCTGAAAATGTAAACAGCGAAAATATCATCAACGAAATTTTGAAACAGGTGAATGTGCCTTAGGGGTGGCCGGTTGCTCGTTACCAGCTACCAGTTATCTGAAACGTTAATCAATCTAAATACAAAAGCCTCCCGTGCGTACCCGTAAAGAAGGTTCGTGAAATAGAAATCAAAAGCCGGAAACTCGCGCAGGATATTTTCAGCGGTGAGTATCACAGTGCTTTTAAAGGCCGGGGTATGTCGTTTAAGGAAGTACGCGAATACGCCGCCGGCGATGATGTGCGGTTTATTGACTGGAATGTGTCGGCGCGGTTTGGGCATCCTTACAGCAAAGTGTTTGAAGAAGAACGCGAGCTGACTGTAATGATGTTGATCGACATCAGCAACAGCTCGATGTTTGGCACAACTTATGGCCGCAAAAGAGATGTGGCTACGGAAATTGCCGCAGTACTGGCGTTCTCGGCAGTTGCCAACAGCGATAAAGTGGGCGCCATTTTTTACAGTGATAAAATTGAAAAATATATTGAACCAAAAAAGGGGCGGCAACATGCATTGTTTATTGTTCGTGAAATGTTGAGCATAGAATCAACCGGCGGTGGCACCAGCCTGAACGCCGCAATCAAATATTTTAATAATGCAATTAAAAGAACCAGCATCGCTTTTATTTTAAGTGATTTCATCGATTCTAATTATGAAGATGCCCTGCGCGTGGCGGGTAAAAAGCACGACATTATCGGCGTAAAAATTTACGATAAGATGGATATGGAACTCCCCGATGCAGGGCTGATGCAATTCGCGGACGCCGAAACCGGTACCTTGCAATGGGTAGATACGGGTAATGCTTTTGTACGCAAAAAACATCAGGAAGAATTTTTTAAAATCACATCGTACAGCGCAGAAGTTTTTAAAAAAGCAGGCAGTGACCTGCTGCATGTAAAAACCGGTGATGATTATGTGTATGTACTGCAAAGGTTTTTCAAAAGCAGGATGCAAAAGCCTTTGTAGTGTTGCGATGAAACCATAAATTTTTGAAACAGGAATGTTGAGGATACATAAAAGAAATCAATTTATAGAACGTCATTTTGATGAGCCGGGTGAGAGGGCGCAAAGAGAAACCTCCAGTGGGTTTAGAGATTCCCCGATTGCGTTTCGCTTCACCAGGTACGGCAACAGTTTTTTGCGTAGGGTGTTTCATTTGTCTTTGTTAATTCTTTCGTTCTTCTTTGTGCAAAGTTTATCGGCACAGGTGGCATTAGTGAAAGCTACTGCTGATAAAGACACCGTTTTGTTGGGGGAACCTTTTTGGCTCACGCTTGAAATTCGTGCGCCGCACGGCAGTACCATCGAACCATTTAAAGTTGATAGCATCCCGCATTTCGAATTTTTAATAAAAGACAGCGTCACCAGAACCGAAGAAGGTGGCGCAACCCTTATCAGGCAATACTTTCAACTCATAAGCTTCGATTCCGGACAGTGGGTAATCCCTCCTTTTCAATTAAGAGAATTTGTTAGGACCAATAGCTTACTCGTCAATGTTGTGTTTACCGATCCATTCGATCCAACGCAACCTTATCACGACATTCAGGATGTGAGAAGCGTGCCCATCAACAAAAGCAAATTATTATTGTGGCTGGCACTGGGGTTGGCTATGATATTATTGCTGGCACTGATTATTTACTTCGCCACACAGAAAAAATTAAAATTCTTTTCGCAGGCAAAAGACCCGCCTTATGAAGGCGCAAAAAAAAGTTTGAAGGCATTGAAACAGGAGCAGCCGCAGGAAAAAGTTTTTTACGAAACACTGATCGGGATTTTCAGGAATTACGTTCGGCAGCGTACGGGCATTGAGTCATTGCAACAGACTTCCAATGATCTTTCTGAAAAACTGAAACCATTGTTTGTTGAAAACAGTTCAAAATATACCAGCCTGAACCAGGTGTTGGTTTTAAGCGATTTTGTGAAGTTTGCGAAATACGATCCGGCTGACAGCGAGGCTACATCAGCTTATGAAGTAATTGAACAATCAATTGATCACATTGAAGAAGAAGTAAAAAGAAGCCAGGCGCGGGCCGTGCTGAATAAAGGTGACAAAATAAAAACATCCTCCTCCGGCGGGGGAGGCGGGGGGGGGGCTAAATGATTTACGAATGGTTACAGGGAATTAAATTTGTGTGGCCGGAAAATTTTATTTTCCTGGCGATCATCCCTTTTTTAATATGGTACTACCTCAGTAACCAAAAAAAGCAGGCCGCTGTATTGTCTTCGGCACTCGCCCCCAATCTTCCGAAAACTTTTAAAGTCAGGTTCCGGCATCTTCCATTTATTTTAAGATTAATCGCGATCACCTGTCTGGTGATGGCTCTCGCGCGGCCACAGCATCAAACCGCTATGAGCCGCAGCGAAGGCGAGGGCATTGATATTGTTCTTTGCCTTGATGTGAGCGGCAGTATGGGTACAGAAGACGTGAAGCCTTATCGCTTTCGCGTGGCTAAAGAAGTAGCGATCGACTTTGTAAAGAACCGTCCGGTCGACCGCATCGGGCTTGTGATTTTTGCTGGTGAAGCATTTACCAAAGTTCCTGTCACATTTGATAAAAACACGGTGCTAAGCCAGTTGAATAATTTGAAGATTATGGATGGCGGTTACCTGGAGCCGGGCACTTTAATTGGTGAAGGCCTTGCCATGTCTGTAAACCGCATCATCAAAGGTAAAAGTAAATCCAGGGTAGTGATTTTGCTTACGGATGGCAAGGAAGATGCGCCACCCACAAGAATCATCGACCCCGTAATGGCTATGGAAATTGCGAAAGCCAATCATGTAAAAGTTTATACGATTGGCCTGGGGTCTAACCTTAATACGGCTGATCAATTAGTACGCGGCGAGGGCGGCGTGGTTGTTCGAAATTATATTGATGAAGGATTGCTTACGCGCATCGCGAGAGAAACCGGCGGACGCTACTATCGCGCTACCGACAAAGCCAGCCTGCAGGCAATCTATTCTCAAATTGACAGCCTTGAAAAATCAAAAGCTGAAATTATCAATTACAATGAGGTTAAAGAAATGTTTCTGCCGCTCGTGCTTGCAGCGCTAGCCTGGTTGCTTGTTGAAATAATCTTGCGCTATACAGTATTTAGAAAATTCCCTTAGTCAGGCTTTGCATTGCATGAAACGGTATGTCCGTTATTGACGCTGGCTTGCTTTTTGCTTTTTATATCTAACTATGAATCATTCTTTTTTCGAAATAGAAAATATCTCAACGCCAATTATTGCCACAGCAATTCATGACGGGCATCTCATCAAAGAAGAGTTAATACCTTTTATGCTTTTGAGTGAACAGGAGAGAGCAAGAGAGGAAGACCCTTACACTGTATTCATGATCGCAGGCCTGCCTGTTACCAAAGTGAATGTCAGCAGTTCACGTTTTCAACTGGATCTAAACCGCGTTATAGAAAGAGCAATTTATGAAAAGCCGGAAGATGCCTGGGGTTTAAATGTATGGAAGGCTTTGCCGGAAGATGAAAAGCAAAGGCTTCATAGTGATTATGGCCTTTTTTACGATGCAATAAAAAGCCTTTTGGAAGACACGATTAAAAATCACGGTTATTTTGTCATTCTGGATGTGCATACTTACAATCACAGGCGTGATGACGCGTTTACTGAAGCTGATGCAGAAGCCAATCCCGAAATTAATATGGGGACTTTTTACAATGAGCAACATTGGAAAGGCCTTTGCTTGGCATACACCAGGTTCCTGGTTTCACAAAATTTTGATGCCCGCGAAAATGTGAAGTTTAAAGGAGGCGCTTTTGCACAATGGGTGATTAAAAATTACGGTAATAAGGGATGTGTGCTTTCTATTGAGTTTAAAAAAGTTTTTATGGATGAATGGACCGGAATTGCAAACCTGCCACATTTGGTTCGTTTGCAAAACCTGCTTTCAGCATCAGTTGATTTTTTAAATAGTGAAATAAAAAAATACTTATAGCAAAGGGTATGCAGGGGTCAGATCAAAAAATGTTAAATCGCATCGCAGATAAATTAAAAAAATCTGAGCCCATTCACATCACGCTGCCGGGCAAAGGGTTGTTGAAAATAGAGCGGCCGGTGCCGTTCCTCATAGTTTTTCGCATTCCAAAAGAACCGGATGTTTTCAGCAGCTATCTTGGCAGAACAGAGTCATCGTATATTATTTCTGAAGACAATGAATTGCTGTGTGATATTATTAAAATAGTTACGCAAAATTTATCACACAAATACAATGGCTTTTTATTGATTGAGATATGGACAAGTCATCACGCCGGCCAAACCCCGTTTGTCATTCATACACATCAGAAAAGCGCTGTTGGCGTTT
>Ga0066256_1002467_pt1 | contig 10741 bp, 9 predicted proteins | sample ThiBio_1000_biof_FD_87107 | JGI IMG/M metagenome (GOLD analysis project Ga0066256, IMG submission 87107) | Wastewater bioreactor microbial communities from Cape Town, South Africa - Thiocy_expt_1000_biof (version 2) | ecosystem: Engineered > Bioreactor > Thiocyanate-remediating >... | reverse complement strand
GTGTCTCTTCCGCGCTCCTGTCCTATGCCGCCGATTCCGGCGCGGACCTGCTGGTGATGGGCGGCTATGGCCATTCGCGCATGCGCCAGTTCTTCTTTGGCGGCACGACCCGCGACATCCTCAAATCGATGACGCTGCCGATCTTCATGGCTCGCTAGAAGAGCCAATGTTGCGCCGGATATGTCCGGCGCAACATGCGGTTTTTTAAATCATTGTTCAAAGCTGCGACGGCACGCCCATGAAGTCGCGCTTGCCGATGTCGACCCCGTTCTTGCGCAGGAGATCGTAAGCAGTGGTCGTGTGGAAATAGAAGTTCGGCAGGCTGAAATTCAACAGCAGCGACTGGCCGGTGAACTTGCGCTCGCCGCTCGGGAAAGCGATGACGATTTCCTTGTCTTCCGTCCCGTCGATCTGCTCCGGCTTGATCGCCTTGATGAAGTCGATGGTCTTGCCGATCCGCACCTTGAGATCGGCGATCGAATTTTCATTGCCGTCGAATTTGACCGGCTCAATGCCAGCCAGACGGCTGCATGCCGACACGGCATGATCCGTCACCGCGCGCACCTGGCGGACGAAGGGAAACATGTCCGGATACATGCGCATATTCAGGAAGTAGACCGGATCGAGCTTCTTGGTCTCAATATGGGAATCGGCCTTGTCGAGTACGTTGGAAAGCGCGGTGAGAAACTGCACGAAAATCGGCACCGACGCCTTATACATAGAGATCGCCATGAAGGGGGTTCCTCGTCAAAACAAGCACGACAATCTACTGGACGCACGCGTGTAGCGCCAGCGCTCTGAGCACTGGACAGCCTCCACTTTGCCGCTAGATTTTACCGACGACGCTTCCTGCCATCGGGATCTCCATGACCGACCTGTTCCAACTTTCCGCCGTCGCGGCCGCGCAAAAAATCCGGGCCGGCGAACTCAGCGCCTATGCGCTGACGCGCGCCTGTCTCGACCGGATCGAAGCGTTGGACGGCGATATTCATGCCTGGGCCTTTCTCGATGCAGAGCGGGCGCTGGCGCAGGCACATGAAGCCGACCGGCAGCAGGCGGCCGGCGCCCTTGGTGGTCCACTGCACGGCGTGCCCGTCGGCATCAAGGATGTGATCGACACCGCCGATCAGCCAACCCAATTCGGCTCGCCGATTTTCGCGGGCCGCCAGCCGGAGGAGGATGCCGCCTGCGTGGCGGCGCTACGCGGCGCCGGCGCCCTCATCCTCGGCAAAACGGTGACGACGGAGCTGGCTTCGCTGACGCCAGGCACGACGCGCAATCCGCTCGATCATGGCCGCACGCCCGGCGGCTCGTCGTCCGGTTCGGCGGCCGGGGTGGCCTGCGGCATGATGCCTTTGGCGCTCGGCACGCAAACCGCCGGCTCGGTCATCCGCCCGGCTTCCTTCTGCGGCCTGTTCGGCTTCAAGCCGACACTGGGCTTCATTTCGCGTTCGGGCGTGCTCCTGCAACCCCACACGCTCGACACGGTCGGCATCTTCGCGCGTTCCCTGCAGGACTTAGCGCTGACGGCCGATTGCCTCGGCGCGCAAGATCGCAGCGATGAGATCAGCTATGCCCGCGCGCCGTCGCGCCTGCTGGCCTTCCTCAACGAAGAAACGGCGTCGGGCGATTCATTCGCGTTCTGGCGCACGCCGGCCTGGGCGCATGCGGAGGCCGGCACGCATGCGGCTTTCGATGAATTGGTGCGCGAACTGGGCGCCGCCTGCGAGACGATCGAACTGCCGAAGGACTGCGACAATCTCATCCCCTATCAACATCTCGTGCAAAGCGCCGAAAATGCCGCCTGGTATGGCGCGATCCACGATCGCCATGGCGACCGGCTAAGTCCCGCGATGCACGACAGGCTCGATGCCGGGAAACAGGTGACCGCGCGCGCCTATCTCGAAGCGGAAACCGCCCGCGACGTGCTCTATGCCACCATGGCGCCGGCGCTGCATCGCTACGCGGCGATCATCTGCCCGGCGGCACCAGGCCCAGCCCCCCTGGGGCTTCAGGCAACAGGCAATCCGATCTTCAACGCGATGTGGACTTATCTCGGCGTGCCGGCGGTGACCTTACCGCTGCTTGAAGTCGATGGCATGCCGGTTGGCGTACAGCTCGTCGGGCCCCGGCGCGGCGAGGCGCGTCTCTTGCGCGCCGCGCGTCAACTGATGGAACGGCTCGGCGCCAAGGTCTAACGTAGCAGACGCCTCAACGTCATCCGCCTGTGCCGCAGCCTCGGTGTCATCCCGGACACGCGCAGCGTGATCCGGGAACCTGGGGCAAATGGTAAAACGTTGCGTGATGACCGCGCTTCACCAGTGCCAAGCAGCATTCTACCGCTCGCCCCTGGATCCCCGCTCAGCCGCTACGCGGCTGTCGGGGATGACACCGAGCGTTTCAGAAACCTGCAAACGATCAAGCGTTCTGCGCCGCCGGCAGCAGCGGCTTGCCCAGGATCATGTCAGCGGCACGTTCCGCCATCATGATCACGCAAGCGTTGATATGGGCGCCGACGATGCTCGGCATGGCCGACGCATCGACCACGCGCAGGCCCTCAGCACCCCGCACCCGCATCTGCGGATCGAGCACCGTACCGATCGGCGCCGAACAGCAGGGATGATGCACGGTGATCGCCGTCTTGCGGAACCATTCCTCGATATCGGCATCGCTGTTGACCGGCGGCGGCCCCACCGGCCGGCCCCGGAACGCATCCATCATTTTCTGATGCGTGATATCGAGCGCATGCCGCGTGCCCTTGATGATCGTTTTCAGATCGTCTGGATGGCTGAGGAAGTTATATTTGATGCGCGGATGATCGTCCGGATTGGTCGAGCGCAACAACACCTGACCGCGGCTCTTTTGATGCAGAAGGGTCGGCCTGATGGCGAAAGAATCCTCGAACGCGGCCTTTAATCCAGGAAACCACAGATCGGCAGCGCCGGACGTGCCGCGGAAAATGTATTCGATGTCGGGATAGTCGAGCCCGCTGTCGCTCTTGATGAAGGCAAAGAGACTGGTCGGCACCGTGGTCGCCGGCCCCGTGCCGAAGAGATAGGCCTGAACCATGGCGAGGCTGATACGATCGGCCCGCATCAGGGCATGAAACGGCCCCGGCCCGCTGCGCGCCCAGGAAAACCAAGCCGCCAGATGATCCTGCAAATTGGTGCCAACCGGCAGATCGATCAACGGCGAGACGCCGACCTCACTGAGATGCGCAGCCGGACCGACGCCCGACAACATCAACAGTTGCGGCGTGTTGAAGGTGCCGGCGCTGAGGATGAGCTCCTTGTTGATCGTAACCTTATGGATCTGGCCGTCGCGGCGATATTCAAGACCCGTGGCCCGCGTGCCATCGAAAAGGATTTTCGTCGCCTGGGCTTTGGTTTCGATCGTCAGATTCTTACGGCCGCGCGCGGGATGCAGATAGGCACGCGCCGTCGAATGGCGTTTGCCGTCCTTGATGGTGAATTGGACCGTACCGAAGCCCTCACTGGTCGCGCCGTTGAAATCGGCATTGACCGGAAAGCCGCAGGCCTTGCCGGCCTCGATCCAGGCATCGGCGACGCAGCTCTTCTACGTCACCAACTTCCTCCACGACTGGTTCTACGACGCGGGCTTCGACGAGAAGTCCGGGAACCACCAGCTCGACAACTTCGGTCGTGGTGGCAAGGGGGGCGACCCGCTCTACGCCGAGGCGCAGGACAACAGCGGCCGTAACAACGCCAACGCGATGGTGCCGCCCGATGGGCAGTCGCCGCGTATCCAGATGTTCGTCTTCTCCGGCGCGAGCAACGCCTCGCTCGTCGTGAGCGCACCCGCGTCGATCGCGGGGACGAAGACCGTCGGCATCGCGAGCGGCTTCGGCAAGGACGTGTTCGATGTCACGGGCTCCGTGGTCCTCGCGGTCGACGGCGGCGGCGCCGACCCCGCGGACGGATGCGAGGCGATCGAGAACGAGGTGGCGGGCAAGATCGTCCTCGTGCATCGCGGCACCTGCTCTTTCGCGCAGAAGGCCGCTGCCGCGCAGGCCGCAGGCGCCGCGGGCGTACTGATCGCGAACGTCGCGAGCTCCACGAACCCGACAGTGGCACCGTTCATGGGCGGCCAGCAGGACGGGATCTCGATCCCGGTCCTCTCGCTCTCCCTCGCGGACGGTCAGGCGCTCGAGGGCGCGGTCTCCTCCGGCGCGATGGTCACGATGAAACGAGCGGCGGGCGGCGATCTCGACGGCGCGCTCGACACCACGATCGTGGCGCACGAGTGGGGACACGTCCTGTCGAGTCGGCTCGTCGGTAACGGAATGGGGCTCCGGACGAACCAGGCCGGTGGCCTCGGCGAGGGCTGGGGCGACTTCACCGCTCTCCTCCTCATGGCGCGTCCGGACGATCCGGGGAACTTCGGCGGCACGTACGCCAACGGCTCCTACGCCACGAGCGGCAGCGGCGACGACATCTACTTCGGCACCCGCCGCGTCCCGTACTCGATCGACTTCACGAAGAACGCGCTCACGCTCAAGCACATCGCCAACGGCAACCCGCTCCCGGCGGACGTCGCCACGAGCTTCGGCGAAGACGGCAGCTTCAACTCCGAGGTCCACAACACCGGCGAGGTGTGGGCGACGATGCTCTGGGAGTGTTACGCGTCGCTCCTCCGCGAGGGCCGGCTCTCGTTCACCGAGGCGCAGGACCGGATGAAGCACTACCTCGTGGCGTCGCTCAAGCTCACGCCGTCCGATCCGACGATCATCGAGGCCCGTGATGCGGTCCTCGCAGCGGCGCTCGCGGTCGACACGAAGGACTTCGCGCTGTTCTGGAAGGCCTTCGCGCGTCGCGGTGCGGGAGCTGGCGCGGTCGGGCCGGAGAAGGACAGCTCCACCAACCAAGGCGTCAAGGAGAGCTTCGAGTTCGGCAACGACCTCCAGATCGTGGAGGCCAAGCTCGACGACGACGTCATCTCTTGCGATCACGACGGCATCCTCGACGAGGCCGAGGTCGGCACCCTCGAGCTCACCGTCCGGAACACCGGTTCGGGCCTGCTCGCCGAGCCCAAGGCGGAGCTCTTTGCGAAGACCGAGGGCGTCACGATCCTCGATTCGGCTCCGAGCAAGCTACCGCCGCTCGAGCCGTTCGCATCGGCGACGCTGAAGCTCCGGGCGAGCATCACGGGGACGAAGTCGGGCGAGCCGATCGAGCTCGACGTCGCGGTGAGCGATCCGTCGCTGCCCGACGGGCGCGTCATCCACGTCATCGCGCCCACTCGCTACGGTGGCGAGCAGACCCCCCAGGCGGCGGCGACCGCCCGCGGCGACACGACGAAGACGGCGAGGAAGGCGACGGCCGAGGGCGCCGGCGCGAAGTGGGAACGCTCGACCAAGACCGGTGACGGCTTCTGGGAGATCGTCGACCCGCCGCAGAGGGCGGATCACAAGCTGACGTCTCCGAGCTTCACGATCGAAGGGACGACCTTCTCGCTCTCGTTCAAGCACAAGTGGGCGCTCAAGCGCTCCACGCGGCGCAACGTCGACATCGACGGAGGCGTGATCGAGCTCACCGTCGACGGCGGCAAGACGTGGAAGGACATCTCCACCTACGGCCAGGTCGACTACAACACGACGCTCGACGACAGCGAGCGCACCGACAACCCTCTCAAGGGACGGAAGGCCTACGGCGACAAGAGCGCAGGCTACCCCGACGCGTGGGTCACGTCGCGCATCGACGTCACGCTGCCGGAGCACCCGGAGAAGGTCCAGCTCCGCTTCCGTCTCGGCGCGAGCTTCGGTCGCGCGGCCGAGGGCTGGGCGATCGACGACATCGAGCTCGGAGGGATCTCGAGCACGCCGTTCTGGTCCTACGCCGCGCACGCCGATGCCTGTGACCCGAACGGACCCACCGTGGACGCGGGACTGCCGCAGGTCGTCGCCTCGGGCGCGAACGTGCAGCTGGCGGGCACCGCCACCCATCCGTCGAACCTCCCGCTCACGTATCTCTGGTCGCAGGTCGCCGGTCCGGCGGTAGCGCTCACCGAAGGCGGCACGCTGGCGCCGTCGTTCAAGGCGCCGGACACGAACGAGCCCGTCACGATCACGTTGGCGCTCCGTGCGCACGACGGCGCGCTGCTCAGCGCGGCGTCGCGCGTCGACGTCGTCGTCGGACCGGCGAAGGGGGGCGCCGACAGCGCGGGCTGCGCATGCCGTACGACGCCCTCCTCGCGTCCCGCGACGGGCGCGCTCGCCTTCGTCGGCATCGCGGCGCTCCTCGCACGACGGTCGCGTCGCCGCTGAGCCTGCTCAGAAGCCGGCGTGATGCACGCGCTGGGCCCGGGCCCGCCCGCAGCGGCAGCTCCGGCGCAGCCAGTCCCAGAGCCTCTCGATGTCGATCGGCTTCGGCAGGACCGAAACGCCGGAGGGCGCTCGACTCGGCGCCGACGTCGAGATCAGGACGCGCAGCGTGGCGAGCATGGGGTCCTTCCGCATGGCGGCGAGCATCTCCTGCCCGGTCATCACGGGCATGATCAAGTCGAGGACCACGAGGCATGGGCGCTGGTTCCGGAGCAGCTCGAGGGCGTCGGCGCCGTTGGCGGCGGTGATCGCCGTCGCCCCGATCATCTCGACCGCCTCGCGAACCGCCTCGCGGATGTCTTCCTCGTCATCGACGACGAGCACGCATGCGCTCCTCGGTGCCATGGCTCAATACCCTCGCGGCAGGGCGACGCGGAAGCGCGTACCGCCCTCGATCGATGATTGGAGCTCGAGCGTGCCGTCGTGCGCGTGCACGATGCGCTCCGCGATGTAGAGGCCGAGGCCGAGGCCTTCGGAGCGTCCCTTCGTCTTCCGATCACGCTTGAAGGGATCGAAGAGGAGCGCGCGCTGGTCCGCGTCGATGGGAGGCCCGCCGTTGTGGACCTCGAGCCGGACCATGCGTGCGCTCGCGGTTACCATGACGCGTACCGGGAACTCGACGGCCCCGTGCGCGACCGCGTTGGCGACGAGGGTGCGCAGCACCTGCTCGATCCGCTCCGGATCGATGGACGCGAGACAGGCCCCGTCGACGAGGAGCTCGATGTGGCGGGTCGGATGAGCGAGGCGTACCTCCGCGACGACCTTCGCCGCGAGGCTGGCGACGTCGTGCGCGGGCTCGCGCATGATCGGGATGCCGCCGCTGAGGCGATCGCTGGTCACGTCGAGGATCTGCTCGATCATCCGCTGCATCCGGACACCGCTCGAGATGACGCGATCGAGCCGCCGGTTGCTCTCCTGCGAGAGCTCGGTCCGCATCACCATGAGGCGCGTCGTCGTCAGGATCGTGTTGAGCGGGTTGCGGAGGTCGTGGCCGAGGACGGCGAGGAACTGCTCCTTGAACCGATCGTTCTCCTCCGCTAGCGCGCGGGCGTTGCGCTCTCGCGCGACGCTCTCGCGGAGCGCTGCCTCCACACGGCTCCGATCGCGGAGCGCTTCGCGGAGCGCGACCTCGAGGCCCTTGCGGTGGTGGAGCTCGGTCTCGAGCGAGCGCACGTGTTCTTCGAGCGCGCCCTCGCGGGTACGTGGGAACGAGGCGCTGCTGGCGACGACTTCGGTCGACAGGACGTGCGTGTGGCGCGCGCACACCTCGGTGAACCCGGGTGCGTTCGTCTCGCCGTAGAAGTTCCCCATCACGTAAGCGCAGAGCAACGTGAAGGAGTGCGCACTGGCGGCTTCGTTCCAGAGCTCTTCGAGCCGGAGGGCCGCGTTCGAGTTGCCGTCTTTCCAGAGCACGTCGACCATCTCGCCGAAGGCGCGGATGCGCGCGTTCGGAGCGTCCGCGCGGAGGGGCTCGAGGATCCCCTCGAGGACGGCACGGAAGCGGTCGGGGTCGACTTCGTCGTGGACCATGAAGGTCGCGAGCGTCTCGTGTGCGTCGAGCATCGTCAGCTGTCGCGAGGCGAGCGCGTGCGCGACCGGCGCAGCGCCGAGGCATCGCGTGATGCCTTCGCGGTGCGTGGTCGTTGCGATCACGATGACGCGATCCCCCTCGTCGAGCCCCGCGGCGAGGAACTTCGCAACGTTCTCGAAGAGCATCGAGGGCTCCTCGTAGAAATGCACCGCGTGGGCGAGGTCCGCGGCCTCGGAGAGATGCTTGACCGTGCCGGAGCCATCGCGGCTCGCAGACGGGAGGCGGATGATGGTGCCCACGACTCGAGGTCTTCTCCCCACGAGCGCGCCGACGAGACGCGCTGCGTCCTCGAACCGTGGTCTGGACGGCTCTCCTGGTCAACGTGGCAATCGGCCTCGCAGCCGACCGGGCGCAGCTGCGAGGGGGGGCGCGATGACGCGGCTCAGGCGAGGAGCAAGCCGGTGCGGTATCCGTCGACGTTCTCTCGGGTGAAGCGGTCGTACTCGGTCAGCGCCGGGAAGCGAGGGAGGACCGATGCGAGGATCTTGCGTCCATAGGACCACGCGCGCTGCTCCTCGGCGAGGACCTCTTCCCGGATCGATCGGTCGAGTGTCTCGGGCCTCTCGTAGACCGTGCGCGGCCTCGTGGTCATGAGATCCTCGAACGCGTCGGACGTGTCTCCTCGCAGCCACGACTCGTGGTGACCGAGCTCGTGAGCGAGGTAGATCGTGGCGGGCACGTCCTCGATGTTGCCGATACTGCGCTCGCAGTAGAACGCGACGAACGGATCCTCTCTCTTCGGGCAGTCGCTCGTGACGAAGACAGCGTGCGGCGACACGGACGCGACGTAGAAGCGGACGGCGATCCGTCGCTCGTGCATCGCGTGCCGGGCCAGGTGAGAGGGGTCTCGCGCTTCATCGTGCGCATGGTCGACGCTTCCGCGGCTGCCATCTCGGAGCGAGGCTCGAGGCGCTGCCAAGATGAGTTCGCCGGAAGCGAACGCCAGAGCCGTTTTCGTGCGATCCGAGCAGCTGGAGCTGCGAGCCGCGACCTGCGACGAGCCGTCGGTTGGCGCGCGCGACGCGGCGGCGGTGACGGCGGCGGCCGGATCGTCCAGGGCGGTTCCGAGGTCAGACTGTTCGGAACCCCGAACAGTGAGCACCATGCGACGTGCCTATCGTTGCAAAGTGACATGCGCTTGCCCTTCGACGTGAGCCATGAGGAGAACCGAGAAGATGTCCGTTTCGCAGCCCATCATCGTCACTGAGCAAGACATCCGTCGTCTTTCGGAGGTCGTGTCGCTCTATGGCGAGATCGAGGAGGAGGGGACGGAAGCGCTCCAGCGCGAGCTCGATCGCGCCGTCGTCGTTGCTCCGTCTGCCGTGGGTGCGTCCGTCGTTACGATGAACTCCCACGTCATCTGCCGTGACGATCAGGGAACCACGCGCGAGGTCTTCATCGTCTATCCGAAGGACGCGAACCTCGCGACCGGTCGAGTCTCGGTGCTGGCGCCGCTTGGCCACGCGCTCCTCGGGGCACGCGTGGGCGATCGTGTCGAGGTCGTCGGTCGAGGTCGGTCCAAGTTCTGGACCGTCGAAGAGGTTCGCTACCAACCCGAAGCGGCGGGCGACTACGACCTCTGAGCCCGAGCCGACGACGCGACTCTCGTCGCGTGGCGCGCGCCGCAACTCACAGGTGATGATCCCCGGCAGCCTCGGGCTGATACGGGATGCTCGCGATCTTGAGGGGCTTGCCACGCTCGTTCGTGAGCGTCGTTCCGATCGTAGCTCCGATGAGCGCACGGCCGCGTGCGCTCACAACGGAGATGCGATTGTCGCGCGCGTCCCACGGATACACGAGCGTGAGCTCCTGTTCCTGACCGGCCTCGTTGCGACAGATCACGCGCGAGTTCATCGTCACCGTCCCGCGCGGGATCTTCGACGCGAGCGTGACCTTCGCCTGCGAGATGGCCTGCCTCAACCTCGCCGTGCCTTCTGCGTCCACGTCCGCGTAGAGCGCTGCCACGGCGCCGAGACGACGTACGTCCTGCTCGGTCATCGGAATCGGGTGCTTCGTACGGCCCGTCGGCCGCGGCATCGGCTCGCCGCGGCTCAGCGTTTCCTCCCACGGTGGCTTCCGGGAGCAGGTTGCGAGGTGATCCAGGAACGCTCGGACGCTCGCCGGCGCGTGCCGCGCGTGCGGGTGAAGCGCATGGACCGTGAGCTCCATCGACTGGAAGGCATCGAGCACGCGGTGCAGTCGTCCCGCGGCGAGGTCCTCGGCCACGAGGATCTCGGGGAACATCGCGATTCCGAGGCCGTCGAGCGTTGCCTGACGCAGGTACCGGAGGTCGTCGGCGACCATCCGCGCGCCTGCCGTGATGGCGACCGCGCCCTCCTCCGTGTCGAAGTGCCAGTCCTCGAAGTGGACGACCGAGTGCGAAAGGCACTGATGATGGACGAGATCCTGGGGCCGGAACGGGATCCCCTTGCGACGGAGGTAGGCGGGCGCGGCGCACGTCGCGACGCGGCTCGAACCGAGCTTCCTCGCCAGCAGCCCCGAGTCGCTGAGCCGTTGAGCGACCACGACGGAGACGTCGACGCCGTCCGCGCCGATGTCCGGAATGCGGTCGCCGAGGCGCAGCTCGATGCGCACGTCGGGGTAGGCGTGCATGAACTCGTCGATCGGCTTCGTGAGGTACTGCTGGGCGAACGCAGGCGCTGCGTGGAGGCGCAGGACCCCGCGCGGCACGGCGCTCGCCCCGGCAGCGATTTCCGCCGCCTGGTCGGCCTCGGCCGCGACGCGAGCGCACCGCTCGTACAGCCGCACCCCGTCCGCGGTGAGCGCGAGCTTGCGCGTCGTCCGGTGGA
>Ga0066256_1005319_pt1 | contig 10746 bp, 10 predicted proteins | sample ThiBio_1000_biof_FD_87107 | JGI IMG/M metagenome (GOLD analysis project Ga0066256, IMG submission 87107) | Wastewater bioreactor microbial communities from Cape Town, South Africa - Thiocy_expt_1000_biof (version 2) | ecosystem: Engineered > Bioreactor > Thiocyanate-remediating >... | reverse complement strand
AGACATACAACACCCAATCCCAAATCCTTGTAAAAAGCGGCCAAGAATTAAAAGATATATTGTGGGCGCGAGCATACAGATTAAACTTCCTAAGACATTAATGCCAATACCCAATATGAGCGGTGGTTTTCGACCAATCTTATCTGAGAGGGGACCGTATAACAGATGTGAAATGGCCGTCCCCAAAAAATACAGGGTCAGTGTTAAGGCTATTGACGATCCGGGTTGTGAATAATATTCGGCTATATAGGGCAATGAAGGCAAATATTGCTCAGCACACATTTGGGCAATACAGATAAGTAAGAATATATTAATTAGAATTAAAGGCTTCATCGAGGTCGGTTGCGTATATTTGCTCATGTGCTGAAGACTCATAGATTTAAGAACTGTTTAATTATGGCTGAATTTTGAAGGATGTTGATAATTATTTACGCTATATCTAAGCTCTAGTAGAAGCTCTTAAATAAAGAGGGTGGTTATTAGAATTATGAATGAAACGTATATTGGCAGGGCGATGCCGGCACAGTGGATTAAGATACCTCATTATTCGTACGGGGAAAACTTTACCAGCAATACTTTTCTACTCAAATATAAAACTCATCAAGAGCTTTTGCATACATATAAGTTAGAAGTACTAAAAAAAATATTCCCTAACGAGGATAAATTAAGAGAATATCTACAAGACAGTATTACATTTTTTGAGTACATAAGTCTGTTATTGCCGATTCCTAAGCTCATATATCAAGATAGTGCGGTGCTGCACTTTGAAGAGGGTATCGCATATTATCGAACTAAATTCCCCCACGGTGATATAAAGACTTTAGCTGATTTAACGACAAAAAATCGCGAGGAGATTGCCTTAATATTAAGGAAAATTCATCAAATTGATGTCACACCTTACATCGCGCCCATATTTTCGTATAAGAGTAAATTACTTGTTCATGCGTGGGAGCTGTTGGTATCAGTGGATGGTTTGAAACAATTAAAACAGCTTGCCTGGAAGCAATTTAGATTCAATTTAGAGCCTTTGGTTCAACTTCTGGAGCAGCATTTTAGTCTGGATGATATGAGCAACTATGGAAAAAATCTAGTTTTTGCGCATGCTGATATAAAGCCCAAGAATGTAATGTGGTTAAATAATGAGATAAGCGCTCTACTGCATTGGGATGAAATGTGCTACACCACGGCCGAATCCGATTTTATAGAAACGCTAATCAATTGGACTATTGATAAAACCCAGGACAGCTATCATTTAAATCATCAGCGAGCCGTTGAATTTAGAGAAGCATATAAATTGCCGTTAACCATTCAGCCATTGGATCTCGCAATAGTTATTGCTCGATGGTGCTTCTATACTCTTTTCTGCTATCAAAATGAGCATGAGGCTGGCTATAATGAAGGCACGCGGATGTTCGCTTTTTTTGATAGAGAGCAAAATTTTTTACTTCATCTCACTTAAGCAGATACTGCCGCCCTTAAAGGATTATTATGAATTGGTTGACTATATGGCGCTGGACCTTAGATTTTTTATGGTTATTGGCTTTACTCTACGTTTTTCGCCATTTTTGGCAGAAACGTGCAAATTTATTGATTGCGCAGCACTGGTTACAAACAAAAGGACGTGTCACCGCTTGTGAGTGGACGCAAGTAGGCCATAGTGTTTGGCCTAAAATTGAATATACCTATCAAATTGGTGAGCACGAACTTGTTGGTGAGTATTTATTCTTAGATACAGCGCATAATAACCCGAATAGCAAATATGCTCGCGGTATTGCGTATAAAGTTGCAGTAGCCTTTAAGCAAGGAGATGAGATTGAGGTGTATTACAATCCCAATGACCCAACGCAATCTGCTCTTGATGTATCAATGCCCCATAAGCTCAATTTTATTTTAATATTGATTGGCGTCATAATTTTCATTCAAGTAAGCCTTATGGTTTTGCGTTGGTGGCAGGTGGTGGATTAGTTTCTGGCGTTTCTTCCTCGACCGCACATTGACAAGGGGGTTGGGTTGGCACTGCTCTAAAGCTTGTAATATTCCACCCTCTAATGCCACGACCCGCGGGTGCTTGCGCGAAAGTAATGGAAACTTTGAGGTTTTGTCGTTGTTTGTATTGCGCATTTTCATACACCACTAATACTGGCATGGTTGCATTCCAGTTGGTTGCGTCAATTTTATTTAGGGTAGGCGGCTCAGTGGCCACGGCACGAACAAAGTAGAGATTTTTTTGCACGGACTCAGGTAATTTGGCTTCGTTCATGGCATTTGAGTATGCTATCCAGGCATCAGCGGTAAAATATTTTGCAATTTGTTTTTGGTCTTGAATAAAATTTTTATAACTAAAGCTGTAAGTCGTAACAATCGCCTCATTAACCCAGACCGAAAGCGCTGCTTGTTCAGGATTAGCAAAACCGCATAAACTGTATAAAAAACCAAATCCTGCCATGATCCATGTTGTTATTGTTTTCATATATTCCTGAAGGTAATGTTAAAGTCGAATATAGTCATTTTAGATGTTTTTAAGAAAAAAATCCCCGGTTTTTCACCGGGGCAATTGGGTCTGGAATACTTCCAGACGTGCTCCGCTTAAGAGGGGGGCAAAGCGAAGCGAAGCATTCGGGGGAAATGCTCATACTTTTAGACACCTTGAATTGAAAAAAGTTCCCAAAATAAGAAAATATTATGCATGAACCTCTCGGCTCAACGTTTAGTTCTTTTGCGTACATGTTTCTGTTAGAGACAGTAGCCACGTAGTTCTTCAGTTGAAAACTATCGATGTTTTCGCTTTTATGCTATCTTATTGAGCTTCGGTCTATCGGTAAACATAGGGGGCATAGTGCGTAATAGTCGATTTTACTCTGCTAATCCTGACCGAATTGGACGATTTATCAATCGCTGGGATTTGTTTCTCCTCATATTGATTTTTGCTGTTTTATTTTTTTTGGGTTGGGCGGGCTCGCAAATGGCCACTCCTTACCAACTGGGCGATCAACTTCCTATCTCGCTCGCGCCAGAAAATTTACCTTTTTATGCCTTACGAACTGTACTTAGGATGTTCATTGCTTTATTTTTTTCCATTTTATTTACGTTCGGCGTGGGTGTTTTAGCGGCAAAAAATCGTCGGGCAGAACAAGTCATTGTTCCCGCTATTGATATCCTGCAGTCCATACCGGTCTTAAGTTTTTTATCAATTACAGTTACGGGGTTTATCCGCTTATTTCCTCATAGTTTATTGGGTCCTGAGTGTGCTTCTATTTTTGCGATTTTTTGTGCCCAGGTCTGGAATATGACCTTCGGATTTTATCAGTCTCTAAAGACATTGCCTCATGATTTGCAAGAAGTTGCCTCCATGTTTCGGCTTTCCGCATGGCAACGATTTTGGAAACTTGAGGTTCCTTTTTCTATGTCTGGTTTGCTATGGAATATGATGATATCCATGTCGGCTAGTTGGTTTTTCGTGGTGCTATCTGAAGCAATCTCTGTCGCACATCAAAACATTCGCTTACCCGGGGTAGGCTCCTATATTGCTTTGGCCATACAGCAGCGAGATTTACACGCAGTTGGCTATGCCATCATGACTATGGTTATCGTCATTTTTCTGTATGACCAAATATTTTTCCGGCCTTTAATTGCTTGGTCTGAAAAATTTAAATCAGAAAGCTCACCCGACGATGCTGAGTATCAATCTTGGCTCGTGGACTGGATGCGCAGCAGTCGTTTGATGAACCAGTTTTCGGAACTCATTGCCGCTGGAGTAGATCAATTTGTCAATGCGCGCTGGTTGCGTATTGGTGAGCCTAAGCCCAATCGTGAAGTGGATTTTAATCGCCAAAAAAAATTGGATAGGCTATGGAGCGCACTGGTTCTTTTTTGTGTTATTAGCGGTACCTTTGTTCTCTTGCGCTTTATTCTTGCTGAGCTCAAAGTAGCTGATATTGTGCATGTGTTTTTATTAGGTGCAGCGACGGGTACCCGTGTAATTATCTTAATCATTTTAAGCTCACTATTATGGATTCCCGTAGGGGTATGGATTGGTTTGCGCCCCCGTATCGCCCAGCGGATACAACCGATTATTCAATTTGTTGCCGCTTTTCCTGCGAATCTTTTTTATCCCCTCTTCGTTATTGCAATTGTTGCATTTAATCTTAATGTTGAAATTTGGGTCACACCGCTCATGATTTTAGGTACCCAATGGTATATTTTATTTAACGTAATTGCCGGAGCCTCATCTATTCCTCGAGAATTGTATATGGCTGCGGATAATTTTAGTTTAAAGGGTTGGTTGTGGTGGAAAAGATTGGCGCTGCCTGGAGTTTTTCCTTTTTATATCACCGGTGCTATTACTGCAGCGGGAGGTGCATGGAATGCGAGCATCGTTGCTGAATGGGTGAGCTGGGGAAATACCACATTAAAGGCCACAGGCCTTGGTGCTTACATTCAGGCCAGTACTGCAATTGGTGATTTTCCAAAAATTGCTCTGGGCACAGCGATGATGTGTTTATATGTTCTCGCATTTAACCATTTAATTTGGCGGCCTTTGTATCGCTTGGCAGAAGAACGATTTAATTTTAATTAGGCTCTTGGTGATAGAGTCATTATTGCGGAATTCCTATGTCTGAAACGATTATTGCAATTGAAAATTTACGTAAATCATTTAAGAAGGCATCGACTCAAGACTTGTTGGTGCTTGAGGATGTTAATTTTAAATTACATGAAGGGGAAATTGTTGCCCTGTTAGGTAAATCGGGCTCCGGAAAATCCACCTTATTACGTATTATTGCCGGACTTATTCCTCCGTCCAGTGGGACAGTAACCTATCGCGGCAAACCGGTTATTCGCCCGGTTGCAGGGATTGCAATGGTATTCCAATCCTTTGCGTTGATGCCTTGGCTTACGGTTTTAGAAAATGTTGAATTAGGTCTCGAAGCTCAGGGAGTAGGACGTGAAGAACGTCGTCATCGTGCAATTGAAGCAATTGACATCATCGGTTTAGATGGATTTGAATCCGCTTTTCCTAAAGAACTATCAGGGGGTATGCGTCAACGCGTCGGCTTTGCCCGTGCTTTAGTCATCAATCCAGATGTGTTACTTATGGATGAACCTTTTTCAGCTTTGGATGTCTTAACCGCTGAAAACTTGAAATCTGACTTACTGGAATTATGGAAAGAGAAAAAAACCAATACGAATGGAATTTTACTGGTAACGCATAATATCGATGAAGCGGCAACGCTTGCGGATCGTATTGTTATTTTTGGTAATGATCCCGGTTATATTCGCGCTGAATTGCCGGTGACGTTACCACAACCACGCGATCCTGAATCGCCTGAGTTTCGTGCCTTAGTTGATAAAATTTACACTTTAATGACTACCGGCCCCAAAGAAAAAGAAAAAAGGGCGCAAAGAGAGCGTCAAATAGGCTTAGGCTATCGGCTACCAGATGTAGAGCCTTCGGAGTTAACGGGATTAATCGAAACGATGATTTCCTTTGAGGAGCGAATCGATTTGCCTGAGCTTGCCGATGAGCTCATGATGAATATTGATGATTTGTTTCCGATTTTGGAAACGTTGGAAATTTTGGGATTTGCTAAGGTCTCTGCAGGTGATATTCAATTAAGTGAGTTGGGTAAACAATTTGCGGATGCCGACTTACAAGAACGCAAGCAACTTTTTGCTCAACGTTTATTAGAAAAGGTGCCGCTGGCACGCTATATTAGTCGCGTGCTCGATGAAAAAGCAGGACACCGAGTTTCTGAAGAACGATTCATTAGTAAGCTTGAAGATTACCTCAGTGAGAAGGAAGCGGAGCGCGTATTACGTACGATGATTGACTGGGGGCGTTATGCTGAGTTGTTCGCCTATGATTTTAATACAGGTATCTTAAGCCTAGAGAATCCGGGTGATGGTTCCTAAATTTGAATCATGAGAAGACAGCCACCGATGGTGGCTGTCATTTAATTATCAGGATTTTTTGCTGAGATAATCCAGAATACTTAATAAGCGCTCTGGACTTCCTGCAAGCTGCAGGTCGGTTTTATATTTATGATTAACAACAAAGGCTGGAACAGCGTTTATCTGATATGAACCCATCAGTGCCATTCCGGTTTGTACTTTCATCTCGATCGTGGGCGAATGCTCGAAAGCACTTTTAGCAATTTCTCGATCTACACCATGTGCTACAAAAAAATTAATCATATTGGGTGCAGACTCTAAATTATTTTTATCCACTTGAATGGCGCGAAATAACAAGGGAGTGAATTTTTCATTCATGGCTAAGGTCTTGGCCGTATAATAAGCTTTAGCATAAAGTTCCCAGCTCGGTTTAAAAACCACCGGAATCCGTTCAAACTGAATGGCATTTCCTTTTTGCGAACGCCATTGCTGCAAAGGTTCTTCAATGCGAAAACACCAGGGACAACCATAGCTAAAAAATTCTTGTACCAAAGGTACTTTATCACGACTGGTACCCGCAGGTGGTGTCACCAACTGAAAGTCCTTCCCTTGTACAAAATTTTCAGCAAAAACCAGAGTCGGTAAGAGTAAAAAAAATACCCATAATTTTTTTAACATAGTTAATTCCTTAATGTAAACCTTCTATATAATGAGCCACGGCCTCGATATCGTCCTCTCCCATGCGTTGACTGATGTCTTGCATGATTTGATTCAGATCATTTTTTCTTGTTCCTTTTTTAAAGGCAGTGAGTTGCAGTATCGTGTAGGCTGCATGCTGACCTGAAAGCACTGGAAAACCGGCCTGATTGTTTCCTGAACCAGTAGGACCATGACATGCAATACAAGCGGTGATATGTTTTTTACTGTCTCCGCCCCGGTATAGCTGTTCCCCACGTTTAAGAAATTCCACAGGTGTTGTGCCATGTGCCACGGGCATTTTAGCATAATATTCTGCTAATTCCTTCTGTTCCTGAGGGCTTAAGGTGTTCACTAAAGCATTCATGGTCGGTGCCGTGCGTATTTGCGAGTCACGCATATCCTGCAGTTGTTTCAACAAATAACGCGGATGTTGACCCGCTAAATTAGGCCATTGTGGATTGATACTTTTGCCCTGTTCACCATGACAACTCGCGCACAGTGGAAGTTTGGCGAGTAAGGGATTAGCTTCTGCAAGTACTTGCCCACTCGTGAGCACACCAAAAAATAAAAAAACTAAAAGTCGCATGGAGTTTTAAAGAACCTCAATTCGGACCCGTATCACAAAATGTAAACTAATGGTACACTGCCGCACATAAATTCCCAAATATTATCTACATGTCAAAAAATCCATACACAAAAGCTACTTTTTTAAAAAGTGCGGCCCAGGTAATTCACTTGCCTGAAGATGTAGGTTACGAAGTGGCTTTCGCAGGTCGTTCCAATGCCGGTAAGTCCAGTGCCTTAAACACCTTAACTGGAATAAAAGGATTGGCCAGGACGAGCAAAACTCCAGGGCGTACGCAGCTTATTAATCTATTTTCTTTAGATACCGAAAGAAGACTGGTCGATTTACCGGGCTATGGTTATGCACAGGTGGCAAAGCAGGTTAAATTAGAATGGCAAAAACACCTTGCGCATTACTTGGAAATACGTAAAAGTTTGCGTGGTCTCATTTTACTTATGGATATTCGTCACCCCTTAAAAGATTTAGACCAAACCATGATCGACTGGTCCATTCAGCGTGAATTACCTGTACATATACTCCTGACTAAAGCAGATAAATTGAGTCGCAGCGATGTGAAAAATACCATAGCCAAAGTACGACGACATTATGACTTAGTCGAGCACTTATTAACGGTTCAGGCATTTTCATCCTTAAAAAAGGAAGGCATTCAGGAATTAATTTTAGTCCTTAATCAATGGTTTGACTTGGGTCATCACGATTAACCAAATTAGTGCAAAGTGCCACAACCATCCAAAATTCAGGACATAAACCTGTCGAGCCACTCTATTTGATGACAAGGTGAGCGTTTTAAAACCCAAATGACCATGTTAAGATGTTTCCCGAGATTTATTATAAGGAAATAGCAATGTCGTATGCAAAAATTGATGAACTCGAACGCCGGTGGGATTTATTTGAAAAAGAAGTTGTGTCTCATATTGACCCTACTGAGTATCATTTACCGGAAATCCAAAAATTAATGACGGCAAGCTCTGTTGTCGATCTTAACAAACGTGGCATCTATCTGCATAATCAATTTGTGCATCATTTATCTCAGAAACTCCTTAGCTTTCTGGATAGCTCACCAGATGAAAAATTACTACGCATCCGTCAATTGTGGATTGATCTATTAAAATGCAGAAACGATCACCCTCTTAAAGTTGAACATCATCAAGGTTTTGATGGTGAGTGTACTTTTGATTTTACGTTAAAAATGATGGAAGGTAAGTCTTATGGCTTTAAAGAAATGCAAATTTTAGATCCTAAGAATCGTGCCGAATTAGATAAAACCGTCGTAGCAATAAAAAGAATAGATTCGATTGCTTTCGGCTCCCATCTAGGTGGGTTACCGATGATGGGTGATCTCGTCCTATCTTCCATATTACTCTACAAAGAGAATCTGTTTTGTTGCCAAGGATAAGGATGACGAAATTATTGGTTATTGCTTAGGCATCATGTTACGCGATGTTCCTGTTAATAAAAAAGAGAAAGTCAATGTCTTTCATTTACAGAATTTAGCCAAACATCCTGATTTTTATGATCCGGATATTAAGATCGGGACCTTAATGCGACGTCAAATAGCCCAGACTTTATCCAAAATGACTGACTGGCATTTTGTGGCTTACGAACATGATTTAAATCATAAGTTTCATGCAGAAATAATTGAGGGGCAAGTGCCAGCAGAGCAAGAAACGATTCTCATGGGCCAAGACAAATTTCAAGCTAAGTCTCAAATAGGATACGAATCTTCAAGGTATGTCCAGCGGCATTTCATTAAAGCCAATACCAATCATAATTATCCTTACCCTGAACCAGGTGAGATTAGATCCAAAGTGTTCGCTGCTCTTTGGAATGCTGCGCCAACAAGCTTTGCCTTTATTTTGGGTGGTGTGTTAGTTGCTGGCCGGGAATATTATTATCGATTAACACATTCTAAGGTAAATCAATCCTCGACACAAAGAATCGAGCAAATGATCTCTACAGAACAACAAATCTGCGATATGAATATTTTAAAGAAAATAATATTCAGTGAGCAATGGAATAAACAAGGAAATGTCGGTCTTTTTGATAAAGGTATTCCCGATACGATTCAGAGATTACAGCAGTCATTTAATAAGAAGGACGCAATTGATTTTTCTATGGTGCAGCAACTTGTCAAAGAAAGGGGCGGGGTACTCGGTCGAAGTAAAATAACAAATTGCTTTTATGCAGCTGTTGAACAAAGTTTAAATCCCAGTGAGACCATCAATGCGTTAATAAAAATAAAACATACTCCTAGATAATGGATTGACTTAATAAATGAGGAACGGCAAATGTTAATTAATCAAAATACTCAGGCCCACGCTCTAAATTAAACGTCTGTTGTAAAGTGAACGCATCAAGCAGGCGGGGTCTGCTTGATGGCGTTATGCAACCATTTGCAAATGGTGCGTGGTAAATGTCAAAGTTAATTGACTGTTGTCTTTTAGAAAGTTGCATTTCTTTTAACTAGTCCTCACCAGAAATCTCCCTTAATAAACGGGCGACGGTATGGGGATTCGCTAAGGTCGATAAATCACCTAACTCTTCTAATAACTTTACTTCTTTACCTGCTACTTTACGTAAAATTCGGCGCATAATTTTACCCGAGCGTGTTTTGGGAAGTTCTGCGGTAAAATGAATTTTATCGGGTTTGGCAATGGCGCTGATTTCTTCTTTAACGCGGGTGATGAGTTCCGCATGTAACGTATCATATACTGTATAACTTTCTTTGAGAATGACATAGGCATATACTCCCTGACCTTTAAGGTCATGAGGTACTCCAACCACCGCGGCCTCAGCAACGGCCTGATGACCTACCAGCGCACTTTCAATTTCTGCAGTACCTAAACGATGGCCTGAAACATTAATCACATCATCGACCCTGCCCGTAATCCAATAATCACCATCCGCATCCCGACGTGCACCATCGCCAGTGATATAATAACCACGATGTAAATAGGTCATGCAATAGCGCGCATGATCACCGGCTAAGGTGCGTGCCATTGAGGGCCAAGGATATTTAAGAGCGAGGAGTCCCTCTGCGGTACCGGCTAATTCTTCACCTTTTTCATCCAAAAGAACCGGCACCACCCCAGGGATTGGGTGACGAGCAGAACCTGGTTTTATCGCAACGTCATCAGCTTGGGGACTAATCATTATGGCCCCTGTTTCTGTTTGCCACCAGGTATCAACAATTGGACAGCGCTGTTGCCCCACCTGTTCATAATACCAAACCCAAGCTTCAGGATTTATGGGTTCGCCAACAGAACCCAATAACCGTAAGGATTTACGCGAGCTCGATTGCAGCCAATGATCGCCTGCGCGCATTAATGCACGAATAGCCGTTGGTGCTGTATAGAGCACATTCACTTGATGTTTATCAATAATGCTCCAATTACGGGCAGCATCGGGCCAAGTTGGGATCCCTTCATACATCAGAGTGGTGATTCCGTTGCATAAGGAGCCGTACACTACATAACTATGGCCGGTGATCCACCCAATATCTGCGGTACACCAGAATACCTCTTGTGCCTGACAATTAAAAACCAGATGATGCGTGTATGCTGTTTGAACGA
>Ga0066256_1001974_pt1 | contig 10746 bp, 11 predicted proteins | sample ThiBio_1000_biof_FD_87107 | JGI IMG/M metagenome (GOLD analysis project Ga0066256, IMG submission 87107) | Wastewater bioreactor microbial communities from Cape Town, South Africa - Thiocy_expt_1000_biof (version 2) | ecosystem: Engineered > Bioreactor > Thiocyanate-remediating >... | reverse complement strand
CGAGGAAGTGACCGGCGCCAACGTGCTGGTCGCCATCTTCGCCGAACGGGAAAGCCATGCCGCCTATTTCCTGCAGGAGCAGGAGATGACGCGCTACGACGCCGTCAATTTCATTTCCCATGGAATCGGCAAGCGTCCCGGCGCCAGCCAGGCCCGCGCGCCGCGCGGGGTCGAGGAAGGCGAGGCCGAAAGCAAGCAGACCCGTGGCGAGCAGGAGGACGGCGGCTCCAAGAAGCAGCAGGACGCCTTGAAGGCCTACTGCGTCAACCTCAACGAGAAGGCCAAGAACGGCAAGATCGATCCGCTGATCGGCCGTCACGCCGAGGTCAACCGCACCATCCAGGTGCTGTGCCGCCGCTCGAAGAACAACCCGCTCTATGTCGGCGATCCCGGCGTCGGCAAGACGGCCATCGCCGAAGGCCTCGCCAAGCGCATCGTCGAGAAGAAGGTGCCGGAAGCGTTGCAGGACGCGACGATCTTCTCGCTCGACATGGGCACGCTGCTCGCCGGCACCCGCTATCGCGGTGACTTCGAAGAGCGCCTGAAGCAGGTGGTCAAGGAGTTGGAGGAATATCCCGGCGCGGTGCTGTTCATCGACGAAATCCACACCGTCATCGGTGCGGGTGCGACGTCGGGCGGCGCCATGGATGCCTCGAACCTGCTGAAGCCGGCGCTTTCTTCCGGTGCGATCCGTTGCATCGGCTCGACCACCTACAAGGAATACCGGCAGTTCTTCGAAAAGGACCGGGCTCTCGTCCGCCGCTTCCAGAAGATCGACGTCAACGAGCCGACGGTCGAGGATGCCATCGAGATCATGAAGGGCCTGAAACCCTATTTCGAGGAATACCACAAGCTGCGGTACTCGAACGAGGCGATCAAGTCCGCCGTCGAGCTCTCGGCCCGCTATATCTCCGACCGCAAGCTGCCGGACAAGGCGATCGACGTGATCGACGAGACCGGCGCGGCGCAGATGCTGCTGCCGATCTCCAAGCGCCGCAAGCTGATCACCGAGAAGGAAATCGAGGCGACCATCGCGACGATGGCCCGCATCCCGCCCAAGACCGTGTCCAAGGATGACGAGATGGTTCTCGCCAACCTGGAGAAGGATTTGCGTTCGGTGGTTTACGGCCAGGATGCCGCGATCGAGGCGCTTGCGACCTCGATCAAGCTCGCCCGTGCCGCCCTGCGCGAACCGAACAAGCCGATCGGCTGCTACGTCTTCTCCGGCCCCACCGGCGTCGGCAAGACGGAAGTCGCCAAGCAGCTTGCCTCGTCGCTGGGTGTGGAACTGCTGCGCTTCGACATGTCGGAATATATGGAGCGCCACACGGTCTCGCGGCTGCTCGGCGCACCTCCCGGCTATGTCGGCTTCGACCAGGGCGGCCTGTTGACCGACGGCGTCGATCAGCATCCGCACAGCGTCGTGCTGCTCGACGAGATCGAGAAGGCGCATCCGGATATCTTCAACATCCTGTTGCAGGTCATGGACCATGGTTCGCTGACCGACCACAACGGCAAGAAGATCGACTTCCGTAACGTCATCCTGATCATGACGACCAATGCCGGCGCATCCGAAATGGCCAAGGCCGCCATCGGCTTCGGTTCGTCGAAGCGGACGGGCGAGGATACCGAAGCGCTGAACAGGCTGTTCACGCCGGAATTCCGCAACCGTCTCGATGCGACCATTGCGTTTGCGCCGCTGCCGACCAAGGTGATCCACCAGGTCGTGCAGAAGTTCATCATGCAACTGGAATCACAGCTTTCCGAACGCAACGTGACGTGCATGAGGATGCGATTTCCTGGCTCGCCGAACGAGGGTATGACGAGAAGATGGGGGCGCGGCCGCTGTCCCGCGTCATCCAGGAGCACATCAAGAAGCCGCTTGCCAACGAGATTCTCTTCGGCAAGCTGCGCAAGGGTGGCGTCGTCAAGGTGACGATCGGGCCGCTGGAAGATGGCAAGACGGGCTTGGTGCTCGACTCCATTCCCGACAGCGCGCCGGTCAAGCCGAAGCCGGAAGCCGAGGTGCTCGAGACCGATGGCGACGAGGCCGAGGCGCCGAAGGCCAAGGTTTCCAAGCCCCGGGCAAAGGGCGGCGGACCTGCCGCTACGGCAATTGCCAAGTCGGCCGACGTGACGTCGGATGCGGTTGCCGAACTGGAGCGTGAGCCCAAGGAAGAAAGCCGCCGCAAGGGCAGCACGGTTCCGAAGGTGCCGAAGAAGAAATAAGCTGCCGTTCTGGCAGCCGTGATGCCGGGCCGAAAACGCGCCCGGCATTTTTTTGTTTTCCAAAACATTTCATTCTTATGCAATTCCAGCAAAACCGTTGCGCACTCATGCTGGAATTGTTTTGTCGGTTCCGCCCAATGGTTTCAGATAAATCGAAGACGCGCCTCTACTGGTTTTTGGCCGGCATGCGTGGGCTTTTCTCCCTTCCGTCGCTCATCCTCATGACTTCTTTCGTCGGGTTCAGCGCTTTTGCGCTGGAATCGGGCATTCCGCGCAGCGAGGCGGTATTCATGACCTTCATTGTCTGGGCCTTGCCGGCAAAGATGATCCTGATCGGCATGATGACCGGCGGCGCCAGCCTGGCCGCCTGTTTTCTGGCGGTGACGCTGTCTTCGGTGCGGATGATGCCGATGGTCGCTTCGATCGTCCCGGAAATGCGCAGCAAGGGCACGCCGGTCTGGCTGCTGCTGTTGTTATCGCATTTCATCGCCATCACCGCCTGGGTGTTTGCCAGCCAGAATATCCATCAGGTGCCGCGCCCGGCGCGTGTCGCCTATTTTGCCGGTTTCGGCATGACGCTGGCGCTGGTCAATACGCTGATCGTCTTCCTGTCTTACGGCGCCGTTTCCGCCTTTCCGCCGCTGGTGGCCGGCGTTCTGTTTTTCCTGACACCGGTCTATTTCATCGCCTCGATCTGGGCGACGGCGCGGCATTCGGTGGTGCGCATCGCATTTGTCGTCGGTATCGTCGGCGGGCCGTTGTTTGCGCTGATCGAACCTGAATTCGACATCCTCTATGTCGGCATCGGCGGCGGTACGCTGGCCTACCTGTTCGACCGTTATGTCGTCAGGCGCAAGCGTCTGGCTGCGGCCGGGGAGGGCAAGGCGTGATGCAGGAACTCTGGCCCTATGTCTTTATCGCGGTTGCCGGCTGGCTTGCGACCGATTTCTGGCGCTGGCTCGGCGTGCTGGCCGGAAACCGGCTGCGGGAAGATTCCGAGGCGTTTTATTGGGTGCGCTCGGTTGCGACGGCGCTGGTTATGGCGGTGACTGCCAAGCTCGTCGTCTTCCCCACCGGCGCGCTGGAGGCGTCGCCGCTGTGGATGCGGCTCGGCGCTGCCGGCCTCGGCTTCGCGGCGTTTCTCGTCTCGGGGCAGCGGGTGGCCGTCGGCGTTGGCGTTTCGCTGGTGCTTCTTGCGGCGGGGCTTTTCGCGATCGGCCAGTGGCGGCCGGCCCCCCCCCTCGGTCGTGTCGCTATCACAAAGCCTGGCGGATCTTCTCGGCATTGGCGGCCAGCACGGCCGGATCTTCCATTTTGCCGGAATGCGGCTTCAGCGGGCTGCTTTCGTGCCGGGGAATGACATGGAAATGCAGATGGAAAACCGTCTGGCCGGCCGCCGGCTCGTTGAACTGCGCGACATAGACGCCGTCGGCCTCGAAGGCCTCCTTTACCGCCACGGCAATTTTCTGCACCACCGGCATGGTCTTGGCGAGAACCGCCGGATCGGCGTCGAGGATGTTGCGAGAGCCTGCTTTCGGAATGACCAGCACATGGCCCGGCGCCTGCGGCATGACATCCATGAAGGCGACCGTATCGGCGTCCTCGTAGACCCGCGTCGACGGAATTTCTCCGCGCAGGATTTTGGCGAAGATGTTGTTGGTGTCGTAAGCGCTCATGAAATCCTCTCGTTGAATGTCTTCTTGTACAGGGTCAGTCCTGCTGGCGTTCGCCCTTGCGGAAGGGAGCATGCTCCGAGAGCATGTCGCCGATTGCCTCGACCTCGCGGCGTTCCCGCTGCAGATAGTCGTCGATCGCCCGGCGCAAGCCCGGATGGGCTATGTGATGCATGGAATGCGTGGTCACCGGCAGATAGCCGCGGGCAAGCTTGTGTTCGCCTTGCGCCCCGGCCTCGACGCGGGCCAGCTTCTTCTCCAGCGCAAAATCGATTGCCTGATGATAACAGACTTCGAAATGCAGGAACGGGTGGTCCTCGATGCAGCCCCAGTGGCGGCCGTACAGCGTCTCTGTGCCGATGAAATTGATGGCGCCGGCGATGTATTTGCCGTTGCGCTTGGCCATCACCAGCAGGATGTCGTCGGCCATCCGTTCGCCGATCAGCGAATAGAACAGCCGGTTGAGATAGGGGCGGCCCCATTTGCGGCTGCCGGTATCCATGTAGAAGGCAAAGAACTGGTCCCAGATGTCTTCCGTCAGATCCTTGCCGGTCAGCCAGTCGATGGAGATGCCGCCCTCCAGCGCCGCCCGCCGCTCCTTGCGCAGATCCTTGCGCTTGCGCGACGACAGCGTTTCCAGGAAGGCCTCGTGATTGGCGTAACCGTCATTGATGAAGTGGAATTGCTGGTCGGTGCGGTGCAGGTAGCCTTCGTCTTCGAAGAACGGCACCTCGTCGTCGGGCACGAAGGTGACATGGGCAGAGGACACGCCGAGCTGGCGCGTCACTTCTTTCAGTCCGCCGGCAAGGCCCGCCTTGATCATCACCTCATCCTCGCCGCCGGCGACCAGCAGGCGCGGCCCGGTGGCGGGGGTGAACGGGATGGATGCCTGCAGCTTCGGATAATAATGGCCGCCGGCCCGTTCGAAGGCGTCGGCCCAGCCCTGGTCGAAGACATATTCGCCCTGGCTGTGGTTCTTGAGATAACAGGGGACTGCGCCGATCAGCGTACCGTCGTCGCCTTCCAGCAAAAGATGGTGCCCCATCCAGCCGCTCTTGGCACTCGCCGAGCCGGATTCTTCCAGCGAGGACAGGAAGGCATGCGACAGGAACGGATTGTACGATCCGTTCGCCGAAAGCGTGCCGGAGAGCGTGGACCAGCGCTCCGGCAGGATGGATTTGAACGAGTTTTCGATACGGATCGTATAGGCGGTCTTCATGCGGTCAGGGCAGGGCTTTCGCGTGGGTCGAAGCCTTCGAAGGTCATCTGGTCGGCGTAGCGGAAGGTGCGCTTGACGGCCTCCTCGTCGCGCACCGTCCAGGTGATGACGGGAATACCACGCTGCCTTTGCGCCGTAATGAAGGCATTCGGCAGATGGTCGTGCGCATAGGAGATGAAATCAAGCCCGAGATGCATCGCTTCTTCGTGAACGAAGAACTGTTCCGGGTCGTTGCCCCAGGCGGTCAGGCCGATCGGGTAGGGGCAATTCAGCGCCTTCAGCTCCTTCAGCAACCAGTGGTCGAAGCTCATCAAGGCCACCTTGCCCTTGTAGCCTTCGAGAATCTCCAGCACGCTTTCGACGAAACCTTCGTCGTCGCCTTCGCGGCCCTTGAGCTCGATGATCAGCGGAACCTTGCCCTGGCACAGGTCGAGCAGTTTTTGCAGCGTCGGGATCCGGTCCCTGGTGCCGCCGATGGTCATCAGGCCGAGTTCGCCGCTGGTGCGGGCGCGCACGTCTCCCTTGATGTTGCAGAGGCGTTCCATGTCGTCGTCATGAAAGACCACCGGAACCCCGTCGGAGACATATTGCAGGTCGCATTCGATGGCGAAACCGGCCTCAATGGCGCGGGAAAAGGCCGAGAGGGTGTTTTCCCAGACCTGGTGGTTCATGTCGTGGTAGCCGCGATGCGCCACCGGCCGCTCGATGATCCAGGAGGCATCGCTCATGGCGCGATCTCGATGACGGCGTCGATCTCGACGGCGGCGTTCAGCGGCAGGGCTGCCATGCCGACAGCGGCGCGGGCATGCTTGCCGGCATCGCCGAGCACGCTCGCAAGCAGGTTCGATGCGCCGTTGATGACCAGGTGCTGTTCCGTGAACGTCGGCACGGAGGCGACGAAACCGTTGAGCTTGAGAATGCGCACGATCCGGCCGAGATCGCCGCCGAGCGCCGCTTTCGCCTGCGCCAGGATGTTGATGGCGCACAGTTCGGCGGCCCTGCTGCCGGCCGCGACGTCGACGTCCTGCCCCAGCAGGCCGCTGACGGCGATCTTGCCGCCCTCGATCGGCAACTGGCCGGAGAGATACAGCAGGTTGCCGCTGATCGGGGAGGGCACCTAGTTTGCGGCGGGCGCGGCGGCTTGCGGCAGGGTGATGCCGAGTTCCTTCAGGCGGCTTTCGATGGCGTCCGACAATTTCGTCTCCCGTTTTGTTGTAAAATGGCTAAAAATCCTGCATGCAAGGCGGGAATGCCTCGTTTCGGTCGAAAGCGTTCTTATATCATCGCTGCCGAGTCCAACAGGAGATAATGCATGTTCCGGACGAGCTTCGCCGCTGTGGCCATCGCCGCTTTCGGCACCTTGGGCGCAACGGCTGCCAGCGCACAAGCCGCCGCCGTCAGCCTTATCCCGCATCGCGCCGTCTATGACCTGCAACTCAAGGACGCCTCGGAGCGGTCGGGTATTTCCGGCATGTACGGCCGCATGGTCTATGAGTTCCTCGGCTCGGAATGTGCCGGCTACACCACGAATTTCCGCTTCGTCACCTCGATCGACACCGGCGAGGACACCCGGCTCACCGACCAGCAGACCACGACCTTCGAGGACCTGAAAGGCGGCAAGTTCCGGTTCGAAACAAAGACCTTTACCGACGAACAGCTCGACAAGCAGGTCAGCGGTGCGGCCGAAGACGAAGAGGACAAGCTGAAGGTCGAGCTGAACCAGCCCGACAAGCGCGAGGTCGAACTGGCCGACGGGCGATTCCCGACCGCCCACATGCTGGACGTGATCGAAAACGCCCGCAAGGGTCCGACCTTCTTCGAGGCCCGTGTCTTCGACGGCAGCGACAATGGCGACAAGACGCTGTTGACCACGACCGTGGTCGGCAAGCAGGACACGCCGAAGGCGGACGATGCCGATGCAGCCAAGGCCGGCGAATTCGCCAAGTCGCCTTTCTGGCCGGTGACGATCGCCTATTTCAACGACACCAGCACCGGCGATTCGCTGCCAATCTATCGCATGTCCTTCAAGCTCTACGAGAACGGCATCACCCGCGATCTCACCATGGATTACGGCGATTTCGTGCTGACGGGCCGGCTGTCGAAGCTGGAACTGCTCGGTCCGGGGGAATGCCACTAGGCGCGGTGCCTGAGACGCTCCCGGCGTAGGCGTCGGAAGCCTCGCCTCGTTCATGGTTTTTTACCCAGAAGCCTTGCAATTCCGCCAAATCGCCTGTATGGGCACCGGCATTCCACACGTGGGGCATGGGATCGTCCGGGAGAAATCCGGGCTGTTCCGCCGGTGGCTTCCTCGAAGAGGAGGCTGTTCGCCCCGCGGAGGTTCAACCGGAAAAGGAGAAAAAGGCATGGCATTGCCTGATTTCAGCATGCGCCAGCTTCTGGAAGCTGGTGTTCACTTCGGCCACCAGACCCATCGCTGGAACCCGAAGATGAAGCCGTACATCTTCGGCGATCGTAACAACATCCACATCATCGACCTGGCTCAGACCGTCCCGATGCTGTCGCGCGCCCTGCAGATCGTCAGCGACACCGTTGCCCGCGGCGGCCGCGTCCTGTTCGTCGGCACCAAGCGCCAGGCGTCCGAGATCATCGCCGATGCCGCCAAGCGTTCGGCCCAGTACTACGTCAACTCCCGCTGGCTCGGCGGCATGATGACCAACTGGAAGACCATCTCGAACTCGATCGCCCGTCTGCGCAAGCTCGACGAGATCCTGAACACGGAAGGCTCCGGCTATTCCAAGAAGGAGCGCCTGACCCTCGAGCGCGAACGCGAGAAGCTTGATAAGGCCCTCGGCGGTATCCGCGACATGGGCGGCGTTCCGGACCTGATGTTCATCATCGACACCAACAAGGAAAAGATCGCCATCGACGAAGCCAAGCGTCTTGGCATCCCGGTCGTCGCGATCATCGACTCGAACTGCGATCCGGACCTGATCGACTACGCAATCCCGGGCAATGACGACGCTTCGCGCGCCATCGCTCTCTACTGCGACCTGATCTCCCGCGCTGCGATCGACGGCATTGCCCGTCAGCAGGGCGCATCCGGCCGCGACATCGGCGCATCCGCCGAAGCTCCGATCGAGCCGGCGCTGGAAGCAGAAGCCGGCGCCTGATCAGGCGGGAAGGTGGGGTCTCAAAACTCCGCCCCTTCCGGGAATATATCAGGACAAGGCCGTTTGTGACCGATGGTACGAGCGGCCTTGCCCGTTTTCCGGGCATGGAATTTTCGCCTTCGCATGGCGATCCGACCCCCGGGACTGCCCGTGATGCCTATTCATCACGCTGTCATAGTTCCGGGTACATTTCGTTTCCCAAACCGGGTGCAGCTTCGCTCGATCCTGAATGAACGCGGCGCCCGAACGAACCGACAAGAGGCTAAGAATGAGCAACGTAACTGCAGCAATGGTGAAGGACCTGCGCGAAAAGACCGGCGCAGGCATGATGGACTGCAAGAAGGCGCTTGCCGAAAACAACGGCGACATCGAAGCGTCGATCGACTGGCTGCGCACCAAGGGCCTTGCCGCCGCCGCCAAGAAGGCCGGCCGCGTCGCCGCCGAAGGTCTGGTCGGCGTTGCCGCCGACGGCACCAAGGGCGCCGTCGTCGAAGTCAACAGCGAAACCGACTTCGTTGCCAAGAACGAACAGTTCCAGGCGTTCGTTCGCGACGTGACGCAGGTCGCGCTCGCCGAAGGCATCACCGACATCGAAACGCTCGCCGCCGCCGGCTACCCGACGGGTGGCACGGTCGCCGAACAGCTCACCAACAACATCGCCACGATCGGCGAGAATCAGTCGCTGCGCCGCGCCGCGATCCTGTCGGTGAACTCGGGCGTCGTGACCGGCTATGTCCACAACGCCGCGGCGCCGGGCATGGGCAAGATCGGCGTGCTCGTCGCGCTCGAATCGACCGCTGGCGCCGACGTTCTCGAACCGCTGGCCAAGCAGCTTGCGATGCATGTCGCCGCCGCCAACCCGCTGGCGCTGAACGGCGACGATCTCGACGCCGATCTCGTCGCGCGTGAACGGGCGATCGCGGAAGAAAAGGCGGCCCAGTCGGGCAAGCCGGCCGAGATCGTCGCGAAGATGGTCGATGGGTCGATCGCCAAGTTCCGCAAGGAAAATGCGCTGCTGTCGCAGCTCTTCGTGATGGACGGCAAGACGCCGGTCGCCGAAGTCGTTGCCGCTGCGGGCAAGGATGTCGGCGCGACGATCACGCTGACCGGCTTCATCCGCTTCCAGCTCGGCGAAGGCATCGAGAAGGAAGAGAGCGACTTCGCCGCCGAAGTCGCCGCCGCCGCGGGCGTCTAAAAGAAGAACCGGATTGCTGCGCCTGCGGCGCCGCAGTCCGCTTGGCAATGGCGCGCACTCTCTCTAGGGTGCGCGCCATTCGCATATTACGAGTTTGCAAGAGGTTCCCCCCGACATGGCATTGCCCGGCATGAAACGCATCCTGCTCAAATTGTCGGGCGAGGCGCTGATGGGGCCGACGCCCTTCGGGATCGATCCCGCAACGGTTGCGAGCATGGCGGCCGAGGTCAAGGAAGCGAAGGATCGCGGCCTCGAAATCTGCCTCGTCATCGGCGGCGGCAATATCTTTCGCGGCATGGCGGGGGCGGCGAAGGGCATGGACCGCGCACAGGCCGACTATATGGGCATGCTGGCGACGGTGATGAACGCGCTTGCCATGCAGAATGCGCTCGAGCAGCTCGGCGTCCAGACCCGCGTCCAGTCGGCGATCGAGATGGACAAGGTGTGCGAACCGGTGATCCGCCGCCGCGCCGAACGCCACCTCGAAAAGGGCCGCGTTGTCATTTTTGCCGCGGGCGTCGGTGCGCCCTATTTCACGACCGACAGCGGCGCGGCGCTGCGCGCGGCGGAAATGAAATGCGATGCGTTGCTGAAAGGCACCAGCGTCGATGGCGTCTATAACGCCGATCCGAAACAGGATCCGAGCGCGGTGCGCTACGACAGCCTGAGCTATGACCGTGTCCTCGCCGACAATCTGAAGGTGATGGACGCGAGCGCCGTGGCCTTGTGCCGCGACAACAATATTCCGATCGTCGTGTTCAACATTCGCGAAGCCGGAAATCTGGCGCGGGTGCTGGCCGGCGAGGGCGTCGCCACCGTGGTCGGCGGCGCGGCCAGAGAGGAAAGACAGATGGCGAAATATGACAAGGCCGACTTGGAGCGCCGCATGCACGGCGCGGTCGAATCGCTGAAGCACGACCTTGCGGGACTGCGCACCGGCCGCGCCAATTCGGCGCTGCTCGATCCGGTGACGGTCGAGGTCTACGGCAGCCATATGCCGCTCAACCAGGTCGCCTCGGTCAGCGCGCCCGAACCGCGCATGCTGGCGGTGCAGGTGTGGGACAAGTCGAACGTCGGCCCGGTGGACAAGGCGATCCGCTCGGCCGGGCTCGGCCTCAACCCGATCGTCGATGGTCAGCTTCTCCGCTTGCCGATCCCCGAAATGACGCAGGAACGCCGCAAGGAATTGTCGAAGCTTGCCGGGCAATATGCCGAAAAGGCGCGCGTCGCCGCCCGCAACGTCCGCCGCGACGGCATGGACAATCTGAAGCAGGACGAGGCGAAGAAGGAAATCAGCGA
>Ga0066256_1005317_pt1 | contig 10748 bp, 6 predicted proteins | sample ThiBio_1000_biof_FD_87107 | JGI IMG/M metagenome (GOLD analysis project Ga0066256, IMG submission 87107) | Wastewater bioreactor microbial communities from Cape Town, South Africa - Thiocy_expt_1000_biof (version 2) | ecosystem: Engineered > Bioreactor > Thiocyanate-remediating >... | reverse complement strand
GGAGCGCGAAAAGGCGTCACTGGAGGGCACCATCGAGCGACTGGAGGTGGAGGTGCTGGAGAGCCGGATGCAAGCGCGCAAGCGTACGTTACCTGTCTTCCCCTCTGCCGCGCCCGCACGTACGCGTATTAATAACCTCAGTACCAACCCGCCCGCACACACCACCACACTGCAGTGCGCGACACGTTGGCGGAGGTGGCGGGCTGCGTCCGGATTGTGGCGCGTGTGCGGCCGCTCTGCGCGGTTGACTTGCGGGACGGCGCGACGACTCGCGCGGCGGTGCAAGCGGTAGTGAGCTATGCGGCTGCTGACATGCTGGTTGGTTTGGGTGGTGCTTCTAGTGCGCACGCGGCGCTGACCCGCGCGGTGTGTGCCGCGTTGGGTTGGTGCGACACCTGGGACGCGTTGTGTGCGGCGCTGGGCGTTCGGGGCGGTGCGGCAGCAGGGGGCGCTGGTGGAGCGACAGCAGCAGCGGCGGCGGCAGCAACAGCAGCAGCAGCAGAGATTGGGCCGCTGTGCGTGGCCGGCGGTGCAGTGCCAGACGGCTCCAAGGAGGTGTTGCTGGTACCTGCGCCTATTTCGGCGGGCCCGTTCCTGGGCGGTGTGAGGGCGGGAGCGCGGTGGGTGCGCGCGCACCCCGCCGATGGCGCCGCAGCAATGGCTCCAGTGGCAGCTGCCGTGGAGGCGGCCGCCGTCGACCCACATGCCACCACACTGCAATTTGATCGCGTGTTTTGGCCGGGTGCCACCACTGCGGAAGTGTTTGACGAGCTGGCGCCCATGCTGGACGCCGCCATCCGCGGGAAGAACGTGACGGTGCTGGCCCACGGCGCCACCTCGAGCGGCAAGACGCACACCCTGGTTGGTGAAGGGGTGCGTGGCGGCGGCGGCGCGGGTGGCAGGGACGGCGGGGCGGGCGTGGTGCAGTATGCGGTTGGCCACCTGTTGCGTGGCATTGCACACCGGAACCGCGGCGCGGACGCCGGCTGGCTGTCCCTTCACCTTGCCGTGCTGGAGGTGTACAACGATGATTTGCGCGACCTCCTCACCGTCACAAGTGGTGGAGGCGGCGGCGGCAGCAGTAGTGGTGGTGGCGGTGGTGTGGGGCGGGCGGCACGCGGTGCAGTACCCAGCGGCGGGGCGGCAGGTGGCGGGCGAGCGGCAGGTGGTGTTAAGAGCGGCGGTGCGGCAGGCGGCCTGAAAGCTGACGAGGGTGCAGCAGCGCACCACGTGCCGGTGGACAGCGCCGACGCGGCGCTTGGGGCAATCATGGCAGCCATGCGGAAGCGCACGTCGGCGGCAACTGCATGTAATGACGCTAGCAGCCGCGGGCACTGCATCGTACGCCTGGCTGTGCACCGCTGCGACGACGCCGGGTGTCGGCGGCCGCACACTGCCGGCGCGCCCTGTAACCCGCGGCTGCATGCGGTGTCGAATGTGGTGGGCCTCGCCGGCGCAGAGCGCGTGCGCGAGTCACGTGCGGTCGGCAGCCTGTTGTCAGAGGCCTGCGCCGTCAATGCCTCCCTCGCCGCGCTGACCGACTGCGTGGCAGCGCTGGTGCGTGGCGCGCCGCATGTGCCGTTCCGCAACAGCACCCTGACGCGGGTGCTGGAGCCGTCGCTGGCGGGCCAGTCGCGCACGTTGGTCATTGTGGCCCTGTCACCCGTCCCGGCGCACCGTGACGCCAGCATGGCGACCCTGCGGTACGTGCTGACGCGCGCACGCGTGACCGCTGCTCCACATGTGCATGCACTCACCACGTCCCTCCTCTCACCCCACCTTGCGCAGGTTTGCCTCCAAAGCTGCCACTGCCGCCTTGACACGGCCCTCCCGCGCAACAGCGGCAGCCGCGGCGCAGCGCTTCGTGGCCGCCTCTGCTTGAATGCTAATGGCAAAGTACGCAATTGAAGACCATCACGCAACCACCCGCGCACGCTTGGCCGCCATGGCGTGCGTGACGGCGTCCGAATTGTCAGTGAGGTACGCCTGCAGCGCCGCCAGGGAGCGGTAGCGGTGCGAGATGGTGTTCTTCACCTCCTTGGCCATCTCAGCGTACGTGGTGTCAAAGCCGTCGGGCTGGAACACGGGGTCCCACCCAAAGTCGGTCGGCCCGCGCGCGGGCACAATGCGGCCGGGCGTGCGGCCCACAAAAGTGCGGGGCGCGTCGCCAGGCCCCGGCGTGAATGCAAACACGCACTGCGCGTACGCGCTCTTGTCATCAAACCCCGCCAGCATGCGGTTGAGGCCGTCGTGGCCGCACTTGTCCAGAAACCACTTGATGTACACGCCGGGGAGGCCGCCCAGCGCATTAAAGCACAGGCTGGTGTCCTCCACCATGACGGCGCCGCCTATCTGCCGCGCTGCCAGCACGCACTTCTCGCGCGCCACCTCCTCCGGCTCGCCCTGCAGCTCTGGCAGGTCCAGCGCCGCCGATACGACGGTGAAGGGCAGGCCCTCCCCCAGGATGGCAATGACCTCCTGCGGCGTGCGTGTGGGCGTGGGCGTGTGAGTGTGTGTTGGAGAGGGGCGGCTCGTGCTGCACCCCCTGTAGTAGACGCGCCTCCAGCTTCTTCTTGTTGCCTGTCACAAAGGTGATGACGGGCTTGGTCGCCGCAGCCACCGCTGGCGCTGCCACTGCCGCCGCCGCTGCCGGTGCTGCTGCTGCCACCGCTGCCGCTACCGCCGCCGCCATGGTATTGACTGGATGCAACAAGGAATAGGCGGGTAAGTATCAACCTGCACCGCTTTTGCTGCGCCGGGCGCGTGCGGCTTGTGTGCATTACCACACTGTGTTGCTGGCAACTTGCTGCCAACTTATTGGTGTGGCAAGTTGGCAACACAAAGGCTCGGTATCCTTGGGCAGCCGTATCCTTCTGCCAACAACACTGCTACGCACAAGTCAAGTGGCGACGCAAAACAAGGGGCAATTCAGGCTGGGTACACGTGCACACAGGGGCGTTCTGCTGGGGGGCGCGCATATGATAATGGGGTCACAACCAGAACAGCAACCGTTCACACAGGGTGAGTCACAATGTCTTCACTGTCGCCGCGGCAGCGCGATGCCGAGCACGGCGCGCGACGCGCTTCCAACACTTAGGTGGCGCGCTCGCGGCGCTGGTTCGCAAAATAGGCAGCCAGCAGCTGGCGGTAGCGCGTGATTTCGCGCTGGTCCGTCGTCAAGTTAATGTCCTCCTGCGGGGGCAGTGTGTTGGCGTGTGTGCGTGTGTGAGGTCGAGGCCTCGCGCAGCCGCGCACCGCAATAAACAACAACAAAATAATTACCTTCTCCATGCCGAGGCCGCACTTCTCGGCGTACAGCAGGCACGCCACGCCGCAATCAAAGCCGTTGCCTTGGTGCGCCGACGTGATGGCAGAGACGGTGCGCGCCTTCCAGCCGTCCGCGGTGGGCAGCGGGCACACCGTGTCCAGCCACTCAATGAGGTGCGGCGGCACGGAGCGCAGGGACAGGCCCTCCGACTTGTACTGCACCCGCGCCCGCGACGTCAGCTTGCCCATCGGCTCAAATACCTCGATCTCCTTGTGCAGGCCCGTGCGCACGCGCACCAGGTTCCAGTGCATGTTGCCAATGTTCCAAAAGAAGATGAGCGGCTTGTTGGTGGACAGGTACACCGGCGGCGAGTATTGCGGCGGCGGCGGCGCCCACCGCAGCGTGACGTCCCCGTCTACCAGCACAGGCGGCGGCGCGGCTGCTGCTGCTGCGGTCTCCGGCAGCGGCGCCGCTGCACTTGCCGCCGCCGTAGCAGCAGCGGCAGCGGCAGCAGCGGCCGCGGCAACGGCGGTTGGCACAAGGAGCACGGCGGGCTGGTCGCCCGCCCCGCTGCTGCCCCCGGCGGACGGCAGCCGATACCGCGTCAGCGCCACCGGCAGGCTGGCAATGCCGACGCCAAGCGGTGCTGACGTTGCTGACTGTGTGGACGGGATGCCAACCGAGATGGCCACCCCGCCGCGGTGTTGCACAACTGGCGGCGGCGGCGGCGGCGGCGGTGGTGGTGGTGATGGCGGTGGTGGCGGCGGTGACGGCACGCGGCTGTCTGCCTTCCCCACACCGCGGCTGCTGCGTGCAGCTGCTGCTGGCGGCAGTGGTACTGCGGCACCGGCAGCACCGACTGCAGCCGCGGGTACAGGCGGCTGCAGCGGTGGCACGCTGCTCGCGGACGTGGCAGCGGACAGGCTGGGTGAGCCAGGGGCATCGCCGGGCACCGGGGTGGGCACCGGGACGGGCACCGGAATGGGTACACGCGCCCGGCGCGGGCGGGATGCGTACGCCGTGTCGCCGAACGGCGTCAGCACGGGTGGCACGGCGTCGGGCTCCAGCGACACGGCGCGGTTCAGCAGGTCCTTCGGCTCGTAGCCCAGCGGGTTGACCGCCACGGCGCGCCGCACCTCGTACGCCATGAAGTTGGTGGGCAGGAAGTGCGCGCCGCGGTACCGGCGCGCAAACTGCAGCGCCACAAAGTCAATGAGGACGGAGGTGAGCCACGAGTCGCCGCCCACCGGCGCGGAGTCCAGGTCCATGGCCAGCGACGCCGCCAGGATCTCGTCCATCATAAAGTCGTCCAGCCCGCCGTCCTCCGACGCGGTGGACGGCGATGGGTCGCTGCGTGCTGCCGGCGGCGGTGCGGGAGGCACGCCTGCCACTGGCAGCCGCGACAGCGCGGGTGGCGACGGCGCAGGCGGCAGCGGCGACGAAGAGGGAGACGGTGAGGGCGAGGGGGAGGGTGACGGTGAGGGTGACGGCGACCGCGCGGCGGCGGGCGGCGGTGCGCCACGTTTCCGCCCAGCCCCGCGGGCGGAGGAGGCGCCTTTGCCGCCTGCGGGCGGCGGCAGCGCTCCGCTACTGCTACTATCCGCCAGCCGCGCTTCCAGCGCGGTTGTGGCAGCCGCAATGGAGCCGTCTGCATTCACCAAAATGTCGAGCACCACGGGGCCGCTGCCGTCGTCCTCCGCCGATGACAGGCCGGACGATGCCACTGACGAGTCGGCCGAAGCCGTGCGCAGCCGCCGCCGCCACACACCTCCAGCTGCCGCTGCCGCCGCCGCCGCTGCCGCACTAGATTCCCCGGCGCCCGCCCCGCCTGCGCGCAGCGGCAGCGGCGGTGACGAGCCGACGGTGCTCGTGCGGCTGGTGGCTCGCCGCAGGGTGGCGGAGCGCGGCATGGGCACGTCAGCAGCGGCAGCAGCCGCGGCGGCAGCGGCGGCAGTGGGTGCTGGGTGTGCCATGGAAAACAGCGTGGCTGCTGCGGCGGCCTCGTCGGTGGTGGAGGTGGACGGCGGCGGTGGCGGCACGTCATCTGCATCACCTGCAGTGAAGTGGGTGGGCGGCGTGGCATGAACGCAGGAACACGGCCAGGCACAATGCAAAATGCAAAATGCACAAACAACGTACCGCCAGACTCGTCGCTGCTCATGGACATGCCAGCGATGCGCGCCAGGCAGGAGCGAAAGACGGGCGGCTCGGCGCACCAGTTGACGGGTTGCAGCGCGGTGGCCAGGCGCACGCGCAGTCGCACGCCGCAGGGGCCAATGTAGCGGCTCTCGGTTGTGAGGGTGGCGGCATCGCGAGGTGTGAACAGCAGGGTGTTGTACGGCAGGCAATCGCCGTCCTCCTCCCCCGCGCCACCACTACTGCTGCTGCTACCGCCGCCGCCGCCGCCGCCGCCGCCGACCACCGCATCTGGCGTGGCGCGGCCAGCGTACCCCCGCGCAATGCGGTCGTGGATGCTGGGTGGTGCCACGGCGGCAGCAACCGCCGCCAGTGGGCTAGGGCGCCAACGCGGCGCGGCGGCGGGGCGGCGGGGCATGCCTACGGTGCCCTCCAGCAGCGGCGGCACCACGGGTGGTGGGCGCGCCGCCACCATCTCGTCCGTCTCATTGTCGCCCGCCACCCACTCCATGGTGTCCGACGGCGGTGGCTGGGGTGGCCAATTGCCGCGGTGGCTGCGGTTGCACAGGACGCAGTCCACGCGGTGCTGCCACACCGTGCCGTACGTGCGGAAGGTGGGGTTCCGGTGCGACGCGGTGCAAAACAGCTGGCCCGGCACGACGCTCTTGCGGCACCGCTTGTGCCGCCGCCCGTGCGTGGCGGCGTCGTGCGGCCCCACGCGCTCCGCCATCAGGGCGTAGCACCGGCCGTCATGGTACGCCAGCGCGTCCGCGCGCACGCACTCTGGCACGCCTTCAAAGTCTGCGGCACCGGGGGTGTGGGGCGGGGGGCGTGGGGAGTGGCCGCGTGACAACAGGGCGGTTGGTGGCGAAGCTGCGACGCAGCTACCAACCGTCAAACACCACATCCTCCGCCGCCGCGCCATCCAGCGGCGGCGGGATGACAAACACCAGCCCAGGCGGCGCGCCAGCACCCCCTGCTGCCGCCATTGCCGTGGAGTGGAAAGGGCTTGATGACGGGCACGGTCGCCGTCGTTGCCACCGTTGCCCCGTCGCCGCCCGATCTCGTCACTACTTGCCGCCTTCCTGCCGCCTTCCTGCAACCCGTGTCAAGGTCGTCTCTCTGCAAGCATGTGGCGATTGGGAGTGGCGGATGGGAGTGGGGGGAGTGTGGGAGTTGGCGAGGTAGGGTGTGCGAAGCGAGGGGGCAGGCGGGCAGCGCCGTTGTTGTGTGCCGCGCCCACTTGCCGCCAACCGGTAGCCACAGCTGTTGCCTCCACTGCCCCACCTGCTACTGTAGCGGTAGTGCCTGGCCTCAAGCCACGGCCGCATTCGCCTGTACCGCAGCGCGTAGCACCAGTAGTAGGCAGGCAGCCAAGTAGGTGGCAACCAGTAGTAGGTAGCCCAGTAGGTAGCCCAGTAGGCGGCCAAGTAGGCGGTCAGTGGGCAGCCGGTAGGCGGCAGAGAAGGGAAAATAAATCAAGTACACACGGTTAAACACACGTCTCGCACCCCCGTGCACCATACCTCATACACACGTCCGGGCGGGGCGCGTGTTTCTAATGCAATTGCGCACGCGCGGCACATGTACGCGCGCATACATGGTGGCGTCCCCTCCGCCTCTCCTCTCTTTTCCCCCCTCACTCTGACCTCCCTCGCAACACACACAAGTGTCGCACAACTCGGGAGTGTTCAAATGTATGCGTCAAACTATGACACGCCACAGCCGCCCTACTTGGCGGAGGAGGAGGCGGGCGCGGCGGGGCGCGCGGCGGCGGCGGGCGTGGTGGCCTTGGAGGAGAAGAGGAAGAGGGCGGCAAAGACAAAGACGCCCGCCATGATGGTGAAGGCGGCGGTGTAGTAGGGGTAGGCGGCGACGATGAAGCGCTCGTACTCGTCGTGGCGGAAGGGGCGGACGGACACCTGCTCCTTGAGGGACAGGACGGTGAGGCCGGGGCGGCGGTACAGGACGCGGAAGTGGTAGATGCCGTACGTGTCGGGCACCGTGAAGTCGGCGACGTAGTGCCCCGCGGCGGACGCGTTCAGGTTGACGCGGATGTAGGGGTCCAGCATGACAAACTCCAGCTGCATGTCGGCCGCCACGTACGGCTTCCACGCGCCGGTGGCGGCGTCGTACGTCTCCACGTCCACGCTAAACGTGATGGCGTCGTTGATGCGGTACACCAGGCTGTTGCGCGCGATCTCGGGCTCCGGGAACATGGACAGCGGCAGGTCGGGCTTGTAGCCGGGCTCCACCTGCTGCTCCGCGCCGCTGCCGTCCTGGTGGTGGTGCCGCAGGTTGCGCGCGCGCAGCACGCCCGCCTCCTGGAACGTCCACGCCACCACCGCCTCCACAAAGGCGGCGTTGCCGGTGGGGCCTGCCGCCGACCCGGCGCCGGGCGCCGCCACGCGCGCCTCCGCCGCGTCGTCGGAGAGCAGGTACAGGGAGCCGGTGAAGGTGGCACGCGCGTTATTGCGCGCCTGCACCGCCGCCACCAGCACCGTCTCGCTGCCCACCGACTGCGGGTACTCCTTCACCGCCTCCGACGCCACCGCGCTGTACCCCGTGCCGCTCGCCGTCAGCGCGCGCAGCGCCAGGATGTTGTCACCCGCCACCACCATGCCGGTGCCGTCGTACACGATGGGCGGGCCGGCCCGCGCACCGCCACCCACCACCGCCGCCGCCGCGCTGGCGGCGTTGGTGAGCACGCGCGTGTGCCGCCCGCGGTCGCCCACCGTGTCGTACGAGAAGTGGTCAATGACGCGGCTGCGCGGCGCGTCAAAGTCGACGCCAAACTCGGACGCCAGCTCACGGAAGGCGGCACTCACACCCACGTCGCCGCCCGCCAGCAGGTTGCCGCCCGCGTCCACAAACGCGGTCAGGGCGGCCGCCGACAGGCCACCAAACGACGCCGCCGTGGGCGCCAGCAGTGCCACGTTGTCGTACACCGGCTCGCCGTACCGCTCCAGCGCCACCACCTCATCCACGCTCTTCACCGTCACCTCGTGCCCCCCCGCCGCCGCCGCGCCCCCCCGCCGCCCCTCCCCCCCCCCCGCCTCCCGGCCCGCCCCCGCCGCCGGGGCCGCCCCCCCCCCCCGCCCCCCCGGGCCCGCCCCGGCCGGCCCCCCCCCCGCGCGCCGGCCCCGCGCCGGCGCCCCCCCCCCCGCGCGGCCCGCCCCCCCCGCCGCCGCCCCCGCCGCCCCCGCCGCCGCCGCAATCGCCACCCACACCGCGCCGCGCGCCATCCTTGTGTTGGGGAGGGTAGAGGGGAGGTGAGTAGGGAGGAGAGGAGGAGAGGAGGAGAGAGGAGCTGGTGGTGACGTATCAATACAAAAAGCAACGCACGCACAGCAGGCCCACACAATGCCCACCACCAACAAGCAACCACCCTCTGTCGCCGCCTCTGCACAACTGCGTGCTGCGTGCTCGCGGCACTCGTGCGTACACATGCTGTGTGTTTGGCCTGGATCATGGCCCATGGGCCTGGTAGGAGGCGAGGAGAGGAGGAGAGGAGAGGAGAGGAGAGGAGAGAGGAGAGGAGGAGGAGAGGGAGGAGAGGAGAGGTCTGAGAGGAAACTTGAACACAGACATCCGCTACACGCCTGCTGCAGCATGGCAGGCATTGGCAGCATGCCTGCCATGCCAGCATGGCGGCGGTGGGCGGTGGCCGGCGGCGGCAGATTAGCAGCAGCAACCAAGTGGCGTGTGTCCACTTGTTTGCCCTGCGCCTTGTCACCCAACCCTGCTTGCCCGGCGCGCAATCGCGAGTTTCGCGAATTGCAGCTGCCACCTCGCGCCCTGCCGCCGCCACCGCCGCCGTGACAGCAACTGCCACCCACCCACACCCGGCGGGGGCACCGCACCATTCATCGCCGCGCATCCTGCAAGGGCTGGCTCTGCGAGTGGCGCAGGGGCCATTGGGGGGTGCGTCGTCGCCTTGGCGGCGTGGTGGTTTGCAGCTAGTGGGGCTTGCAACGGTGGTGGGCGGTGGGTGGTGAGTGGTGGGCAGTGAGTAGGCGGGTACAATAGTGGTGGTAGTGGTGCCACTCCTGTTGTCTGCCTGTTTGCCTGCCTGCCTACTTGCTTACTACTGTTGGTTGGTTGGTTGGTTGGTTGGTTGGTTGGTTGGTTGGTTAGTTTGTTAGTTGCAGCGGCTGCTGTGTGTTCCTTGTGTTGTGCAGTTACCTGCCCTACCGTTGCGCAACCCGTTCTACAACCGCGGCCGCCGTTCACCATGGCGCGCATGGTGGTGCCGGCGTACCAGATGACCACACTAGGTGGGAAGTCTGGCAGGCCGTTTGGACGGGGCCGGCGCGGCGGGTTTGGCGGGCTGGACGGTGGGAGCGGTGGCGGCGGCGGCGGCGGCGGCGGTGTGTCGCTGCTAACCGCCACCCTGTGTTTGGTGGCAGTGGTGTCCATTGCCACCGCGGCGGTGCTGATGATGCGCCTTCGGGAGATGCAGAGCGCGCTGGCGCAGCAAGAGGGCGGCGATGTGCCGCGCCGTACCCTGGTGGTGGTGCCGAGTGTGACGCACGACAGCGTGGTAGCGGTAGTGGCTGAGAGTGCGGCTGCAAGCGCAGAGGTGGAAGCACCGCGCCAAGCGCTGCGAGCGACGCCACCCACACCGCCAGCCGAGGCAGTCGTTGAGGGCGGGGCAGGTAGCTCTGACGACGACGGCAGCGAGTACCGCGACTTTTGTGACTACGTGCCGCCCGCGCACGCGCCGCGTTCCGTGTACCAGGAGGTAACCAGCGCCGGGTCGGGCGCCAACGTGCCGGCCTGCTGGTGGGCGCGCATGTCGTACCCCGAGCTGGAGGGCGCGGAGGTGTGCACCAACGATCCCAACGCCGACCGGCGCAGCTTTGGGCGGTGGCGGTTGAGGGAGGACTTCACCGACATGATGCACGTGGGCCCCTGCACGCGGGACCGGCCGTGGGCCATTGACGTGGGTGCGCACTACGGCAGCGTGACGGTGCAGCTGGCGCAGGCGGGCTGCAACGTCATTTCCATTGAGCCGCACCCCACCTCCGCCGCGCGCCTGTGGCAGAGCAAGGAGCGGCTGGGCGAGCCGGGCAACCGCATCCACGTGTTTGGCAACGCGGTGCACTGGCGCGCCGGCCGCGTGTTCCTGGCGGTGCACCCCGTCAACGAGGCGGGCGCGCGCGTCTACCCCGTGCGCCCAGACACCGACACCGACGACATCTACCAGGTCAACGGCGTCATCCTTGACGACCTGGAGAACGTGCCCGGCCTCGTGGACGCCAACGGCGTGTGCGTTGGCCTGCCGTTGCTCGCCACCCGTTTACTTGCCACACCACACCACCCAACACTAGTCCCACCTTCC
>Ga0066256_1005316_pt1 | contig 10750 bp, 4 predicted proteins | sample ThiBio_1000_biof_FD_87107 | JGI IMG/M metagenome (GOLD analysis project Ga0066256, IMG submission 87107) | Wastewater bioreactor microbial communities from Cape Town, South Africa - Thiocy_expt_1000_biof (version 2) | ecosystem: Engineered > Bioreactor > Thiocyanate-remediating >... | reverse complement strand
CCCCCCCCTCCCACCCCCCCCCCCCCCCCCCCCCCCCCCCCCCCCCCCAGGCCGCCCACCCCCCCCCCCACCGCCACAATGGTGAACGTCGTGAAGGTTGTCGGCCGCGTGCTGGTGGCGGCGCTGTTCCTGATGGCGGGCCTGATGAAGGCGTCGCCCAAGGACTTCCCGGGCACCGTGGCGCACACGGCGGACAGCCTGCGCTCCAGCGGCGCGGTCGCCGCCGCCGCCAAGGTCGGCATTGACATCCTGCCGCTGGCGCCCTACATGGTGGCGGCTGCCGCCGTGCTGGAGGTGGCCACCGGCGCCTCCCTGCTGTTTGGCAAGTACACCGAGGCCGCCGTCGCTGCGACTGCCTTCATGGTGCCGGTGCGTGTTGCTGATGCCGTGCTGAATGTGCTTGTTGCGACACGATGGTGCAACTCCCACAACCGCCCCAACCGCCACCCCCCTCCTGCAGGTGTCGTTCATCATGCACTTCCCGGACCCCGCGAACCAGATGGCCATGATCCACTTCCTGAAGAACATGTGCATCCTGGGCGCCGTCCTGCTGCTGGCGACGGACCGCCGCCGCGCGGCGACCGAGAAGGCCAAGGCGGCGTAACGTGATCACTATCTAATTAGTTACCCAAGTAGACGCTGCTGCCGTCCATGTTTGAACGCGTGCGCGTGGCAATAAATACGCATTAAAATGAGTGCTACAATGCGCGCCTACTTGGTGCCGCGCAGTGCAGCAGCGAGCGCGCCGCCGCCCGTCACCTTCACGCTGCCGCCGCCCGTCCCCTCCGTCTCTGGCGCCTTGGGCTTGGGCGCAGGTGCGGGTGCACGTGCAGGCCTGCCCGCCGCAGCCCTGGGCCTCCTCGGCTCGGGCGCAGCGGGTGGTGGTCGTGGCGGGGCGGCGCCCGCGGTGGGAGCGGGCCCCGCGCGCATCTTGGAGCTGACGGCGGCGGCCAGCGCGCGCACATCACTGCCACTGCCGGTGGCACTGGCGCCGTCGCGGCTAGCCGCATCGCTCGCCGCAGCGCCGTCGCTGCCACTGCCGCGGACGGACACCACCATGGGGCGCGCGCCACGCTGCTTCCCCTCTGGTGCAGGCGCCGCCACGGCAGCAGGAGCAGCAGCCGCGCCGTCCTTGTGCCGCTTGGTGGCCAGCAGCTCGCGCATGCCGGCCGTGTCGCGGTACTGCGGCGCGGTGGGGTCAATGCTAAAGTCGGGGTTGGACATGGCGGACGCAAAGCGCGTATCCGCCGTGTTCAGGGCAAAGCCGTCGCCTGCCGCCGCCGCTGCCGTCGCCGCAGCCGCCGCTGCCGCCGCGCCGGCTGCCGCGGCTGCCGCCACTGCCGCCTCACCTGCCTTGCCGCCCCGCCGTGCCGCCCGCTTGACGGCGCGGTCCGCCTCCTTCTGCGCCTTCACCAGCGCCTTGGCGTCGTAGCCACGCCGCCCGCCGCCCTCCCCGCCCTCCTCGTCGCTGCCCTCGTCGCCCATCATCAGCAGCTTCAACTGCGCCGCCCGCCGCGCATCCTCCGCCGCATCCACCGCGTCCTCGCCCTCCGCCTTCTTCCCCTTCCCACCCTTGCCCTTGCCCTCCCCCTTGTCCTTGCCGCCGGCACCGCCAGCTGCTGCCGGCTCCTCCGCCAGGAAGAAGTTGTCCTCAGCCCCGCGCGCCGCCACCTCATCCTCGCTGTCGCTCTCCACACCGCCGCCGCCGCCGCCGCCGTCGCCGGCGCCGCCACTGGCACCACGCCCTGCCTTCCGCGCCGCCGACATCTCCTTCTTCTTCTCCGCCCGCTTGCGCTGGTACGCCTCCCACACCGTGTCGCCCGCCTTGGCTGCCTTGGCCGCCTTGTTCTTCACCACCTCCGCCCCCGCGCCCGGCACAAACGTTGTCGTCATCTCGCCCTCGCCCTCACTGCCGCTGCCGTCGCCGCCGTCATCGGACTCCGCATCGCCACCCAGCAGCGCCTTGTACCGCGCACGCTGCGCCGCACGCCGCGCTGCAGCACTGACACCACCACCGCGCCCGCCGCCGCCAGCGTCAGAGTCAGAGGAGTCGCCCTCCGAATCGGATGCCAGGTAGGCACGCAGTTGGGCATCAGAGTGCCGCGCCGCCACACCCTCGTCGCCCTCCCGGCCGCCGCCTGCCACACCCTCCTCCGCCGCCGCCGTCAACCGCTTCCAGTTCAGCGTGCGCGACCGCGACGGGTCGTCGGCGTCCCACGTCAGCTCCACCTTGCTGCTCTGCAGCGCCGCGGTGGCAAACTCAGGCGGCTCATAGTCATCTGGGATGCCGGTCGCCACGTCGCGCGGCGGGTTGGTGAACACCGTGCCGTCCGGCACAAAGCGCAGGTCAAACACATTGGAGCTGGCCTCAAACTCCATGCCGTCGCACGCGTTGTACACCGCCACCGCCGTCGCCACGCTGTCCGCCGTGACCACCGCGTAGTAGTACTTCATCTTGTTCAGCTCGTACGCGCGCAGCTTGGCGGGGTCAAACTCGCCGGCACCGCCGCCGTCATCCGCGTCGGTGGCAGCCGCGGCGGCACCCGCCTTCCCGCCCTTGGCCCCCCGTGCGGCGCCGTCGCCACGCTTGCTGCCGCCGCCCTTGCCGCCACCATCACGCCGCACCCCACCGCCCGTTGTAGTAGTAGCTGGCGCCGCCGCGCAGGTGCCAAGCAGGCTGCGCGGGCCAAACCGCGCCTCCTCTGCCAGCTTCTTCATGCCGTAGTCGGAGGGGTACACCGTGACGTTCAGGAGGGCGCCGCCGGCCGGCACAAAGGACGACAGCGCCACAAACAGGTCCACGGCACGCAGGTTGTCCCAGTCGCAGTTCACCAGCGCCAGGCGCGTCGTCTCATCGCCCTCACCGGTTGCCTCCTCGGCATCCAGGTTGGGTGCCTCCGGGTCCACCACCACGCCACCATCCTCCTCATCACTGGCTTCGGCCTCACCCGCCGCCGCCGCCTCCTCCTCCTCCTCCTCGTCGCTGCTGCTGTCCACCGACCCCTCGCCGCGTGCCATGCGATTCAGCCGCGCCAGTCGGTCGTCCAGCGTTTCCCGCCCGCCACCGCTGCTGCTGCTGCTGCCTGCCGCCGGCTTGCCCTTTGCTGCCTTCTTCTTGGGCGCAGCGGCGGCGGCCTCGTCGTCGCTGCCGTCATTCGTGGAAGCCGCAGCGACTGCCGCCGCGTCGTCATCCAGCTCATACAGCCGCTCGGCGAGGGTGGCGTGCTTCTTGGCACCGGCGCTTGGTGCGTCGCTTGCGGCCGCGCCGCCCTCGCGCTTCCGCTTCGCACCGCTGCTGGCACTGGCACTGGCACCGGTGCCGCGCGCGGTGTCATCAAATCGGGGGTCAGACAGCACCGCCGCAAACCGCGCGTCCACCTTCGTCTTGTGGTCGTGCTTGGGCTTGCGCGCAAAGCGCGGGTCGGTGTGCAGCGCGCGGAACCGCGCGTCGGTGGAGGCCATTGTGAGTTGATGGGTTGTGGTGGAGGTGGAGGAGTGGACGACGAGCAGACAGTTGGTGTGTGAGTGTGAGACGAGACGAGGAAGAGGAAGGGAGAGGAAGAGGGTGCGTAGGGAGTGCGGAGGGTGAGGGTGAGAAGCGAGGACGAGTTGCGTGAGTCACTGAGAATGAAAGGGAGTAGCGAGAGTGCGAGAGTGGGAGAGTGGTAGAGTGGTAGAGTGAGAGAGTGGTAGTGCGAGAGTGGTAGTGCGAGAGTGGTAGTGCGAGAGTGGTAGAGTGGTAGTGAGTGAGAGATGAGAGCGAGAGGGATTGCCACTTGATTGCAAATCGACAGGCAACAAAACACAGCAAATCACGCGTCAAGGGGCGTAGTTCACAAGATAAGGTACTAAGCAACAGCCTCACGGTGCGATTTTGCGATGGTGGCGTGGGGTGGCAGGTATTATTACATGCGCGCACCTTGTGGTAACTGCGGCGGAAGACGGCGGTTTCATTTCGGGGCCAGAGGGGAAAGAGAGAAGATCATTACACGTGGCATGGATTGGTCCGATTGGAGCCTTTGGAGGTGCGCCAGACGCTGCCAGTGGTGTGGAGCTTGTTGGTGGGATCATTGCGGTCCTTCCTCGGTGGTGCCACCGTGCCACACGGTGCAGGAATGCTGAGAATGCTCCGAATGCTGCGGCGCCGCGTCGCGGTCTGACTGACTCTGACAGCCTGAGCGCATTTTCACGCTTCGCGCCATGTCACCGCGACCGCGGCAGCGCGGTGCTCCGGGGAATCCGTTCAATCCGGCGGGGATTGGGCGGCTGTGCAGCCTGTGCTGGCGCGCCCCGCCGCCCGGCACCGCCGGGCCCCGGCGCTGCGCAGACACCCGCATCTAATCAGGTACAGCGCCAACAGTCATGTTGGGCGCAGGCGCTGATGAAAGCGGCTGATGTGGGCAGCACTGGGGCCACTGGGCAGGTTTTCGACTCGGCAGGCCTCAAAATCTGTTGCCGCCCAGACACACAGTGCCGGTAACGCCACAGTAGTCCACTGCATGCACCCAAAATGCATTGGTGGCCGGACCGCCGTCTTGCCCGGCGACAGCGGCAGAAGTGCGATAGCAGCGGCTTCGTTTTTGCGTTCATGCGGGCTCCATCCCACCACAGTGGCAGTGCCCTACAGCAACTTGTGGACAGAAACCCTGTGTACCGGTACTTCTAGCACATCAGGGTGCGCGTGCAGCGCCGGCAGCGCTGCCGCGGCTGCATCTACAGCTCCATTGGGCCACAAATAAGTGACACAACAACCTGCACCAGCGCAGTTGGGCAGCCGGCGCAGGCTTGCAGGGCGCCTCCAACGCGGCGCCTGCTGTTGCTCCGAAAACAGCACTTATCGCCTCACCGTCGAGTTAAAATGGGTCGGCTGCCAGCGTCGGCCCGGGCCTGCTACAACAACAATGGCCGTAGGTGGCTGGTGGCGGCGGTGGTGGTGAAACTATTGTTTTTGATTGTAGTGGGCAATCTGCCGGGCGCGTTAAGTCAGTCTGCCACTCCCACGGAAACAGTCTCAAGCAGTGCCTCGCCTACAATCTCCGTCTCTGTCACAAACACCAATTCAAATTCATTCTCCCCGACAATGACCAACTCAAACTCGGTATCGCCGACCGTCACCAACTCCATGACCGTCACCAACTCCATGACCAAGACTCCCACCTACTCCAACTCTAATTCGGTAAGCCCCTCCGTCTCCCCGACATTCACTCCGACATGCACACCGACGACCTCACCGTTTGCCGTGGCAACCGGCACGCTGACGGTGGGCGTGAACGCTGTGTCCGGCAAACTGGACGGCGTACTGGTAATGCGCGGGAGCGGGCTAGCGCGCTTCTGTAACGAAAACATAGGGCTTGAGGCCTGGACCGTCGCCCCGATGCTGGCCTCGCCGACCTGCAACGAGAGCGCTGTGGTTGCGGTGTACAACGCGTCCGCGGACACCGGCGTGTGGCTGTGGTATGGCAGTGCGGCGGTTGTCGGGCTGCCAGCGTTTGGCCCCGATCGCTTGCATCCGTCTATCATTACCGCAACCCCCGCGCTGGCATGGGGCGCGGTGCTGAATGTGACCGCGCTGGGGATTGGCACCGCCGGTGTGACGGGTGTGGCGTTGGGTCCAAGTCGCCTGCCGTGCACAGATGTGGCAGTGGTTGGACGTGATACCGTCACCTGCCGCCTACGGTTCCTGTCCAGCGCGCTGCTGGCACCAGGCGCTGCCGCTACAGTATGGGTGACATTCACCGGTGCTGGCGCTGCTGTGTCAGCTGGCGTGATTGCGTCGCCCCCCGTGGCGCCGGTGCTAACGGGGTGGCAGCTGCCCGCCTTCCTGCCGCGCGGCGGCGGTGCGGTGGTAAATTTCACCCTACCGCTTCCCGCGTGGACCGCCGCCGAAGTGGCGGCCCTACCGTTGGGAGCAGCGGGGTCAGACATCCGGCTGAAGCTGCTTAATCCCAGCGATGGTGGTGCGTACGCCTCGACGCCGTGCACTGTGGTGAATGACACGCAAGTGACTTGCACCAGCCCGCCCGGGCATGGGCTGGGTGTGCACATCATGGTGGTGCTGAACGACATCCTGAACGTCAGCGTGCCGACCAGCGGCTCGAGTGGTGGTCAGCCGGTGGCCACTGCAGTGTATCTGCCGCCTGTGATGTTGGCGGTGGAGCCTTCATACGTGGCTGTGCCACCGCCCACCACGGCCATCACATACATGCACAACTTGACGCTGACCGCTGACACGTATTTTGACTTGGCATCCCTGGTCAACATCACGTTCAACAACGGGCCATGCGCCGCTGTATCAACATCTCCTGGCACGTCGTCCGTGACGTGCACCGGGTGGGATGGCACCGCAGCGGCGCGGCGTGCGGCAGCAGCAGCACCTGATACCGACACGTACCCGCTGACAGTGGCATTTTGGTGGGGTGGCGCCTACTTTGCTGGCGCGCCCACGCCGTTGGGCATGCTGGTGCTGCGCCCCATTGTGACGCGGGTGACGCCAACGTTTGTGACGGCGGGCGGCGCGCTCATCGTGATTGGGGACAACCTGTGCCCAAACACGGGGTGCGATGACACTCGAGCAGACTCGCAGGTGGTTGTGCATGTTGGCCCGTACAACTGTACCGGTGCCAGCGCGGTGTCGCGCACGGTGGCAACGTGCACAGTGCCTTCTGTGATCGTCACGGACGCCAACTACCCGGTGTACAACGTGAGCGTGGCGAACGGGCTGGACAGTGTGGCGGGCGGACAGCAACCCACTATTACGTACCCATCAACTGCCTATGTTCGCACCACCGTTGCATCACCGCTGTCATTCATCCCCGGCGACGCCTCTGTGCCGTGGCTGGTGAACGGCACAGTGGAGGTGGAGTTGATACCGACAGGCACAGTGGTGCCCTACGCGGGCAACATCACCTGTTCCCTGACACCCATCACCCCGAGCGTGCTGCTGCTGCCACGTGAGCGAGACAGCTTGCTAGATGTTGTGGGCGAGAGACGTGTGTCGTTCGGCGCGTTTGCGATCCAGGCTCCGTTCTCCCTCACCACCGTCACCCTGTCGGCCGCTTGCAGCACCACCAACTCTGACTACACCAGTACAGTGGCCGCCAGCCTGCAGCTGCTGGTCACGCCGCTGCGTGTGCGCTTATGCTCCATGCTGCCTGCACAATCACAGTCGCAGGTCACGCTGCCCACGTGGGCGCTGGCGCTGACGCTGGCGGGCGGCGCGCCGCCGACGTGCGACGTGAACGGCACTTGGACCGGCCCGCCGCTGCCAACCATCATCTGCACCGCTACCGTGGACACCACCACGTCCACGGTGCAGCCCGCTCTGGTGGGTGGCTCGGCAACTATGTCGGTTAGCAGCGGGATGGCAGTGTTTGGCGGCACCAGTGTGGGCGGCAGCGTGGACAGCGACGTGACGCTTGCGATCTCGTGTGCCATCGGCTCTGTGGCCATCCCCGACACGTTGCGACACACGGTGCGCATCACGGGGTGCGCGCCGGGTAGCGCACCGCAGGGCTCGTTGTGCGTGCCGTGCACCGCGGTGGAGTACAGCGAGGGCGGCGCAGGTGCGTGCCACAGCTGCCCTCGCACCGGCGCAGTGTGCTCGGGCGGCGTGCTGACGCTACTACCAGGGTTCTACCGGCCGCCTGCCCACGCCGGGCACATCCTGGACGCCAGCGCCGAGCTGCACACGTGCGCGCTGCCAGCCGGCTGCGTTGTGAACAACACGGGGCGGGCGTACAGCTGTACAACGGGGTACGTGGGCGCGCTGTGCGGCGTGTGTGATGCCGCCTCCGACTACAGCCGCATTGGCGATGCATGCGTTGGGTGCCTGCCCAACTCCGCCTCCAAGTTGATGCTTGCTGCCGGCGTGGTGGCAGCGCTGATCGTGATTGGGATGTTTGTGTTGCGTTCGGCGGGGCGCAAGAAGTCTGATAGCTCCATTGCGCTGCGCATCCTGCTGACGCACGTGCAGGCGCTGGGCGCGCTGCGCACGTTTGCGGCATCTGGCACGGCGCTGTACAAGCAGTGGATGAGCTGGGCGGACGTGCTGTCGCCCGCCATTGTGTCGCAGGGGCCGGCACAGTGTGTCATGCGGCCTGCCTTCTTGTCTGTGTTCTTGGCCACGCTGACGGCACCGGTGTTGGCGGCAGCTGCAGGCATCACCATCCTGACGCTAGTCACCGCGTTCCTGGCCGTACGGGGTAGTAGCGGTTCGCTGACGCGCTGGCGGAACCGCGCACACAGCGAGCTGGTGGCACGGTGGCACGAGCGGCGACCCCTTGCCATCCTGCTATTTGTGGCGCACCTGGCGTACATGCCCATCACGACGGCTGCCATCAACGTGTTCAAGTGCACGCCGCCGGTGGACGGCACGCGCTACCTGGCGACGGACCTGCGCGTGTCGTGTAGCGAGCCGGCGTATGTGGTTGCCGCTGTTATTGCCAGTATTGTACTGGCAATATTTGGTCTCGGCTTCCCAATCCTGCTGTACGTCGTCCTGTCCAAAGCTAGCCCCGCCACGCTGGCAAACCCCCACTTTGAGCACGCGTGGGGCTTCCTGTACAGCGGCTACCGGTACACAACCGCCACGGGCAGGGAGGTGGCGGCCGGCAGCGACGACCCCGGCACACCGTCCAGCAGTGGTGCTAAGCCAGGCTCACCCCTCTCATCCATCTCTCCATCGCCGGCAGTGACGGTAGCACTTGCGCCGCCGCGGCGTGCAACGTTGTCGTCGACGCCTGGGCGCGTCACTGCCTTCCTGCTGGGTGAGCGCCACAGCCTGGTACACTGGGAGTCCGTCGTCCTACTGCGCAAGGCGGGCATCGTGCTCATCTCCACGCTGCTGACCGACCCGCTGACGCAAGTGGTTTCTCTTAACCTCATGATGATGCTGTTCCAGATGGCGCACCTCCGTTTATTACCGTACGCTGCGCCCTTCTTCAACCTGCTGGACGCCGCGTCCATGCTCACCATCATTGTGACCGCAACCCTGTGCGTGGTGTCGACGGAAGTGGCGGTGAACACCACCTCACCGGCTTACTACGGTGTCACCATCCTGATGCTGGTCATTAACATGCTGGCGCTGGCGCTGTTTGCAGCTACCTGCGTCACGCGCACGGCGGGCGAGGCAATCATTGCGCGGCGTGAGTCACGCATTCGGCGGAAGACGCTCGCCGACGCGGCGGCAGCTGCGGCGGCGCTTGCGGCGCCAGCAGCTGCCGCCGAGGAGGTTGGCAGCGCTCTGCATTCCCCGTCGTCGTTTGTCGTCAGCAACCCGCTGGCGGCAGGCAGCGTCGCCAAGGCGGCGGGCACGGCGCTGGCGATGGCGCCCATCCGCAGTGGCGGCTCCGTGCTGCGCAAGGCCCTGACCGACACGTAGGGCGGCGGGGTGTGGCTGGCGTTCTACCGGTACTTCTTGACGTAGTGGGCGTCAGACGGTGTGTGTGTTTATTATTGCACGTGTGTGTGCCAGTGTTTCTGTGTGTCTGTGTGTGCGTGTGTGTATGCTGGCGTCGGATTGGCACGTGTGGGAGCGGTCGCTGCGATTTGCCGTCGCCAAAGCCAGGCCAGATTATGGCGCGGCGGCCGTCGCAGTGCGCAGTGCACAACGTTGGTGCTTTGGTGGTGGAGACCGTGGAGAGGGTTGCGTGTAACTTTAAACTGTATGCATGTGTCGTCCGTCACAGGGTCAGGCCGCAGCCCGCGCTGCCCGCAGTCACAGGCTGCCGCACGCAAGTCTGTCACTGTCTGTGGCGTGCCGCGTGTGGCGCAACTCGCCATTTTGACTGACATCTGACTCGCTAACAAGGCGGCCACCAACTAGCAAAGGCAGAGCATGTGTGTCCTTCCACTGGCTTCCCACTGCCACGGGTGCCATCGGCCGCCATATCCGCAGTTGCACAACTTGCACTTGTCCCAGCTTCTCGCGAGCCCAGGCCCCAGCGCCGCCCTGCTGCCATCCGTTGGCGGAGCGCAAAGTCAAGACCCGCAGTGACAGTGCCCCACACCCAGCTGGACTCCCACCCCTCCATCACACCCTCCCTGTCACGACCTGTCCTTGTACCTGGCCGTCGCCATTGGTGCCATGTAGTTGCGACCATCTCGTCACCAATGGGAAGGTTCACATGTGACACTCCACCAGCACCGCGGCGCGGCCACCCCGCCACACGTACGCCGGTATTCGACCACCACCCCACCGACGCATCAACGCAATTATACGCGCAGGCCACCCCGCCTCACGCTCCATCCCAAACCCCGTGCTTGATTACCCGGGTCCATGCACCGTTTTTAATTTGCACGCACTCGAACGCGCTCGTGGTAGCAGGTACCATCGCAGCAGAGCGCAGTTAGGGAGCGAGAGGGAGGGGGAGTGCACACATTTATCACAAATATACGCATCTTCCAAGCAAATACTCTCGCATAGCAGCACATCTGGTACTTGTCTTCACAACTACGTTGTCAGACAACCCCAACAATGGCGGCAGCAGTTGAGACCATGCCCACCGCCGCACCCTCAGAGGTGGCAGCAGAGGCGGCGGCGGCGCCGTCGTTCAAGTGCCCGCCGTATGAGGTGCTGCGTGCAACCGTGCTGGACCTGTCCAAGCCCGTGGCACAGCGCATGCGCTGCGTCTTCTACCTGCGCACCCTGGGCGGCGAAGACGCCATCGCCACCCTGTGCGAGGGTACGTGGCAGTGGCAGCGAACGTGGCGGGGGGCGGTGTCCGACACACACACACACGTACCCACGTGC
>Ga0066256_1005315_pt1 | contig 10752 bp, 8 predicted proteins | sample ThiBio_1000_biof_FD_87107 | JGI IMG/M metagenome (GOLD analysis project Ga0066256, IMG submission 87107) | Wastewater bioreactor microbial communities from Cape Town, South Africa - Thiocy_expt_1000_biof (version 2) | ecosystem: Engineered > Bioreactor > Thiocyanate-remediating >... | reverse complement strand
TCCGCCCGGATAGGCATACCAGCCAAGCCCGCTCTTGCGGCCGAGGCGGCCCGCCTCGCAGAGCCTGTCGGCGATCTCGACATAGCGCTCCAGGGGGTCGCGGGTGGCGGCCTGCCGCTTGCGGCGCGCCCAGGCGATTTCGAGGCCCGCCATGTCGTTGACGGCGAAGATGCCCATCGGGAAGCCGTAGGCCTCCAGGGCGGCATCGATCTGGTGCGGCAGGGCGCCGTCCTCCAGCATGAATTCCGCCTCGCGCCGGTAGGCGGAGAAGACGCGGTTGCCGATGAAGCCTTCCGTGGCGCCGCAGACGACCGGAAGCTTGCCGAGGCGCCTGGCGAAGGCAAGCGCGCTCGCCAGCACGTCCGGCGCGGTCGCGGCACAATCGACGACCTCCACGAGCCGCATGACATTGGCAGGCGAGAAGAAGTGCAGGCCCACCACGCGGGAGGGATCGGCCGTCGCCGCGGCGATGGCATCGGGGTCGAGATAGCTCGTGTTGGTCGCCAGAATGGCCTGCGGCCCGACGATGCCGTCGAGTTCCCGAAACAGGTCCGTCTTGACCGAAAGGTCATCGAAGACGGCTTCGACGACGAGATCGGCCGCGGCGACATCGGCGGGCGCGGCGGTCGTTTCGAGCCGGGCGAGGCATTCATCGCGCCCCTCCCCCGTCAGACGCCGGGCCTGCACGGCCTTGTCGAGAAGCCCGACGATGCGGGCGTGTCCGGCATCGGCGGCCTCCCGCGTCCGCTCCAGCGCGATCACGCGGTAGCCGCCCGCAAGCGCGCAGACCGCGATGCCGGAGCCCATCAGCCCGGTGCCGACGATCGCAACGGTATCGATCCGCCGCGGCGTAATGCCGGCGAGCCTTTCGACCTTGCCGGCGGCGCGCTCGGCCAGGAAGACGTGGCGCAGGGCCGCGGATTGGGCGGAATCGCGCAGCCGCAGGAACGTGGCACGCTCCTCGGCCAGTCCCTCCGAAAGGCCGAGCCCGCCCGCCGCCTTCACGAGGCGAACGGCCTGCGCGGGGGCAGCCTGGCCGCGGCTCCTTGCGATGATCCCGGCTTCCGCCGCGTCGAGGGCGGCGGCATCCGCGGGGGCGACGCCGAGCATGCCGGTCCGGTGGAGCGGCCGTCCGGCAAGGTCGCGCACCGCCGCAATCGCCGCGGCGAGAGGATCGGCGGCGATGCGGTCGGCAAGGCCGAGGGCGACGGCTTCCTCCGCCTTGACCGTGCGTCCCGTTCCGATGAGATCGACGGCCGCGACGGTGCCGATCAGGCGCGGCAGGCGCTGCGTCCCGCCAGCGCCGGGGACGAGGCCGAGCTTGACTTCCGGCAGGCCGAAGGCGGCGTTCTTCCCGGCGATGCGCCCGTGGCAGGCGAGCACGACCTCGCAGCCGCCACCCAGCGCGACCCCCTCCACGGCGCAGACCACCGGCTTGCCGAAGGCCTCGATGCGGCCGACGACGTCGGGAAGCGCGGGCTCGACCTGCGGCTTGCCGAACTCCGTGATGTCCGCCCCGCCGATGAAAATGCGGCCCGCGCCCGAAAGGACGAGCCCGGCGATGTCCGGCTGGCCGGCGGCGTGATCCAGCGCCGCGACGAGGCCGGAGCGGACATGCGCCGACAGGGCGTTGACCGGCGGGTTGTCGATGACGACGACGAGGACACCGTCCTTTCGGCGGGCGGAAACGCTCTGCGAAAATCGCATCTCGGACATGCCGGCAAGCCTCATTCGGGAAGGACGGCCGTGGCCTGGATCTCGATCTTGGCGCGGTCCTCGACCAGCGCGACCACCTGCATCGCCGCCATGGCGGGATAGGGCCGGCCGATGATGTCGCGATAGGCCCGGCCGATGCCGCGCAGGTTGCCGGGAGATTCCTGCTTGTCGGTGAAGGACCAGGTCCTCGAGGGGATGTGGCGGGGTTCGGCGCCGCCCGCCGCGAGCACGGCCACCACGTTCTTCAGCGTCTGGCGCACCTGCTCGACGAAATCGTCGGTCTCGAATTCCAGGCGTTCGTTCCAGCCGATCTGGCCGCCGACGAAAAGCGTGCGGCCCGTCGCCGCCACGCCGTTGGCGTAGCCGATGGGCTGTGCCCAGCCTTCAGGTTGCAGGATGGTGTGCATGAGGCGTCTCCAGATGATGGGTCGGTGCGGCGCGGACAGAATCCGGCCGGGCAGGAAGGGCGTGGGTGTCGCGTGAAAGGCGGCGGGCGGGGTCCTGCATGGCGGGCACCTATCGCGCCGCGCCCTTCATCAGCTCGCGGCCGATGATAAGCTTCTGGACTTCCGTCGCCCCCTCGTAGATGCGCAGCGCGCGGATCTCGCGGTAGAGCCGTTCGGTGATCTCGCCGGCGCGTACGCCCCGTCCGCCGAAGAGCTGCAGGGCCTGGTCGATGACCCATTGCGCATTCTCCGTCGCCGTCATCTTCGCCATGGCGGCTTCGCGCGTCGTCGGCCGTTTCTGCACGTCGCGCCGCCAGGCGGTGCGGCAGGTGAGGAGCGCGGCGGCGTCGATGGCGGTCGCCATCTCGCCGAGCGTGCTCTGGGCGGTCGGCAGGTCGGCAAGCGTGGCGCCGAACATCTTTCGGCTTTTCGCATGCGCCACCGCCTCGTCGAGCGCGCGGCGGGCAAAACCGGTCGCGGCGGCCGCGACGGAAGGGCGGAAGATGTCGAGCGTGCGCATCGCGATCTTGAACCCCTCGCCCGGGCTTCCGAGAAGCTGCGAGGCGGGGATGCGGCAGGCCTCGAAGCGGATGCGGGCGAGCGGATGGGGCGCGATCGTCTCGATCCGCTCGGCGATGGTGAAGCCGGGCGTATCGGCGAAGACGACGAAGGCGGAGATGCCGCGCGTGCCGGGCGCCTCGCCGGTGCGGGCGAAGAGCGTGTAGACGTCGGCGATGCCTCCGTTCGAGATCCAGGTCTTCTCGCCGTCGAGCACGAACTCGTCCCCCTCGCGCCGGGCCGCACAGGCCATGGCGGCGACATCGGAACCGGCATCGGGCTCGGAAAGCGCGAAGGCGGAAAGCCATTCGCCGCGGGCAACCCTCGGCAGGACCTGTTCCTTCAGCGCCGGCGACCCGGAAAGACTGATTGCCCCCGTTCCGAGGCCCTGCATGGCGAAGGCGAAGTCGGCAAGCCCGTCGACATAGGCGAGCGTCTCGCGGACCAGGCAAAGCGCGCGGCTGTCGATCTCCTCGCTCGCCCCGCCAAATGCCTTCGGTACGCAATGGCGCAGAAGGCCCGCGGCGCCCAGCGCCGCGACCAGGTGCCGGCACGCGGCGTCGACATCGCCATGGTCGATCCCGTCCAGCCCCCCGCGGCCGACGAAGCCGTCCAGCTCGGCGGCAAGGGCGCGGTGGCCGTCATCGAAGAACGGCCAGTCGAGATGCTCGCGCGTCGGCGCCTTTGCCTCCGGAGCCATGTTCAGTTTCCCTCGAAGGCGGGCCGCGCCTTGGCGGCAAAGGCCTTGAAGGCGCGGGTGAAGTCGCCCGTCGCCATGCAGATCGCCTGCGCCTGCGCTTCCGCCTCGATCATCTGGTCGATGCCCATCGCCCATTCCTGGTCGAGCATCTTCTTCGTCATGGCATGGGCGAACCAGGGGCCGTCGGCGATGGTGCGGGCGAAGCGCTGCGCCTCGCCAAGCAGCGAAGGGCGCTCGTGAAGGGCATTGTAGAAGCCCCAGGCCAGGCCCTCCGCCGCCGTCATGGCGCGGCCGGTGAAGAGGAGCTCGGCGGCGCGGCCCTGCCCGACGATGCGCGGGAGGATACCGCAGGCCCCCATGTCGGCGCCTGCGAGCCCGACGCGGGTGAAGAGGAACGCCGTCTTCGCCTCCGGCGTCGCGATGCGGAAGTCGGCGGCCATCGCAAGTATAGCGCCGGCCCCGGCGCAGATGCCGTCGACGGCGGCGACGATCGGCTGGGGGCAGGCGCGCATCTGGCGCACCACCTCGCCCGTCATGCGGGTGAAGGCGAGAAGGTCGGGCATCGCCATGCGCGTCAGGGGTTCGATGATCTCGAAGACGTCGCCGCCGGAGGAGAAATTGTCCTTCGCGCCGGTCAGCACCACCGCACGCACATCGCTCGCCCGGGCGAGCGAGCGGAAGAGATCGCCGAGTTCCTCGTAGCTTTCGAAGGTCAGCGGGTTCTTCTTGTCCGGGCGGTTGAGCGTGATCGTCGCGACGCGACCGTCGGCATCCGTCTCGAACAGGAAGTGCCTTGCCGCATGATCCCTGAAGGGGCGCTGCCGGGCCTGCATGGGGTTCGTCATGTCGTCTTCCTTCACAGTATTTCGCCGCCGGCAACCGCGATGGCCTGCCCGGTGATGGCGCCCGCCCCCTGCGAGGCGAGCCAGGAAACGGTGTGGGCCACCTCGGCCGGCGTCACCAGGCGGCCCTGCGGATTGGCGCGTGCGAGGCCGGCGCGCGCCTCCTCGCGCGAGCGGCCGGTCTTCCGGCTGATCGTATCGAGTGCGTTGTCGACGAGCGGCGTATCGGTGAAGCCGGGGCAGACGGCGTTGACGGTGACATCGGTGCGCGCCAGTTCCAGCGCGAGGGCCCGCGTCAGGCCGATGACGCCATGCTTCGACGCGCAATAGGCCGAGACATAGGCGTAGCCGGTGAGGCCCGCCGTGCTTGCCACATTGACGATGCGGCCATTGCCGGCGCGGCGCACGGAGGCGAGGGCCGCCTGGGTCACCAGATAGACGCCCGTCAGATTGACGGAGAGCACACGCTGCCAGAGCGCGAAATCGGTCTTCTCAAAGGGTGCCGAGGGTGCCTCGCCGGCGCAATTGACGAGCACGGCGATGTCGCCGGCCGCTTCGATCGCGGCCGCGATGCCGCTTTCGACGGTCCCGGCATCGGTGACATCGAAACCGTCCTGCACGAAAGCCTCGCCGCCCGCCGCGCGGATCTCATCGCGCACCGTTTCCAGCGGGCCGGCACGGCGCCCGGCGAGGCTGACGACGTGGCCGCCGGCAGCGAGCACCAGCGCGATGGCCCTGCCGATGCCGCTGCCCGCACCCGTGACGAAGGCATGCCGCCTGCTCATGGCTTGCCCGCCGTCGCCGCACGCGCGAGGTTGTTCACATATTGCGCGCGGGCGGAATGATATTGCTTCGGCCACGGCTGGCCGTCATAGCCGATCTTTGCCGCCTCGTGCATGACGAAGGACGGGTCGGCCAGATGCGGCCGGGCGATGGCGCAGAGGTCGGCGCGGCCGGCCGCGATGATCGAATTGGCGTGATCGGCTTCCGAGATCGCCCCGACGGCGATGGTGGGGACCTGGATCTCGTTGCGGATCTTGTCGGAGAAGGGCGTCTGGAACAGGCGGCCGTAGACCGGTTTCTCCTCCTTGACCACCTGGCCGGACGAGCAGTCGATCATGTCCGTGCCGGCCTCCTTGAAGAGACGCGCGAAGATGGCGGCATCCTCCGGGGTGTTGCCGCCCTCGTGCCAGTCATGCGTCGACAGGCGCACGGAGATCGGCCTGTCCTCGGGCCAGACGGCGCGGATCGCCTGGAACACTTCGAGCGGAAAGCGGGCGCGCGCCGCATGGTCGCCACCATAGAGGTCGGTGCGCCGGTTGGTCAGCGGCGACAGGAAGCTCGACAGCAGATAGCCGTGCGCCACATGCAGCTCCAGCATGTCGAAGCCGATGTCGCGCGCCCGTTCGGCCGCCTTGACGAAATCCCCGGTGACGCGATCCATGTCGGCGCGGGTCATTTCGCGCGGCGTCTGGGAATGGGGGAGATACGGCAGGGCCGAGGCCGAGAGAAGCGGCCAGGCGCCTTCGGCGAGCGGCTGGTCGATCCCCTCCCAGGCCAGCTTCGTCGCGCCCTTCCGCCCCGCATGGCCGAGCTGGATGCCGATCTTCGCGGGCGTCTGGCGATGGACGAAATCGACGATGCGCGCGAAGGCCTGCTGCTGCTCGTCGTTCCACAGGCCGAGGCAGCCGGGCGTGATGCGCGCATCGGGCGAGATGCAGGTCATTTCGGGAAAGACCAGCGCCGCCCCGCCCATGGCGCGCGCGCCGAGATGCACGAGATGGAAATCGTTCGGAACGCCGTCCGTCGCCGAATACATCGCCATGGGTGAGACCACGATGCGGTTCGCCAGCGTCAGGCCGCGCAGCGTGAAGGGCGTGAACATCGGCGGCGGCACCGCGCCGTTTTCCCCGGGCTCAACCCCTGCCCGGGCGGCGAACCAGCGCTCGAAGCCTTCGAGCCAGTCCCTGTCGCGCAGGCGAAGGTTCTCGTGGCTGATGCGCTGCGAGCGGGTGAGCATCGAATACATGAACTGCTCGGGCTCCAGCGTGTCGGCATAGCGCGTGCCGACGACCTCGAACCACTCCATGGCATTGCGCGCGGCGTTCTGGATGCGCGCGACATCCACGCGGCGCACCTCCTCGTAGGCGGCGAGCACGGCGGGGATGTGCGCCGTGTCATGGCCGAGAAGGTCGAACTGCCGGGTCAGCTCGATCGCATCGTCGATGGCGAGCTTGGTGCCGGAACCGATGGCGAAATGGGCCGTATGCGCGCTGTCGCCCATCAGGACTACATGGCTCCGGCCGTTGAAATGGCTCCACTTCCCGCAGATCAGCCGGCCGAAGTTCAGCCAGGCCGAACCGCGCAGGTGCCGCGCATTGGTCATCAGCCGGTGGCCGTCCAGCGTGCCGGCGAAGAGGTCTTCGCAGAAGGCGATGGACTGTTCCTGGTCCATCCGGTCGAGCCCGTGGGCCTTGTAGACCTCGTCCGTGGTCTCGACGATGAAGGTCGAGGTCGTCTCGTCGAAACGGTAGATATGCGCCTGGAACCAGCCGTGCCCGGTGCGCTGGAAATCGAAGGTGAAGGCGTCGAAGAGCTTGTCCGTGCCGAGCCAGATGTAGCGGTTCGGCCGCATGACCATGTCGGGCCGGAAGACGTCCGCATATTCGTTGCGGATGCGCGAATTGACGCCATCGGCGGCGATCACGAGGTCCGCGTCGGGAAACTCCTTATCGCTTTCCACGTCGCGCTCGAAGAGGAGTTCGACACCCAGTTCCAGGCAGCGATCCTGTAGGATATTGAGCATCTTGCGGCGGCCGATGCCGACGAAGCCGTGGCCGGTCGTGCGGATCTTGCGGCCCTTGAAAACCAGCTCGATGTCGTCCCAATGGTTGAAGGAGACCTCGATGGCCTCCGCCGTCTGCGGATCCCACTGGCGCATCGACTGCATGGTCGCATCCGAGAAGACCACGCCCCAGCCGAAAGTGTCGAAGGGCCGGTTCCGCTCGACGACCGTGATGTGGTGCTCCGGGTGCTGTCGCTTCATCAGAAGCGCGAAATAAAGCCCTGCCGGCCCACCACCGATACAGACGATCCGCATGTCGTTCTCCTCCCGAGGTCCGGCCGCGCGCGGCGCCGGGATACCGTCTGCCGGCAACCCGCACCGCGAAAGGCAGCGTGGACTCGTTCGGAATAAATTTCAAGCTTAAAATTGTTTGGGGCGCGACGACGCCCCGTCAATCCGGCGCAGACCGTCGCGGCGATGAAGGAGGAGGCGCCTCAGGCGCCCCGGGCGAGGGACGCGACGATGGACCGTTTGAGCTTGGCGAGCTCGTCCATCAGCACGCCGCCCTCCTTCGCGGCAAGGCCCGCGAAAAGCTCGGAGATCCAGTCGGCATGCCGCGCCGCCATCTTCTCGAATTCGGCGCGGCCGAACGGCGTCAGGGCGATCACCTGCACGCGCCGGTCCGTCTGCAGGGTCGTGCGGCTGATATGGCCGCTCTCCGTCAGCCGCTCCACCAGCACCGTGATGTTGCCCGGCGAGACCATCATGCGCTTGGAGACCTCGCCGAGCACCATGCCGTCAGGCGCGCGCTCGAGCTGGGCCATCAGGTCGAAACGCGGCAGCGTCGAATCGAATTCCTCGCGGAGCCGGCGCCGGACCTCGCTCTCGACAAGGGTCGTGCAGGTCAGCAGGCGCAGCCAGAGGCGAAGCTCAGCGCGATGATCGTTCGGCGCCTCGAGAGCCTTGGTTTCGCCATCCACCCAGCCCGGCGCGATGTCGAACGTGTCGTTACCCGTCATTCCAAACGTCCGCTTCCTATCGTTCGCGACAGGCGAAAGTCGCTGCGCTCCCTCGTCTTTTAGAGATGTTTGCCGCGCTTGGACAGGCCGCATGCCCTGCCGTCATTTCGACGCACGGGCCTTCGGTGCCGCAGGCGCGGCATGGCCGCCATCCTCGGACCGCGCGTAGACGTCGATCGTGAAGCCGATATGGGCCTCCATCAGCGTCCGGGCGCGCGCCGCATCCCGGTCGAGCGCCGCCTCCATCAGCTCGGTATGGTGCGCGATCGCCATGGCGTCGTGAAGGGCCGCGACGGCTTCGCGGTAGCCTTCGTGCATGCCCTCGGCTGCCCGCAGCGTCGGCGCGAGGCTGAGGAAGCGGTGGTGGCGGCGCATCTGGTCGGAAATCGTCTGCTGGAAACGGGCAAGCCAGCTCGACCGCGCCGCGCCCACCAACGCCGCATGGAAGACGGCGTGCTTTTCGTCCCATTCGTCGATCTGGCTTTCGGTGGCGCTTTCGACGGACAGGGTACAGCGATGCAGCTGCCACGACCGCCGATTCCCATTCGCTGCCGCCGTTCTCGATGGATTCGAGCAGAAGCGGGATCTCGACGGCCATGCGCGCGCGGGTAAGGTCCTCCAGCGCCGCGCGCGAGACGGGGGCGACCGCGAAGCCGCGATTGCTAACGGCGGTGACGAGCCCCTCGGCCTCCAGCCGCGACAGCGCCTCGCGCAGCGGCGTCCAGCCGATCTCGTACCGGTCGCGCAGCGCGCCCAGCTTCATCGGCGCGCCCGGCCTCAGCCGCGTCGCGAGAATGTCGCGCCGCAGGAGCCGGTAGGCGGATTCGGTTTTGGTCGACTGCCCTTGATCTTGCATCGAGTTTCCTTAGCGCCTGCATCTGATCGAGACAAATATATATACTTCAGCCATCTTGAGCGAAATATATATATTAGTTTGACAAGATTTCCGAGCACCGTCATGATCCGGGTACGCCGCCGGAGGACGGCGGGCGCTTGTCAGATCTGGGAGGGATTCATGAGCAGGCTTGAGAAGACGTGGCTTTCGGGACTGGTCGTCGCCGGGGCCCTCGCATGGGGTGCGGCAACGGCGGCTGCGGAGCCGATCCGCATCGGCATCGCCAATTTCGGCGAGCACCCGCAGCTCAGCGCATCGATCACCGGCTTCAAGAAGGCGCTGTCGGAGAACGGCTTCGTCGAGGGAACCGACGTCGTCTATACCGAAAGCCATACCAATTTCGACGCATCGCTCGTTCCGCAGATGATCGCCAAGCTGCAGGCCGAGCAGCCGAAGCTGATCTACACGATCACCACGCCGGTCTCGCAGATCGCCAAGAAGGCCCTTGCCGGCTCCGGCATCCCCGTCGTCTTTTCCGCCGTCACCGATCCGGTGGCCGCCAAGCTGGTGCCCTCCTGGGAGGCCGGCGACGACGGCATGACCGGGGCGACGGACCTTCAGGACGTGGCCGCCGTCATGGCCTTCACCCGCAAGCTCCTGCCCGAGGCCAAGCGCTTCGGCGTGCCCTACAATCCCGGCGAGGCGAACGACACGGCGCTGCTCGACAAGATCAGGGAGGCCGCGCCCGCGGCCGGCTTCGAGGTCGTGGCCGTCGGCGTCGACAATGTCAACGACATCCAGCAGCGCATCGCCTCCTTCGCCGGCAAAGCCGACGTGATCTACACGCCGGCCTCCAACCTGCTCCAGCCGGCGATCGCCGCCGTCTCGGCCGCCGCCCGCCAGGCGCAGATCCCGATCGTCAATTCCGACGACGGCGCCGTCCGCGACGGTGTCGTGCCGGCCAGCTTCGCCGTGAACTACGAGCAGGTCGGCCTCCATGCCGGCCGCATCGCCGCGGAAATCCTCAAGGGCAAGGACCCGAAGTCCATCGCCCCGTGGCGCCCGGCCTATGAGGATCACCAGCCGCTGATCTCGAAGAAGACCCTGGCCGCCTTCGGCGTCGAAGTCCCAGGCTCGCTCGCCGATTGCGGCTGCGTGATCGACTGACCGACGCGGGGTCCAACAGACGGCGGCGCCGAAAGCGCCGCCGTCCATAAAAAGGGGGGAGCCAATGCTGGAAATCAGGTCGGCCCGCAAGGTGTTCTATAAGGGACAGGCGGATGAGAAGATCGCGCTCGATGGTCTCAGCCTGCGTCTCGAAACAGGTGAATTCGGCGTCGTCATCGGCTCGAACGGCGCGGGCAAGAGCAGCATGCTCAATGCGATTTCCGGCCCCGTGGCGCGCCACGGCCGCCGGCAGGCGGGGGGCGGAGAACATGCTGCGGCCGGGGCGGCGGACCAAGGGGGGGCCCCCCGCCGGCGGGCCCCCCCCGGCGCGGCGCGCGTCCTCCGGGGGGGGCCTTCCGCTCCGGGGGCTGGGCCTGGAAAGCCGCCTCGACACGCGGGTGGAGCTGCTGTCCGGCGGACAGCGGCAATCGCTCTCGCTGATCATGGCGGTCGGCGGCTCGCCGGAGCTGCTGCTGCTCGACGAGCACACGGCGGCCCTCGATCCGCGCACGGCCGACATCGTCATGCAAGCAACCGTCCGCACCGTCGAGGCGCTCAGGCTGACGACGCTGATGGTGACGCACAACATGCAGCACGCCGTGGACTTCGGCCACCGGGTCGTCATGCTCGATGCCGGCCGCGTGCGCCTGGAGATCGCTGGTTGGGACAAGGCGGAAACCACCG
>Ga0066256_1005314_pt1 | contig 10754 bp, 7 predicted proteins | sample ThiBio_1000_biof_FD_87107 | JGI IMG/M metagenome (GOLD analysis project Ga0066256, IMG submission 87107) | Wastewater bioreactor microbial communities from Cape Town, South Africa - Thiocy_expt_1000_biof (version 2) | ecosystem: Engineered > Bioreactor > Thiocyanate-remediating >... | reverse complement strand
TCCCCGGGGATGGGAGGCGGGAGGGGAGCATCGGGGCTCGGGGGGTGGAGGCCGCCTCCGCCAAGCTGACGCATCAATACCGCGAGATCCTGCCGCTGGTGGTGGTCCGGGGCGAGAGCTACGAGGCCGCCGCCGAAATCTGCGATTGCGCCGTCGGCACCGTCCAAAGCCGCCTCAACCGTGCCCGCCGGCAGTTGCTGACCGAACTGGGAGAGGAAGCCTGACAGCGCGAATCGACGGGCGGAACAATTGTGCGGTGCGGCTGTTTCTGGAGGCCAACGGAAAGATCACGGAGACCGCATGGAAAATCCCTCGATTGCCTTCCCTTCCTCCACGCATTCTGCCGAAAGACGGCTTCGCCGGTTCCGCAAGAGCTGGGGTGCGGAAATCCTCGACGACGGCAATGTGCTTTTCCGAATCTGGGCGCCGAATCAGTCCACCGTGTCGCTGAGGCTTGGAGGCGCGGACAAGCCGATGGCCGGCCGGGATGACGGCTGGTTCGAAGCCGTCGTGCCGAAGGTGAGCCCGGAAGCGCAGTATTCCTTCGTGATGTCGGACGGGATGGTGGTGCCCGATCCTGCCGCCCGCGCCCAGGCGGTCGACCAGCACGGTCCCTCCATCGTCACCGATCCCGCAGCCTATCGCTGGCAGGTGCCGTTATGGCGCGGTCGCCCGTGGCACGAGACTGTCATCTACGAGCTGCAGATCGGCACGTTCACACCCGAGGGCACCTTCGATGCCGCTACGGCTCGGCTGGGTGATCTTGCAGATCTCGGCATTACCGCGGTGGAAATCATGCCCGTCGCGCATTTTCCCGGGGATCGGAACTGGGGATATGACGGCGCCTTCCTCTATGCGCCGCAGCGGCACTACGGTTCGCCGGAGGCGATGAAGGCGTTTGTCGACGCGGCGCATCGGCTGGGCCTGATGGTCTTCCTCGACGTGGTCTACAATCATTTCGGACCGGATGGAAATTACCTTCATCATTATGCGCCGCAGTTTTTTCATGCCGACAGGAACACGCCCTGGGGAACGGCGATCGACTACGCGAAAAAACCCGTCAGGACGTTCTTCATCGAAAATGCGCTCTACTGGCTGGAGGAGTTCAACCTCGACGGCCTGCGGTTCGATGCCGTCGACAGCATTCACGACGAAGCGGCGAAGCATGTCCTCATCGAATTGTCGGAGCGGGTGAGGGCGACGTTTTCCGACCGCCATGTCCATCTGATGACGGAGGATGCCCGCAACATCACCTCCCTGCACGAGCGCGACGAGAACGGTCACGCTTCCCATTACGACGGCGAATGGAACGACGACTTCCACCACGTTGCCCATGTCATCGCCACCGGCGAGGGCAGGGGATATTACGGCAATTATCTCGACGACCGCTGGCGCAAGCTTGCCCGATCGCTGGCGGAAGGCTTCGTCTATCAGGGCGAGATACCGAAGATTGGCGACGGCCGGCCTCTGGGCGAAGCGAGCAGCCATCTGCCGCCCACCGCCTTCATAAATTTCATCCAGAACCACGACCAGATCGGCAATCGCGCCTTTGGCGAACGGCTGACGACGCTGGCAGACCCGGCAACGGTCCGGTTGCTGATGGCGATGCTCTTGCTCTCGCCGCAGATACCGCTGCTCTACATGGGCGAGGAATATGGCGAAACCACCCCCTTCTATTTCTTCAGCGACATGGACGGGGCGCTGGGGGAAAGTGTTCGCGAGGGACGGCGCGACGAGGCGGAAAAGTTCGGCGGTTTCGCCGAGGGCCGGACGGCGGACGACATTCCCGATCCGCTCGACGGGGAGACGTTTCGCCAATCCCGCCTCGACTGGTCGCGGCGCGACGGGCCGGACGGCCGGGCGTGGCTGGCGATAGTCGGCGAACTCCTTTCCCTGCGCCATGCCCGCATCGTGCCCCTGCTGCAGACGGCCGGCGGTAACAGCGGCCAGATCCTCAAGGCCGAGGAAGGGCTGGTGGCGGTGGATTGGACATTGGGTGAAAGCCGGCTGGAGTTGCGGGCCAATTTTGGCGATGTGCCGCTTCCAAGCCCCGGTATCCGTGGCCCGGTCCTTTACGGGCTTCCAGCCGCTGCTGCCGACAGGCTGGCAGGCGATGGCGAACTGCCTGGCCGCTCCATCCTCTTTGCGCTCGCCTGACCTTGCCCTGGCATGAGGCCGCGCCGGCACGGCGCGGTCTGTTGCGTTTTGCGGAACCGTGGAAAAGTTACCGTTAACGGCAAAAACGGCTATTGAAATCGATTTCATTTTCTGATTTCATCCTCTCATTCAAGGTTTGGGAGGACTTTATGAAAAAATTCATCGCAATCGCATTGGCTACCGTTGCAACGCTTTCCGTCTCCGCGCTGGGCGCTTCGGCAGAGAGCTTCAAGATCGGCCTGTCCAATGGCTGGGTGGGCAGCGAGTGGCGCACCCAGATGATCGACGAGGCCAAGGCTGCGGCTGCGGCGTGGAAAGAAAAGGGCGTCGACGTCGAAGTGGTCGTCCAGAGCGCCAATGTCGACGTGCCCGGCCAGATCGCCCATGTTCGCAACTTCATCAGCGAAGGCGTGAACGCCATCATCATCAACCCGAACAGCCCGACGGCTTTCGATCCGATCTTCGCCCAGGCGAAGGAAGCCGGTATCCTCGTCGTCGCTACCGATGCCGAAGTCTCGTCGCCGGATGCCGTTTATGTCGGCATCGACCAGACGGCATGGGGCGCTGCAGGCGCCAAGTGGCTCGCAGAAACGCTCGGCGGCAAGGGCAAGGTCGTGGCGATCAACGGCGTTGCCGGCCATCCGGCCAACGAAATGCGCGTTGCGGGCTACAAGAGCGTTTTCAGCCAGCATCCGGATATCCAGGTCGTCAATGAAGTGAACGCCAACTGGGATCAGGCACAGGGCCAGCAGGCGATGCAGAACATCCTCGCTACCTATCCCGATATCAACGGCGTCTGGGTGCAGGACGGCATGGCGGCGGGTGCGTGGAAGACGATCATGGATGCGGGCAAGACCAGCCAGATCGCCGCAACCGGCGAAATCCGCAAGGACTTCATCGACCTGTGGATCAAGGACAAGCTGAATTCCGCCATTCCCCTGCCGATCCCCTTCATCGACAGCAACAACGTTGCCGATGCCGCCAAGCAGCTTGAGGGCAAGCCGGGCTACTACTCCTACACGAGCAGCCTGTCGATCGACGAAGCTTCGGCGCTCTTCAAGTAAGCGCTGCAAGTCATCCTGCGCCGGATGCCACAGGCTCCGGCGCAGCCTTTCCGGGAACATCCCTTCGCTTTTCCTGACAGGCGAAACATGTTCCGCCTCCTTGTTTGACGCAATTCCGCCCGCAACGCTGCGTTCTGCCCGTTTGCCGGAATTGCCCTCAGGTTCCTACGGATCGAAACCATGGCAAAGCTGTCCCTCAGCGGCGTAAGCAAGGCTTACGGCGCGACCCTGGCGCTACGCCGGGGCGACCTCGATATCGAAGCCGGCGAAGTGCATGTGCTGCTCGGCTCCAACGGCTCCGGCAAGAGCACGCTCTGCAAGATCGTCGCCGGCAGCGTCCGCCCCGACAAGGGCGAGGTGCTGATCGACGGCCGGCCGGTGACCATTTCCGGGCCGCAGGCGGCAAGGGCGCTGGGGATCGGTATCTTCTACCAGGAGCTCAGCCTCTCCGAACACCGCAGCGTGGCTGAAAACATCTGCCTCGCCGACCTGCCGGGAAAATCCGGCATCTTCGTCGACCGCGCGGCGCTGGAAGCGCGCGCCAGCCGCTACATCGCCCTGTTTGCGGGTGTTGCCGGCGAAGGGTTTTCCGCCGAAGCGCTGGTGGGCAATCTTCGCGCCGACCAGCGCCAGCTGGTCGAGATCATGAAGGCGCTGTCCAGCGAAGCGCCGGTCATCATCTTCGACGAGCCGACATCGGCGCTCGACCGGGCGCAGGTCGATCGTTTTTTCGAGATCCTGCGGCAATTGAAGACCGAGGGGCGCGGCATCATCTTCATTTCGCATCGCATGGACGAAATCACCGCCATCGGCGACCGCGCCACCGTCATTCGTGACGGCGAGACGATCCGGACGTTAAAACTGTCGGAAACCGATCCGGCGGAGATGATCCGCCTGATGGTCGGCGAAAACAGCGACCTGCCGTCGGCCGAGCATGAACTGCCGGCGGCCGGGCCGAGCGCGGGTGCGCCGCTGCTCTCCGTCCGCAATCTGAGCGGCAAGGGTTTCCGAAATGTCAGCTTCGATGTGCTGCCGGGCGAAATCCTGGGTTTCGGCGGACTGCACGGCCAGGGGCAATCGGCGGTGCTGCGCGCGCTGTTCGGCGCTTCCAGCATTTCCGGCGGCAGCCTGGAGCTTTCAGGGCGTTCGCTTGCCGTGGCCAATCCGCGCTCGGCGATCCGCAGCGGGCTTGCCTATGTGTCCGGCGACCGCGGCCGTGACGGCGTCATCCAGGGCCGGCCGATCGTCGAGAACGCGGCGCCGATCCATTATCTCAAGGAGCGCCTGCTGCTCGCCAGGCCATCGGCGCTGCGCGACAAGGTCCTGCCGGCGCTCGGCGCCCTGCACACCAAGTTCGCCAGCCTTGCCCATCCGATCGGTTCGCTGTCGGGCGGCAACCAGCAGAAGATCGTCATCGCCCGCTGGCTGATCGAAAGGCCGGAGGTGCTTCTGCTCGACGATCCGACCAAGGGCATCGATCTCGCCGCCAAGGCCGATCTCTTCAACCTGATCCGGCAACTGGCCGCCGAAGGCATGGCGATCCTGCTCTACTCTTCGGAGGATGCCGAACTGCTCGGCAATGCCAACCGCATCCTCGTGTTCAACGGCGGCGCCGTGACGCGGGAACTCACCGGCGCGGACCGCACGCGCTACAATCTCTACCAAGCTGCTTATGAGGCTGCGTGATGGCTGAAACCGGCTCCGCAAAAGCGCCGACACCGGGCGGCTTCAAGCGCCTGATCGAGCGCTACCCGTTCCTGCCGGCACTCGGCATCCTGATCATTCTCCTGGCGCTCAACGGCATCTTTTCGCCCAACAGCCTGAGCTACCGCTCGCTGACGGGGCTTGTCAGCACCTATCTGGCGCTGATCATGCTGGCGATCGCCCAGACCTATGTCATCTTCGCCGGCGATATCGACCTTTCCGCCGGCGCCGTCGTTTCGCTCGTCAACGTCGTCATCATCGTGCTGATGGAGAAGATGGGGGGCGGGGGACTGGCGGTGTTTGCCGCACTCGGCGTCGGCGTGCTCGCAGGGCTCGTCTGCGGCCTGATCAACGGTATCGTCGTCGCCGGCCTGCGGTTGCAGGCGATCGTCGCCACCTTCGCGACCAGCATCTTCTTCACCGGTTTTGCACTCTGGGTGATGCCGGTTGCCGGCACGCCGGCGCCGGCCCTGTTCTGGCGCACCTACGGCAGCAAGCTTCTCGGCCTGCCCTTCGTCTTCTACATCGTCGCCGCACTGGCGATCCTGTTGTTCGTCATCTCGCGCACCCGGCTGGCTCTGCAGCTTCTGTCCGTCGGCGACGACGCGCAGGCCGCCTACCAGACCGGCCTTCCGGTGACGCCGATCCGGATCAAGGGCTATCTGCTCTGCGGCCTGTTTTCGGCGCTGGCGGCCTTCTGCGTCACCGGCGACACGGCGAGCGGCGATCCGCTGGTCGGCGGCAAGATGACCCTGTTCAGCGTCGCGGCGGTGGTGCTCGGCGGCAGCGCGCTTGCCGGCGGCTGGGGAACGGTGGTCGGTTCGCTGCTCGGCGCGCTGACAATCGGCCTGATCAATTCGCTGGTCTTCTTCATCGGCACGCCGTCGGAATGGCAGAATTTCGTCCAGGGGCTGGCGATCCTCGTCGTGCTGATGGCGGGTATCCTGGTGGGCAGGAGGGCAAGGGCATGACGAAGGTGAACGAAACCGGCGCCGGCAAGACAGGTGCTGCGATCTCCGAATTCCTCAAGCGGCCGCTGGTCATCGCGCTGGTGCTGATCGTCGTGCTGCTGTTTGCCGGTAACGCCCTGTCGCCCGGCTTCGCCTCGGGCCAGCAGATCCTGCGCCTGCTCATCGTCGCGGCCCTGCTCGGCATCGTCGCCGCCGGTCAGAACGTCGTCATCCTCGGCGGCCGGGAAGGCATCGATCTCTCCGTCGGCGGCGTCGTGTCGCTGTCGGCCATCGTCGGTGGCAATGTGATGAACGGCGCCGATATCGGCATCGTGCCCGCCGTGCTGGCCTGCCTTGCGGTCGGCGGTTTCTTCGGCCTGCTGAACGGCCTCGGCGTAACGCTGCTGCGCATCCCGCCGCTGGTGATGACGCTCGGCATGCTCGGCGTGCTGCAGGGATTGCTGATCGTCGTGCGCCAGGGCATTCCATCCGGCCAGGCCGCCCCCGGCCTTTCCAGCTTCGTGACGCAGCCGTTCCTGTTCGGCCTGCCGGGCATCATCTGGCTCTGGGTGCTGATCGGCGTGCTGATGGCGCTGATGCTGACCCGAACCGTCTTCGGCCACCGCATCTATGCGATCGGTTCCAACGAGCACGCCGCCTATATGGCGGGTGTTCCCGTCAAGCTGATGCGCGTCTCCGTCTTCGTGATCTCTGGCATGTTCGCCGCCGTCGCCGGGCTCTGCCTGCTCGGTTATTCCGGTTCGTCCTTCGCCAATGTCGGCGAACAATACATGCTGCCGTCGATCATCGCCGTCGTTTTCGGTGGTACCTCGCTTGCCGGCGGCAAGGGCGGATATACCGGCACCATGGCCGGCGCCGTACTGCTGGTGATCCTGCAAAGCATCCTCACAACCGTCAACATCGCCGATTCCGGCCGCCAGATGGTGTTTGGCGCGACGCTGCTGCTGTTGATGCTGCTCTACGGACGCGGGCGGGCGATGCGGGCATGAACGACCGGCCGAAGATCAAGGACATCGCCGAGCGGGCGGGGGTTTCCCCCGCGACCGTCTCCCGGGCGCTGACCGATTCCGGCCTGGTGACGGAGGCGACACGGCGGCGCATCCACGAGATCGCCCGCGAACTGAACTACCGGCCGAATGTGCGGGCACGCAATCTCCGCACGCAACGATCCATGGCGGTGCTGCTGGTGGTGCGCGATGTCGGAAACCCCTTCTACCTCGACGTCCTCAAGGGCGTCGAAGCCGTCGGCCGCGCCACCGGCTATTCGGTGCTGATGGGCAATACGGAAAACGACCCGGAGCGCGAGGCGGAATATTTCGACATGCTGCGTGACGGCCATGCCGACGGCATGATCCTGATGACCGGCAAACTGCCGGGGGACATTGCCGGCCAGCCCGCCGGCATCGAGGACCTTGCCGTCGTGGTGGCGCTCGAAATCGTCGAGAATGCCGGACTGCCGCATGTCCAGATCGACAACATCGCCGCATCGCGCTCGGCCGTGCGCCACCTTGTCGATCTCGGCCACCGGCGCATTGCCCATATCACCGGCCCGATGCCGGAAACGATGAGCGTCGGCCGTCGCGACGGTTATCGCCAGGCCATGGCTGAAGCGGGTTTCGATATACCTGAGGGTTACGAGCAGCAGGGTCCCCCCCCGCGTGCGTCGGCGCGGGCGGCGGTGCGCCAGCGGGGGCTTGGGCGGGAGCGGCCGCCCCCCATACCGGGCCACAGGGAGAAGGGGGCGGGGGGGGCGATCCCGCGGCGGGGGCGCGGGGGGGGTGATGTCCCGGGGGTTGTCCCCGTCGCCGGCTCCGACGTTCTCTACCCCGCCCGGCCTTTTTCCCCGCCTCTGACCACGGTCAGCCAGCCGCGCCTCGATATCGGCCGGATGGCGATGACCGTGCTGCTGGCCATCCTCGCCGGCGAGGCCGGTCCTGCAGAACCCATCGTCATGCCGACGGAACTTCTCATTCGCGCCAGCACGGCGCCGCCGGCGGCTTGATATTCGTATTTTTCAAGGAGCAGATCATGACGGAATTGCCGAAGAAGACATTGCGTGTCGGGTTTGTGGGCAGCGGGTTCATCGCCCATTTTCACCTGAAATCCATGGTCGGCGTGCGCAACGTCGAAGTCACCGGCGTTTATAGCCGCAGCGCCGAAAAGCGCGCCCGTTTTTCCGAGGAGGTCACCGCGCTCGGGCTCGGCGAATGCCGCAGCCATGCCTCGCTCGATGACCTGCTGTCGGCCGACGATGTCGATGCCATCTGGATCCTGTCGCCCAACTATACGCGCCTCGACGTCATGCGTGCCCTGCACGGTGCGGTCAAGGCGGGACGCAGCAGGATCTTTGCCGTCGCCTGCGAGAAACCGCTGGCGCGGACGGTCGGCGAAGCCCGCGAGATGCTGCGGCTGGTCGAAGACGCCGGCCTCAACCATGGCTACCTCGAAAACCAGGTTTTCGCCACGCCGGTGCTGCGCGGCAAGGAAATCATCTGGCGCCGTGCAGCGCTGACCACAGGCCGCCCCTATCTCGCCCGCGCGGCGGAAGAGCATTCCGGCCCGCACGAGCCGTGGTTCTGGCAGGGCGACAAGCAGGGCGGCGGCGTTCTGTCCGACATGATGTGCCACAGCGTCGAGGTCGCCCGCCACCTCTTGACGGAGCCAGGCAAGCCGCGCAATTCGCTCACCGTCAAGGCGGTGAACGGCACGGTCGCCAACCTGAAATGGACCCGGCCGCATTATGCCGACCAGCTGGCTAGCCGCTTCGGCCGCGAGGTCGATTACCGCAACCATCCGTCCGAGGATTTCGCCCGCGCCACCGTCACGCTGGTCGACGAGGAGGGCAACGACCTGATGATCGAGGCAACCACCTCCTGGGCCTATGTCGGCGCCGGCCTGCGCATCCAGCTGGAGTTGCTCGGCCCGGAATATGCGCTGGAATACAGCTCGCTCAACACCGGCTTGAAAATCTTCATGTCCCGCGCCGTGCATGGCAGCGAAGGCGAAGATCTGGTCGAGAAGCAGAATGCCGAACAGGGACTGATGCCGGTGCTGGAAGATGAGGCTGGCGTCTACGGTTATACCGACGAGAACCGCCACATGGTCGAATGCTTCCGCAAGGGCGAAAGGCCGATCGAAACCTTCGAGGACGGCCTGGCCGTGGTCGAGATGCTGATGGGTCTCTATCTGTCCGCCGAACGGGGGGAAACGATCCGCTTTCCCGCGCCCGAACTGGAGGATTACGTCCCGGTCGTCGCCCGCCGGGAGTGATAGTGCTTTTTCCCCTTCTCCGGGGCGGGGGGAGGGGGCCCGGAGGGGCGGGATGGGGGGGCGCCAACCGGACAGGTTTTGCCGTGGGGCACCCCCTCATCCCGCTGCCGCGACCTTCTCCCCGCCGGGGAGAAGGGGCAGGCTGCACTCCCTCGCTTCATATGCGATAGTCCCGCCTTGGTCGGGCAGCGACCATCCTTCTCACTTCGGAAGCGTATAGGCGATGACATAATCGCCGGGTTTGGTGCCGATCGAGCCATGGCCTCCGGCAACCATCACCACGAACTGCCGCCCGTCCTGTTCGTAGGTCATCGGTGTCGCCTGGCCACCGGCCGGAAGACGGGCGCGCCAGAGTTCGCGGCCGTTGTCGAGATCGTAGGCCCGCAGGTAATTGTCGACGGCGGCACCGAGGAAAGCGATCCCGCCCTTGGTGATGATCGGACCGCCGATGCCGGGCACGCCGACCTTGAAGGGCAGCGGCAGGGGCGTCATGTCGTAGACGGTGCCGTTCTTGTGCTTGTAGGCGATCTTGCCGGTCTTGAGATCGGCCGCCGCGATATAACCCCATGGCGGCGCCTGGCAGGGGATCTGCAGCGGGCCGAGGAATGGCCCCATATAGACGCCGTAAGGAGCGCCGTCGTTGCGGTTCAGGCCCTGTTCGCTGCCTTTTTCGTCCTGTCCGCGCGGCGGGATCTGCGCCCGCGGCACCAGCCTGGAGGTGAATGCCAGATAGGTGGGCATGCCGAACATCACCTGCCGTTCGGGATCGACGGCGACGCTGCCCCAGTTGAAGGTTCCGAAGTTGCCGGGATAGATGAGGCTGCCTTCCAGCGACGGCGGCGTATAACGTCCGTCATATTTCAACTGGTGGAAGGCGATGCGGCAGGCGAGCTGGTCGAACATGGTGACGCCCCACATGTCCTTTTCCATCAGGGGTGTCGGCATGAAGGTGAGGTCGGAGACCGGTTGCGTCGGGGCGGTGAAATCCTCGGGGATGGCGCCGGTGGGTGCTGCGACTTCCTTGACCGGAATGATCGGCTCGCCGGTGCGCCGGTCGAGCACGTAGATGTCGCCCTGCTTGGTGGGGCCGACCAGCGCCGGCACCGTCGTGCCGTCAGCCCTGGTGATGTCGAGAAGCGCGGGCTGCGCCGGCACGTCCATGTCCCAGAGATCGTGGTGCACCGTCTGCCGCACCCAGCGGTCCTTGCCGGTTTCGATCTCGAGCGCGACGATCGACGACGAATAACGCTCGACGTTGTCGCTGCGGCCCATGCCGAGCTGGTCGGGCACCTGGTTGCCGAGCGGGATGTAGACGAGGCCCAATTGTTCGTCGACGCTGAACACCGACCAGCTGTTCGGCGAGTTGGCGGTATAGGTCTGGCCGGCCGGCAGGGGCGTCGTTTCGGTCGGGTTGCCGGAGTCCCAGTTCCAGACGAGGGCGCCGGTCTGGACGTCGAAAGCCCTGATGACGCCGGATTGCTCCTGCGTCGAATAGTTGTCGTTGACGGCGCCGCCGATGATGATCTTGCCGGCGGCGATCACCGGCGGCGAGGGGGAATAATAATAGCCGGCCGGGTTATAGGGCATG
>Ga0066256_1005312_pt1 | contig 10755 bp, 9 predicted proteins | sample ThiBio_1000_biof_FD_87107 | JGI IMG/M metagenome (GOLD analysis project Ga0066256, IMG submission 87107) | Wastewater bioreactor microbial communities from Cape Town, South Africa - Thiocy_expt_1000_biof (version 2) | ecosystem: Engineered > Bioreactor > Thiocyanate-remediating >... | reverse complement strand
GGCGTCGCGGCCGAGGCGATGGCAGCGATGGAGGGCACCGCCCGCCCCGAGCTGGAGGCCTGGGGCGTCGAGAGCCAGCGCCGCGCCGACGTCGCGCTTAAGGAAGGCCGCTTCGCCAAGTCGACCATCACGGTGAAGGACGATGACGGCAACGTGATCCTCGACCACGAGGAATATCCGCGCCCCGACACCACCGCGGAAAGCCTCGCCACGCTGAAGCCCGCCTTCGAGATGTTCTACAACATGCCGAGCGAACCCGGCGGCAAGACCTATGTCGAGCTGGTCAACCAGGTCTATCCCGACGTGGAGGTCAAGCCGATCCACCATGTCGGCATCTCCTCGGGCGTGGTCGACGGCTCGGCCGGCGTCCTGCTCGCCTCCAAGGACTATGCCGAGAAGCACGGGATGAAGCCGCGCGCCCGGGTCGTCGCCACGGCCAACATGGGCGACGACCTGACCCTGATGCTCAACGCGCCGGTCCCGGCCGCGAAGAAGGTGCTGGAGCGCGCCGGCCTGACCAAGGACGACATCGACGTCTGGGAGATCAACGAGGCCTTCGCCGTCGTCGTCGAGAAGTTCATCCGCGACCTCGACCTCGACCGCGCCAAGGTGAATCCCAACGGCGGCTCGATCGCGCTGGGCCACCCGATCGGCGCAACCGGCGCGATCCTGATCGGCACGGCGCTCGACGAACTGGAGCGCACCGGCGGGCGCTATGCGCTCATCACCATGTGCGCGGCGGGCGGCATGGCCCCGGCGATCATCATCGAGCGCGTCTGATCCGCGCCGCGAGGGTCAACTCCCGGCTAGTGCGCTCGCCGCGACGGGAGGCTATGCCTGCCGGGTCAAGGGTTGATACGGGGAACGAGCCATCGCCGAGGATGACAGCCAGCTAAGGCAGGACATCGCGATCCGCATCTCGGTGCTGGCGCGCCTGCTGCGCAGCGACTTCGACCGTCGCCTGAGCGAGATGAACATCACCCGCTCGCAGTGGGGCCTGATCGCCGTGGTCGGCGGCCGCCCCGGCTCGACCCAGCGGACGATCGCCGAGATCCTGGAGATGTCCGAAGCCTCGGCCGGCCGCCTGATCGACCGGCTCTGCGCCGAGGGCCTGCTCGAACGCCGCGAGCGCGACGACGACCGCCGCGCCCGCGCGGTCTATGTCACCGACGCGGCCAAGCCGCTGCTGACCGACGCGGCGCGGATCGCCCGCGAGAACTCCGAGCGCATCTTCCGCGGCCTCGACCAGGCGCAGCTCGAACAGTTGCGGCAGTCGCTCGGCGTGATCTACGACAACCTCGCCAAGAACGCCCCCTGGGCGCGCCGGTTCGCCGATCCGAACGAGCAGTGAAAGCGGCGGGGCGATTCCGCCCCCAATCCCGCTCGGCCCAAACAAAGGCAATTTATGGAGTTTGCCAACCCGGCGGCCGAATGATCGGCTGGGGTCGGCAGCGAAGGCCATCCCGAACCTCGTCACCCCGGACTTGATCCGGGGTGACGAACGGATGGGGGCGTCCGCCCGGTCTGATTTGCAAACGACATGATCCCCAAACAAAAAGGGCGGCGCTTTCGCGCCGCCCCTTCGGTTTTGCTTGCCGGTCCGGCTTAGCGGGCGCTGTGGAGCAGCTCCGCCTTGGTCAGGCTGGTCGTGACCTTGCCGTTCACTTCCGACAGGGTCGAGCCCGGGACGGTGATCAGCTTGCCGTCGATGATAACCTGCACGCGGCCGTCGGCGGCGACGCGGTACACGGCGGCGATGCGGTTGCCGTTCGAGCCGTAGAGGGTCTTGCCGGCGGTGACGTTGACCGAAGCGGCGGCCTCGGTGGCCTCATGCACCGACTGCGAGGTCTCGGCGTGCAGCGCGGCCGGGGCCAGCGAGAAAAGGGTGAGCGTCGCGACGAAGGCGATCGGGGCGAACTTGTTCATGGGAAACTCCAGTGCGAATCGAGTGGAGAGGGCCTGCCTCTTTACCTAACCTAGGTTAGTAATTTTCGTTCAAGTGTCAATTCGGTTTTCTGCAACTCGGAACGAAAAAACTGCAACTGGACCGCGCGTGCCGGCTTAATCGTCGCGGCGATTGCCTCGACGGTTGATCGCTGTCCGCTTTGCGCGCAGGACGGCCCGATATTCGGACCCAGGTTACGGGAAACAGGACTGTTATGATCAAGGTGATGCAGGGCATCCGCGTCCTCGAAGTGGCGCAATTCACGTTCGTGCCCGCTGCGGGCGCCATCCTCGCCGACTGGGGCGCCGACGTCATCAAGGTGGAGGACCCGGTTCGCGGCGACACCCAGCGCGGCTTCCTCAACATGGGCGGCATCCAGCTCGACCCCGAGCGCCACACGATGATCGAGCACCCCAACCGGGGCAAGCGCAGCGTCGGCATCGACATCGGCACGCCCGAGGGGCAGGAGCTGATCTATGAGCTGGCCAAGACCGCCGACGTCTTCCTGACCAACCTGCTCCCCCGCGTGCGCCAGAAGAACAAGATCGACATCGAGCACATCCGCGCCGCCAACCCGAACATCATCTACGTGCGCGGCACCGCCTGGGGCAACAAGGGACCGGAACGCGAATCCGGCGGCTTCGACGGCACGGCCTTCTGGTCGCGCAGCGGCATCGCCATCGCCATGACTCCGGAAGAGCTGCCCGGCCCCCTCACCCAGGGCATCCCGGCCTTCGGCGATTCCATCGGCGGCATGTTCATCGCCGGCGGCATCTCCTCCGCCTTGTTCCACCGCGAGCGGACCGGCGAGGCGACCGAGCTGGACATCTCGCTGATGAGCGCGGCCGCCTGGGCCAGCGGCACGGTGATCGCCCAGGTCGCGGAGACCGGCGTGCTCGGCCGCAACCCGATGCCCGGCACCGGCGGCGCGGCGCGCAACCCGTTCATGGGCAACTACCAGTCCTCGGACGGTGGCACGATCAACCTCTGCACGATCTCGCCCACCGGGCACATCCGCAGCCTGTTCGAGCATGTCGGCGTGCCCGAGGCGGCCGACGATCCGCGCTTCTCCGAGCCCAAGGCCCTGTTCGAGAACGCCGGCGCGGCCAGCGACATCCTGGTCAAGGCCTTCGCCGCGCAGCCGTTCGAATACTGGCGCCAGCACCTCAAGACCTATTCCGGCCAGTGGGCCCCGATCCAGTCGTTCCGCGACTTCCTGACCGACGAGCAGGCCATCGCCAACGACACCTTCATCGAGGTCGAGGGCGGCGACGCCAGCGGCCGCCCGCTGAAGCTGGTCCGCGGCCCGGTCCAGTTCAACGGCGAGCCGCTGGAAACGACCCGCGCGCCCCAGGCGTCCGAGCATACCGAGCTGGTGCTGATGGAGCTGGGCCTCGAATGGGACCGGATCGAGGAGCTCAAGGCCAAGGGCGCCATCGCCTGAGGAACTCGCCGCTCCCACCCGCCTCCTTCTCCGTTCCTGCGCCGGGAGAGCCTATCCGATGACCCAGGTGATGAAAGGCATTCGGGTCCTCGAAGTGGCCCAGTTCGTCTTCGTCCCTGCGGCCGCGGCGATCCTGGCCGACTGGGGCGCCGACGTGATCAAGGTCGAGCACCCGGTCCGCGGCGACGCCCAGCGCGGTGCGCGCTCGATCGGCGGCATGGCCTTCGATCCGGTGGCCAATCCGATGATCCAGCATCCCAACCGGGGCAAGCGCAGCGTCGCCATCGACGTGTCGAAGCCCGAGGGGCAGGAACTGATCTACCGCCTCGCCCGCGACGCCGACGTCTTCCTCACCAACTACCTGCCCGCTGCACGGCAGAAGCTGAAGATCGACCTGGAGCACATCCGCGCCGCCAACCCGAACATCATCTACGCGCGCGGCAGCGGCTACGGCGACAAGGGGCCGGACCGGGATCGCGGCGGCTACGACATGACCGCCTTCTGGATCCACAGCGGCATGGCCCATGCGATGACGCCGGAGGAGTTCGCCGTGCCCCTCCAGATGGGCGTCGGCGGCATGGGCGATTCCTCGGCGGGGATGAACCTGGCCGGCGGCATCGCCGGGGCGCTGTTCCACCGCGAGCGGACCGGCGAGCCGAGCGAGGTCGACGTCTCGCTGCTCTCCACCGCGATGTGGATGTCGGGCATGGTCATCGCCCCCTACCTGCGCGGTGGAGACATGATGCGGATCGGCCTGCCCAAGGTCGGCGGGGCGGCGGTCAATCCTTTCATGGGCCACTTCGCGACCTCTGACGGGCGCTGTATCAGCCTGTTCATCATGGTGCCCGATCCCTATATCCGCGACACCTTCGAGCACCTCGGCCTGCCCGAGGCGGCGAACGACCCGCGCTATGCGAATGCCGCGGGATTGCGCGAGCACAGCGCGGAAATCAGCGATCTCGTCGCCCGCGCCTTCGCCGCGCGCAGCTTCGACTACTGGCGCGAGCATCTCAAGACGATGAAGGGCCAGTGGGCCGCCGTGCAGAGCCTGCTCGACCTCGGTGCCGACGAGCAGGCGATCGCCAACGACGCCTTCTTCGAGGTCGAGCCGATCGACGGCTCCGCCCCCGTCCGGGTGGTGCGCGGCCCGGTCCAGTTCGACCACGCGCCGACCGCGACCGCGCGCGCGCCGGAGCACTCTGAACATACTGAGGCGGTATTGCTGGAACTGGGTCTTGAATGGGACCATATCGAACGCCTAAAGGCCGCCGGTGCAATCGCCTGAGTATCGGGCCAACAAGCTGGGGATTTTGAGATGAAGCCGGGAACGCGTCTGTACAGCACTGTCGACACCACCGAGGTCATGGTGATCCGCACTGGCGGCGGCTCGATCGAGTGCGGCGGCTCGCCGATGAGCGAAGCCAAGCCCGCCGCCGCCGGAGAGATCAACCCGGAGTTCGCCGACGGCGCCCTGATGGGCAAGCGCTACGTCGACGCCGACGGGAAGTACGAGCTGCTCTGCTCCAAGCCCGGCAAGGGTTCGCTCAGCGTCGACGGCGTCAAGCTCGTCACCAAGGACGCCAAGCCGCTCCCCGCCTCGGACTGATCGGGAAGGCGTTGACGGCATGAACATCGCCCTCCTCCTCGAAATGGCGGCCGAGGCCGCGCCCGACCGGGTCGGCCTGGTCTGCGACGGCAAGCGCTGGACCTATGGCGACCTCCTCGCCGCGGCGCGCGGCGCCTTCGAGCTGATCCAGGAAAGCGGCGTCGAATACGTCGCCCTGCTCGACGAGAGCAGCGAGGCGGCGGTGATCGCCCTGTTCGGCGCGGCCCTGGCCGGCGTGCCCTATTGCCCGCTCAACTACCGCCTGGCCGACCAGGACCTGGCCGCCCTGCTCGGCCGGATCGCCCCGGCGCTGATCGTCGGCGACGAGGAGCGGGTGGAGCGGATCGCGCGCGATCAGGGCCACACGGTCCATGCCCGCGAGCTGTTCGTCCAGAAGGCGCAGGAAACCGTCCCCGCCGCCGAGGACCGCGAGTACGATCCCGGCGAGGGCGTCGCCGTCCAGCTCTTCACCAGCGGCACGACCGCCGCGCCCAAGGCCGCGATCCTGCGCCATTCGAACCTGCTCGGCTATATCCTCGGCACGGTCGAGTTCGCCGCGGCGGACGAGGCGGACGCTGCGATCGTCGTCGTGCCGCCCTATCACATCGCCGGCATCTCGGCGCTGATGAGCTCGATCTATGCGGGCCGCCGGATCGTGATGCTGCCCTCCTTCTCGCCCGAAGGCTGGCTTGCCCTGGTCGAAGCCGAGAAAGTCACCAACGCCTTCGTCGTGCCGACCATGCTGGGCCGGATCATCGAGGCGATGGACAAGGGCGCCAGGGCCGACGTCTCCTCGCTGCGGCAGGTCTCCTACGGCGGCGGCAAGATGCCGCTGGAGGTCATCACCAAGGCGCTGGAGCGCTTCCCCAACGCCGGCTTCACCAACGCCTACGGCCTGACCGAGACCAGTTCGACCATCGCCCTGCTCGGCCCCGAGGACCACCGCGCGGCGCTCGCCTCCGACGATCCCAAGGTCCGCGCCCGGCTGACCTCGCTCGGCCAGCCGATCCCGACCGTCGAGATCGAGATTCGCGGCGAGAACGGCGAGGTCCTCCCCGTGGGCGAGCCCGGCGAGATCTACGTCCGCGGCGATCAGGTCTCGGGCGAGTACAAGGAAAAGAGCGCGCTCGACGCCGACGGCTGGTTCCCGACCCGCGACGCCGGCTACATGGACGAGGACGGCTACCTGTTCCTCTCCGGCCGCGCCGACGACGTGATCGTCCGGGGCGGCGAGAACATGTCGCCGGGCGAGATCGAGGACGTGCTGCTGACCCACCCGGCCATCGCCGATGCCTGCGCCTGCGCGGTGCCCTCGGTCGAATGGGGCGAGGCGGTGGGCGTCGCCCTCGTCCTGCGCGACGGCCATCTCGAGCCCGCCGAGGACGAGATCAAGGAACTGATCCGCGCCCGCCTGCGCTCCAGCCGCGTGCCCGACAAGGTCGCCTTCGTCGCCGAGCTGCCCTACAACGAGATGGGCAAGCTGCTGCGCCGCGAGGTCAAGAAGCTCCTTGCCGATTGAGGGGCTGTAAGTGGTCGCCCGGACTAATGTCCCCTTCGGGGCCATGCCGCCGGGCTCCGTAATGGCCGCCAGGACCGATGCTCCCTTCGGGGCCGTGCCGCCGGGCTCCGCGGGCCCGGCGATCCCGCTGGCGCGCTGGGCGAGCCGCAAGCTGGCCGAACTCGCCGCGCTGACCGGATCGGCCCGGATCGCCGCGCTCGACGGCCCGACCCTGCTCGGGGAGCGCGGCTCGAACGGCGACTATCGGATCAACGGCCGGGTCTCGGCCGGGATCGGCGGCAGCCGCCTGTACCGGACCCGTGACGGCGGGTGGTTCGCCCTGACCCTGATCCGCGCCGAAGATCGCGAGCTGCTGCCCGCGCTGTTCCTCGACGAGGACATCGACACCGCCGACGACGAGGCGATCGCCCGCGCCGTGGCGGACCATGACTGCCCGGACCTCCTGGCGCGGGGCCGCGACCTCGGCCTGCCCGTCGCCTCGGCCGACGAGACGCCGGCCTCGCCCCCGGTCGAGATCATGGCTCGCGGTCCGCGCCGCGAGCGGCCGCCCGACCATCGCCCGCTGGTCGTCGACCTCTCCGCGATCTGGGCGGGGCCGCTGCTCGGCCACCTACTCTGGCTGGCCGGCGCCGAGGCGGTCAAGGTCGAGAGCCTGACCCGGCCCGACCTGATCCGCCGCGACGATCCGGCCACCTTCGACCTCATCAACCAGGGCAAGGCGAGCGTGGTCGTCGATTTCCACAGCCAGGCCGAAAAGGCCGCGCTGGTCGGGCTGATCCGCCGTGCCGACTTCGTGATCGAAAGCTCCCGCCCCCGCGCCCTGCGCCATCTCGGGATCGATGCCGAGGCGCTGGTCCGCGAGGTGCCGGGCCTGGTCTGGCTCTCTGTCACCGGCCACGGCGCGACCGGGGCGGCGGCCAATTGGACCGGCATCGGCAATGACTGCGCCGTCGCCGGCGGCCTCGCCAACGCCCTGGCCGAGGCGGCGGGCGAGATCGGCTATGTCGGCGACGCCATCGCCGACCCGCTGACCGGGATCACCGGCGCGCTCGAAGCCTGGCAAGCCTATCGCAGCGGCGAGGCCCGGCGCATCGGCCTCGCCATGAGCGCGATCACCGCCCGCGCCCTGGCCGAGGAGCGTAACCACGACTCCACCGCGTTGACCGCCGAGCTGCGCGCCTGGGGCCGGGCGGCAGGCCAGCCCTTCCCCAAGGTCCGCCGCCGGGAGATGATCGAGCCGGTCCACGAATGGGGCGCGGACACCGCGGCCTGGCTACCATGCTGATCCGCAACGCCGAAGTCTGGGGCCTGGGCCTTGCGGACCTGCGCATCGACGGAGGCAGGATCGCCGAACTTGGCAGGCTGAGCCCGCGCCCGGACGAGCCGGTCCATGACGCCGGGGGCGCCGCGCTCCTGCCCGGGCTCCACGATCATCACGTCCACCTCGCCGCCCTGGCGGCCAAGCGCGCCTCGGTCTGGTGCGGCCCGCCCACGGTGACGACCCGGGACGAACTGGTCGCGGCGTTGCGGCTGCCCGGCACGGGCTGGATCAGGGGCATCGGCTATCACGACAGCGTGATGGGCCTGCCCACCGCCCGCGAGCTGGACGAGGTGGTCCACGACCGACCGCTGCGGCTCCAGCACCGCTCGGGCCGGATGTGGCTGCTCAACTCGGCGGCGCTCGCGGCGCTGCTCCACAAGGCCGCGCCCCCGCCGGGGCTGGAGATCGCGGGAGGCGGCTTCACCGGCCGCCTGTTCGACGAGGACGACTGGCTGCGCGCCACCCTCGCCGCCGCGCCGCCCGCCTTCGGTGAGGTCGCGGCCGAGCTGGCGCGCTACGGCGTGACCGGCGCGACCGACATGTCCCCGCGCAACGATGCGGGAATCGCCGCGCACTTCGCCGCCGAGATGACGCGCGGCGCCCTGCCCCAGCGCATGATCCTCGCCGGGTCGCTGGGCCTGGCCGAGGCCGCCGGGCCGTGGCGGCTCGGCCCCGCCCAGCTCCCCCTCCACGAGAGCGCCCTGCCCGACTTCGCCGAAGCGACCGGCCTGATCGCCGCGGCCCACGCGCAGGGCCGCGCGGCCGCCGTCCACTGCGTCAGCGAGGTCGAGCTGGTCTTCGCCCTCGCCGCCTTCGAAGCCGCCGGGAGCCGGCCTGGCGACCGGATCGAGCACGCCTCGGTCGCCTCGGACGAGCTGGTCGCCCGCATCGCCAAGCTCGGCCTCCAGGTCTGCGTGCAGCCCCACTTCATCGCCGAGCGCGGCGACGACTACCTCCGCGACGTCGAGCCGCGCCATCACCGCGAGCTCTACCGGCTGCGCGCCTTCGTCGCGGCCGGGGTCCCCCTCGCGGCCGGCAGCGACGCGCCGTTCGGCCTGCCCGATCCCTGGGCCACGATGGCGGCGGCGGTGTCCCGGCGGACTCGTGTGGGCGTGACGATCGAGCCGGACGAAGCGCTGTCGCCGGAGGAAGCCGTGACGCTCTACCTCGCCGATCCCGAGGACCTGACCCGCCAGCGCGGCATCGCGCCCGGCGCGCCCGCCGATCTCTGCCTGCTCGACCGCCCGTGGCGGGAGGCCCGCTCGGACCTCTCCGCCGATCTGGTACGAGCGACCTGGATCTCAGGCCGGCGCCTCCACCACCGCGTCGACCAGGCCCCACTCCAATGCGGTCCGCGCGCCGATCCGCCTGCCTGAGAGGATCAGCAGCGCCGCGCGCTGCCGCCCGATCCGCCGCACCAGCGAAACGCAGCCGCCCGCGCCGGGCAGCACGCCCATGGCCAGCTCGGGAAGCTGGAACCAGGCGTCGGACGTGGCGGTGATACGCCGGCTCCAGGCCGCCATCTCCAGCCCCGCGCCGACGCAACCGCCCTGGACGTGGACCTCGAGCCGCTCCGCGCAGCGCGCGATCATCCGCGCCGGCAGCGTCCGCGCGCGGATCGCGTGGGCCGTCGCCGGGTCCGCTGTGGTGCCGAATTCGGCCAGCTCGGCCCCGAGCGAGAAGGTCCGTCCCGCCCCGCGCAATGCGATGGCCTCGATACCCGGATCGAGCGCCGCCAGCGCGAAGGCGTCGTGGAGGGCATCGCGGATGGCCAGGTCGATCGCGTTACCCGCTTGGGGGCGGTCGAGCGTGATCGTCAGACGGCCCGCGCTCCGCTCGACCCGCACGGCACCCGGAGCGGCGACCTCGGCCGACGCCGTTCGGCCCGCGATCCATGCGCGGTGCGCCGCGCTGCCTTGCAGCAGGCCATAGGCCAGCGATTCGACAGTGAGCCCGTGCTCTACTCCCAGCGACGGCAGGACCCGCAGGAGCTGCGCCACGACGGCCGCCGCTTCCGGACGAGCCAGAACCTGTCGCGCCAGCGTCTCCGCGCTCACCGGCGCCTCGATCACCGCGTCCAGCAGGGGGGCGGAAGGATGGTCGCGCGGGCCCAGGCCGACGACCGGACACGGCGGCAGCGCCACCGCCTCGGGCCAGTCCGCCACGGCAGCCAGATCGACGAAGGCGAGCGGGCCGTCATAGGCGACCTCGCCCGGCCACAGCCGCCGCGGATCGATCGTCAGCGCCTTCAACTCCACGGGCAGCCTTTCACAAATTCGACAGGCCCTTCCAGATGCGGAACGGAACTCCGATTTTCCGTTGACCGGGCCGCGCCGTTTTCCCCAAGGTGGCCCGCACAATCAACCCATTCCAACAAGGGAGACGGGCGTGGAGACGCTCCAGGAGCTGGCCGCGAAGGCGCTTGCGCGCGAGAGCGACGGCCAGGCAATCGAATTTGAAGGCCGCTGGTACACCTGGGGCGACCTGCGCACGGTCGCGGACGAGGTCGGCCGCCTGCTCGACGCGAGCGGCGTGGCCGCAACCGGCCCGGTCGCGCTGATCTCCCGCAATCACCCCGCGACGATCGCCGCCGAGCTGGGGCTGATCGCCGGGACGCGCAACATCCGCTTCATCTACGCCTTCCAGGCGCCGGCCGGGATCGTCCGCGACCTCAAGCGGCTGGAGCCCGCCGCCTTCATCCTGACCGTGCAGGACCTGACCGACGAGGTCGCCAAGTTCCTGCGCGCGGACAGGATCGCGACGATCGTGCTCGACGGCATGGCGGTCTCCGCCGCGCCCGGCCTCGCCCAGGCGGGCCCGGCCGCCGCGGCGCGCTCCTATACCGGCGAGCCGCAGATCGAGATCCTGACCAGCGGCACGACCGGCCCCCCCAAGCAGGTCGCGGGCCGCTACGAGCTGA